>Ga0160473_101184_pt1 | contig 13805 bp, 15 predicted proteins | sample HID1975I_E11MG_FD_108217 | JGI IMG/M metagenome (GOLD analysis project Ga0160473, IMG submission 108217) | Enriched soil microbial communities from UW Madison campus, WI, USA - HID1975I_E11 MG | ecosystem: Environmental > Terrestrial > Soil > Unclassified | place: USA: Madison, Wisconsin... | reverse complement strand
CTTCAATACATGTTTTGTAGGTGTGATATCCTGTCATAGTTTTTAATTTTTATAAATGATTGTTTGAAGTTTAATAAACAAATGTCAATCCTGCACCTAATCCCATATCACTATCATAGTGTGATGAAACAGAAATATATTTTGTAACGATGTATCTTAAACCTGCCATGTATTCTTTATCCGTATTTATCATCCAACTGAAACGCAAACGAGGTGTAACTGATAAATCTTCTCTTGATAATTGAAAACGAAATTTCCCATCACCATCTACTCTAAAATCAGCAATGGTTAATGTTGGCAAAGTGTAAGCTATACCGGCAATAACAGTATGGCGATTGTTTTTATTACTTGTTTGCCCGAACATATTTTTTTCTTCGCTGCCGAAAATATTTCTTGGGCTATGTTCTAAGTCAAAAATGTTTTTTGCTGGTGCGCCTTCCATTTTATAATGATAATCAAAGCCAATATATGGATACCACCACTGCATTCTGCCTAAGTAACGACCTATCATAGTTTCGCTTTCGTAACCGTGTTCATCGTGATAGCCCAAATGCCACAGTGTGCTTGCCTTCCAGCGAGTTTGCGATAACATAAACTCTCCATCGCTGCCGTTGCTTTCAATACTAACCCTTCCCATAGGATGAAACATTTTATCATCAGAATTTAATCCACGCTTTGCAACTTTTGGGTCCTTAATATCTGTTTTATCAACAAGTGTATTATCATAACTGAAAACCCTGCCCATTCCGCTCATCATGTGATATAAAATATGGCAATGAAAAAACCAATCGCCACCGGCTTCCGAAGCGGCAAATTCAATCGTGTCTCTTTCCATCGGCATGATGTCTATAATATTTTTCATCGGTGCATAATCGCCCTGCCCGTTCAATACTCTAAAATCGTGTCCATGCAAGTGCATCGGGTGGCGCATCATGCTGTTATTGAAAAGAATTATCCGTATGTTTTCTCCTTTCTTTATTAAAATTTTATCGCTTTCAGAAACTACTTTGTTATCAAGGCTCCAAACGTAACGGTTCATGTTGCCGGTTAAATCAAATTTTAATTCCTTCCATTGCGTTCCTGTCAGAATTGTTTTTTCGGGTGAACGCAACATGCCGTAATTGAGTGTAACAATATCCGAACTGTTGTCCATGTCCATACCTGCCATGCTATGCTGATGATTATTCATTTGCATTTCTTTGCCGTTCATATTCATTTTATCATCCGGCTTTTTTTCATTCATCTTCATATCAGGCATTGAATTTTGCATCGTGTCTTTTGAATTTTCATAACCTGTTATTTCAGGATACATTACCGTGTTCATATCCATTTCCTGATTTTGCATTTTCATTCCTTCCATTTCAATCATGTTGCCTTTCATGTCCATCATTTCATTCATCATTTTCATTCCGGCAAAATATTTCAGCTTAGGCAATTTTGTTGCCGCAACTTTTTCGCCACTGCCTAACCAAAGCGAAGCAGACTTAGTACGGTCTTCGGGGTGTTACTAAAAATTCGTAGCTCTTGTTTTCGGGAATGGTTACAACCACATCATATGTTTCTGAAACGGCTATAATTAGTCTGTCAACTTCTACAGGCTCTACATCATTGCCATCGCTTGCTACAACTGTTATTTTTCCGCCTGAATAAGTAAGCCAAAAATAATCTGATGCGCCGCCGTTTGCTATCCGCAATCTTACTTTATCACCTGCTTTGAATTGAGGTTGTTCATTCTGATTTTTTCCATTGATTAAAAAATTATCGTAATACACATCGCTTACATCCATTGCATTCATACGCTTCCATTCGTTGCCAAGCTTAGTTCCGAAGTGTCCGGTCTTAATGGCTTCTGCATAACTCTGTGTGCTGCCTTTTTGTATAGCAAACCAATCTGTCTGGCTTCTAAGGCTGCGATGCACTTCCTCGGGTTTCATATCTGTCCATTCACTCAACAGAACTGGTATTGTTGGTATGTCCCATTCTTTTCTTTCGTTCATAATAAACATTCCATACATTCCTATTTGCTCCTGCAATTTGCTGTGGCTATGATACCTATGTGTGCCATGCTGCACAATCGGAAATTTGTATAAGTAGGTTGCGCCGGGCTTAATTGGCATTTGTGTGAGAAAGGGAACGCCATCCATTTTGTTAGGCAAAAACAATCCATGCCAATGCAATGATGTTTCTTCATTCAAATTATTGTGAACATAAATTTCTGCCGTATCACCTTCGGTGAAAGTTAGTGTAGGCATAGGTATTTGCCCGTTTACTGCGATTGCACGTTTTGATTTTTTGCCATAAGTTACCGTTGTATCTGCAATGTATAAATCGTAACGCACTGTATGCGGCGGCGTATTATTTACGATAAACTTTTTTGAAAACTTTGTATAGGTTGGCTCTGCAGACATATTCATTGCATATCTCCCATATCCATCATCTTATCTTTTGCAGTGTCTTTCATGTTCATCTTGTCCATGTTCATATTGCCCATATCCATATCTTTTTTCTTTGCTGTGTCTTTGTGCATTTGCATATCATCATGCTTTTGCATGGGCTGCTTTTTCACTGGTTTAGGTTTTTCTTTTACCAGCTTCATACCGCACTTAGGGCAGTTGCCGGGCTTTGAAGAATGTATCTCCGGGTGCATCGGGCAGGTGTAGGTTACAGGCTGCTGCTTTGTTTCTTTTTTATTCATCTCCATTCCTTTCATATCCTGCGCTTGGGCAAGAGAATAAAAGGCAAGAAGGAATATTATTATAGTTATCTTTTTCATTTTTTCTGTGTTCTTTTTAATTGTGATGAATTTACTTTTCCAACTCTTTCAACTTGTTTTTCATCTGTTGTATTTCCTGCTGCTGGCTGGTAATAATACTCTTTGCCAATTCTTTTATTTCAGGGTCTGTTAAGTTTGCTTTTTCAACCATCAGCACGGCTGCTGCATGATGCGGTATCATTGATTTTAAAAACTGCTTATCTCTCACGCCTGCCTGCTGATGAATGCAGAGAAAAAATATAATTGCTCCTGCAAAACCTGCAACCAATAAGGCAATGTTTAGCTTTTTCTTCATGTACATTTTGCCCATTACTATCAGTTCAATTATCAGCATGGGCATTGTCATTAAACCCGCCAGGTAAAACTGGTTTATGTTTGGAACTACATTAGCCAACTTATCCACCATTGCATACATGAATATGTACATCGCCACAAAAGACAACACTATCATAATCGCTAATTTTTTATACATCATTGCATCGGGTGATGTATGCTGATGTTCGTGTTTCATTTCCATGATTTTCATTTTTTAATGTTTTAAATTATTTGCAGCAATCTTTCTTACGAACAAAAATTGCTTTGAAAATGCTGATTAATATTTGCTTTACTTTTTGCATCATCTTTTAATTGTTTGTTGAAAGACTGTCGGCTGTTTTATTCATCCACTCCATTATCAAAACCTTTTCTTCTTTGGTAAGGTTTGCATTTTTATGCATCAACCTGTAAGAAGAAATCGGCATTTCATCATCTTTGATTTGATTTGAAATTTCTTTCAGCTTGCTTATTCGCTTACGTGTTGTATTGTTGCCAAACTCACTAAAATTCAGCTTTGCTTTTCCATTGTCAATATGCCTTTTCATTATCCATGCCATCGGCTGAATATTTACATACCACGGATAATTTGTGTTGTTGCTGTGGCAATCGTAACAGGCATTTTGCAAAATGGATTGCACATTAGCAGGCACTGAATAAATCTTTGCAAAATCAGTTGGCAAAGCCTGCCCACTTTTATTGTGAGCAGGTTGTATAAATTGAATGGCAATAAAAACAATCAGCAAAGCCAATAGTATTTTTTTTATGCGGCTCATGGTTATTGCATTGTTTCTTTCACCGAACCGCAGGTTGGCATCTTGCTGCCCAAATAAGGATTTTTGATTTGCTTTACTTCGCTAATCCATATTGCACCCTTGCCATTATTCGCCATCGGGCAAAAATCTTTGTAAAGCGTTTGACCGCCATTGCCAAAGTTTTTTATAAAGTCTGCCATGTCCTTACTTAACATTTCAAAATGCTCTCTTTGATGTGCTATTTTATCTGCATTCATACCAATGTGCTCTGCATGTTCTTTCATGTCGTCCTGCAAATCGGCATAAACTTTTTGCTGGTCGGCGGATAAACTTGCTTTATCAACTTTTGATAGAGTTGCTGCAATGGTGTTGCCTGCACTGGCTGCATCTTTGCCATTGTCTTTTGCCAAAGCATTTTTTAATTGCAGGTAATTTGCAATTATTTCTTTGGCGGGAAATGTATCTGTTGTTGACTGCTGATGCATTGCTATTGATGTATCATTTTTTACATCGGTTTGTTTTGCATCTGTTGTGTTATCGGTGGAATTGCCGCAAGACATTAGACTATTTGCTGCCATTGCGAAACCAAGAATTAAACTTTTCATTTTGTTTGATATTGATTAATGTATAAATAAAATAATTACAGGCACGACAAAGCCGTGCATAAAAACTTATACATTAAATCATATCTGAAAACTCTGAATGGCTATGCGGATGTCAGGAATGGGCGGATGATAACTTCGGACAAAGTGCTTGTTATCTATTATTACATCAGAAGGATGTAAAAGGTGAACGTTATAAAACGCAGAAAGAAACGAAGTAAAAAATATCGGGTGAATAATGTTTAAAGAATGGGCAACCGATTTATCAAGTTGCTCAAACTTTGTCACTTTATCATTGCAGCAATCATCTTTTTTTGAAGAATTTTTTTCATCGTGATGATGCTTGTTTGGTTCATTATGATGCTCATGTTTCTTACCGTCTGCATGTAAGTGAACCGAAACCTCTGTTGCTTCATCATCATCGTGATGATGCTGTGAATTGAAACCCATATCTATACCAATAGCACAGGCAAAACCCACCACAGTATTCAGGGCGAACACAGTAAGCAGGAAGGCAGCTTTTAATTTTATGGATGTGTTTCTTTTCACTTATGCAAACTTACGGTAAATAATTTTTTAGCGTTTGTTAATAGGTTTTACAGCCATATAGTTAATAACATAATTGCACTCATGGCAATCATTAAAGCATCCTCAATTATTGTGACCGTACTCATGGGTAAATTGAAAACTGCACCCAAACAGGCACACTGTATTTTTCTTTTGTTTAGAACACTTTGCAAAACCCCGATTATACTTACTGTCATTACTATAAACGTAACCGTGTTTGTAATCACAGGTTGAAAATTGACGGCATACGCAATACCCAAAGCCAACTCAATAAAAGCATAAATAAAACCCCATGTTTTTATCTTTCTTGCCACAATATCATACATGGAATAGCTTTCAGCAAAGCCTTTCAGGTCAAGCATTTTAAAGAACGAAAAAGTTAGAAAGAAGCCCGCCATAAAGACATTCATTCCATGCATCCAATTGAAAGTATTTTGTTGGATTGCGGCAATAATTGCGATGGTAGTTATGTACCCAAAAATCAAAAGGATAGGTTTATAAGTAGCGAACCAACTCTTTGCCTGCTCTGCTGTTTCGTTATGTTCTGTTGCACTTATGGAATATTTTTTATCCAATGCGTTTTGAAAAGTTGAAAGCGAAATATGCTTGTCCATGCTGATGGTAGCAGATTGCTTTTCTTTTGAAACTTCAACTTCTGTAACATTGGGCAACATAAGCAAACTACTTTTCACTTTGGCTTCGCAACCGCCGCAAGTCATGCCCGTAACTGTATATGTATGTGTCATCGTCTTTATTTTGACACAAAGTTAGATTGAGTGTTTGTGCTTCCTGTTGTGGAATTTTGTATTTGGTTTGTAAGATTTACAGGTCTTCTATATTGTGGCGTTTGTTTTCTTTTAACGATTTAAAATAGCTCGGTGTAAAGCCTGTAATTTTTTTAAATTGATTAGATAAATATGAAACGCTGCTGTAGCCTAACTTGTCAGCGATTTCTGAAAGTGAAAGTTCATCATAAACCAATAGTTCTTTAGCTTTTTCAATGCGTTGACTGATAAAATATTTTTCAATGGTCGTGCCTTCCACTTCTGAAAACAGGTTGCTTAAATAATTGTAGTCCTGATGAATTTTTGATGTGATAAATGAGGAAAGGTTGGTGTGTATGTCATTGTCAGAATGATGCACTAATGTAATGATGGCATTTTTTATTTTCTCAATGGTTTGGCTTTTTTTATTGTCAATGAGTTCAAAGCCTAATGCTTTTAATGATGTGTCAAGTTGCAGTAGTTGGTCTTTTGATAAGTCGCCTTCAATTTCAACTTCGCCCAAATTGACAGATAAGGGGCGAAGCCCCTTACTTTCCAATTGGGCTTTTACCACCATTTTGCAACGGCTGCAAACCATATTCTTTATGTAGATTTTCATTGTCAATAAATTTTCTGTGTCCGCCTAATGGTGGTCTGCAAATTTATTGAAAGGCTGCGGTAATCTGTCGCACTAAGACTGTTTGCCGTGTGTTGGCAAATTGCAGCTCTTTTGCAGGTTGGCTTTGTGCTGTGGGTTTTGTGCGCCTGCAAATGTGCTGCAATGTGGGGTCGCCTGTTAGAAACTTTGAATTGAATGTTCTGTCACTTGAAGGTTAACGAAATTTTGATTTAGGGTTGCGTACAACTCATAAATATACGCAAGTTAATTATAAGAGTTGCGTAAAGCAACCCTTATAAAGTGCTTTTGCGCAACTCGTCTGTTTCGGTTTCATAGTGGTTTTCAACCACAAGTGCCTTCGTAGCAACTATCGGGATGTTTCAGGGTTACACCAATAAATACGCAGATCTGAAATACGTCTCATACGATGTATAGTTCTGTTGCTGATGAGTTCCGTTTTTATAAACATCTGAAAAGGCTGCGTCGCTTTTAAAAATCCATAAAGTCAAATTGCCTTTTGCTACTGCTCACTATCCTGATAAGTTCCTTCACTTCTCTTAATGGATTTCCCCCTTTCAATTGTTGCACACTTACTTTTACGCTGTATAATGATTCTTCTATATTATATTTTTCATTTTCCAGGTTAATTCTGTCAAGATGAACTGATAAAGAAGTTGCCTTAAAACGAGCCAGGGGCTCATAGCGCGGATGTTCGTTCAGTAAGTATATTTCCTCTTCCAGCTCTTTTGCCTGTTCTTTTAGTACCTGGTTGTATATTTCAAGCTTTTCATTGGTAAGCCTGGCTGCGTTCTCCTCTTCTTTATGTATCCAATGCAATTCGAGGCGAAGCAATGAATGCAGGTCGTTGTTTTCGTAGGCGGTTGTTAATTCCTTCATCAGCACTTCCTTTTCAATTTTCAGGTCTTCGTCCTGTTCAAGGTCGGGATGCAGCACTTTTGCCAGTTGTTTGTAAACCTTGCTTATGTTCCTAGTGCTGGCTTCTTCTAATTGCCGCTCTTTTTCTTCTTTCTGCAGTTGTTTGGCTGTTTTTTTACGGCTGTCTTTTTTTGTATTTATATTTTCCTGCTGCTGTTCAAACTGCTCCTGCATTTCCTTCACTTTACGCATTATTTCCTCTTCGCTCATGTCGGCATGTAAGTCTCCAAGGTCAACATCAACACCAAAACTTTCAAACATTGCTTCCATTTGATCTCTCATTTCTTCAAGTTGCAGGCTGGCCGCTTTTTCAAAACTTACTCCGTTCACAGCTTTAAAAATAACTTTCAGTTCCTCATCAGGTTTGCCATAAGAGAGAATTTCATTCAATTGCATTTTCAGCAGTTCACGCAATATTTCATGCTCCTTTTTGGAAAGATTTTTTTTATTCTTAAAGAAAGGGAAAAGTAATTTAATTGCTTCTGTGCGTAACTGCACTAACTGCTGCTCAAGGGGATGAATATGTTTTGCATAAAACTCCAGTTTATCATCGAGTTTTTTAGTCGTCAATTCTAATTCACGCCGAAGCTTTTCAATTTTTTTAATTAACCGGTTAAAAGTTTGCTGTTGCTTACTTAGAGGCTGCTGGTTGTTTTTGCTAATAATCAGATCCTTTTTGGCTTCGTTATCTGTATTGTAGGGTTTTATTGGCATTGTTATTCATTTATTAGTAATAAACTGCAAAAATAACCGTGCACCTTTTTAACTGCAGGGGAACAGAAAAAAATATATCCACATTTCACTCACTTATACTGCACAACGGGTAAAAAGGAGTCAGGATTCTTTTGAGCCGGGCAGAATAATTACTATCAGGCATTCTTGCAATTAGGTAATTGTTTTCGTTTTTCTTTCAGTGAAAGAAAAAAAGAAAATCACTCTTGTACATTTTCTCTTTATTCAGCAAAAAAACAAATCACTAACTTATCTCTTGCGAAGTTTACGTTTATCTGTGTTTGTTTTCTACATGAGAAAAGTTGAATAAAGCATCTGCAGTACAAGTGAGTGACACAACGATGTTGAATAGAGTTTTGCTGATGGTAACCAACATGCAGTTTTCAATATCGGTAATGGTATCTTCTAATGAATACTATTTAATACAATCATAAAACTCCTGCAATCGTGGTTCTACGGTGTATCAAATACCTGTCTGCGGGTAGGAACTTCTGACTTTATTAGTTTGTGCCCGAGTATTTTGGCCTTCAGGATATTGAAAATATTGTCGTACTTCCACGGCTCCATGTAAGGATGGGTGACGATGAAAAAATCGAGGTTCTGCAGGTTTGGAAGTGATAACTCGAAAAAAGGGTAAGTCTTCTTATCATTGTTTTGCATGGTCAGGAACCTGAACTCTTCTTCGTGTTTATAACTGAGGTCTTTGAGGAAACCTTTGAAGCGATGCCCGCAATTTTTGAGGCTGTCATCGTTTTCGTCGTATGGAGATATTTTGAAGTATTCGACCTTGCCATGAACCATGGTATCGAAATCTTCGAGGTTGGTTTTTTTGCACGAATCAATAATGCTTTTGCAGAGGTGGGCAGGATTACATTTAAACGCCACGCTGTCTTTGTTTGAATAGGTGTCCCACATGGCGAGCGACTCTCTGACGCCGAGATACCAGCAACTGGCGAAATACGTTTTTTGAATTTCTTCGAGTTTGCTTTTGAAGCGTTCTTTGATTTCGTGCTTCTCTTCTGTTAGCTTCTCTTTACTTTCTACAGGCAACCCTTCATCTTTCGTCCTTTGTTCATTTAATGCATTGAGGTATTGCCTGTCGTGCAAATGCTTCTCTGCAATTCCTTCGAGCGGATCATAAAATGTGCTGAGCGGTGAGAAGAAAATATTTTCTGAATTGAGGAAGTAGATAAGGCGGTGGAGGTCCATATAGCGCCACAGGAACTGGCCGTCGGTAAACTCATATTCTTTGTTTATTTCAATCTGCATGAAGGACTATTTATACTCTCCGAAAACCTTTCTCAACACATCTGATATCTCACCGAGCGTACAATGATTTTCAACCGCATGTATTACCAAAGGCATCAGGTTGCGTCCATCAGATGCCGCGGCGGCGATCTCTGCAAGAGAACTTTCAACTTCGTATGTAGACCGCCGGGCTTTCAGCCTGTTTAATTTTTCTGTTTGAACTATCCTTATATGATCATCAATTTTAAAGCCAGTCACATTTGATTTTTCTTCTATACCAAATTTATTGACGCCTACGATTATTTTCTGTCCGGACTCGATATTCCGTTGATATTCGTACGCACTTCTGGCAATTTCTTCCTGGATAAAACCCTGTTCTACCGCACTTACGCCGCCACCCATTGCGTCTATTTTTGCGATCAGTTCCCATGCTTTCTGCTCTACTTCGTCTGTAAGACTTTCTACAAAGTAAGAGCCTGCCAATGGATCTGCGGTGTCCGTTACGCCGCTTTCAAAACCTACAATTTGCTGGGTACGAAGCGCTATGCGGGCCGCCTCTTCTGTAGGAAGGCTTAATGCCTCATCATATCCGTTAGTATGTAAACTTTGAGTGCCACCTAACACTGCTGCCATTGTTTGAATGGTAACCCGGCTGATATTGTTCAAAGGTTGTTGTGCGGTTAATGTGCTTCCACCAGTTTGTGCGTGGAAGCGGAGCATCATAGCTTTCGGGTCGGTGGCGCCGAGGTCTTTCATTATTAATGCCCACATTCTTCTTGCTGCCCTGAATTTGGCTACTTCTTCAAACAGGTTATTGTGTGCGTTGAAAAAGAAGGAGAGGCGTTTACCAAAAACATTGATATCGAGCCCTTTTTCCAAAGCAGCTTTTACATACGCTTTTCCATTGCTCAGGGTAAAGGCGATTTCCTGAACCGCAGTACTACCTGCCTCGCGAATGTGGTAGCCGGATATAGAAATGGTATTCCATTTCGGCAATTCTTTGCTGCACCACTCAAAAATGTCTGTTATAATACGCATACTTGGTTTAGGAGGATAGATATAAGTTCCTCTTGCGGCGTATTCTTTTAATATATCGTTTTGAATAGTTCCCGTGATTTTTGAAGGGTCAGCTCCTTGCTTTTTTGCTAAAGCAACATACAGGCTAAGCAAAATAAAGCCTGTTGCATTGATGGTCATGGAGGTACTAACATCTTCCAGTTTGATATTATGAAAAAGTGTTTCCATGTCTTGCAGGCTGTCAATGGCAACGCCTACTTTCCCAACTTCTCCTTCAGATAATGGATGATCGCTGTCGTAGCCGATCTGTGTAGGCAGGTCAAAGGCAACGCTTAATCCGCTGACGCCCTGTGATAATAAATAATGGTATCGTTTATTGCTTTCCTCTGCTGTTGAAAAACCGGCATATTGGCGCATGGTCCACAATCTACCCCGGTACATATCAGGTTGTACACCACGCGTATAAGGGAATGAACCGGGATTTTCGGGATTTTTAGGATTCGACGGAGGTAAGTAAACCGGTTTTATTTCGATGCCGGAATCGGTGAGGATAGAACCGGGATTTATAGGATTTTTTGGATTAGACGGAGATGAAGAAATGGGTTTTATTTCTGTGTGGTCGGTGTATTTCTTGGTGTTGCTCATAGAACCGGGATTTTTTGGATTTTTTTGGATTAGACAGAGGGGGTAAAAGAGCTTTAATTTTCAGATATTATTTTTGGGGCCTATACTTTTTGTTGAGAAGTCTTTTGTACTGAAGTGTTTTTGATCCGAAGTTTATAAGTAAACCTATTTCTAAATTAGATGCTTCCAGGTAATTAAGAGCTTGCGCAAGATGCACTTCTTCTACATCATTTTTAGCTTTTAACTCGACAGAAATTATTTTTGCTACTAAAAAATCAACCTTTCTTAAACCAACATACTCACCTTTGTACATTACTTTCATCTCATATTCTTTTTCAAAATGGAGATCACTTTTTTGGAATTCAATTGCTAATGCGTTTTGATATATATACTCTTGGTATCCCACACCTAAAACCTTATGCACTTCCATGGCACAACCGATTATTTTATAAGTGATATCCTTAAATTTTAATTCAGATGTGTCCATAAGAAAGATTATCCTTAAAAGATAAGATAAATTCCAAATTTCTCTCTAATCCAAAAAATCCTGAAAATCCCGGTTCTACAGTAACTTCTTCGCCTCATAACTCAGCACCTCGCTTACTACTTCGTGCAGTTGTCCTTTTTTGTCGGTCATCATGTATTCGAGCAGCAGTTTATTAAGGTCTAATCCTGTGGCGTTGGCCGGCAGGGCATTGGCCAATTGGTTGATGGCAAGCAGGTTTTGTTCTTTTAAATTTTTTACGGCATTCCATGCATCGGCGGAAACATAGATCTGCTGCGAAATATTATAGTTGAACTCTTCTTTTACATTTTGGGTTAGCAGCATCTGCATTTCCCGTGCACTTATCCCGTTTTGACTTACACGGCTTATGAGGTTTGGCAGCGCAATTCTGTCTGCCAATAAAGTCAGGCGCTCGTAGGCCTGCAAACGCAACGCCCGGGTAGAACTGTCTAACGATTCACCGCTTTGCGGTTGTGCCTTACTTTTTCTCTGTTGTGTCAGAATAAATATTAAAAATGCTGCGAGCAAAATTGCAATTACGCCGCAAAGAATTGCTACTGTGGTATCCATTCGTTGTTTTTTACAAAAATACAGGAAAGGTTATCTTTTTGCTGAGCTTTTAGCACCGGCGCTTTTTCTTCTTTTTTGTAAGCCGACATCTATTCTTTACTCGTCTCCGGTTGTGTCACTCCCTTGTACTGTATATTTTTATTCAGCTTTTACCTGTACTACCGTTGCAGGTGATAACACTTGCAACGGTACGGCTACACGGAACACCAATAAGGGGGAAAATAAGTTTTACGAATAGCAAAATCAGGTTGCAAAGTTTAGCTTTTGTGAACCGGCAATTTAGATTTGCCGATTTTTTTTGAAACGCACTACTCTTCAAAAAGTGTAAATTTGAAGACTTAAATTCTGTTCTATGGACATTTCCGCTTACATAGAAGTTAATCCCCGTGTTATGATGGGAAAACCAGTTATTAAAGGTACCAGACTTACTGTTGAATTAATACTGGAATCACTCTCTGCCGGAGAAACACAAGAGAATCTTTTAACTTCTTATCCAAGGTTGACTAAAGAAGCTATTTCTGCTGCTTTGGCTTTTGCTGCCGGTGCTCTTAAGGGTGAAAAGACTTATCCTGTTGCTATATGAAATTTCTTGCTGATGAAGGCATAGATAGAAGCATTGTCAATGGTCTTCGGCTTTTGAATTTTAATGTTTATTATGTAATAGATGAAGTTCGATCTCTTGATGATGATGATGTTCTGCTTCAGATTGCCTTTAATGAAAAACGAATCCTGATTACGAAAGACAAGGACTTTGGAGAATTGGTTTATCGTTTAAATAAAGCTCACTATGGTGTTATATTGCTGCGGCTTGAAGGGCATACTTCACAGGAACGGTCCGATATTGTTTGTCCTTTGATATTCAAATACCAGCACCAATTATATAATGCATTTACGGTTATTCAAAAAGGAATAATTCGTATAAGGTAAACATCCCGATAGAAAATAAAAAAACTTATTGCTTTTTTGTGAGCCGACATCTATTCTTTACTCGTCATCGTTGTGTCACTCCCTTGTACTGTATATTTTTATAGCATCTTTTTCCGTCTTTTATTGCTTCTTCCTCTTTCTGAAAAGCTTTTTCGAAACCCCTGTTAAAACAGTGTAAGGCGAAGTACTTAAAACAACTAAGCCGTCTGATAAGGACGGCTTAGTTGTTTTTTGAGTGCTTGGTTTAGTTTCCAATACCGCACGTGCAGTTCGTATCGCAAGTGCAATTTGTGCAGGTACAGTTTGGGTTTCCACATTTTTGATCCATCTTGTTTTGAGCGCTTTGGCTGTTTACTGTTTTCATAATAAATGTTGTTTTAAAATTTGATAACACAAAACTATATCAGATGCGATGGGGGAGTGTTACACAACTTCTGGTAATGTTTACAACATTTTGGGTTTCTGCTGTCTGGTATTTTTCTCACAGAATAGCACAGAAATACACAGAATGGGACTTTTATCTGTGTTCATCAGTATAATCTGTGAGCCCTTTTATTTTTCTCACAGATAGCACAGAAATACACAGATGACACTTTATCTGTTTATAGAAGTTTACTTGGGTTGACTCTGCATTTTATGTGCAATACAAAATACTTAATCTTAAATTGCAGCCCTTTTTACTATTTGTCACCTTGTTTGTACTTTATTCTCATCATGTCACTAATTGTAACACACAAAGAACCTTCTAAATTATTGGTACTGGCTGCTTTTGCTGCCTTATATATTATTTGGGGAAGTACCTACCTGGGTATTGTGGTCGCTATCAGGTCTATTCCTCCTTTTTTTATGTTGGG
>Ga0160473_101176_pt1 | contig 13879 bp, 10 predicted proteins | sample HID1975I_E11MG_FD_108217 | JGI IMG/M metagenome (GOLD analysis project Ga0160473, IMG submission 108217) | Enriched soil microbial communities from UW Madison campus, WI, USA - HID1975I_E11 MG | ecosystem: Environmental > Terrestrial > Soil > Unclassified | place: USA: Madison, Wisconsin... | reverse complement strand
TTTTCATTATTAGAAACTCCTTGGGATCTCCGGGGCGAAAAGCTACCAACAAATTGCCCGCCGCGCTATAGCCTCAATCACAGGAGATAGAGCGGTTTTGTAGGACAATCCGACCAAAATTCCATTTTTTCCGGTAAAGCTGTAGGGCGTTTCCTAAGATGCCTGAGGCAATCTCTGATCTATGCAGGTATGCCAGGCGTGGGTGAAGTCGCGCAGGCGACCTTGAGGGTGGAAAACCTGGCGCCAGATCCGCGCCAGGCCCAGCAAGTCGTCAGCGGCAGGCAGGGGCGTGGCTTGCGCCTCGACCAGCATCCAGGCGATGGCGGTGGAATAGCGAAGGTTTACCGTGAGTTCCAGGTGCGGGCCGCCAAGAAAGGCGTGTTGGCTGGCCAGGCCGCGGACCAGGCTGGCGAGGTCAGGGTCGCGGGCGAGATACTCGTCCCAGAGCGCCTGGTGACGGGTTTCGCCGATGCGGTAGAGGCCATGGCCACGCCGGTCGTGCAAGGCTGAGCCTAGGGCCGACTGGCTGGCGGCGATGCCCAGTAGCAATGCTTCAGCGCTAGGGCAGTGGCGGTCCAGGTAGACCAGGGTGGGTCGGATCACATACAGACACAATTCATTCGCCGCGATACCCATGATGCCCTCGAGCAAGTAAGGGCCGGACGGGCGCTGGAGCTTGGCAGCTGGTGAATGATCAGGCCCGCCGGAAGCGGTTAGCACCGCTCGAGTTGAAGTGTAGTGTGATAATCGTGGTGTAAAGAGCTGTTTTTAAATCGATTGCTGCCTGACGTTCGAGGCTATATGCCATGGGGCAATTACGCCAAGAACGATCAGGCAGGCTACCTGGGCAATGATTCAGCGCCTGAATGCCGCCGTATTTGCCGCTCACGCGGTGAGCGACTGACGGGTCCGGGCGATCACTGCCTGCAGGGGTTCCTTGCGGCTGTACTGTTCAGGGTACAGGCGTTCGGTGTGGCAGGCGACGCCGTGTTCGTCCACCAGGGTAAAGCTGAAGCTGCCCTTGCGAGGGGCAACGATAAGGCACTTCAACGGCGAGAAGGCCTGGGAAAGGGTGCCAATGGCAGCCTGAATGTGTGGATGAGTTTGCATATTATTGGAGGTTCCTGCTTTAAACACGGAGGGTATGATCCGTGCATGATAGAAACGTTCCAGTGACGCCTTTATTAAGGGACGAAACGAACCTGACTGGAACAAAGCAGCCAGAGAGAGCGCAATCAAATGTGGGCGCTTGGGCTGACTGGTAGGTACTTAAGAGGGCAGGCAGCACGCCGGGGCCAAGGTTCTAGGCCGTCGGGGTGGAATCCTGATCAATCTGCAAGGTGATTCGTGCTTGGGCAGCGTTTGGCTGGCGAGGGAATCATCGAGTGTGGCCGGTCCTGGTTTCAGCAATGCCTGCTTTTGGGAGAGCAGCGTTGCAAGGACGCTTCTGGCCAGAATTGACTTTCAGCTTGGTACTAACGAGGCGCACCTTACCGCAGATAAAGTGCTTTGGCAAGTGTTTGTGCGCCTGCCCAGGCTAGCCGAGCAGTATGGCTCTTCTTTCGCGGGCTGGGAAGGGGGCAAAGGGCTGTCATTACCGAGGATGTGCTGTTTTTGTGCACCCAAATGAAGGCGTGAGGGGCAGTTGTTCACATTTGGCGCGCACGCTGTAACACACCCGCAACAGCCCTCTACAGCATCGCCAATGCCTTGACTGGTGAGTTAAGTCAATGAAAAAAAACACTAATTTTAGCTGGTGAAAAAATCGTCAGTTTGACTGCAGGCCCCATTTCACGGGGGTTTAAGAGCCGCTGGAGGGGGTTGTCCACCGAGTTATCCACAGGAACTGTGGATTGTCCCAAGCGCTTGCTCTAGGACGGGTGTGCCAGCAACCCAGGGAACTGTCGGACAATCTTCGGGCGCCGCTAGACCGGTTGGTCATCCACTCGAAAACGTCAAGAAAAGATCATCAAAATTTTTTTCAATCCTCCAGAAATCGACAGGCCATGCCAGAAAAAATGGAGTAGAGTGGCGCGCCTTTCGAGTCACCTTGCCTGTTGCTCATGAAGTTTCGCGGTAAACACCTCGCCAACCCTGCTGACGCCTCGTCAGTACCTCCACCCAAACGCTTCTCACTGAAAGTGGCCCTGTGGCTGCTCGACAGCCCGCGCCTGGGTGACAAGCCTCAGGTCAAGCACTTGGCAGGCCGCTTGCTGAAACAGCCAGCGCGCCAGGGCGTGGTGGTGGCCCAGAGCCGGCTGGGGCAGATGCTGTGCCGTGATTGCGGCAATGCCCGCGACCGGCGTATCGGCCACGCGCTGCTGCGCCAGGCTGCCCGCGCCGGTGATCGCCGCGCGCAGCTGGAATATGCCCGGTTGTGCCAGGCCAGCGAGCCGGACCAGGCCCGCTACTGGCTGGAGTTGGCCGCTGCGCAGGGCTCGCAGGAAGCGCGGCGGCTGCTGGGGCAGTGGTTTTCCGGTTGATGGTGACGCGTGAAAAGGCGCAAGGCCAGTTCCCAGGCTGATAAGCTGCGCAGCATTCATCATGTTCGATCGGGGTAACCATGACAGTGGATCTGGCCAGCATTCTGCTGGGCTTGGTGGCAGGTGCGTTGCCCTGCCTGGTGTGGGTGATGCAGGTGCAGCGTCGCCAGGGCGCCCGACAGGGTGAACGGGCTCTGCTCCAAGAGCGCCTCAACGCTGCCCAGTTGTCTCTGGCCGGGTTGCAGGCGCAACTGGACGCCAGCCGCGACGAAGTCAGCGACCTCAGCGAAGCCAACACCGTCAAGCAAGCCCAGCTGGCAGCCCAGGGCCGGGAGCTGGAGTTGCTGCAGATCGACCGCGACAATGCCCGCGATGCCGCCCACGCCTGGAGCCTCGAACGCGCCAACCGTGAAGTCGAGCTGCGCCGCCTGGAAGCCCAAGGCGCACGCCTGGAGGCGGAGCTGCGCGAGCAGCAGGAAAACCACCAACAACGCCTTGAAGACCTGCAAGAGGCCCGCGACACCCTGCGCGCCCAGTTCTCCGACCTGGCCACGAAAATCTTCGACGAGCGCGAGCAACGCTTTGCCCAGACCAGCCAGCAACACCTGGGCCAACTGCTCGACCCGCTCAAGGACCGCATCCAGGCCTTTGAGAAGCGCGTCGAGGAAAGCTACCAGCAGGAGTCACGCGAGCGTTTCTCCCTGGGCAAGGAACTGGAGCGCTTGCAGCAGCTCAACCAGCGCCTGTCCGACGAAGCTACCAACCTCACCCAGGCGCTCAAGGGCCAGAAAACCCAAGGCAACTGGGGCGAGATGATCCTGGAGCGGGTACTGGAGCACGCGGGCCTGGAGAAGGGCCGCGAATACCAGACCCAGGTCAGCCTGAAGAGCGCCGATGGCGAGCGTTTCCAGCCCGATGTGCTGATCATGTTGCCCGGCGACAAGCAGGTCGTGGTCGACGCCAAGGTCAGCCTCACGGCTTACCAGCAGTTTGTTGGCAGCAATGACGAGGCTGCGCTCAAGCAGCATGTGCAGTCGTTGCGCAGCCACGTCAAAGGCCTGTCGAGCAAGGACTACAACCGCCTCGAAGGCCTGCACAGCCTGGATTTCGTCCTGCTTTTCGTGCCCATCGAGGCCGCTTTTTCGGCGGCCCTGCAGGCCGAGCCTAACCTGTTCCAGGAAGCCTTCGACCGGCACATCGTGATTGTCAGCCCGACCACGCTGCTGGCCACACTGCGGGTGATCGACAGCTTGTGGAAGCAGGAGCGCCAAGGCCAGAACGCCCGCGAGATCGCCGAGCGTGCCGGCTGGCTGTACGACAAGTTCGTGCTGTTCATCCAGGATTTGGACGAGCTAGGCAACCGCTTGCAGCAGGTGGACAAGGCCTACGCCGCGGCGCGCAACAAACTGTGCGAAGGGCGCGGTAACCTGGTCAGCCGCAGCGAGCAGCTCAAGCTCTTGGGTGCCCGTGCCAGCAAGAGCCTGCCGGCAGACTTGCTGGAGCGGGCGCTGTCCGATGAAGCCCTTCCGGACGAAGCGGTTACTGAACCAGGCTCAGATGCCGATTGAGCAGGGCGCGCAAGGCTGCCGGCTTGACCGGCTTGGCCAGGTAGTCCAGGCCTGAGGCATGCACCAGGGCGATGGTCTCTTTGCTGCCGTCGGCGCTGATCACCACCCCAGGCACCGGCTCGCCCAGCCGGGCGCGTAGCCAGCCCATCAGCTCGGTGCCGGTTTCGCCGTCGTCCAGGTGGTAGTCCACCAGCGCCAGGTGCGGGCGCATGCCGTTTGCCAGCAAGGCCTCGCATTCGGCGCGGTTGCGGGCGGTCCAGACCTGGCAGCCCCAACGGCTGAGCAGGCTGTTCATGCCAATCAGGATGCTGTCCTCATTGTCGATGCACAGCACCTGCAGCCCGGCCAGCGGTTGGCCCGTCTGCTCCACCGGGGCGCTGGGCGCGGGCGCCGCTTGGCGGGCGATCGGGACGCTGACGCGGAACACCGTGCCCTTGCCGGGCCATGAGCGCACTTCCAGGCTATGGCCCAGTACCCGGCACAGGCCATCGGCAATGGCCAGGCCCAGGCCCAGGCCTTTTTCGGCACGGGTCTGGTGGCTGTCCAGGCGTTTGAACTCCTGGAAAATCTCTTGCAGCTTGTTGTCGGCGATCCCCGGGCCGCGGTCCCACACTTCCAGCCACAGGCGTTCGCCCTGGCGGCGGGCACCCAGCAGAATCGGGCTTTTGCCATAGCGCAGGGCGTTGGTCAGGAAGTTCTGCAGCACGCGGCGCAGCAACTTCATGTCGCTGTCGACCCGCAGGCGGCTGCCGCGCAGGCGGAACTCCAGCCCTTTCTCGGCGGCCAGTACCTTGAACTCGGCGCCCAGGGTGTCGAACAGCTCGTTGAGGGCGAACGGCTTGGCGTCCGGGGTGATCTTGTTGTTCTCCAGGCGTGAGATGTCCAGCAGGTCGCTGATCAGTTCTTCGGCCGAGCGCAGCGAGCTGTCCATGTGCTGCACCAGTTGCTGGGCCTCCTCGTTCATGCCCTCGGCCTGTTGCGACAGGGCGGCGGAGAACAGCCGCGCGGCGTTCAGCGGTTGCATCAGGTCGTGGCTGACTGCGGCCAGGAAGCGAGTCTTGGACTTGCTCACCGCCTCGGCCTGGCTCTTTGCCTCGGACAGCGCCTGGTTGAGCTGCGACAGCTCATGGGTACGCTCCGCCACCCGCTGCTCCAGGCCCTCGTTAGCATCGCGCAGCGCCTGTTCGGCTTCGCGGAACGGGGTGATGTCGGTGAAGCTCATGACAAAGCCGCCACCGGGCATCGGGTTGCCGATCAGCTCGATGACCCGGCCGTTGGGGAACAGCCGCTCGGAGGAATGCGCGCGGCCTTGGCGCATCCAGTGCAGGCGCCGCGCCACGTGAACCTGTGCCTCGCCCGGGCCGCACAGGCCGCGCTCGGCGTTGTAGCGGATGATGTCGGCAATCGGCCGGCCAACGCTGATCAGCCCGTCGGGGTAGTTGAACAGCTCCAGGTAGCGGCGGTTCCAGGCCACCAGGTGCAGGTTCTGGTCGACCACGCTGATGCCCTGGTTGATGTTCTCGATAGCCCCTTGCAGCAGCGCGCGGTTGAACTGCAGCACCTCGCTGGCTTCGTCGGCGATGCGCACCACGTCTTCAAGCTGCATGTCGCGGCCTTCGATGGCGGCCTTGACCACGGCTCGGGTCGACGACGTGCCGAGCACCCCGGCGAGCAAGCGTTCGGTGTGCTCGATCCAGTCACCGTCGGCGTTCTGGTTGGGGTTGAAGCCTTTGCCCTGGCGGTAGGCGAAGCGGATGAAGCTCTGCCGCGCACGTTCTTCGCCGACGAAGCGCGAGGCCAGGGTCAGCAGGTCGTCGATCTGCACTGCCAGCAGCGGTTTGCTGCTAGGGCGGGCGCTGGTCTGCTGGCCGATGAAGCGGCCAGCCTGCCAGTGCTCTGACACCCGCGTGCGCGACAGTACCGACACCCAGGCAAACAAGGTGAAGTTACCCGCCAGCGACAGCACCACGCCTTGGGTCAATGGGCTGATCGGCAGGTTCAGCGGGTTGCCATGCAGCCACGCCAGGCCCGGGAACAGCTCGAGCGACCAACCCACGCTATGGGCGGCAATCGGCAGCACCAGGGTGTAGAACCACAGGAAGATGCCGGCGGCGAGGCCGGCGAACACGCCGCGCCGGTTGGCTTGCTTCCAGTACAGCGCGCCGAGCATGGCCGGGGTGAGCTGAGTCACGGCGGCGAAGGCGATCTGCCCGATGGTCGCCAGGCTCGCGGTCGAACCGAGCAGGCGATAGCTGACATAGGCCAGCAGCAGGATCACCACGATGGTCACCCGGCGTACCGAGAGCATCCAATGGCGGAACGCTTCGAACGGGCGCTCGGCATTGTTGCGGCGCAGCAGCCAGGGCAGCAGCATGTCGTTGGAGACCATGGTCGACAGCGCCACCGCTTCGACGATGACCATGCCAGTGGCCGCCGAGGCGCCACCGATGAAGGCCAGCAGGGCCAGGCTCGGGTGGGCCTCGGCCAGGGGCAGGCTGATGACGAACGAGTCGGACATCACCGTGCCCGGCAGCAGCATCTGCCCGGCCAGGGCGATTGGCACCACGAACAGCGCAGCCAGCACCAGGTACATCGGGAACACCCAGCGGGCCAGGCGCATGTCCTGCGGTTCGATGTTCTCCACCACGGTGACATGGAACTGCCGTGGCAGGCAGATGATCGCCATCATGGCCACCGCGGTTTGCACCACCATCGACGGCCAGTTGATGGTCTCCTGCCAGTAGCTTTCCAGCTGGATCGACTGGCGCGCCTGGCTGAACAGGTCGTCAAAGCCGTCGTACAGGTTGAACACCACGAAGATGCCCACGGCCAGGAACGCCAACAGCTTGATCAACGACTCGAAGGCGATCGCCAGCACCATGCCGCGGTGGTGCTCGGTCACGTCCAGGCTGCGCGTGCCGAAGACGATGGCGAACAGTGCCAGCACCAGCGATACCACCAGCGCAGTGTCCTGCACGCGGGTGCCGGTGGCGTCGGCGTTGGCGCCGATCAGTAGGTTGACGCCCAGCACGATGCCTTTGAGCTGCAAGGCGATGTAGGGCAGCACGCCGACCAGGCAGATCAGCGCCACTACCACGGCCAGGGTCTGCGACTTGCCGTAGCGTGCGGCAATGAAGTCGGCGATCGAGGTGATGTTCTGCTGCTTGCTGATCAGCACCATCTTCTGCAGCACCCAGGGTGCAAAAATCAGCAGCAGTACCGGGCCCAGGTAGATCGGCAGGAACGCCCAGAGCTGTTCGGCAGCCTGGCCGACGGCCCCGAAGAAGGTCCAGCTGGTGCAGTAGACGGCCAGCGACAGGCTGTACACCCAGGCACGCAGCTTCGGCGGCAACGGTGTGCTGCGTCGGTCGCCGTAAAAGGCGATGGCGAACATGATGGCCATATAGGCCAGGGCGACCACGGCGATCAGCCCACTGGACAACGACATGAAAACTCCGGAGCAAAAAAGGTAACGCGGTCCCGATCAATCAGTCTGGCACGCAGGCGCAGGTTCGTCAGCGCCGACGATGGTCGCAGTGGCGAGTCGTCGCAGGGATCGGCCTACACCTGTACCGGCCTCTTTGCGGGTAAACCCGCTCCCACAGGTACTGCGCAGCGCTCAAGCCGGTGGTGTTCCAGTGGGAGCGGGTTTACCCGCGAAGAGGCCGGTACAGGCAACATCAATACCTGCGGGTACCCCGCCAGTAAAACACCCCCGCCAGTATCACCGACAACACCAGCAGGTAGAAGATCGCCCCCGGCCACCAGTGCCCGAGGGCAAACCCGACCATCACCGGCCCCAGCGCCGCGCCCAGGTTGGAAAGGTTCTGTGCACCGTAATACACCCCGCGCAGGTGCTCTGGGGCGATCAGGTCGATGAACATATACTCGGCGGGTATCACGATGATTTCCCCCAGGGTGAACACCAGCATCGCCAGGCACCACATCGGCACCGTGCTTGCCCATGAAAACCCCAGCAGCCCGGCGATGAACAGGCCTATCCCGGCCAGCAGCCAAGGCATCAGGCGCTGGCGGCTGATACGCCGGCCAATCAGGTATTGCAGGGCAATCACCGTGATGGCGTTGGTGGTCACCAGGTAGCCAACCAGGCGCGCCGCCTCGGCCGGGCTGGTGGTCACTATCAGGTACTGCGACAGGTAGGCCCCGAACTGGCCGAACACCACGGCGCTGAGCACACCGCCCAAGGTGAAGTACACCAGCCGCCGGTCACGGGCCAGGCCCAGCGCTACTTGCGCGAAAGTGGCCCCCGGTTGCGCCAGGGCAGCGGCCCGCAGGCCACGGTCGCCCAGCCGCTGATAGGTCAGGCCCGTTCCCAGGCCGATCAACGCCGAGGCGATGAAGGGCAGGTGGTCGTCCAGCTCCAACATGGCCACCCCCAGCAACGGGCCGGCGGCGTAGCCGACGTTTCTCAAGGTGTAGTTGATGGCGAACACCTCGGCGCGTTCTGCCACCGGCAACAGCGTGCAAAAGCCGGCTTTGGCGGCAATGTCGACCACGGCCAGGGCCAGGTTGATCAGTACCAGGCACAGAAAGAACAACGCGGCCGAGTGGCTGGCCATGGCGCCGAAGAACGCCAGGGCAAACACCAGGGTGCTGAAGACCACCAGTGTGTGAGTGCGTACGGTGTCCACCAGGTGGCCGCCGTACAAGCTCAGCAGCGAGGCGATGATCAGCGCGCCGCCAATCAACAGGCCGATCTGGCTCACCGGCAGCTGGAAGTTGTTTGCCAGGTATACCACCAGGAAAGGCAGGGTAAGGGCGCGGGCCAGGGTCAGGGTAAAGGTGGTAGCGAGTAGCAGGCGTACGGCCGCTGGGTAGCGCTTGAGGGCGGCGATCATTGCCACTTCCTTGTCGTTGGGGGTTGCCGGGTATCAGCATAAGTCTGCAGAGGGCTTGTCAGCAGTAAGCTTTACCCTGCAGATTTGTGGCTTTTCGCGCCCTGCGCGCCTCCAACGCTAAAAGCCCCTCAGGGAACAAGGACGATGAGTCACACCTCGCAATTCACCTTGCTCGGCAAGCGGCGCTTCCTGCCGTTTTTCATCACCCAGTCGCTGGGTGCGTTCAACGACAACCTGTTCAAGCAATCGCTGATCCTGGCGATCCTGTTCAAGCTCAGCCTGGGGGACGGTGACCGTTCGATCTGGGTCAACCTCTGCGCGTTGCTGTTCATCCTGCCGTTTTTTCTGTTTTCGGCGCTGGGTGGGCAGTTTGGCGAGAAGTTCGCCAAGGATGCGCTGATCCGTGCGATCAAGCTGGCCGAGATCGGCATCATGGCCATCGGTGCCTTGGGCTTTATCACTAATCACCTTGCGTTGATGCTGGTGGCGTTGTTCGGCATGGGTACCCATTCGGCGCTGTTCGGGCCGGTGAAGTATTCGATCCTGCCCCAGGCCCTGCGTGAAGAAGAGCTGGTGGGCGGTAACGGGCTGGTCGAAATGGGCACCTTTTTGGCGATCCTCGCCGGCACCATCGGCGCCGGGGTGATGATGTCGTCGGCCAGCTATGCCACGGTGGTGGCCGGGGGTGTGGTGGGCACTGCGGTGCTGGGCTACCTGGCCAGCCGCTGGATCCCGCGCGCTGCGGCGGTGTCGCCGCAGATGCGCCTGGACTGGAACATCTTCAAGCAGTCCTGGGCGATCCTGCGCATGGGCCTGGGGCAGACGCCTGCGGTGTCGCGCTCGATCGTGGGCAACTCGTGGTTCTGGTTCGTCGGCGCCATCTACCTGACCCAGATCCCGGCGTACGCCAAGGACTGGCTGCATGGCGACGGCACTGTAGTGACCCTGGTGCTGACCCTGTTCTCGGTGGGCATCGCCCTCGGCTCGCTGCTGTGCGAGCGGCTGAGCGGGCGCAAGGTGGAAATCGGCCTGGTGCCGTTCGGCTCGTTCGGCCTGACCCTGTTCGGCCTGCTCTGGTGGTGGCATTCCGGCGATGTGCCGGCGGCGGCGCTGCCGCACGACTGGTTGGCGCTGCTGGGCATGAGCCAGGCCTGGTGGATCCTGGTGTCGATCGTCGGGCTCGGGGTGTTCGGCGGTTTTTATATCGTGCCGCTGTATGCCTTGATCCAAGCGCGCACGGCCGAAGATCAGCGGGCCCGGGTGATCGCCGCCAACAACATCCTCAATGCGTTGTTCATGGTGGTTTCGGCAATCCTCACCATCGTCCTGCTGGGGCTGGCCGAACTGACCATCCCGCAGTTGTTCCTGGTGGTGTCGTTGCTCAATATCGCGGTCAACGCCTACATCTTCAGGATCGTGCCCGAGTTCACCATGCGCTTCCTGATCTGGCTGCTCAGCCACTCGATGTACCGCGTGGAGCACCGCGACTTGGAGCGCATCCCTGATGAAGGGGCGGCGCTGCTGGTGTGCAATCACGTTTCGTTCGTTGACGCGCTGCTGCTCGGCGGTGCGATCCGCCGGCCGATCCGCTTTGTCATGTACTACAAGATCTACAACCTGCCGGTGCTCAACTTCGTGTTCCGCACAGCAGGTGCCATCCCGATTGCTGGGCGCGGTGAGGACGAGGCCATTTACGAACGTGCCTTCGCGCGTATCGCCGAGTACCTGGCGGCGGGTGAGTTGGTGTGTATCTTCCCGGAGGGCAAGTTGACCGGTGATGGCGAGATCGATGTGTTCAAAGGCGGGGTCAACCGCATTCTCAGCGAAACCCCGGTGCCGGTGATTCCGTTGGCGTTGCAGGGGCTGTGGGGCAGTTTCTTCAGCCGAGACCCGGGCAAGGGGTTTTTCAAGCGCTTGTGGTCGCGGGTGACCATCGTGGCTGGCACCGCCATCCCGGTGGAGGCGGCGCAGCCGGATACGTTGCGTGAGCAGGTCAGCCGCTTGCGCGGCGACTTGCGTTAGCGCGCGCGGGTCAGCTGGCGCTGACTTTCAGGCCGATCAGGCCGCAGACGATCAGCGCCACACTGACCAGCCGCACCAAGGCCATGGATTCGCCAAACAGGATGATCCCGGCGATTACCGTGCCCACAGCGCCGACGCCGGTCCAGATGGCATAGGCGGTGCCCAGCGGCAGCTCCTTCATGGCCAGGCCCAGCAGGCCGAGGCTGATGACCATGGCGCCGACGGTGAGTACGGTGGGGATTGGCTTGCTGAAACCGTCGGTGTATTTCAGGCCGACGGCCCAGCCGACCTCGAACAGGCCGGCGAAGAAAAGAATGATCCAGGACATGCTGTGTCTCCATCGTTGTGAAGGATGGGGCCGTCCCCGGAATGCTCACGCGGTGCGTCGTGAGGTCGTCCTCACAGTGGGCAATAGGGTGCACATTTTCTGAATGCTGGGCAAGCCTGTGCCGGCCTCTTCGCGGGGCAAGCCCGCTCCCACAGGCCCCACATGCCCCGAGAGCAGGGGAGTACCTGTGGGAGCGGGCTTGCCCGCGAAGAGGCCAGGCCAGGCAGCATCAATCCCTGGCTGGCTCGCCATTCTCAACGGCTGACGAAGGCGCTTCCAGGCGCCGGAACCAGGTCGACAGCAACGCCCCGGAAATATTGTGCCAAACGCTGAACAACGCACTCGGCACCGCGGCCAATGGCGAGAAGTGCGCCGCCGCCAATGCCGCCCCCAGCCCGGAGTTCTGCATGCCCACCTCCAGCGCCAGCGACTTGCGCTGGGCCAGCGGCAACTTGCACAGCTTGCCGGTCAGGTACCCCAGCAAATAGCCAAAGCTGTTGTGCAGCATCACCACCGCCATGATCAGCAGCCCCGACTCGGCGATCTTCGCCTGGCTGGCCGCCACCACCGCACACACGATCATGACGATGCTCACCACCGACACCAGCGGCAACACCTGCACGGCCGCCTGCACCCGAGCGCCCAGCAGACGCTGGGCCAGCACGCCGAGCACGATCGGCAGCATGACCAGCTGCAGGATCGACCAGAACATGTCCATGAACGAGACCGGCAGCCAGGCCGAGGCCAGGAACCAGATCAGCGCTGGGGTCAGCAGCGGGGCGAGCAGGGTGGTGACCGCAGCGATCGCCACCGCCAGCGCCAGGTCGCCCTTGGACAGCCAGACCATCACGTTCGAGGCGGTGCCGCTTGGGCAGCAGCCGACCAGAATCACTCCGACGGCGATCTCGGCGGGCAAGTGGAACAGCTGGCAGAGCAGCCAGGCCATGCCCGGCATGATCACGAAATGCGCCACCACCCCCAGCATCACTCGCCAGGGTTGGCGGGCGAGGGCAGCGAAGTCGTCGAGCTTGAGGGTCAGGCCCATGCCGAACATCACCAGCCCCAGCAGCGGCACGATGGCCACTTTCAAGGCGATGAACCACTGCGGTTGCAGGAAGGCCAGCACGGCAAACACCAACACCCAGAGGGCGAAGGTGTTGCCGACGAAGCGGCTGAGGGCGGCGAGGGCGCGCATGGGAAAGTCCTTGTACTTATATAAAGAGGTGAGTTTCCAGGGGCCTTACGCGGGCAAGCCCGCTGCCACTGGGTGAGCAAGCACCTGTGGCAGCGGGCTCGCCCGCGAAAGGGCCGGTACTGGTCAATGATTAACGATCAGGCCAGCACCGGCAAAGCATGAAGGTTAGACCCCTTGCGGAATCTCCTCCCCACCCAAGGCCTCGAACAGCACCGGGAGGAATTCGGTAAAGGTCATCATCATCAGCAGGAAGCTGGCATCGAACTGCTGCTGGGCCTCATCACCGCCATCCTGTTCGGCCTGCTCTTGCAGCAGCTCCTCGAACTTCAGGCGCTTGATGACCATCTTGTCGTCGAGCACGAACGACAGTTTGTCCTGCCAGGCCAGGGCCAGCTGGGTGACCACCTTGCCGGTGCTCAGGTGCAGCTGGATTTCTTCGCTGGTCAGGTCCTGGCGCTTGCAGCGCACGATGCCACCGTCTTCGGCGGTGTCGCGCAGCTCGCACTCGTCCAGTACATAGAAGCCTTCGGCCGCTTGCTGCGACTTGACCCAGTCGGTCATGGTGGCCGCTGGCGCGATCTTCACGGTAGCGGGGCGTACCGGCAGCGAGCCCATCACTTCACGCAGGGTCGACAGCAGGTCTTCGGCACGCTTGGCGCTGGCCGAGTTGACCAGGATCACGCCCAGGCGCGGAGCGATGGCGGCGAAGATCATCGAGCGACGAATGAAGGCGCGCGGCAGGAAGGCCTGGATGATCTCGTCCTTGATCTGGTCGCGTTCCTTTTTATAGACCTTGCGCATCTGCTCGGTCTCGATCTCTTCGACCTTCTCCTTGACGGCGTCATTCACCACGCTGCTTGGGAGGATACGTTCTTCCTTGCGCGCGGCGATCAGCAGGAATTCGCCGCTGACGTGCACCAGGGGAGCGTCTTCGCCCTTGCCGAATGGCGCGACGAAGCCATAGGTGGTCAGCTCCTGGCTGGCGCAGGGACGGGCCGGCTTGCTGGCCAGGGCGGTTTCCAGTGCTTCGGCTTCGAATGGAACATCCTGGGTCAGGCGGTAGGTCAGCAGGTTCTTGAACCACATGAGGGGCAATCTCTCCTTAATGCATAAGGCGGGCATTATTCTCCGAGCGGTGGTTCCCGTCCAACCCTGTCAGAGGGCCAGCACCCTTATATAAAGGAAGAAAAGCCCAGCGTTGCTAGGTCTTTGAAAGGCTTCGAAAAAATTTTTAAAAAAGTCGAAAAAAGTGCTTGCCAGGGTGGGGGCTCATCCGTAGAATGCGCGCCACACCGAGACGAAAGGGTGATTAGCTCAGCCGGGAGAGCATCTGCCTTACAAGCAGAGGGTCGGCGGTTCGATCCCGTCATCACCCACCACTCGATGTATAGCGCAGCGGTAGTTCAGTCGGTTAGAATACCGGC
>Ga0160473_101173_pt1 | contig 13910 bp, 8 predicted proteins | sample HID1975I_E11MG_FD_108217 | JGI IMG/M metagenome (GOLD analysis project Ga0160473, IMG submission 108217) | Enriched soil microbial communities from UW Madison campus, WI, USA - HID1975I_E11 MG | ecosystem: Environmental > Terrestrial > Soil > Unclassified | place: USA: Madison, Wisconsin... | reverse complement strand
TACCTCCGACTGGCACCTGGGCCAAAGCCTGCACGGCCAGGAACGCGACTTCGAACACGCCTGCTTCCTCGACTGGCTGCTCGGCCAGCTGCACCTGCGCCAGCCGGATGCGCTGCTGATCGCTGGCGATATCTTCGACACGGTCAACCCACCGGTCAAAGCCCAGGAGCGCCTCTACGACTTCATCGTCCAGGCCCATGAGCAACAGCCCAAGCTGGACATCGTGATGATCGCCGGCAACCACGACTCCGGCTCACGCATCGAACTGCCCGCTGCGCTCATGCGCCGCCTGCGCACCCACGCCTTGGGCCGTGTGCACTGGCTCGATGAAGGCCAGCTGGATGCCGAACGCCTGCTGATCCCGCTGACCAACGCCCGCGGCAAGGTCAGCGCCTGGTGCCTGGCCCTGCCCTTCCTGCGCCCGGCAGAAGTGACCGGCCCGCAGCTGGGTGACGATTACCTGCAAGGCATCACCCAGGTGCACCAGCAACTGATTGCCGCTGCCCAGCAAAAGCGCAAGAAGGACCAGGCGCTGGTCGCCATCAGCCATGCCCACATGGCCGGGGGTGCGGTGTCCGAGGACTCTGAGCGCAGCCTGATCATCGGCAACGCAGAGGCCCTGCCGGCCAAGCTGTTCGACAAGGCCATCAGCTATGTCGCCCTGGGCCACCTGCACAAGCCGCAGAAGGTCAACCGCGAAGCGCGCATCCGCTACAGCGGCTCGCCGATCCCGCTGTCGTTTGCCGAAATCAACTACCCGCACCAGGTGCTGGAGGTGGAGCTGGACGGCGCCGAGCTGGTCAGCGTCGAGCCGCGCCTGGTGCCCCGCGCCGTGGCCCTGCAACGCATTGGCCCGGCGCCGCTCGGCGAGTTGCTGGTACAGCTGGCTGAGCTGCCGGTGATCGACTTGCTCGAAGACCCCAATCGTCAGCCCTGGCTCGAAGTGCGCGTGGTGCTGGACGAACCGCAACCCGACCTGCGTCAGCAAGTCGAGGGGGCGCTGCAAGGCAAGGCCGTGCGGCTGATCCGCATCAGCGCCGAATACGCCGGGCGCACGAGTGCCGAGGACGACGACCTGGCGTTCGTCGAACTGTCCCAGATGACACCGCAGGACCTGTTCAGCCGCGCCTGGGAACAGGCCTACGGCAACCCCGCCGATGAGCAGGCCCTGGCCGATTTCGCCCTGCTCTTGCAGGACGTCCAGCTGGAAGAGGAACAGCCATGAAAATTCTCGCCATCCGCCTGAAGAACCTGGCATCCCTGGCCGGCCCAATCGACATCGACTTCACCGCCGAGCCCCTGGCCAGCGCCGGCCTGTTCGCCATCACCGGGCCAACCGGCGCCGGCAAGAGCACGCTGCTCGATGCCCTGTGCCTGGCCCTGTTCGGCACCGTGCCGCGGCTCAACGACATCGGGCGCGAAGCCAAGGTACCGGACGCCGACGGCGAGATCCCGACTTCGGACCCGCGCAACCTGGTGCGCCGCGGCACGGGCAGCGGTTTTGCCGAAGTCGACTTCGTCGGCATCGATGGCCGTCGCTACCGCGCCCGCTGGGAGGCCAACCGCGCCCGCGACAAGGCCAATGGCAAGCTGCAACACAGCCGCCAGAGCTTCTATGACCTGGACAGCGAGCAGGTGCTGGCCAGCGGCAAGAACGAATACAAGCAACTGGTCGAAGCACGCCTGGGCCTGAACTTCGAGCAGTTCACCCGCGCAGTGATGCTGGCCCAGAGCGAGTTCGGTGCGTTCCTCAAGGCCGATGACAAGGAACGCAGCGAGCTGCTGGAAAAGCTCACCAACACGGCGATCTACACCCGCCTTGGCCAACGCGCCTTCAGCAAGGCCCGCGAGGCCGGTGAAACGCACAACGCCCTGAAAGACCGTGCCAGCCACCTGCTGCCGCTGCTGGCCGAAGCCCGCGCCGAGCTCGACCAACGCCTGGAGCAGGCCCAGCAGCAGTTCAAGGCCGACCAGGCGCGCGAGCGCCAGTTGGAGCAGCAGCGTGGCTGGCTCAATGAGCAGCGCCTGCTGCAGGTACAGCAGGCCGAAGCCCATGCAACCCTGCAGGCCGCCGAACAGGCCTGGCAGCAGCTGGCCGAACAGCGCCTGGACCTGCAACGCCTGGAGCGCCTGGCGCCACAGCGCCACCAGTTCCACCGGCAGCAGGCCTTGGCCGCGCAACGCGCGCCACTGGCCAGCGAGCTCGACGCACAACAGCGCCAGCAAAGCGACCTGCACAACCGCACCGGCGAACTGGAGCAGGCCCTCGAATCAGCCCGCCAGGCGCTGAGCCAGGCCCAGGCCAGCCAAGGCGAAAACGCCCCGCGCTTGCGCCAGGCGTTCGCCGAGCAAGACACCCTCACCCGCCTGGAACAGGAGCTGGGCAAGGCGCGCGAAACCGGCCAGCAGGCCGACCTGGCCGCGGCCGAGTTGCAGCAACAATTGCAGCAGCTGAGCGAGCACCAGCAGCGCGGCCAACAGCAACTGGCCCACATTGAAGCAGCCCTGGCTGACAGTGCGCCCCTCGCCGCCCTGACCAACGCCTGGCAGGCCTATCGCCCGCAGCTGCAACAGTTGCTGCAAATCGGCAACCGCCTGAACCAGGGCCGCGAAGAGCTGCCCGGCCTGCAGGCCCAGGCCAGCCAGGCCAATGCGCAACTGCAGGAACAGCGCGACGCCCTCGACGTGTTGTTCCGCGAAGCCGCAGCAGAGCCCCAGGCCCTGGCCGAGCAGCTCGACCTGCTGGGTGGCATGCTGCAAGAAAACCGCAAGCAACAACGCGCCGTGGAAGAACTGTCGCGCCTGCACGCCCGCGAGCAGGAGCTGCAACAGGGTATTCAGTCGCTGCGCGAACGCCAGCAACAGGCCCTGCAGCAACGCCAGCAACTGATTGGCGAAGGCACTGCCGCCAAGGCCGAGCTGGAAGCCGCCGAGCAGGCGCTGGCACTGACCCGGCAACTGCTGGAACGCCAGCGCCTGGCACGCAACACCAGCGTCGAAGAACTGCGTGCGCAGTTGCACGATGGCGAACCGTGCCCAGTTTGCGGCAGCGCCGAACACCCCTTCCACCAGCCTGAAGCGCTGCTGCAGAGCCTTGGCCGGCATGACCAGGCCGAAGAAGCCACGGCCCTGGCCCAGGTTGAGCAATTCAATACCCGCCTGATCGAACTGCGCACCCAGGTGGGTGTGGTCAACGGCCAGATCAAGGAATACCAGCACCAACAGGCGCAACTGAACGAGCAATTGCAGCCATTGGCCGGCCAACTCGCCGCCCATGCCGTGTGGCCCGCCCTCAGCGCCCATGAAGGCAAGGCCCGCAGTGGTTGGCTGGACAGCCAGTTGCAGCGCCTCGACCAAGAGATCGTCCGGGACGAAAAACGCCAGGCCACCCTGCTGACCCTGCAACGCGATGCCGCCCGCCTGAACCAGCAGTTGCAGGCTGCCAGCGAAGCCCAACAGCAGGCCCAGCGCCGCCTGGACCACCAGCATCAAGCCCTGGCCGCCGACCAGGAACGCCTCGAACAGGCCCTGGCTGATTTCGCCACCCTGCTGCCAGCGCCTGTGTTGCAGGCACTGCACGACGAGCCAGCGCACGCCTTCCTCAGCCTTGACCAGCAGATCGCCCAGCGCCAGCAACAGCTGGACCAGCAAAAGGACGAACTGCAGGAACAACAGCAACGCCAGCAACAGCTGGAGCGCCTGCTCGATCAGCAACACACCCGCGTGCAGCGCCAGCAAGACCTGCAGCAGCAGATCAACGGGCTGGCCCAGCAGATGGAAAAAGCCCGCGCCGCATTGGCCGAGTTGCTCGGTGACCACCCGCGCGCCGAAGACTGGCAGCGCCATCTGGAACAGCAGGTGGAGCAGGCCCGCACCAGCGAGGCCGAAACGGCCGAGCGCCTGCAACACGCCCGCACCCAAGCCCTGCAACTGGCCGGCGAACTCAAGGCCAACATCGCCCGCCAACAGGCGCTCGAACAGGAGCACCAGCAGTTGCAGGGGGAAATCGCCCACTGGCGCGCCGAACACCCCGAGCTGGACGACAGTGGCCTGGACCGCTTGCTGGCCATGGACGACACGCAAATGGCCGAACTGCGCCAGCACCTGCAGGCGGCGGAAAAGGCTATCGAACAAGGCCGCGTGCTGTTGCAGGAGCGTGAACAGCGGCTGCAGCAACATGCCGCGCAAGCCAGTGTCGAGGCCACGGCCGAGGACCTGGAGCAGTCGTTGCTCGAGCTACGCGAAGTGCTGGCCAACCATGAACAGCAGTGCGCCGAGCTGCGCGCCGCCCAGGCCGAAGACCAGCGCCGTCAACAGGCGTACCAGGCCCTGGCCACGGAAATCGAGCACGCCCATCAGCAGTGGCAGCGCTGGGCGCGGCTCAATGCGCTGATCGGCTCGGCCTCTGGCGATGTGTTCCGCAAGATCGCCCAGGGTTACAACCTCGACCTGCTGCTGCACCATGCCAACAGCCAATTGCGCCAGCTGGCGCGTCGTTACCGCCTGAAACGTGGCGGCAGCGCCCTCGGCCTGCTGGTGCTGGACACCGAAATGGGCGACGAGTTGCGCTCGGTGCATTCGCTGTCGGGCGGTGAAACCTTCCTGGTCTCGCTGGCCCTAGCCCTTGGCCTGGCGTCGATGGCGTCAAGCACCTTGCGCATCGAATCGTTGTTCATCGACGAAGGCTTCGGCAGCCTCGACCCAGAGTCGCTGCAACTGGCCATGGATGCCCTCGACGGCCTGCAGGCCCAAGGCCGCAAGGTGGCGGTGATCTCCCACGTGCAGGAGATGCATGAGCGGATCCCGGTGCAGATCCAGGTACGCCGCCAGGGCAACGGCCTGAGTGACGTCGAGGTGTGCGGGTGATCCTCTACTCGTTTCGCCGCTGCCCTTGGGCCATGCGCGCGCGCCTGGCCTTGCGCTACGCCGGGTGCGAGGTGCAGATTGAAGAAGTGGCGATGAAGCACAAGCCCGCCGCGCTGCTGGCCTTGTCGCCCAAGGGCACGGTGCCGGTGCTGGACACCGGGGCGGGTGTGCTGGAGGAAAGCCTGGACATCATGCGCTGGGCACTGCAACGCAACGACCCGCAGGACTGGCAGCTACTGGCCGACCCTGCGGCGGCGCAACAGGCTGAGGCGCTGATCGCCCGAAACGACAGCACGTTCAAGGCGCAGGTGAACCTGTACAAGTACGCCGAGCGCTACCCCGAACATAGCCGCGAGCACTACCGCCAGCAGGCCGAAGCCTGGCTGGCGGAGCTCGAGGCTTTGCTCGAAGGGCGTGCTTACCTGCTGGCCGATCACCCGAGCCTTGCCGATGCCGCCTTGTTGCCCCTAATGCGCCAGTTTGCCGGGGTCGAACCGCAGTGGTTCGCCGAGGCGGCTTATCCGCGGGTGCGGAGCTGGCTGGAGGGCTGGCTGGGGTCGGATCTGTTCAAGGCAGTGATGGCGCGATAGCTATCAGACATGGCGCGAAACCTGTGGGAGCGGGCTTGCCCGCGAACCAGGGCGAAGCCCTGGCCATACGCCGCGGTGTCTGCTTTGCGGGCAAGCCCGCTCCCACAGGTTCAGTGCTCACAGGCGAATCAGTGGCTGTGCTTGCCACTCAACGCCGCATAAAAATTTGCGCTCTGACGCAGGTACTGCTCGGTATAGCTGTGGGCAGAGGACGCCTTGCTGCGGGTGTCGGCATGGGCATGCGTCGGCAACACGACCGAAGCGGAAATGGCGGATGCGGCGATGACCGGGAAGAGATTGAAGTTCATGTGGGCTGACCTCGACGGCGGTGGTTTGACGTTGGCCCGTTTGGGCCTTGGGTCAAACTTACGCCGCCAAGGTCACGCGTAGAAATTCATTGCGACAGTAACCATTATCACGCTGATCGATAGTCGCTCGAAACGGTCACTCGATGAACTTCAAGTCCGACGGCGCAGCCTGCGGCAGCGTCTGTACCGTCTCACCGAGCTTGCCGCTACGCGGGTCACGGCGCATGACCACGATCTGGTCACTCTTCTGGTTGGCCACCAACAGGAAGTTGTCGCTAGGGTCGAGGGCAAATTCACGAGGGTGATCGCCCTCCACCGAACGGCGTTGCAAGAACGCCAACTGGCCATCGTCCTTGCCCACGCTGAAGGCCACGATCTCATTGGCCGTGCCGCGATTGCTCACGTACAAGAAGCGCCCATCCGCCGACAGGTGCAGGCCGCCAGCGGCCTTGGCCGCAGCGTCCTGGTGGTCCGTCAGGGGTAGACGCTGGCGCTCGACCAGGTTGCCGTTCTGCACATCGAACACCACCACCTCAGCGCTCATTTCCAAGGTCAGGTAGGCGTGTCGCCCCTTGGCGTCGAACAGCAGGTGGCGCGGGCCGCTGCCCGGCGGCAGGGCCACCGACGCTGGTATCGCCGGCGTGAGCGGGTGGTCTGTGCTGGCACCGTCGTAACGGTAGATGAACACCTTGTCGGCGCCCAGGTCGCAGGCATACAGGTGCTGGCCGTCCGGCGACAGCACCAGCGAATGCACATGGGCGCCGGCCTGGCGTTCCGGGTTTACGCCGCTTGGTTTATGGCGGGCTTGCTGCACCACGTCCTTGAGCTTGCCGTCCTTTGCCACCGGGATCACCACCAGGCTGCCGCCGGGGTCTGGCTTGACGGCGTAGTTGGCAACGAACAGGAAGCGCTGGTCGCGACTGAGACTGGCGTGGGTCGGCTCATCGCCTCGGGTGGCCACCTGGTTGAGCGGTTTGATCTCGCTTTTGCGGCTCACGCTGAAACTGCTGACGTGGCCTTGCGCGGTTTCGTTGACTGCAAACAGTTGCCGTTGGTCGGCCGAGAGCACTAGCCAGGAAGGGTTCTCGCTCTGGACCACCTGTTGCGGGGTCGGCGCGATCTGGCCTGTCTTGCTGTCGAACAGGTAGCGGTAGATGCCTTGGCTCTGGCCATCGGTGTAGCTGCCCACCAGCAGCGTGGCGGCGTGGGCGTTGATTGTCAGGCTCATCAGGCTAGCGGTCAGCAGGCTCGTCCAGATCCGGTTCATCGTGGTCTTCATCCGGGGCGCGAAAGGCACTCATACAGACTAGACGATGCTCGCCCTGGGCACCGTTGAGCGTCCACTCGTCACCCGTGGCAGTGGCGGCAGCGATCTGCTCGGGGGTGAAGTTCCAGCGACGCAGCTGGCGGCCGTCCATGCATTCGACGGTGAGGCCGGTTTCGTTGGACGTGAAATCGAAGGCGTGCAGGCCATCGATCAGCAGCATGTCGCAGGTTTGGAGGGCGGTGGCGAGGGGGGACATGAGGGTACCAATTGGGAAAAGAGCGACAGTATAGCGACATGGCACCTGTGGGAGCGGGTTTACCCGCGAATGCGTCGGCGAATGCACCACCGTATTCGCGGGTGAACCCGCTCCCACAGGCCCTCTACAGCCCCCTCACTTAATGGGCAAAAATGGACCCGCCCTCCTTGCCCACCATCTTCTCAGGCTTGATCAGGAACCGCGCCAGCGCTGGCAACAGCCACAGCGCACCGAACATGTTCCACAGCAGCATGAAGGTCAGCATCAAGCCCATGTCGGCCTGGAACTTGATCGCCGAGAAGATCCAGGTGCACACACCAATGGCCAGGCACAACCCGGTGAACAACACCGCCTTGCCGGTCGAGCGCAGGGTTTCGTAATAGGCTTCCTGCAACGGCAGGCCTGCACGCAGGAAGCTTTCCAGGCGGCTGTAGATGTAAATGCCATAGTCCACGCCGATGCCCACACCCAAGGCCACCACCGGCAACGTCGCGACCTTCACACCAATGCCCATGTAGGCCATGAGCGCATTGCCCAGCACCGAAGTCAGCACCAGTGGCAGGACGATACACAGGGTTGCGGCGAACGAGCGGAAGGTGATCAGGCACATCACCGCGACGCAGATGTACACCAGCACCAGAATGGTCAGTTCGGCCGACTTGATCACCTCGTTGGTGGCCGCCTCGATCCCGGCGTTACCGGCCGCCAGCAGGAACTGCAGGCCCTCTTTGTTGTGGCTGTCGGCAAAGGCCTTGGCGGCTGCGGTGACGCGCTCCAGGGTCTCGGCCTTGTGGTCGTTGAGGAACACCAGCACCGGCGCCAGCGAGCAGTCGGCGTTGTACAGGCCGTCGGCGCGGGCGATGGAGTTGTTGAGGATGTCCGGGTTGCGTGACAGGGTCTCCCATTTCAGGCTGCCCTCGTTCATGCCCTTGATCACCTGCTTGGACACGGTCACCAGCGAGATCGCCGACTGCACACCCGGGGTGTTATCCATGGTCCACATCAGCTCGTCTATCGGCGCCATAGTCGAGTGGATCGAGCAGCTTTCCGACGGCGTCTTGACCATGATCACCAGCACGTCCGAGCTGGTCGAATAGTTGCTGATGATGAAGTTGTTGTCCTGGTTGTAGCGCGAGTCCGGGCGCAGCTCCGGCGCGCCCTGGTCGAGGTCACCGATTTTCAGGTTCTGGCTGTACCAGAGGCCACCGGCGAACATCACCAAGGCCACGGCAACAGACACCGGCGCCACCTTGGCGCTGGCGAAATTGGACAGCAGGCGCCAGAACGGGTGCTCGCGGGTCGCGTCCTTCTTGCTGCGCTCGACCGCCTTCTTGCTGATGCCGACATAGGAAATCGCCACCGGCAGCAAGATCAGGTTGGTAAAGACGATCACCGCGACGCCGATCGAGGCGCCGATGGCCAACTCGCGAATGACCCCGATGTCGATGATCAGCAGGGTGATGAAGCCCACTGCGTCAGCAAGGATGGCGATCATCCCCGGCAGGAACAGCTGGCGGAACGTGCGCCGGGCAGCGGTCAGTGCGTTGTCGGCGCCGCTCGACTGCAAGGCGATGCCGTTGATCTTCTGCACCCCGTGGGAAATGCCGATGGCGAAGATCAGGAAGGGTACCAGCATCGAATACGGGTCGAGGCCGAAGCCCACCGCATGCATCAAGCCCAGCTGCCAGACCACCGCGACCAGGGTGGTGATGAGCACAGCGATGGTGCTGCGGATGCACCAGGTAAACCAGTACAGCAGCACCCAGGTGATGCCCAGGGCCACGCCAAAGAACATCGCCACCATCACCAGGCCGTCGATCAGGTCGCCGACCTTCTTGGCGAAGCCAACGATATGGATCTTCACGTTGGGGTTCTGCGCCTGGAACTTGTCGCGAATCTTCTCTTCGAGCAGGTGCGAGAACTGCTGGTAGTCGAGCTTGACCTGCTTGCCTTGGTCCTGCGGGTCGGGGTAGCTCTCCAGCAGCGGCACATCAACGATGCTGGACTTGAAGTTGTTACCCACCAGGCGCCCGACCTGGCCGGACTTGAGCACGTTGTCGCGCAAGGCATCGAGGCTTTCGGCCGAGCCGTTGTAGGTATTGGGGATCACCTCGCCACCGGAGAAGCCCTCTTCGGTCACCTCGGTCCAGCGCACGCTGGGGCTCCACAGCGACTTCAGCCCGGCGCGGTCGACGCCAGGGATGTAGAACACCTCGTCATGGATCTGGCGCAGGGTCTCCATGTAGTCCTTGTCGAAGATGTCACCGTTGACCGCCTCCACCGAAATACGCACGGTGTTGCCGAGGTTGGCCAGGTCGTTGCGGTGCTCCATCATCTGTTCGATGAACGGGTGCTCGAGCGGGATCATCTTCTCGAAACTGGTCGAGGGGCGGATCTGCGTGGCCTGCCAGAACAGGAAAATGCTGACCAGCACGCACAGGGCGATGACCACGGGGCGGTTGTTGAAGATCAGGCGTTCGAGCAGCGTGGCCTTGTCCTGGTGATGCGGGTGCATGGTGATGCTCTCCCTGCTGGTCATGGACGCGCCTCCTTGGCAGCCTGGTCGGCGCCTTCGGCGGTGGCCAGGTGCACGCCCCCCTGCCCCACCAGCAGCAAGCCGCCGGTTGTCAGGCCGGTGACGCCGGCCAGGGCGATGCGGTCGGCACGGTTGTAGACGCTGAAGGTTTGCCCGTCGTCATGGCTGCGCAACACACTGCCGCCGTTACCGACCAGCACCACGCCGCCATCCTCGACAAGCGTAGCGCTTGCCAGGCCGAATTCGAGCGTGCCGCGCGCGGCCTTGAGTTCGATCGGCTGCCAGCTGTCGCCGAAGTCGGTAGAACGGAACAGGTTGCCGCGCAGGCCATAGGCCAAAAGCGTATTAGGCTGGGCGGTTCCCATCACACCGAACAGCGAGCCCTCGTAAGGGCCGTCGACCTTGGACCAAGTCTGGCCGTTGTCGCCTGAACGGAACATGCTGCCCTGCTCGCCGACGATGAACAGGCCGGCGTCCTTGATTACGGCGATGCCGTTAAGGTGCAGTTGGTCGGCGTTGTCCAGGCGTTCGGCAACGTCCTGCCAGTGCTGGCCGCCGTCGGTGGTTTCCAGCAGTGCGCCATAGGCACCCACGGCAAAACCGTGCTGGGCGTCGAGGAAGGTGACGTCGAGCAGCGGGGCTTCGCGGGACAGGTCTTCGAATTGCTTGCTCCAGGTCGCGCCGCCATCGGTACTGGCGAGGATCTGCGCATCGTGGCCGACAGCCCAGCCGCGCTTGTCGTCGAGGAAGAACACGGCAGTGAGCAGCTGCCGGGTGGGTACCCGGGCCTGGGTCCAGGTCTTGCCCTGGTCGTCGGAGAACAGGATATGACCGCGATCACCGACCACGACCAGGCGCTTGCCGGCCTGGGCGGCGTCGATCAGCAGGCTCTGACTGGCCTTGGCCGATTCGGTCGAGTATTCGTCGGCGGCAGCGGCTTCGACACTGCCCGTCCACATGCCCAATGCCAGCGCCAGCATCGCACCGGCGGCCAGCGGCCAGGCTCCACGCCTGTTCTGCGCCATCAGCTGCTCCCTCATGACCGTCCCCTGTTTGTTGTTCTTAGTGGGTCAATGCCTTGCAGGTACTGCGAAATGCCTGTGGTAGAGGCCTGCAATAGCTTGAGGGGATCGTAGCGGGGAAGATTGCGGGAATACAACGAGCGGGACGTTATGTTTTGTTAACCGCCCAAAAGCTTCGCGGGACAAGCCCGCTCCCACAGGTTTTGCACAATACCTGGACTGCCCCCAGAAAGTTGCACAGTACCTGTGGGAGCGGGCTTGTCCCGCGAAAGGGCCCGTTCAGGCTATCGAGCACTCACGCCAAGCTCTTGCTCACCACCTCATACACATCACTGGACAGCGCCCCAGAAGCCAGAATCCGCTCCAGCTCACCCTTCATCAGCGCCTGACGCGCGTCGTCGTACTTGCGCCAGCGGGTCAGCGGTGCCAATTGACGCGAAGCAATCTGCGGGTTCAGCGCATTCAGCTCGATCACCAGGTCCGCCAGGAAGCGATAACCCGAACCATCGGCCGCATGGAAGTTGACCAGGTTCTGCCCGGCAAACGCCCCCACCAACGCCCGCACCTTGTTCGGGTTTTTCAGGGTAAACGCCGGGTGCTGCATCAGCGCCTTGACCCGGGCCAGCCCGCCTGGCAGCGAACTGGCGGCCTGCACGCTGAACCACTGGTCCATGACCAACGGGTTGTCCTTGAAGTGCTCGGCGAAGGTTTCCAGCGCCTTGGCCCGCTCGGCTTCGAACGGCGAGTTGACCAGCACCGCCAGGGCGGTCAGGCGCTCGGTCATGTTGTCGCACTGGTCGAACTGCTCCAGGGTCGCCTCCAGCACCTGCGGCTTGCCGCTGAGCATCAGGTACGACAGGGCGATGTTCTGCAGGCTGCGGCGGGCGAAGTGCTCGGCCGCGGCGACGTAGGCCGTGCTGCGCGAGACCTCGCGGTGCGCCTGGTAGCGGGCCCACAGGCCATCGAACAGCTGCTCGGCGATCTGCTGGCGGGCGAACTCGCGGGCGGCGTGAATGGCATCGACGTCAGCTACCTGGCTGATTTCGGTGAGGTAGGCTTCGCCTGGCAGCGAGAGCATCTCGGCGACCATGGCGGCGTCCAGCGATTCGTTGCCCAGCACGGTACCGAGGGCGGTGATCAGGCGCGGGTCGAGCTTCAACGCTTCGCCACGTAGATGCTGGCCGATCAGTTCTTGAAGCACCTGCACCGACAGCTGTTGGCCCGCTTCCCAGCGGTTGAAACCATCGCTGTCATGCTGCATCAGGAACATCAGCTGGTCGCGGTCGTACGGGAAGCTCAACTTCACCGGCGCGCTGAAGCCTCGCAGCAGCGAGGGCAGCGGCTTGGCCGTGAGGCCTTCGAAGGTGAAGGTTTGCTCCGCCTCGGTCACCGACAGCACGCGGCTGGTGCCGCCAGCCGCGGCTTCACCCGCCAGGCGCAGCGGCAGGTCGTTGCCTTCGGCATCCAGCAGGCCCAGCTCGACCGGGATCACGAACGGCAGCTTCTCGGCCTTGTCCGGGGTCTGCGGGCAGCTCTGGCGGAAGGTCAGGCTGTAAGTCTGGGCGCCTGCATCATAGGCTTCGCTGACTTCCAGGCGCGGCGTGCCCGCCTGGTTGTACCAGCGTTTGAACTGGGTCAGGTCAACGCCGTTGGCATCTTCCATGGCCTTGATGAAGTCGTCGGTGGTCACCGCCTGGCCATCGTGGCGTTCGAAGTACAGGTCGCTACCCTTACGGAAGCCCTCGGCCCCCAGCAGGGTGCGGACCATGCGTACAACCTCGGCACCCTTTTCGTACACAGTCAGGGTGTAGAAGTTGGAGATTTCGATGAAGCTGTCCGGGCGTACCGGGTGGGCCATGGGGCCGGCATCTTCGGCGAACTGGTGGGTCCGCAGGTAAGCGACGTCTTCGATGCGCTTGACCGTGCGCGAGTTCATGTCGGCGCTGAACTCGGCGTCGCGGAACACCGTGAAGCCTTCCTTGAGCGACAGCTGGAACCAGTCACGGCAGGTGACGCGGTTGCCCGACCAGTTGTGGAAGTACTCGTGGGCCACCACGCCTTCGACACGCTGGTGGGCGGCGTCGGTGGCAGTTTCGGCCCGGGCCAGCACACAGCTGGAGTTGAAGATGTTCAGGCCCTTGTTTTCCATGGCGCCCATGTTGAAGTCGTTGACCGCGACGATCATGAAGATGTCCAGGTCGTACTCGCGGCCATAGACTTCTTCGTCCCAGCGCATGGACTTCTTCAGGCTGACCATGGCGTGGTCGCACTTGTCGATGTTCTCGGGTTCGACGTAGATGCGCAGGGTCACATCGCGGCCCGACTGGCGCACGAAATTGTCCTCGACGCACCAGAGGTCACCGGCCACCAGGGCGAACAGGTAGGCCGGTTTCATGAACGGGTCTTCCCACGTTGCCCAATGGCGGCCGTCTTCTGCCGGCCCGCTGCCGATGGGGTTACCGTTGGACAGCAGCACCGGGTAGCGATGCTGCTCGGCGATCACCGTGGTGGTGAAGGTGCTCATCACGTCCGGGCGGTCGAGGTAGTAGGTGATCTTGCGGAAGCCCTCGGCCTCGCACTGGGTGCAGAACATCTTGCCGGACTTGTACAGGCCTTCCAGCGCGGTGTTGCTCTCGGGGTGGATCTTCACGCTGGTGTCGAGGGTAAAACGCTCGGCCTTTGGCTGCACGGTCAGGCTGTCGGCTTCGAGCTGGTAATCGCTCGCCTGCAGCTCGGCATCGTCCAGCGAAGCGCGCAGCAGCTCAAGCTGCTGGCCGTCGAGCACCAACGGCGGCAGGCCGGCACCGCGTGCCGGGTTGCGGCGCATGACCAGTTGCGCATGGACCAGGGTGTGGTCCTCGAACAGCTCGAAGGTCAGGTGCGTCTCGTCGATCAGGTACTCGGGCGCCTGGTAGTCCTTGAGGTAGATCACTTGCGGTTGTTCGGTACGCATGTGCAGGTCCTTTTTACTGGAGCACGGCCAACTGGTAGGCCGTGTACTTGCGAATGTTGATCACGCCGGTGTCGAAGATCAGGTACTGGCCCTTGATGCCCAGCAGCGTGCC
>Ga0160473_101168_pt1 | contig 13924 bp, 8 predicted proteins | sample HID1975I_E11MG_FD_108217 | JGI IMG/M metagenome (GOLD analysis project Ga0160473, IMG submission 108217) | Enriched soil microbial communities from UW Madison campus, WI, USA - HID1975I_E11 MG | ecosystem: Environmental > Terrestrial > Soil > Unclassified | place: USA: Madison, Wisconsin... | reverse complement strand
TAAGCCTGCGCCGCGAGCGCCTTCCTGATCCGCTGCGGGCTCACGCTGCCGTCGGTGCCCAGCGTCTGCGCGAACAGCGAGACGCGCAACTCCTCAAGCATCCACCGGACCTTCTGCGGCGACCCGCTCGCGACCCACTCATCCTCGACCTCGCGCACCTGCCACGCGAGTGCCTGATCACGCGCCACATTGCCCGACGCCGCCTCCAGTCGCCGCCTCAGGCCGGCTAGGTAGCGGGGCAAGTGGGGAAGCCTTTCAGCGGGCGTCATTGACAGAAAACCGTCATATACGAGGCCCGACGCTTGGGTTCGGATCTCCTGAATGGTCGCCAGGAGCGCCATGGAGGTGGCGGCGCGCACCTCCGCGTCCAGCTCGCGACTGGCCGTGAGGATGGTGACCGCCAGCTCGGCGATTCGGTGCACTTGCGTCTCGAGCCCTGCGCGGACCCGATTGCTCGCGTGCGCAAAGCCGTCGCGCGTGCGAATCTCGCCGGCCTCCGGTACCAGAGCGATCACGGCCGCGAGCTGAAGGTCCGCGACGAGCGATTCCGTCGACTTGTAGGGGGATGCGGCGAGCGCAAGCGCCTGAGCGCCCGTCCAGCGCGTGGTGACGCGCTTGGCCGGGAGCGCCAGTTGCGTCAGCAGCAGCCTGCGAACACCCGCGGCGTGAGCCGCGGCGTCGGGAGTCGCGAGCACCGTAAGGGTTGGCACCCCCTCCATATCCACGATCGCCGGATAGCCGCGCACGCCCCCAGAGCCCTCGATCACCTCTTCAAGGTCTCGCGGCCACTCGGTGAGCGGCTCCCCCTGCGTCCGCACCGCATTGCCGGCGCCAGGCACGCCGTCTACGCCTGGAGCGCGGGGTCCGGGGCGGATTTGTGGTTCGGACGCGGGCCGCGGGACCGCCACTGCCTTCGCCACGGCCACTTGCGCCCGCGGCGACAGCGAGCGCTGCAAGTACTCGAGGTCGGGCCCCTCGCCCTCCACGCGGCCCTCGTGCTCCACCCGGAACGTCATGCGCAGGTGGGCGGGCAGGCGGTCATCGACGCCGTCCCAAGCGTCGACGGGGATCGTCACCCCTCGAACCTCTAGTGCGGCCGCGGCGAAGGCCTCGTGAAACCCGGCCGGTCCCGGACGCAAGGCGGCATCGATAGCCCTCGCAGCGTCGGGCGCGGGAACCAGCTGCACGCGTACGGGCTTGGGAAGCGCGCGGATCGTGGCCGTGACGAGTTCTAGCCTCAGCCCCGGAACCAGCCAATCGAAGCCCTCTGAGGAGAGCGACGGGAGCAGGGCAAGCGGCACGTGGACCGTCACTCCATCCGCGTCGGAGCCCGGCTCGAACTGATAGGTGAGCGGGAGCGAGACGCCCCGCTGCGTCCATGTGTCCGGGAAGCCTTCGGTGTCGTGGGAGCCCGGCAGCAGTTCGTCGACAGTGAGCGTCAGCAGGTCCGGGTTGCGCGCCCGCTCGCCCTTCCACCAGCGATCAAAGTGCCTGCTAGAGATGACATCGGCGGGAATCCGGTCGTCGTAGAAGGCGAAGAGAGCCTCGTCGTCCAGCAGCGCTCCAAGGTTTCGCGTGCGAGCGGCGAGTTCCTCCGCCTGGGCCAGCGCGGTGCGGTTCGCGCGCCAGAAGGCGTGATGGGTCTCCCAGTCTCCCTCGACGAGGGCGTGGCGGATGAAGAGGTCGCGAGCGTCGGCGGGGTTGATGCGGCCCCACAGCACCGTGCGGTCGGCGACGATCGGCACGCCGTATACGAGAACCCTCTCCGTGGCGACGGCAGCCCCGCGGCGCTTGGACCAGTGCGGCTCCGAGTAGGAACGCTTGGCGAGCGGGCCGGCGAGCTCCTCGGCCCACTCGGGCTTGATGGCGGCGACATCACGCGCCCAGAGGCGGGTGGTCTCGACGAGTTCGGCCGCCATGATGAACGCCGGTGGCCTCTTGGCGAGCGCCGATCCGGGGTTGATCGCGAACCGAGCGCCGCGAGCGCCCAGGTACTCATTGGTCGCTCGCTTGCGGACGCGGCGCATCGCGGTGGCCCGCGCCTCGCCGCGCAGGTGCGCGAACGACGACGCCTTGAGGTCCCCGGCATCCTGCGCGCCGATCTGCGACAGCAGCCCGGCGAGCACGGCTCGGTGAATAGCATCCTCGTCTTGACCGTCGCCGAGTTTGGGCATCGCGATCCCCAGGCCCTTCGCCGCTTGTCGGATCTGCTCCACCACGTCCTGCCACTCGCGAATGCGCAGGTAATTGAGGAACTCGGCGCGGCACAGCCTACGGAAGGCGTTCCCCGACAATTCCTGCTGCTTCTGTGCCAGGTAGCGCCAGAGGTTGAGGTAGCTCAGCAGGTCCGACTTGGGATCCGCGAAGCGACGGTGCAGCAGATCCGCCTCCTCACGCCGCTCCTGGGGACGCTCGCGCGGATCCTGAATGGACAGCGCGGCCGCGATGATCGCGACCTCGCGAGCCACCCCTAGCCGCCCGCCCTCGACCACCATTCGCGCCTGCCGCGGGTCCATGGGCAGTTGGGCAAGCGCCCGCCCGATGCTGGTGAGGGTTGTGCGGCCGCCTTCCGTTGCGATTGCGCGAGTTTTCAAAGCACCCAGTTCGCTCAGGAGGTTGACGCCGTCACGGATTGCCCGGGTGTCCGGGGGCTCGACGAAGGGGAAGGTCGCGACGTCGTCGGGGGAGGAGGCGACGCCAACGGAGATCATGCGCAGCAGCACGCTGGCCAGGGAGGTTCGCAGGATCTCCGGTTCGGTGAACTCAGGGCGACCGTCGAAGTCCTCGTTCGAGTACAGCCGAATCGCGATGCCGTCCGCGAGGCGCCCCGCCCTGCCGGAACGCTGGTTCGCCGACGCTCGCGAGATCGGCTCGATGGGCAGGCGCTGCACCTTGGTGGACTTCGAGTAGCGCGAAATGCGTGCTGTGCCAGGGTCTACGACGTAGTGAATGCCGGGAACCGTGAGCGAAGTCTCGGCGACGTTGGTTGCCAACACGATTCGGCGTCGGGAGTGCCGTTCAAAGACGCGGTGCTGCTCGGCGCTGCTGAGGCGCGAGTAGAGCGGCAGGAGTTCGGCGCCCAGGCCAGCCAGAGCGTCGGCCGCATCGCGAATCTCCCGCTCGCCGCTGAGGAACACGAGAATGTCGCCCTGCCCCTCACGCATGAGCTCTTCGCAGGCGCCGACGATGCCGGCCATGATGTCGCCGTCCTCTGGCGGCCGGTAGCGGATCTCCACGGGGTACGTGCGGCCCGTGACCTCGATGACGGGAGCGTCGAAGTGCTCGCTGAAACGCTCGGAGTCGATCGTCGCCGAGGTGATGATGAGCTTGAGGTCGGGGCGCTGAGGCAAAAGGTTGGTGAGGTAACCAAGCAAGAAGTCGATGTTGAGGCTGCGTTCGTGGGCCTCGTCGATGATCAGGGTGTCGTACTGCTTGAGGAGTGGGTCGCGTTCGATCTGAGCCAACAGGATGCCGTCGGTCATCACCTTGATCTTCGTGGCGCGACTGGAGCGGTCGGTGAATCGCACCTGGTAGCCCACGGTGGTGCCGAGTTCGGTGCCGAGTTCCTCCGCCACGCGTTCGGCGACCGCGCGGGCGGCGATGCGGCGCGGTTGCGTGTGCCCGATGCGCTCGCGGCCCAAGGTCAGCGCGATCTTGGGCAACTGCGTTGTCTTTCCGGACCCGGTCTCGCCGGAGACGATGACCACCTGGTTGTCCCTGATCGCGGCCGCGATGTCCTCCCTGCGGGCGCTGACAGGCAGCTCCGCCGGAAAGGTGACGGGGGACATGCCTGCATTCTTCCAGGGGTGTTGGGCCGGGCCGCGCGCCGTGGGTTTGCGGGTGGGTGGGGGTGCCTAGAATCGGGGCATGCCTGGCAAGGACTTCGTGCATCTTCACGTCCACACGGAGTACTCGATGCTGGACGGCGCGGCCCGCATTTCGGAGCTGATGGCGGAGACCCAACGTCTTGGGCAGACGGCTATCGCCACCACGGACCACGGGTACCTATTCGGCGCGTACGAGTTCTGGTCCAAGGCTAAAGCCGCTGGTATCAAGCCGATTATCGGGCTCGAGGCGTATCTCACGCCGGGCACGGCTCGCGGCGATCGCACCCGCGTGCGGTGGGGAGAGCGCGGCCAGGAAAACGACGACGTGTCGTCGGGAGGCGCGTACACGCACGCGACGATGTGGGCGCGAGACACCGCGGGAATGCACAACTTGTTCCGGCTTGGTTCCTACGCGAGCCTCGAGGGCCACTTCTACAAGGCCCGCATGGATCGCGAACTGCTCCAGAACTACGCCAAAGGCATTATCGCCACCACCGGTTGCCCCTCTGGCGAGGTACAGACGAGGCTGCGCCTGGGACAGTACGACGAGGCGCTCAAGGCCGCCGCCGAGTTCCAGGACATCTTCGGCAAGGACTCGTACTACGTGGAGCTCATGGACCATGGGCTCGCGCTCGAGAAGCGCGTGTACGAGGACCTCGTCAAGATTTCCAAGGCCATCGGTGCACCTCTCGTTGCCACCAATGACCTCCACTACACGCGTCAAGAGGACTCGCACGCTCACGAGGCGCTGCTGTGCGTTCAATCCGGCTCAACCCTCGATGAGCCCACGTACGAGCAGGGCGGCAAGCGCTTCGCGCTCTCCGGCGACGGCTACTACGTGAAGTCTGCCGACGAGATGTGGGCGATATGGGGGGATAGGCATCCAGAGGCGCTCACCAACACGCTTCTCATTGCCGAGCAGTGCGAGGTCGCCTTCAACACCGCGGCCGACTACATGCCGGTCTTCGACGTCCCGGCGGGCGAGGACGAGCACTCTTGGTTCGTCAAGGAAGTCCAGGCAGGGCTGCACCGACGCTACGGCGAGTCGATCCCCGCCGACGTCCAGGAGCGCGCCAACTTTGAGATCGACGTGATCTCGGACAAGGGATACCCCGGATACTTCCTGGTAGTCGCCGACTTTGTGCGCTGGTCCAAGGACAACGGCATTCGCGTGGGGCCTGGCCGCGGTTCCGGCGCCGGCTCTATGGCCGCCTACGCGATGGGCATCACCGACCTCGATCCGATCGTCCACCAGCTGTACTTCGAGCGGTTCCTCAACCCGGAGCGCGAGTCCAAGCCCGACTTCGACATCGACTTCGACGAGCGCAGGCGTGGTGAGGTCATTCGCTACGTCACGGACAAGTACGGCGAGGATCGCGTGGCGCAGATCGTCACCTACGGCACGATCAAGGCCAAGCAGGCGCTCAAGGACGCTACCCGCGTGCTCGGCAAGCCGTTCTCGCTAGGGGAGCAGCTCACCAAGGCGTACCCAGAGCCTCAGCTGGGCCGCGACATGCCCCTCAGCGGCGTGGTGGACCCTACGCACGAGCGCTTCAACGAGGGCGCTGACTTCCGCGCGCTGCTCGACATGGATCCCGACGCTCAAGAGGTCATGGAGACTGCCAAGGGCATCGAGAACCTCAAGCGCCAGTGGGGCGTGCACGCGGCCGGTGTGATCATGTCGAGCGCGCCCCTCATCGACATCGTCCCCATCATGCGTCGCGAGCAGGACGGCGCGATCATCACGCAGTTCGACTACCCGACGTGTGAGTCGCTCGGTCTCATCAAGATGGACTTCCTGGGGCTTCGCAACCTGACGATCCTCGACGACGCGCTCGACAACATCGTCGGCAATGGCAAGGCGCCACTGGTCCTGGAAGATCTGCCGCTTGAGGACAAGGCCACCTTCGATCTCCTGGGGCGAGGGGACACCCTTGGCGTCTTCCAGCTCGACGGCGTCGCGATGCGAGCTCTGTTGCGACAGATGCGCCCCGACTCGTTCGAGGACATCTCCGCCGTGCTCGCCCTCTACCGCCCGGGACCGATGGGTGAGAACTCGCACATCAACTATGCGGAGCGCAAGAACAATCGCCAGCCGATCAAGCCGATCCACCCGGAGTTCGAAGAACCGCTGCGCGAGGTGCTCGACGTCACCTACGGCCTGATCGTCTATCAGGAGCAGGTGCAGCGCATCGCTCAGGTCGTAGCCGGCTACACCCTTGGTGCGGCAGACAACCTCCGTCGCGCAATGGGCAAGAAGAAGAAGGAAGTCCTCGACAAGGAGTTTGAGCCGTTCAGCGCTGGAATGCGCGAGCGTGGCTACTCCGAGGCTGCGATCAACACCCTGTGGGACGTCCTCGTTCCCTTCGCCGACTACGCCTTCAACAAGGCGCACTCGGCCTCGTATGGCGTGCTGAGCTTCTGGACGGGATACCTCAAGGCGCATTACCCCACCGAATTCATGGCGGCACTGCTCACCTCGGTAGGCACAGACAAGGACAAGTCGGCCCTTTACCTGGCCGAATGCCGACGGATGGGCATTCGCGTGTTGCCCCCGGACGTCAACGACTCCGTTGCGATGTTCTCCGCCGTTGGCGCCGACGTGCGCTTTGGCCTCACCGCGGTTCGCAACGTGGGGGCCAACGTGGTGGCGGAAATCGTGAAGGCTCGCGAGAGCCAAGGCGCGTTCACATCTTTCGCGGACTTCCTCAGCAAGGTGCCGGCGTCGGTGTGCAACAAGCGCACCATTGACTCGCTCATCAAGGCGGGCGCCTTCGACTCGCTTGGCCACACGCGCAGGGCCCTCAACTCGATCCACGAGCAGGCCATCGACTCCGTAGTCGGCGTCAAGCGTCAAGAAGCCACCGGGCAATTCGACTTGTTCGGCGACGATCCCGACCTTGGCGGCGGCGTTGTCGTCGAGGTGCCCAGGGTCGAAGAGTGGGACAAGAAGACTCTGCTCGCCTTCGAGCGCGACATGCTTGGCCTCTACGTGAGCGACCATCCGCTCAGCGGACTCGAGCACGTGGTCCGCAAGGAAGCCACGCACCAGATTCTCACGGCCGACCCCGCACACGGCGTGGGCGATGGCGCCCAACTGACGCTTGCTGGCCTCGTCACCAGGGTGGACCGGCGCATCGCGAAGTCGGGCAATGCCTACGCAATCGTTGGCCTCGAGGATCTGAGCGGTGAGACCGAGGTCAGCTTCTTTGGTAAGACCTTCGAAACCTACGCGCGCGACCTTGCGGAAGACGCGGTACTCGCGATCACCGTGAGAGCCCGCGAGCGGGCCGACGGAGGCGTCCAGTTCTCCGCGGTCGAGGTCAAGGTGCCGAACGTCAACCTCGTCGACGTCTCGCCGGTGGCCATCACGCTCCCGGCGTCGCGAGTGACTCCGCCCGTGGTGGAGCAGGTGAAGGGCATTCTCAGGTCGCATCCCGGATCGATCGAGGTGCGCATGGTGCTCACCGGCAGCGGCGACCCCGTGACGATGCGGCTCGGCGACGAGTTCAGGGTGGCGCGAACGTCGGCCCTCTATGGCGACCTCAAGGCCGCGCTCGGTCCCAGCTGCCTCGCATCCTGATCCCTAGGATGGCGCCATGACTCCAACTGCATGGCAACGCATTGAGGGCGCCGCCATCGGTGTCGCGGCCCTGGCGACAACGATCGCCCTCGGCCTGCCGTGGTGGATGCCCTTCGCTCTCTTCCTCGCGTTCGATCTCTCCGCGCTCGGCTATCTGGCTAATCCACGAGTCGGCGCCTTCTTCTACAACCTCGTGCACAACTACGCGGGGCCGGTGCTGCTCGGGGTAGTGGGCCTGGTGCTGCTATCGCCCGCGGTTGCGGTAGTCGCACTCTCGTGGGCGTTCCACGTGGGGGTGGACCGCGCGCTCGGGTACGGCCTCAAACACGGCGACCACTTCCAACACACGCACTTGGGCTGGATCGGCAAGGGCCGCGCGGAGGCAGAACCCCACTAGGCTTGCTCGCGTGCTGAGCCGGATCGATCTTCGGGGGCGCGCGCTCACCGCCAGGGAGCTGCGCCAGATCATGCCGCGCGCGGAGGTGGACGTCGCCGATGCGCTCGCGATCGTCACGCCCATCCTCGCGGACGTGCGTGAGCGAGGTGCCGACGCCGTGCTTGAGCACGGAGAGCGCCTTGACGGCGTACGGCCGCCCGGCCTGCGGGTATCGGCCAGCGCTCTGTCCGACGCTGCGGCTGGCTTGGACCCCAAGGTCGCCGAGGCGCTGCAAGAGGCCATCACGCGGGTGCGCACGTTCCACGAGGCCACGGTGCCGCCGCCTACCAAGGTGGAGGTAGCGTCGGGCGCCGTAGTGCGCCAGCGTTGGGTGCCGGTGGAGCGTGTTGGGCTGTACGTACCAGGCGGTTTGGCCGTGTATCCGAGCTCGGTGGTGATGAACGTGGTGGCGGCGCAGGCCGCCGGCGTGGAGAGCATCGCGGTGACGAGCCCGCCCCAGCGAGCACACGGCGGGCAGGTGCACCCCACGATCCTTGCCGCGTGCGCGCTGCTCGGCGTCACGGAGGTCTATGCGGCCGGGGGAGCGCAGGCGATTGGGCTGTTGGCGTACGGAAGCGAGGGGATCGACCCCGTCGACGTCATTACGGGACCCGGCAACGTGTACGTGGCCGCGGCGAAACGAGCGGTGAACGGGACCGTGGGCATCGACGCGGAGGCGGGGCCAACGGAGATCGCCGTGCTCGCCGACCGCACCGCGCGCGCCGAGTTCGTGGCCGCGGACCTGCTGAGCCAAGCGGAGCACGACTCGCTGGCGGGCTCGATTCTCATCACCGACAGCGAGGAACTGGCCGACGCTGTGGAGGCCGCGCTGCTGAGGCGCGCCGACGCGACGCGTCACCTCGCACGCACCAAAGAGGCGCTCACGGGCCGCCAGAGTGCGGTGATCCTTACGGGCGGGATCGACCAATCGGTCGCCGTGGCGAACGCGTACGGAGCGGAACACCTGGAGATTCACACCGCTGAAGCGGCCGAGGTCGCTCAGCGCATCACGAGCGCCGGCGCCATCTTCATCGGCGAGTTCAGCCCGGTGCCGCTGGGCGATTACCTGGCGGGATCGAACCATGTGCTGCCCACAGGCGGAACGGCGAGGTTCGCCTCGGGGCTCGGGGTAACGGCATTTCTCAAGGCCGTGTCCTTGATTGAGTACTCAGAGGCGGCGCTCGCGGCGGTCGGCGAGCAGGTCATCGCGCTCGCCGAGGCCGAGGATCTTCCCGCCCACGGAGAGGCGATTCGCGCGCGCATCGACTCCTAATTGCCCGGCAAGTGCGTTTCGTCACATTTGCGGAGCGATGGTGGCGTGATCCTGCCGGGCGGATTTACCGTGTACCGGAACACAAGACTTGACTCGGTGCGGGAGTTTGGAGTCGCCATGTGGCGTACCAAGAGTTTCTCTCGCAGTCCCCTCGTGGCGCTTGTAGCCGCATTGCTGCTGTTTGCCGGAGCCGAGACCGCCGCGGCCGCTTCCGCACCCGTGAGTTCTGCGCCTACGGTGCGGTTGGCCTCAGCAACGCAAAAGACGTTCACCCCCAAGATCACCGTTTCCGCGGCGGTTGGGTACACGCTTAAGATCAGCGGAACCCCCACCGGAACCACGCTCTCGTACAGGTGGAAGCGAGACGGGGTGTCGATCTCAGGGGCGACGAAGTCCACCTACAAGGTGACGACCAGCGATCTGGGCAAGAAGCTCACCGTGACGGTGACGAGCAAGCGCTCGGGCTACACCACCTTGACTCGGACCTCCGCGGCCACTGCCGCGGTCGTCAGGCCGTTCACCTCGTACACCCCCGTGATCTCCGGCAGTGCGAGGGTGGGCAGCAAGCTCACGGCAATCACTGCAGCGTGGTCGCCAACGCCTACCTTCACCTATCAGTGGTACCGCAGCGGCGTCGCGATCGCCGGTGCCACCGCATCCACGTTCACGCTGTCCTCCACGGATCTTGGCAAGAAGATGACGGTGAAGATCATCGGGCGCAAGAGCGGGTATCTCGCAACGTCCAAGACCTCCGCGGCTACCGCGACGGTTGCCGCTGCCGCGAAGCCCGGTGCCGCGTACCCCGCTGGGGCCCGCGTCGACTACCAACTCGGCGGCGCGTACACGCCCCCGTCTGGCGTGGGAATCGTGACCAGAGACAACTCGGATTCGCCGGCCGCGGGACTGTGGAACGTCTGCTACATCAACGGCTTCCAAACCCAACCCGGGAGCAGCTGGTCGTCGACCCTGCTGCTGCACAACGCGTCGGGCGGGCTTGTTGCAGACCCCAACTGGCCCGGCGAGTACCTGCTCGACACGTCCACAACCGCCACGCGCGCGGGCATCGCTGCGGCATTCGAGCCCATCATCGCGAACTGCGCCAAGAAGGGCTTCAATGCCGTCGAGTTCGACAACCTGGACTCGTACTCGAGGTCCGGAGGCCGACTCACTGAGGACCACAACATCGCCATGGCGAAGCTGCTCGTGGCGTCGGCGCACTCGAATGGCCTGCTCGCTGGTCAGAAGAACGCTGCCGAGTTGAGCCAGCGCCTGCGCACCGAGGCGGGATTCGACTTCGCGATCGCCGAGGAATGCGTCGCGTGGGGCGAATGCGGCGACTACACGCGGGTCTACGGAACCAAAGCCTTCGACGTCGAGTACAGCGACCAAATCACTCTGTCTGAGGTGTGCGCCAGCTCGCAGCGCATGGCTTCGACCGTCTTTCGCGACCGTGACCTGGTGGCCAAGGGCGGCAGGGGCTACGTGTATGGAACGTGTTCGTGAACGGAGCTAGCCCGCCGAGCCGTAATCGCCAGGCACGAAGCACCGAGTGCCCAACTCGGCTCCCTCACTGATGGCCTGCTGAACCTGCTCAGGCGAGGGATTGTCCGCAAGGTCCACTCCCAGACCATCCAGGCATTCCCGGATGCTCGGTAGCGCGATCATCATTTCGTCGGCCCTGGCCTCGACGGCCGCCGGCTGCAGGTAGAGGGCTCGCCACACGAATTCGACGTGCTTGTCCTGACACTCGCGAACCTGGCTGTCTAGTTCTGCGCCGCCAGCGTCCAGTACTTCGACGTCGAACGAGATGACGTAGTCGGGTACCGAGAATCCGGGTGCGATCCGCTTGGTGCCCTCGACCTGCCCCTCCGCGCCGATTGCTTCGAGGCAGGCGAACAGGGGGTCGTAGAGTGCGGTGACCATATCCGGTGTGAGTTCACCCGTGCTCGCGGCCTCGCGGAGTGTGTCGATCTGGAGCCTCGTGGCGCCGCTGTTCTCCGCGGCATCTGCCGTGCCGGAGAAGTACTCCTTCTGCAGCTCAAGCATCGAGTCTTGCGGCGTTGACGACTCAGAGCACGCCCCGAGCAGGCACGAGAGCGCACACGCGAGGACCGCTGCGCGAACGAAGGCGAGCACCGGTTGCGGCCTCCATTCAGGGCAACGTGAACCAGCGACCCGTCGTGCCAGGCGCGTCGTAACCGATGTAGTGGGCGCTGCTGACGAGCTTGCTGTCGATCGCGCCACTCGCGTACGCGAAGTTCGAGTCGTAGTCGGTGGAGCTTTGGTGGACCTTCGCCAGGGTAGTGAACTTGGTATACCTCACGTAGGTCGCGAGCACGCACTTCGTGCCTTTGGTTCGCTGTGTCTCGCTATAGGCCTGCGGGATGTCCGTGGGCGCGATCGTCGTCGTGGTCGCGTACAGGTCCGCCGTGCAGCCGTCCTCGGTCTTGGTGGCCCTGTACGTGGCGCCCTGCGCAGGCGACGCTATAGCCGCGATCACGAACGCTGCGGCGACGAAAGCCGCGATCTTGCGTGGAACAGACATCTGAAACCCCCCGTGTGTCGAATCCTCCGGACTGTCGCGTCCGTTGTGCGTGCTCCGCAAACTACCGGACTGGGTCGTGGCCCGCAATCGCTTGGGGGAGCAGCGGAAGTTAAGGCAAACCGGCCCCTACTAAACTCGCGCCCATGACCTTGCCCCTCCGCGACGAACTCGTGGGGCTCGAGCCGTATGGCGCGCCCCAACTCGATGTCGCGGCGCGCCTCAACGTCAACGAGAACCCGTATTCGCCGCCCGCGGGGGTCGTGGACGCCATCGCGGCCGCTGTGCACAAGGCCGCCGAAGGCTTGAACCGCTATCCGGACCGTGACTTCACTGCGCTGCGGGCAGACCTCGCGCACTATCTGCAAGTCGAGTCGGGGGCGAGCCTGCAGGTGGACCAAATCTGGGCGGCGAACGGCTCCAACGAGGTCATGCTGCACCTGCACCAGGCGTTTGGAGGACCCGGCAGACGCGTGCTCAGTTTTGCGCCCACCTACTCGATGTACCCCGAGTACGCCCGCGACACGATCACTGACTTCGTGACGCTGCCTCGGCGCGAAGATTTCTCGGTGGACATTGACGCGGCCGCCGCCGCGATTCGCGAAATTCAGCCGTCGATGACGATCCTCGCGAGCCCCAACAACCCAACCGGCACCGCGCTCCCGCTCGAGGCGACGATCGCGCTCCACGAGGCGACCCTGGACGTCGAGGGTGGCTCAGTGCTGGTCATTGACGAGGCCTACGCGGAGTTCCGCCGTCGCGGCATTCCGAGCGCGATCACCCTGCTCGGCGAACTGACGAACCTCGCGGTCAGCCGCACCATGTCCAAGGCATTCGCCCTCGCGGGCGGGCGATTGGGCTACCTCGCGGCGAGCACGGCCATCGTGGACGCGCTGCGAGTGGTGCGGCTCCCGTACCACCTGAGTGCCGTGACCCAGGCGACGGCCCGCGCCGCATTGGCCCACCACCAGGAACTTCAAGCGCAGGTTGCCGAGATTCGCGCCGAACGTGACGACACCGTCGGCTGGCTGCGCGACCAGGGCTACACGGTCGCCGAAACCGACGCCAACTTCGCGCTCTTCGGTCCCTTCGAGAATCGCGAGGCCGTTTTCGAGGCCCTGCTGGCGCGGGGTGTCCTCATCCGGGTCACCGGTCCGGAAGGATGGCTGCGGGTGTCGATTGGCACCCCGCAAGAGATGGCGCTGTTCCGCTCAGCGCTGCTGGAGGTAACTCAATGAGCCGCACGGGACGCATCGAGCGCGAGACCAGCGAGTCGCGAGTGCTCGTCGAGTTGGATCTCGACGGCGAGGGCCGCACCGAAATCAGCACGGGCGTCCCGTTCTACGACCACATGCTCACGGCGCTCGGCAAGCACTCGCTCATGAACGTCACGGTGCAGGCGAGCGGCGACGTGCACATTGACTCGCACCACACGGTCGAGGATGTGGCCATCTGCATCGGCGAGGCGATTCGCGAGGCGCTCGGCGACAAGGCTGGTATTTCCCGTTTTGGCGACGCCCTGGTGCCGCTCGACGAGGCGTTGGCCCAGTGCGTCGTCGATGTCTCCGGCCGCCCCTACTTTGTACACGTCGGCGAGCCCGTTGGCCAGGCCACGCACCTCATTGGCGGCAACTTTGCGGGTTCGCTCACCGGCCACGTGCTCGAGTCGATCGCGCACCACGCGGGCATTTGCATCCACATGCGCGTGCTCGCCGGCCGCGACCCACACCACATCGTCGAGGCCCAGTTCAAGGCTTTGGCGCGCGCGCTTCGCTTCGCCGTTGAGCCCGACGCTCGGGTTCAGGGCGTCCCGTCAACCAAGGGCGCCCTGTAGTGAGTTTTGAAGACAGCGACACCGTCGCTCTTTTCACGCCCATCCCGAACGGCGCCGTGCTTGCGGCGGTGTGCGCGGTGAACGGTCTCAAGGGCCGCGTGCTCGAGACGGCCGCCGGTGCGTTCGCGGTTCTCGACGACACGTCCGAGGGCGCCACCGAGAAGGCCGGACAGGTCATCTCGGGCTTCGCCGCCGGCCAGCCCATCCTCGCGATGGAGCGCCGCAGCGGCCAGATCACCGTGACGCGCTGGGAGGCGGGCCGCGCGATCGAGAAGCTCGCGCCCGGCTTCGCGCTCGACGATGCTCCGGGCGCGGTCGTGTCGCTCATGACCGGCGCGCAGACGATTGACGAGCTCACCGCGACGCATCCAGACAAGGTCTTCGAGGCGCGCATTAGCCGCATGAAGGCGTTCCGCGAGCTGCGGAAGC
>Ga0160473_101166_pt1 | contig 13951 bp, 12 predicted proteins | sample HID1975I_E11MG_FD_108217 | JGI IMG/M metagenome (GOLD analysis project Ga0160473, IMG submission 108217) | Enriched soil microbial communities from UW Madison campus, WI, USA - HID1975I_E11 MG | ecosystem: Environmental > Terrestrial > Soil > Unclassified | place: USA: Madison, Wisconsin... | reverse complement strand
GGCGTCCGGGGGCGAGACCCCTTATCGGGGGCATGTGGCGACATGGATGTCGCCACATGAGCTCAAGTCCATGGATGGACGCTTTTGGCGTCCCCCGATAAGGGGTCTCGCCCCCGGGCGCCAAGCGCAGAACAGTGAGAGCCGCTCTCAAGGAAGCGTGCAAGGACATCTGACGGAGTTCAGAAGCGCCCCAGCCCACGGGCGTCATCTGATCGCAACCAAGCTGACACGTGCATGCCACCGCATCCCACGAAAGTGGCCACCACCGGAGGTCACCATGCGCTATGCGATCGTCACCGAAACGTACCCCCCGGAAGTCAACGGCGTTGCATTGACCGTACAGGGGCTGGAAGCCGGGCTGCGCTCACGCGGCCACACGGTGCAGGTGGTCCGTCCCCGGCAGACCGTCGATGCCGCCAACAGCGACGATACCCTCCTGGTACGTGGCGCATCCCTCCCCCGCTACCCCGGCCTGCGCTTCGGCCTGCCCGCCACCCAACGCCTCACCCGCCATTGGCAGGAACAGCGACCCGACGCCATCTATATCGCCACCGAAGGCCCCCTCGGCTGGTCCGCGATGCGCGCCGCGCGACGCCTCGGCATCCCCGTCGCCAGCGGCTTCCACACGCGCTTCGACGAATACCTGCCCGAGTACGGCGCCGCTTGGCTGCAAGGCGCCGCGCTGCGCTGGATGCGCCGCTTCCACAACCAGGCCGGCGCCACGCTCGTGCCCACCGACGAACTGCGCTTGTTCCTCCAGGACAGCGGCTTCGAACGGGTGCGCCTGCTGGCGCGCGCCGTCGACAGCCTGCAGTTCGATCCGCGCCATCGCGATCCGGCGTTGCGCGAGGAATGGGGCATCGATGGACATGGTTTCACCGCGATCTACGTCGGCCGCATCGCCGGCGAAAAGAATCTGCCGCTGGCGGTGCAGGCATTCCGCCGCATCCAGCAGGTGCGGCCGAAGGCGCGCTTCGTCTGGGTCGGTGATGGCCCGATGCGCGAGCGCCTGCAACGGGAGAATCCGGACTTCATCTTCTGCGGCATCCAGCGCGGCGATGCGCTGTCCCGTCATTTCGCCAGCGGGGATCTGTTCCTGTTCCCCAGCCGCAGCGAAACCTTCGGCAACGTCACCCTCGAGGCGATGGCCAGCGGTGTGGCCACCGTCGCGTTCGACTACGGTGCTGCGCGCCAGTATCTGCGCCACGGGATCACCGGGGCGGCGGTAGACACGGATGCGGCCTTCATCGATTCGGCCGTGCGCCTGGCCGAGGATGATGCGCTGCGCCAGGGCATGGGCGTGGCCGCCAGTGCCGCCATGAAGCTGTTGCAGCCCGATCGGGTGGTCGCCGATTTCGACGCCACGTTGCAGTCGCTCATCGGACAAGGGGGACGCTATGCCGTCGACGCGGCTTGAGTTGCTGCGCGGTCGCGAGACACGTTGGTGCAGGCGCGCCAATCACTGGTGCCGGCGTTCGCGTGTGCGCCGCTTCTTTGCCCTCACCAGCCGGCTCGGCGATGGGGTGTTCTGGTACGCGCTGATGGCCTTGCTGGTCGTCGTCGATGGCATGGAAGGCATCCGCGCGTCAGCGCACATGGCCGCCACCGGCGTGATCGCGCTGACCCTGTACAAGACGCTCAAGCGCTGGACGCGTCGCCCGCGCCCGTTCGCCGCGGACCTGCGCATCCGTGCCTGGGTCGCGCCACTGGACGAATTCAGCTTCCCCTCTGGCCATACCCTGCATGCGGTGTCCTTCAGCATCGTCGCGCTGGCCTATTACCCGTGGCTGGCGCCGGTGGTGGTGCCGTTTTCGGCCTGCGTGGCGTTGTCACGCGTTGTACTCGGCCTGCACTACCCCAGCGACGTGCTGGCCGCGACCGCCATCGGCAGCGTGCTGGCCAGCTTGTCGCTGGGCTTCCTGCCAATGGCCAGCCTGCTCTGAGTAGTCGGCCCACGCGGCGCCCTGGCCTACAATGCCGGGCATGACGACCCTCTTCGTTTCCGACCTGCACCTGGACCCGGCGCGCCCGGCCATCACTGATCTGTTCCTCGCCTTCCTGCGCGAAGAAGCGCGTCAGGCCGAGGCGCTGTACATCCTCGGCGATCTGTTCGAGGCCTGGATCGGCGATGACACCCCCTCGCCCGCCGCCGATGCGGTCGCCACTGAACTGCATGCGCTCGCCGACAGCGGCGTGCCGATCTACTTCATGGCCGGCAACCGCGATTTCCTGGTCGGCGAGGACTACGCGCGCCGTGCGGGTTTCCGCATCCTGCCCGACCCGACGGTCATCGATCTGTACGGCCGGCCCACGCTGCTGATGCACGGCGACCTGCTGTGCACCGATGACGTGGCCTATCAGCAGTTCCGTGCGCAGACGCGCGATCCGGCCTTCATCGCGCAGTTCCTGTCGCAGCCGCTGCCGGCGCGCATCGCGTTCGCCCAGCAGGCGCGCGCGGCCAGCCAGGCGGCGCAGTCGGAAATGAAGCAGGGCGATAGCGCGAAGTTCGAGACCGTTACCGATGTGGCGCCGGCGGAAGTCGAGGCGACGTTTGCGCGTTATGGCGTGGACCGGGTCATCCACGGCCACACGCATCGGCCCGCGGTGCACTCGCTGCAGGTCGGCGAGACCTCCTGCACACGCGTGGTGCTCGGCGATTGGTACGAACAGGGCTCGGTCCTGCGCGTGGATGCCGACGGGATGTCGCTGGAGTCGCTGGCGAGGGCTTGAACCCGCGCCGCTCGGCGGCCGCTTATCCGGCCTGTTCCAGCAGGTTTGCCAACTCTTCCTCATCGAAGCCGGCCAGCAGGCGCGCTTCCATGTTGAAAGGCCCGTGCAGGTAGCCGCCGGCGTACTCGCGCAGCAGTTCCCGGAAACGCGCCCGCGGTTCCACGCCGGCGCGCTGGCAATACCAGCGATACCAGCGCGAGCCGGCAGCCACGTGCGCCACTTCCTCGCGCAGGATGATTTCCAGGATGTCGGCCGTCGCGTCGTCATTGAGCGCGCGCAGCTTGACGATCATGCCCGGCGTCACGTCCAGCCCTCGGGCTTCCAGCACGCGCGGCACCAACGCCATGCGCGCCAGGCCGTCATGCGCGGTCTTCTCGCACATTTCCCACAGGCCGTTGTGCGCGTCGAAGTCGCCGTAGTCGTGGCCGTACTCGCGCAGGCGCGCGCGCAGCAGCGCGAAGTGGCGTGATTCATCGTCCGCCACCGACACCCAGTCGGCCTGGAACGGCGCGGGCGCGTCGCGAAAACGGTAGACCGCATCCCAGGCCAGGTCGATCGCGTTGAGCTCGATGTGCGCGATCGCATGCAAAAAGGCAGCGCGTCCTTCGGCGCTGCCCAGGCCACGACGCGGCAGTTCGCGTGGATGCACCAGCCGCGGTTGCGGCGGACGGCCCGGCATGCAGATCGGTGCCGGGGCCGGGGCCTCGTCCGGCATCGCCAGCTCGCCTCGACGAAACGCCGCGGCGAAACGCTGGGTCAAGGCAACCTTCTCGCCGGGATCAGCCGCCGCCAGGCAGCGCGCGGCCGCCTGCAACAGGTCTGCGGGCAAGGTGTCGTCCATGGCCAGGCCGCGCGCTCAGGCGCGGCGCTTGTGCTTGGCTTCGTCCGAACGCAGCTGCTGGATGCGCTCGAAATAACCCGCTTCGATGCCCGTGGTATAGCGACCGTTGAAGCAGGAGGAGTCGAACGCCTTCAGCGCCGGATTGCCTTCCCGCACCGCGCTCTCCAAGTCGTCCAGATCCTGGTAGATCAACCAGTCCACGCCGAGGAATTCCTGGATTTCCTGCTCGCTGCGGTTGTGCGCCACCAGCTCTTCGGCGGCCGGCATGTCGATGCCGTAGATGTTCGGATAACGCACCGGCGGCGCGGCCGAGGCCAGGTAGACCTTGCGCGCGCCAGCTTCGCGGGCCATCTGCACGATCTGCCGGCTGGTGGTGCCGCGCACGATCGAGTCGTCTACCAGCAGCACCACGCGGTTGCGGAACTCCAGGTGGATCGGGTTGAGCTTGCGACGCACCGATTTCACCCGCTCGCCCTGCCCCGGCATGATGAAGGTGCGGCCGACGTAGCGATTCTTGACGAAGCCTTCGCGGTACTTCACCCCGAGCACGTTGGACATCTCCAGCGCGGCATCTCGCGAGGTGTCCGGGATCGGGATGATGGTGTCGATGTCGTGGTCCGGGCGCAGGCGCAGGATCTTTTCGCCCAGCTTCTGGCCCATGCGCATGCGCGCCTTGTGCACGGACACGTTGTCGATCATCGAATCCGGGCGGGCGAAGTACACGTACTCGAAAATGCAAGGCGCATGCTCGACGGCCGGCGCGCACACTTCGCAGAACAGTTCACCGCGCGCGGTGATCACCACCGCTTCGCCCGGCTGCACGTCGCGCACGCGCTGGAAACCGAGGATGTCCAGCGCCGAGGATTCCGACGCGACGATGTATTCATCGCCTTCGGCGTGGCTGCGCTTGCCCAGCACCAGCGGACGGATGCCGTGCGGATCGCGGAAGGCCACCAGGCCCAGGCCCAGCACCACACTGACCACGGCGTAGCCGCCCTTGCAGCGACGATGCACGCCCGCCACGGCGCGGATCGCCGCTTCCGGCGTCAGCATGCCCTGCGCCTGCAGTTCGTGGGCGAAGACGTTCAGCAGCACTTCGCTGTCCGAATCGGTGTTGATGTTGCGGCGATCGGTTTCGAACACCTGCTGGCGCAGGGTCTCGGTATTGATCAGGTTGCCGTTGTGGGCCAGCGCAATGCCGTAGGGCGAATTGACGTAGAACGGCTGCGCCTCGTCCATGCCCTCCGAACCGGCGGTCGGGTAACGGCAATGGGCGATGCCGACGCGGCCTTCGAGCACCGCCATCTTGGTCTCGTCGAACACGTCACGGACCAGGCCGTTGGCCTTCTGCACGCGCAAACGCGTGCCATCGGCGGTGGCGATGCCCGCCGCGTCCTGGCCACGATGCTGGAGGACGGTCAGGCCGTCATAAAGCTGCCCGGCGACATTCTGGTTGCCGACGATTCCGACGATGCCACACATGTTGCGCGTTCTCCGCTGGGGCTTGCGCCCTAATGTTGCGAGGATGGCCGTGCCTGGCCGTGGGATTCGCCGTCACGCGGGGGCGCCGGCTCGATGTTGGTGGGCAGCGCCGCGGCTGGTTCCGCCACGGCCGTGTCGCCGCCCCGACCCGCGCGGCCTTCCGCCGCGGGCACTGCGACGGGCTGTCCCGTCGCGGAGAGATCCCTATTATCGCCCGGCAAGGCCAACTTGCCCAAATCCGCCACCGGAACAGACCAGTTCGGCAGCTGCGTGCGCATCCACTGCGCACCCGGTGCCAGCCAGGGCACCACCTGCGATTGCCGCCATGTCGGCTCCTGCGGCAGCGAGCTGTAGCCCATCAGCAGCACCAGCACGCAGGCCACCACCACCCCGCGCACGGCGCCCAGGCCGAACCCGGCCAGCCGATCCAGGCCGCCCAGGCGCACCGCGTTGACTGCCGCGCGGATCAGCCAGCCGATGATCGCCACGGTGGCGAACACCACGATGAAGACGCCGCCGTAGCCACACAGGTACTGGGTCAGGCTGGGATGTTGCCCGCCGGCCAGCCAGTGCGCCGCAGCGCCACCGAACAGGAACGACAGCCACACCGCCAGCAGCCACGACAAGGTGCCGACCACGATGCCGATGAAGCCCCGGAACAGCCCGAGCAACGCCGACAGCCCGATCACCCCCAGCAATACCAGGTCGATCACGCCAGGCTCCGGGCTTCAATCCGCATTCGCCGACGTCGGCGGCCCGCCCCGTGGATGGGTGCGACCCGCTGCCCGATCAAGGGCTCGGCCTGGAAAGCGATCAAGGATGTGGCCGCACCATGCCGGCGATGCCGACCTTGGCCGCGACCTGCGCCTTCAGCTGCTCGGCCTCGGCACGACTGGCGACGGGGCCGACGCGTACGCGGCTCAGGGCGCCCTTGTCGGTGCGAACCTGCTCGACGAAGGCGCTGAAGCCGGCGGCTCGCACCCGGTCACGCAGGGCATTGGCGTCCTCTACCCGGCCAAAGGCGCCGAGCTGCACGGCGAAGCCGACGCCGCTGGCAGCCGGTGCCGCGGGCGCGGCAGGCGTAACGGGCTTGGTTGGCGCGGTAGCCTGGGGCTTGGGGGCAGGCTCGGCCGGATTGGGCGCGGCGGCGACCGGGGTGGCCGGCCTGGGCGCCGGCACGGTTGGCTTGGCCGGCGTCGGCGGCAGGGGTTCGCTGCGCACGGGAGCGGTCTGCGCCACCGGCGCTGCGGTGGGTGCCGGCGCGGTGGGTGCAGTGGCAACCGGCGGCGTCGCCGCATTGGCGTCGAGCACCACCACCTGCGCATTGACGTCGCTGCGTACCTTCACCGCTTCCAGGCGCACCGATTCGGCCTGCGCCTGGTCGGCGTAAGGGCCGATCCGCACGCGCCATGCCTGGCGGCCATTGATCTGGGTCTGCTCGGCAAAGCCCGGCAGTTGCGACTGCTTCAGCCGCGCGATGACCGCATTGGCATCGGCCTCGCTGGCGTAGGCGCCGAAGTTCACCGCGTAATTGCCCGCCGCGGTCGCCGCCGGCAGGGCCTTGTCGTCCGAAGCGGCGGCAGCAGGGGGCTGCGCGGAATCCTGCATTGGCGCCGGTGCGCCAGAAGCCATGCCTACGGCACCGCCCTGCGGCGCATTGCCCGGCGTGACCAAGGGCAGCTCGCGGGTTTCGAACTGGCCGTCGGCGGGCGCTGGCGGCGCTTCGATAGGCACGTCGCTGACGCCGCTGTCGGGCGCGGGGCCCTTGACCAGCATCGGCAAGAAGATCACGGCAAGCGCCACCAAGACGATGGCGCCGATCAATCGCTGTTTCAGGGCGGTATCCACGATGAAGTTCGGCGGCGCAGGGGGATCGGCGCGATTATACGGCCCGCGCGTTCGCTCTCGCCTCAGTGAACTGAACGAAGTGCCTGCAGCGCCTCGCCAACCGTGTGGAAAGAACCGAACACCAGCACGCGATCGCCCGCGCGCGACTGCGCCAATGCAGCCTGCAGCGCAGCGCCGACATCCTCGGCCAATGCGCCGCGTGCGGCCTCGGTGCCGTCGACGCGGTCACGCAGCGCGGCGGCGGTTTGTCCACGCGCACCGCCCAGCCCGGCCAGGTGCCAGCCGTGGATGTGCGCGGCCAGCGCGCCGACCACGGCATGGCTGTCCTTGTCGGCCAATGCGGCATATACCGCCCGGGTGCTGCCGGCGGCGGGCCGCGCCTGCAACCAGTCGGCCAGGGCGCGGGCCGCTTGCGGGTTATGGCCGACGTCGAGCACCACCTCGACGCCCGCCACATGGATGATTTCCAGGCGCCCGGCCAGGCCGGCCTGGGCCACGCCGGCGGCCCAGGCATCGTGCGGCACCGCCTTGCGCAGCGCGCGCAGCGCCGCGATCGCCGCCCCGGCATTGGCCAGCTGCACCGGTGCGCGCAGCGCCGGCATCGGCAGTTCCAGGCGCACCGAAACATCGCGCCAGCACCAGCGCTCGGCGTCGATCGGTTCGCAGAAGTAATCGCTGCCGAAGCGGATGGCGTTGGCGCCCAGGCGATAGGCACGCCGCAACACGCTCGAGGGCGGGTCGATCTCGCCCAGCACCACCGGCTTCCAGCCACGGATGATGCCCGCCTTCTCTTCGCCGATGGCCTCGCGGTCTTCGCCCAGCCACTCGGTGTGGTCGATATCGACCGTGGTGATGATCGAGACGTCGGCATCGACCAGGTTCACCGCATCCAGCCGCCCCCCCAGCCCGACCTCCAGGATCGCCAGGTCGAGCCCAGCGCGGCCGAGCAACCACAGCGCCGCGAGGGTGCCGTATTCGAAGTAGGTCAACGCGATATCGCCGCGTGCCGCCTCCACCGTGGCGAAAGCAGCCACCAGCGACGCGTCGTCGGCATCCTGGCCATCGATGCGCACGCGCTCGTTGTAGGCCAGCAGGTGCGGAGAGGTATAAGCCCCCACTTTCCAGCCCGCGGCGCGGGCAATGGCTTCGACGAAGGCCACGGTCGAGCCCTTGCCGTTGGTGCCACCCACGGTGATCGTCGTCTTCGCCGGCGCGCCCAGTTGCATGCGCGCGGCGACCGCGCGCACGCGCTCCAGCCCCATGGCGATCGATTGCGGGTGCTGGCGCTCGATGTAGGAGAGCCAATCAGACAGGGAGCGGGAAGTATCCAAGGGCGAAGGCAGCGCGGGAAACGGCCGCCATTATCCGGCTTCGCAGGCCGGATCAGTAGCGCCCGCGCGCCGCGGCCTTGGCCACGTACATGGCGCGATCAGCCGCCCCCATCCAGTCGTCCAGGTTGCGGTGGTGCGCGGCCAGCGAGGCCACGCCGACGCTGACGCTAGCCCGCAACGTCGGCCACGGCGCAAACCCCAGCGCCGCCACTTCCTCGCGCAACCGCGCGGCCACACGCTCGCCTTCGGGCAGGCTGGCGGCGAGCAGCAACGCGAACTCATCGCCCCCCAGGCGCGCCGGGAAGCCACTGGCGCCGGCCTGTTCCCGCATCAGTCGGGCGATCTCGCGCAGCACTTCATCCCCGGCCAGGTGGCCGTGGCGGTCGTTGATGTCCTTGAAGCCGTCCACGTCCAGCATCAGCAGCACGGTTTGCTGGCGGCTGGCCCGTGCCGAGGCGATCAGTGCCAGGGCGCGCGCATTGAAGAAGCGCCGGTTCGGCAGGTCCACGCCGGCGTCGGTCAGGGTCAAGCGGTCCAGTTCGCGGTTTTGCTGGGCGATGCGCCGCGCCAGGGTCTGGCCGACGTGGCTCAATGCGAGCATGTAAATGAAGATCGGCGGCAGCGCCAACACGATGGTCCGGGTCGAGGCATGCGGCTGGAACGGCCAGCCCATCGCCCAGCTGGTCACGACCGCGGTGGCCAGGGCCGCCAGTGCCGCACGGCCGAGCAGGCGCCAGCCGCCCGCGGCCAGGCGATCCGCAGCGAGGATGCTCAGCATCGCCACGCCGGGGACCAGGCTGAACTGGCTGGCGGCGATCCAGAACCCGCCCAGCGCGGCGTCAATGACGAGATTGCGCTGCTCGGCAGTGATCGGGTCTTTGGCGCGTCGCGCCAGCCACCACGCCAGGTGGGGCCATAGCAGCACGTTCAGCGCGATCAGCGCCGCGTACGTCGGCAGGCGGCCCTGTTCCTGGAACAGCGAGACGTAGGGCATGCACAGCAACAGCACGCCCAGGTTGCGCATCGGATAGATGCGCCGGACGAAGGCTTGCGCCTTCGCCTGGGATTCCTGATTCGAAGCGTAATAAGGCATCTGCGGCGCGACGGAGAAGGGGAATGCGGGATCGGCCGCAGGCGGGCACCAGCGTAGGCCCAGGCGGCACAGCGCGGCATCGGGAAAGACCTGACGCGCTGCTACGTCGCAGGATGGCGGCCGCGCGCGGCGATGTCAGCAGCGGCCGCGCACTGTTTCCACCTGCATGCCCAGTGGCGAGCGAAAGCCGCTCAATTCCACTTCCACGACTGCTCGGGATGACGGGCGTAGAACTCGGCCGGCACGAAGTCCACGAACAAGCCGAGCATCATCAGCCAGACCGACAGGACGGTTACAACGCCCGATGCTTGGCTTCGCCGAAGAACGGGGTGTGGTGGCTGCAATCGTTCAGGCGCACCACTTCGAGGTGGTCGATGTCCTCGCCTTCGAGCAGGTTGAGCGTGGTCGGCGCCTGACGGAACGTCCACAGCCGCGACAGCGGGATGCCCAGCACCTTGCACAACAGCACCCGGTTCACCGCGTCATGGGCGACCACCAGCAAGGTGTCCTCCGGGCCCAGGCCTTCGGCGGCGGTGGCCAAGCCCCGCCACGAGCGCTCCAGCACCTGGCGCAGCGATTCGCCGCCCGGCATCAGCACCGTATCGGGCTCTTCGCGCCAGGCGCGCAGGCGTGCCGGGTCCTTGTCGTGGATTTCGCTGGCCAGCAGGCCTTCCCACTCGCCGTGGGCGATTTCCTGCAGGTCAGCGTCCAGCGTCAGCATGGCCTCGCGTGCCGGGCCCAGCGCGAATTTCGCGGTGGTTTGCGCGCGCGACAGCGGCGAGGCGACGGCACGATCGATGCGAACGTCGTGCAGCCGTTCGCCCAGCGCGCGGGCTTGGGATTCGCCCACGGGGGACAAGGGAATGTCGATCTGGCCTTGATAGCGGCCTTCGGCGTTCCACGGCGTTTCGCCGTGACGGGCAAGCAAGATGCGCATGGGGGCGTTCCTGGGGGGGCGCGCCGGTCGGCGACCGGCACGGGAGCGGGATCATAACCGCAGCATCCCCTCGCCGGTCAGGCGTGGGAAACGCTGCGGCGGACGGATCAATGCTGCAGGTTCAGTTCCTTGAGCAACTGCGGTGCCGGCGCTACTTCGCGCATGATCCACTCGAGGTAGCGGCTGTCCACGGCGATCATCCGGGTCATCGCTGGATCGAACACCCAATTGCTGCTCACCGATTCCCAGTTGCCGTCGAACGCCAGGCCGACCAGCTTGCCCTGCGCGTCCATCACCGGCGAACCGGAGTTGCCGCCGGTGATGTCCAGGTCGGAGAGGAAGTTCACCGGCACCGAACCCAGGCGCTTGTCCTCCAGGCCGGCGTAGCGCTTGGCCTTCACCGCGTCGAGCAAGGCCTTGGGCGAATCGAAAGGTTCGGCGCCGGTCTGCTTGGCCGAGACGCCTTCCAGCGTGGTGAACGGTGTGTAGGCGACGCCATCCTTCGGCGTGTAACCCTTCACGTTGCCGAAGGTGATGCGCAACGACAGGTTGGCATCCGGATACACGAACATGCCCTGGCTCTGCTTGTAGTCGGCCAGCGCCTGCAGATACACCGGCCGATACTTGAGCTGTTCGCCCTTGTGCAGCTTGTCCTGCTTTTCCATCTCCAGCAGGGCCGGCATCACCGCCACGGCGTAGCGGATCGCCGGATCGTCGCTGGCTTCGAACGCGGCGCGGTCGGCTTGCAGCCACTTCAGGCGCGCTTCGGTACTGCCCAACTGCGTGCCGTCCAGCCGGGCCACGGCCGCATCAATCGCCGCGGCATCGTTGCCGCCCAGCCATTGGTCGAATGCGGCCACGCGCTGGTTCGCCGGCAGCTCGCTGTAAGCCTTGAGCCAGTACGCCTGCAACTGGCGATCCATCGCCGGCACGTAACGGCGCTCCATCTGCTTCATCGCGCCCTCGACCTGCGGCAGATCGCGCTGCTGGTAGCCGCTCTCACGCTCGGCATCCGGCTTGCTGCGCTCGATGGACAGGCGATACAGCGTGGTGGCCGCGCCGAGCGCCCCGGTGCGGTTGAGCTGGCCAATGACCAGGTCGCGCGCCTGCGTGGCACGCGCCTGCGCGTTCAGTGCGACCAGCTTGTCGTATGCCTGCAGGCCGGGCTTGCCGGCTGCGCCGCGCTGCTTGAGCCAGGCCAGGGTGGCGGCTTCTTCAGCGCGCTTCTGTCCCTCGGCGTCGATGCGCTTGAAGCCTTCGAGCTGTCCTTCGTAGTTCTTGCTGGCGTTGTTCCAGCCGGCCATCGTGCTGGCGTACTTCACCGCGATGTCGGGGTTCTGCTTGCCGGCGGCCGCCACCATGTCGATCAACGCTTCGTAATGCCTGGCCACGGTCGGATAGGTCCACTGCGCCGTGTTTTCAAACTCCGATACCAAGGCATAGCGATTGGTGCGGCCGGGGTAGCCGGCCACCATCACGAAGTCGCCCGCGCCCAGCGGCTGGTCGGCGAACTTCAACCAATGCTTGGGCTGGTACGGCACGTTGTCCTTGGAGAACGCAGCCGGCTTGCCGTCCTTGCCGACGTAGGCGCGATAGAAGGAGAAATCGCCGGTGTGGCGTGGCCACATCCAGTTGTCGACATCGCCGCCGAACTTGCCGACGCTGCCGGGCGGCGCATAAGCCAGGCGCACGTCCTTGATTTCCAGGTTCTTGAACAGCCGGTAGGTGTTGCCGCCGGCAAAGCTGAAGAGCTGGCAGCGATAACCGGCCTCGGCCTCGCACGCAGCGACCTGGGCCTTCTCGAAGGCCTCCAGGGCCTGGGTGCGCTTGAGCGCGTCGTCGCCGGCGGCGGCCAGCGCGGCCTTGGCCTGGGCGCTGACATCGGTGATCTCGTCGAGCACGTAGATGCGCGCATTCGGCCCGGCGCTCAGCTCATCGCTGAACTTCGGCGCATTGAAGCCCTCCTTGATCAGGTTCTTCTCGGCGGTCGAATTCAGCTGGATTGCGCCGTAGGCGCAATGGTGGTTGGTGACCACCAGGCCCTGCGGCGAGACGAAGCTGGCGGTGCAGCCGCCCAGCGCCACGACCGCGCCCATCGGATCGCCAGTGAGGTTGGCCAATTGCTCGGGCGAGAGCTTGAGCCCGGCCTGTTGCAGCGGGCCGGCGATCTGCGGCAGTTGCTGGGGAACCCACATGCCCTCACCCGCCAGGGCGGTGGTGGCCACGCCGAGACCGGCGGCAAGGGTGGAAGCGATGGAAACGGCAAGCAGGCTGGAGCGCATCGGCACACACATGGCTGGATGGATGGCCCGAGTGTAACCGCCCGTTCACATGGGGCCCCCTGCCCAACGTCATCCAACGCCATCTGGCGGTGCAGCACGACCGCCTGGCCCTGCCCCGTATAATTCGCGCCCTCACTCCCCCACGGATTTCGGCGGCAATGACGCAAACGATGAAGGCGCTGGTCAAGCGCGAAGCGGCCAAGGGCATCTGGCTCGAAGACGTGCCGGTGCCGGTCCCCGGCCCGAATGAAGTGCTGATCAAGCTGGAGAAGACCGCCATCTGCGGCACCGACCTGCACATCTATCTGTGGGACGAGTGGAGCCAGCGCACGATCAAGCCGGGCCTGACCATCGGCCACGAGTTCGTCGGCCGGATTGCCGAACTGGGCTCGGCGGTGACCGGCTACCAGGTGGGGCAGCGGGTCTCGGCCGAGGGCCACATTGTCTGCGGCCACTGCCGCAACTGCCGCGGCGGCCGTCCGCACCTGTGCCCGAACACGGTGGGCATTGGTGTCAACGTCAACGGAGCCTTCGCCGAATACATGGTGATGCCGGCTTCAAACCTGTGGCCGATCCCGGACCAGATTCCCTCCGAGCTGGCCGCGTTCTTCGACCCGTACGGCAACGCCGCGCACTGCGCGCTGGAATTCGACGTGGTGGGCGAAGACGTGCTGATCACTGGCGCCGGCCCGATCGGCATCATTGCCGCGGGCATCTGCAAGCACATTGGCGCGCGCAACGTGGTGGTGACCGACGTCAACGACTTCCGCCTGAAGCTGGCCGCCGACATGGGTGCCACGCGCGTGGTGAACGTGGCCAACACCTCGCTCAAGGACGTGATGAAGGACCTGCACATGGAGGGCTTCGACGTGGGCCTGGAAATGAGCGGCAACCCGCGTGCGTTCAACGACATGCTCGATTGCATGTACCACGGCGGCAAGATCGCGATGCTTGGCATCATGCCCAGGGGTGCGGGTTGCGACTGGGACAAGATCATCTTCAAGGGTTTGACGGTGCAGGGCATCTACGGCCGCAAGATGTACGAGACCTGGTACAAGATGACGCAGCTGGTGCTGTCCGGATTCCCGCTGGGCAAGGTGCTTACCCACCAGTTGCCGATCGACGAGTTCCAGAAGGGTTTCGACCTGATGGAACAGGGCAAGGCTGGCAAGGTGGTGTTGAGCTGGAACTAAGTTGTTGTGTTTGAGTCAAGAAGAACAACGGCGCCGCAAGGCGCCGTTTCTTTTTGAGCGATGTCACGTTCTTCCGCCGAGAGCTTGCACTGAGCGGTAGCTGCTGTCGCCTTACGTTACGGGCCCCGACCCCTCCGGGGCCCGCGTGTCGGTTCCGGCGTACGTCCCTGTACTCAGTCACCGAACGCCGGCCATCCATGGCCGACTCACGCGG
>Ga0160473_101163_pt1 | contig 13976 bp, 13 predicted proteins | sample HID1975I_E11MG_FD_108217 | JGI IMG/M metagenome (GOLD analysis project Ga0160473, IMG submission 108217) | Enriched soil microbial communities from UW Madison campus, WI, USA - HID1975I_E11 MG | ecosystem: Environmental > Terrestrial > Soil > Unclassified | place: USA: Madison, Wisconsin... | reverse complement strand
TGCTGGACGAGCCGACCAACCACCTCGACATCCTGGCCATCGAATTGCTTGAGAACGAGCTGGTCCAGGCGCGCTTCGCCGTTCTGGTCGTCAGCCACGACCGCGCCTTCCTGAACACCGTCACCAACACCTGCCACTGGCTAGAAGGGCGCCGCGTCCGCACCCTGGACAAGGGCTTCGACGCCTTCGACGAATGGGCCGGCAAGGTGATGGAGGAAGAGGCCGAATCCCTGCGCCGCCTGACCAAGAAGATCGAGGCCGAGACCTACACCTTCTACCGCTCCATCACCGCCCAGCGCACCCGCAACGAAGGCCGCGCCCGCGCCCTGATGGCCATGCGCGCCGACCGCGCCGAACGGGTCAAGGACCTGCCGCGTGAACTGAACCTGGGCGTCGATTCCGGCGCTGTCTCGGGCAAGCTGGTGGCCGAACTGAAGGGCGTGTCGAAATGGTTCGTCACTCCCTTCCCCCTCGAGGGGGGAAGGGCCGGGGTTGGGGGTGAAGCCGCCGCCGTCTCCGATGCAGGCGGGGGAGACGGCGCCCCCGGGGCCAAGAACGTCGAACGCCCTGCCTCCACCCCCTCCCAACCCTCCCCCCTCGAGGGGGAGGGCTCGCGCAGGGTTCTCTTCCGCAACCTCACCACCCGCATCATTCGCGGCGACCGGCTGGCCATCGTCGGCCCCAACGGCGCGGGCAAGACCACCTTGGTCAAGACCCTGCTGGGCGAACTGACGCCGGACGAAGGCACGGTCCGTATGGGCGCCAATCTGGAACCCGTCTATCTGGACCAGTCGCGCGAGGGCCTGCGGTCCGACATGACCCTGTGGGACGCCCTGACGCCCGGCGGCGGCGACTCCATTCTGGTGCGCGGCCATTCCAAACACGTCGCCGCCTACGCCAAGGACTTCCTGTTCTCCGAGGCCCAACTGCGCCAGCCGATCTCGACCCTGTCGGGCGGTGAGCGCAACCGCCTGCTGCTGGCCCGCGCCCTGGCAAAGCCCGCCAACATGCTGGTCCTCGACGAACCGACCAACGACCTGGACATGGACACGCTGGACAAGCTGGAGGAGCTGCTGGAATCCTACGACGGCACCCTGATCCTGGTCAGCCACGACCGCGATTTCGTCGACCGCCTGGCCACCTCGACCATCGCCATGAACGGGCGCGGCGACATCGTCGAGACCCCCGGCGGCTGGCAGGATTTCCTGCGCCAGAACCCGACCTTCCTGGCCCCGCCGCCCACTCATGCGGACGCGGACACCGGGGCGCGTCGGGTCGAGAAGGCGGAGCCTTCTGACCGCCCCCCCCAAAAGAAAGCCAAGCTGTCCTACAAGGACGCCCGCCGGCTGGAGGAGGTCGAAAAACTGATGGAGACCCTGCCTGCCGAGATCGCCAAACAGGACGCCATCCTGGCCGACCCGAACCTGTTCACCCAGAACCCCGCCGCCTTCGACCGCGCCATGAAGGCCGCCGAAAAGGCCCGCGCCGACCTCGAGGCCGCCGAACTGGATTGGCTTGAGCTGGAAGAGAAGAAGGCGGCGCTGGGGTGATCGCCCTGGGCCATGTCGGGCCTGGGTTGCGGCCGTAAGGGTCAGCCCGGAACGGCATCCCGTTTCCGGGCCACGGCCAGCCACAGGTCGCCCAGCGTCCGCCCGCTCATGAAGCCCGAAAGCGTCAGCGCCAGCCCCTGTGTCAGAACCCGCTGTTCGGGCGCAAAACCGGTCCAGACCTCCAGCCCGTATCGGAAGGCGAAGATGCCCAGATAGACGACCAGCGGCCCCACCGAGCCCTCACGGGCGAACTGACGGCTGTTGATCCACCTGCCCCGCGGCGGTCCGAACACTCTGAACGAGACGAGGCCCAGAAGCACCCATCCCGCCCACATCAAACTGGCGGTCAAGGGGCCGGCCGCTCGGCCAAACACGACAGCGCCGATCACGCTCCAGGTCAGAAAGATGATCGGGAGAACAGACAGGCCCACAACCGTCGTCGGCCGGGTCTCCAACCGCCGGACGCCCAGAAACGTCAGCAACGCCAGAACGACATAGGCCCAGGTTGGCGTCTCTCGAATGACTACGCCGATGTAATATAGAGTTTTTTCCATCCACCCTCCGACGCAGAGCTTACCGCCAAGTCCGCATCAACGATATGGCCTGATCGCAGCGCCGGCCGACCGGACACGGATGAAAGTCCTCTGGCCCGGGAGCGCCGCTGAGGCTAGGTCAACAGCGGCGCTGATCGGAGAAACCATGACCCTTCGCCTCCATACGGTCGAGTTCGCGCCCGCCCAGCTGGCCGCCCTGCGCCGTATCAACGCCATCCTGGCCCGTGCGCCGCGCCTGCGCACCGATCCGTGGCGGGTCGAGGCCGGGCAGCGGCTGTCGGTCTGGCTGGACGCCGCCTCGGGCCGCGTGACTCCTCTGGGCTTCAAGCGGCGCGGGGTGACGGTCGAGATCATCGACACCGGCGGCGATCAGCCCGTCCCGCTGCGGATCCTGCGCCCCGACGGCCGGCCGCGTGCGGTGGTGCTGGACATCCACGGCGGCGGCTGGGTGCTGGGCAGCGCCGGGTTGAACGACCGGCTGAACGCCCATCTGGTCCATCACGGATTCTGCGTCGTCTCGATCGACTATCGCCTGCTGTCCGAGCGCCGCGGCGTCTATGTCGACGCCGCCATCGCCGACTGCGCCCGGGCCGCGCGCTGGACGCTGGAGCATCTGGACGACCTGGGCGCGGACGACCTGTTCGTCGCGGGCGAAAGCGCCGGGGGCCATCTGGCCGCCCTGACCGTCATCGCCCTGCGCGATCAGGGGCTGGCCCACCGGGTGCGCGGCTGCGTCTTCGCCTATGGCGTCTTTGACCTGTCGGGCACGGACAGCGTGCGCGCGGCGGGCCCCGAGACTCTGCTGTTCAACGGCCCGACCATGCAGGCGGACCTGGCGCGACTGGCGCCTGACCGGGACGAGGCCGCCCTGCGCCGTCCCGATGTCTCGCCGCTGTACGCCGACCTGGCCGATGTCCCGCCCGCCCTGTTCCTGGCCGGCGAGCGCGACCCCCTGTTCGAGGACAGCGCCCTGATGGCCGCCCGCTGGGGCGAGGCGTCGCAGGCCGACCTGATCCGCGTGCCCCAGGCGCCGCACGGCTTCCTGCATTTCGGCGGCCCCGCCGCCCGTGGCGCCCGGCGGGCCATCCGCCACTGGATGACCGCGCGACTGGCGGACTGATCGTCCGGCCCGTCCCATGGGCCGACTGTCGCAGGTCGAAACCAAACCGCCCCCAAGGGATTGCCCCCGTGAAGCTGTTCACAGGAGGCGACGTCGATGCTCTTGCCCGGGGCCTACCGGCCACACCCGTTACACGCCCTGATGCTGGCGTTCCCCGTCGCCCTGTTTCCGGCCCAACTGGTCGCGGACATCACCTATCTGAACACCGCCGAGCTCCAGTGGACCAATTTCGCGGCCTGGCTGAACGCCGGCGCCCTGGTCATGGGCGGCCTGGTCGGCGTCTGGGCTGTCGTGGACCTGGTGCGGATCTCGCGACGCGGCGGCGCGCGGCGGCCGCTGGCCTATGTGAGCGCCCTGGCCCTGGCCTGGGTCATCGGCCTGGTGAACGCCTTCAAGCACAGCCAGGACGCCTGGAGCTCAGTCGGCGCCTTTGGCCTGATCCTGTCCATCCTGTCCGCCGTCCTGGTCCTGATCGCCGGCTGGATCGCCTGGTCCGGCCGCCCGCAGGAGATCGTCTGATGAACAGGTTCAGCCTCGCCGCCTCCACCCTCGCCCTGGCGCTCGCCGCCTGCGGCAGCCCCAGCGATCCGAACCTGAACGAGGTCGGCCCCCGCCCCGCCATCCCTGAGCGTAACCAGACGCTTATCCCGCCGATGAAGATCTCGCTGCCGGCGGCCTGGGGCAACGAGACGCCGACCGTCCCCGCCGGCTTCGCCATCACGCCGCTGGCGACCGACCTGCGGATTCCGCGCCAGATGCTGGTCCTGCCCAACGGCGACATCCTGGTGGCCGAAGGTCGCGGCGGCGGCGCGCCGCCCCTGCGGCCCAAGGACGTCATCGCCGGCGTGATCAAGAAGCGCGGCAACACCCAGGTCGACAGCGGAAACCGCATCACCCTGCTGCGCGACGCCGATGGCGACGGCCGGGCCGAGGTGCGCGAGATCTTCATCGCCGACCTGAACGCCCCCTACGGCCTGGCCTTCGTCGACGGTTCTATCTACGTCGCCGCCCAGGACGCCCTGCTGCGCTTCCCCTATCAGGACGGCCAGACCCGCATCACCGCCCCGGCCGAGGAGGTGACCAAGCTGCCCTCGCGGCTGAACCACCACTGGACCAAGGCCCTGACCGCCAGCGCGGACGGCACCAAGCTGTATGTCGGCATCGGCTCCAACAGCAATGTCGGCGAACGCGGCATGGCGGTTGAGGAAGAGCGCGCCGTGGTCTGGGAGATCGACCGCCTGACCGGCGCCCGGCGCACCATCGCCTCCGGCATCCGCAATCCCACCGCCCTGGCGATCGAGCCGACCAGCAACCTGCTGTGGTCCGTGGTCAACGAGCGGGACGAGCTGGGCCCGCAGCTGGTCCCCGACTATCTGACCCAGGTGCGCGACGGCGCCTTCTATGGCTGGCCCTACAGCTATTGGGGCAAGACCCTGGACCCGCGCGTCAAACCGCAAAAGCCCGAACTGGTCGCCCGCGCCGTGACGCCGGACTACGCCCTGGGCAATCACGTCGCGGCGCTGGGCCTCAGCTTCGCCCGCGACGGCGGCTTTGGCGGCCGCTTCACCGACGGCGCCTTCGTCGGCATGCATGGCAGCTGGAACCGTCAGGACCCGTCCGGCTTCAAGGTCGCCTGGGTGCCCTTCAGCGGCGGCCGTCCCTCTGGGCCCCCCGTCGATTTCGCCACCGGCTTCCTGAAGGACGGCAAGGCGCGCGGACGGCCGGTCGGCGTCGTCTTCGACCCGACGCGCCGCATCCTGCTGGTCGCCGACGACCTGTCCAACACGGTCTGGCGGATCGCACCGACCACGGCGGCGGCCACCCCCGCGCTTTCTGTGGACAACACAAGACCCTGATCCGCCGCTGCGAATCCGATCCGTCCACAGATGTCCACAGAGTTGCCCACCGGCGCCGGGGCGGTTCCGCACAGCCAGCGGAATTGGGGCGCTTGCCTCATAGCGGGTTTCGTCGGAACGTCAACGGGCCGAGGGACACGGCGGCGCGGAAATCCAGGGAGACCGGGGTTTCAAGCGGGTCGGTCCGGCTCTCAGATCGGACGACGCAAAAGGCCTTTGGGCCCATGCGACGAAGGACTGGGTCCAGGCTCCCGAACGGACGCTTCGGCGTCGGTTCACGGAGAACCAGACCGGGATCGACGGACGGCGCAAGGTTCGCCTTGCGGAACGCCGAAGACCAGGGGCCGACAGGATACAGCCGACCGCCTTTCGGGTTCGCCCGGACGGCGCCCAGGCCAAGGCCCTGACCCATCTGGCCAAGTCCAACCCGGACTTGGTGAGGGGACGAAGAGCACCGGTTCGCCCGGACGCTTCGTCCCCTCGCTCAATTCTGGAGTGCGCTAACGGCCTTCGGCCTGCTTGAGCGCCTGAAGCGCGCCTTCTCCCTCCCCTTCATGGGGAGGGTGGCTGAGGCCAAAGGCCGAAGTCGGGTGGGGGCGGCAAGGCTGAGCATCCGCCACGCCCGGCATCACCTGCCCTCCCCACCCGGTCGCTACGCGACCACCCTCCCCATAAAGGGGAGGGAGAATAGTGGCGCATGCGCCACCGCTTCCCAAGCCGCGCTTCGCCCCCTAACGTCCGGCGCATGAGACTCGACCGCCTCTCGCGCCGTCATCTGATGCTCGCGGCCGCCGGACTGGCGGTCGGCGGCGTCGCCGCCTGCGGCCGGGCCGAGGCCCCGGTGGACGAGCAGGGGCGCATCCGCCTGCGCTTCGCCACCGACTGGCGCGCCCAGGCCGAGCATGGCGGCTTCTATCAGGCGCTCAGCTCGGGGGCCTATGAGAAGCGGGGCCTGAACGTCCAGATCATTCAGGGCGGGCCGGGCGTGAACGTGCCGCAACTGCTGGCGTCCGGCGCGGTCGAGCTGGGCATGGGCTCCAACAGCTTCATCCCGATGAACCTGGTCGCCGAGGGCGCCCCGGTGAAGGCCGTCGCCGCCTTCTTCCAGAAGGATCCCCAGGTCCTGATCGCCCACCCCGATCCGGCGCTGAAGAGCATCGCCGACCTGAAGGGCCGGCCGATCCTGCTGGCCGACGCCTCGATCACCGCCTTCTGGGTCTGGCTCAAGGCCAAATACGGCTTCACCGACGATCAGGTCCGCAAATACACGTTCAACCCCGCCCCCTTCCTGGCGGACAAGCGGGCGGTGCAGCAGGGCTATCTGACCAGCGAACCCTATTCGATCGAAAAGGAGGCGGGGTTCGAGCCGCGCGTCTTCCTGCTGGCGGACGAAGGCTACCCCTCCTACGCCACCATGGTGCTGGCCCCGAACGCCTTTGCGCGGGACAACGCCCAGGCGCTGCGCGACTTCATCGCCGCCTCGGCCGAGGGCTGGCGCGACTATATCCATGGCGACGCCAGGGCCGCCGACGCCCTGATCCGCAAGGACAACCCCGAGATGACCCAGGACGTCCTGGACCAGGCCCGGGCCAAGCTGCGCGAATACGCCATCGTCGACGGCGGCGACGCCGCCCTCTACGGCCTGGGGACCATGACCCCTGAGCGCTGGCAGGCCTTCTTCGAGGTCACCAGCCAGGCGGGCGTCTATGACCCCGGCCTGAACTGGCGCGACGCCTTCACGACCCAGTACCTGCCCGGCCGTGGATAGAAGAAACTGGCGATCCTCCCCCGTTCACGGGGGAGGATCGAGCATGACCGCCGCCGCCCTGTCCGCCGCCGTCATCCGTTACCCCTCTAGCGCCCGCCCGCTGGGTCCGCTGGACCTGACCGTCGCGGCGGGCGAGATCGTCGCCCTGGTCGGCGCGTCGGGATCGGGCAAGTCGACGGCGCTGCGCCTGCTGGCAGGGCTGGAGCAGCCCGACGCGGGAACGGCGACCCGCGGCACCGCGCCGGGTCGCATCGGCTTCGTGTTCCAGAGCCCGACGCTGGCCCCCTGGGCCGACGCCCTGTCCAACGTGGCTCTGCCGCTTGAACTGTCCGGCGTTCCCCGCCCCGAGGCGCAGCGCTGCGCGATCGAGGCCCTGAGCGCCGTCGGTCTGGCCGAGGCGCTGGCCGCCCGCCCGGGCCAGTTGTCCGGCGGCATGGCCATGCGGGTGTCGCTGGCCCGCGCCCTGTCGATCCGACCCGAACTGCTGTTGCTGGACGAACCCTTCGCCGCCCTGGACACCATCACCCGCCGCGCCCTGGTCGAGGATCTGCACGCCCTGTGGGCCGCCGGTTCGCCGCGCCCCGCCATCGTCTTCGTCACCCATGACGTGGAGGAAGCGGTCTATCTGGCCGGGCGCGTGGTGGTGCTGCAGGCCGCGACCGGCCGCGCCGTCGCCGACATCCCCACGCCCGGCGCCCTGCCCCGCCCGCCGCAGTGGCGCGCCCACGCCGACTATCGCCGCGCGGTCGAGGATGTCGCCGCCGCCCTATCCGACGCCATGGAAGCCGACGCCATGGAGGCCGCCGCCAGGGGGGTTCCGGCATGAAGCGGCTGATCGCCCTGCTGCCTGCCCTGATCGCCTTCGCCGTCCTGCTGGCGGGATGGGAGATCGCGTGCCGCCTGCTGGCCGTTCCGGTCTATTTCCTGCCGCCGCCCAGCGCCGTGGCGGTCGCCCTGATCGAGCGGGCGCCGGTGCTGGCCGCCTCGGCCTGGGCCACCTTCGGCATGGCGTTGCAGGCCCTGCTGCTGGCGACGGCGGTGGGCGGGGGACTGGCGCTGGCCGTCTCGTTCAGCCGGTCGGCCGAGCGCGGGGTGCGGCCGCTGGCGGTCGTCATCCAGGTCACGCCGGTCATCGCCATCGCGCCCCTGGTGCTGATCTGGACGGGCCTGGACCGGGCCCAGCTGGCGGTCGTGATCCTGGCCGCCGCCGTTGCCTTCTATCCCATCTTCTCGGGCATGCTGACGGGGCTGAAATCGGCCGATCCGGATCTGGAGCGCCTGTTCGACCTCTACGCCGCCACGCCGCTGCAACGACTGTGGCGCCTGCGCCTGCCCGCCGCCCTGCCGCAGGCGCTGGAGGGCCTCCGCGTCGGCGCCGGTCAGGCCGTGATCGGCGCCGTGGTGGCCGAGTTCGTGTCCGGCTCGGGCGCGACCAAGGGGCTGGCCTGGCGGTTGCTGGAGGCCGGCAATCGCCTGCGCATCGCCGAACTGCTGGCCGCCGTCGTCTGGCTAGCGCTGCTCGGCCTGCTGCTGAACGCCGTCATCGCGGCGGTGGAGCGCAGCGTGCTTAACGCGCGCGGCCGTTAGCGGCGGATTAAGCGTCGGGCCCCTAGCGTGGCGACTGATGTCCGCCTTTGCGAGATCCCTTTGCGCCGCACCCTGATCCTGACCGTCGCCTGCCAGATCGTCGCTGGCTTGACCGCTTCCATAGCGGTCCCGGCGGCCGCGCAGGTGGCGCCGCGCGTCCTGAACTGGACGGGCAAGGCCCAGGCCGCCGCCCACCCCGCCAATGTATCCGCTGACCCGACGCCGATACCCGGCGTCATCAGCCGCACCGTGGCCGCCAGCCCGCGCCGCCCCGCCGCCGACCTGCCGCCGACGCTGGGCGCGCCCCGGCCCGGCCCCGGCCTGACCCCGGCCAGCGCCTGGCTGACGCCCCATGCCGCCCGCGTCGAGATGGCCAGCGCGCCCGTCGCCCATACGCCCCCGCCGGTAACGATGGCGGCCGCGCCCGTTCCGGCGGCTGTGGCCCCGCCCCCGCCGCGCTCAACCGCACCCCGCGCTGATGCCCCGATGCCCGCAGCGCCGCCGCCCCGCCCCGCGGCCGTCGCGCCCCCTGTGGTCGAGGCTGCGCCCCCCGCGCCGCACGCCCTCGCGCCCGATGCGCCCGCGCCGGGGGTCGAGGCCGATCCCATGGCCCCGCGCCGGGACGCCCCGATCTTCCGCCTGTCGCCCGGCGTCCAGGGCGCGCCCGCGTCGAGCGTCCAGCCCACCGACCAGCCCGTGGCCCAGACGCCCGCCGCCCCGTCCGGGCAGGCCGCACGCTATTACTCCGTCCACCGCCAGGCGGGCCGCCAGCCCGACGGCGTGGCCATGCCCCAGCCGGTCTATCTGGACGCCCTGCCGGTCGAACTGACCCAGGCCCCCGCCTCGCGCGATCTGGCCGAGCCGGGCGGGCCGCCGACCCTGCTGCGCGGCGCCGACGGCCGCGTGCAGGCCATGACCCCGGCCACCGACGGCGATCTGCCATGACCGTCGTCTCGCCTGAACAGATGATCGCCGACCTGCCCACCTCGCGCCTGCCTGACCTGATCGAACTGGCCAGGGAGGAGTCCAGCGAGAAACGCCGCGCCCTGCTGCGCGAACTGACGGACCATTTCTTCGGCGCCTCGGCCCCGCGAAACGCCAATGAGCAACAGCTGTACGGCGCCGTCCTGGCCGACCTGTCGGCCGAGATGGAGGTCGCCGTCCGCGCCGAACTGGCGACCCGGTTCGCCGAGACCGCCAACGCGCCCGCCGCCCTGATCCGCGCCCTTGCCCATGACACGGTCGAGGTGGCCGAGCCGGTGCTGCGCGCCTCGCCCGTGCTGACGGACGCGGATCTGATCGATGTCGCGCGCACCCACGGCCAGGGGCACCTGCGCGCCGTCTCCAGCCGCGCCAGCCTGTCCGAGGCGGTTTCCGACGTGATCGTCGAACGCGGCGACGACGAGACCCTGGGGACCCTCCTGCGCAACGACGGCGCCCGTCTGTCGCGCGCCGCGTCTGAAACGGCGGTCGAGCGGGCCAAGGTCAATCCCGCCCTTCACGCCGCTACGGTCGAGCGCAAGACCCTGCCGCCCGACCTGCTGAACGAGATGTATTTCGTGGTCGAGGCCCGGCTGCGCCAGCGCATCCTGGAGCAGAACGCCGGCATGGATTCGGCCCTGCTGGACAGCGCCCTGGCCGCGGGTCGCGCGCGTCTGGCCGCCGATGACGGCGCCCTGCCGGCCGACTACGCCAAATGCCTGGCCTATGTCGAAGAGTTGCGCGCGGCGGATCAGCTGACGCCGACCGTGCTGGCGCGCTTCCTGCGCTCGGGCAGCCGAACGTCCTTCCTGATCGCTCTGTCGCAACTGGCGGACATCGATTTCCACACCGCCCAGGACATCGTCGAACGGCGCGAGCTGGACGCCCTGGCCGTGGTCTGCAAGGCCGCCGACCTGGATCGCGCCCTGTTCCTGACCTATGCCATGGTGCTGCTGAACCAGGACGGCGACGCCATGGGCAAGGCCCGCGCCTACGCCCGCATGTACGGCGACCTGAACCGCGAAGCCGCCCTGCGCACCCTGCGCTTCTGGCGCGCCCGCCGAGGGGCGCAGGCGGCGTAGCGCCACGCCTCTCCCTCCCCTTCATTGGGAGGGTGGCTGAGAGCGCAACTCGAAGCCGGGTGGGGGCGGCAAGGCTGATCAGGCAGCGCCCCTTCAATCCTCCCCCGCTTCGCAGGGGAGGATCAGCCACCGGATAAACAGCCAAGCCCTCCCCACCCGGTCGCTGCGCGACCACCCTCCCCATGCAGGGGAGGGAGAACTATGGCGTTCAACAGCAAAACGCCCGCCTCCTTGCGGAAGCGGGCGCTTCATCCAGCCTTGCAGCCGAAGCTTACTTCTTGGCGCGGGTGGCGCGGGCCGGCTTGCGGCCACCCTGGCCCAGGCCCATTTGCTTGGCCAGTTCCGAACGGGCCTTGGCGTAGTTGGGGGCGACCATCGGATAGTCCTTGGCCAGGCCCCACTTCGCCCGGTATTCCTCGGGGCTCATATTGTATTTGGTGCGCAGGTGACGCTTCAGCGACTTGAACTTGCGACCGTCTTCCAGGCAGATCAGGTAGTCCGGCGTGATCGACTTGCGCACCGGAACCGCCGGTTCCTTGGGCTCGGGCTCGGGCTCGACCGCGCCGCCCGAAACCTGAGACAGGGCCGAGTGGATGTTGGCGATCAGCGAGGGCAGGGTCTCGGCCGCGATGGTGTTGTTGCTGACATAGGCCGAAACGATATCGGCGGTCATTTCAAGCAGTTCGGGTTTTTCTTCCATCGTGTCCGTCATGTGAGTTTCAAGGATGAACTGATAGTCTGACTGTTCTAGCTGGCGCTCTTAAAAGTAATCCACAGCCTTGGCAACGCTGTTATTCACTACTGATATCACGATACCGCCAGGCGTTGTGTCCACGGCATACCCGAACGCGAGTCTAGCGCCCGAAATTCTCCGCCAGCGCGATCATGGCTGTCCATTCGGGCATTGAGTATTCGTCCATCACGTCGTCTTCGCCGTCGCGAATGGCCTGTATCAGCGCGGGCGTCAGGGCTGAAGACAACGACCAGTTCCAGTAACGCAGGACGGTCTGCGCACGATCGACCGCCAGCATCTCATAGGTGACCTGAACCCGCTCCCATACCGGGTGCGTCGCGCCGCTGGCGTCCGTCTCGGGCCGGCGCATGGAGCGCCACAGCGCCGTCAGATCGTTGCGCGACAGGCCCGTCGCCTTGCACAGTATGGCCACCGCCTCGCCGCCCGGATCGCCCAGAATCTTGGCCCCAGTCAGCGGCTTGACGCCCGACAGATAGGCGATCTCGGATGCGACCTCGCGCGACAGGCCGTCCCGACCCGCCGTCGCCACCGCCTGTTCCAGGTCGATGAAGGGGCTCTTTTCGATGGCCGCGCGATTGCGCTGGCGCCGCTCGATGAATTGCAGCGCCTTGCGCGCGACCGGATCGCTCCAGTTCTCGGCGGCGGCCATGGCGAAGACGTCCTCGACCACTTCCTGCATCACTTCGCGCGACACGGCGAAGCGCTGCAGGATGGTCCGGCGCTCGTCCGGCCCGCACCACCAGAACATCACATAGGCGCCCGACGGCCGCAATTCGGGCCGGCGCAGCAGGGGCGTGCACAGGCCGGGATGATGGCGGCTCAGGCTGACCACACCCTCCAGCGCCGGCTGCGACAGCCGCGCCGTGGCGTTGCGCAGCACCGCCTCGATCACCGCGATCTCGCCAAAGCTCATCAGCGTCTCAGTGACGATCTCGGACAGGCCCCGGCGGCTGGCCATCAGGACGCGGTGTTCCTCGGTCGCATCCCGGGCGCAGGCGGCCAGGTCGCTGTCGGTCAGGCCGGCGCACTGTTCGATCAGCGGCGCCGACACCGACGGATCGTCGCGCAGCAGCAGCCGCACCAGATTGCTGGGCAGGTCCGACAGCGGCGCCAGTCGCGTGGAGACGCGCCGCCGCTCTTCGACGCTGGCCAGGCGCAGGATCTCGACCAGCAGATCGCCGGTCACCGCCCGCTCGAACGTATTGATCCGGCTGGCCGGCAGCGAGACGACATCCGCCAGCCGCTTCAGCAGCGCATGGCGCGCCCGGTGGTCGGGCGGTCGATCGGGATTGAGCGCGGGCTCGGACATGCGGTCCCAGCCTAGCCTCGGGTGGTTAACCCCCGGTGTCGCACCGGCTCGTCAAGATTGGGGATGCCGGCAATGGACGTTACTCGCCCAGCATCTCCAGCACGGCCTCTTCGCTCAGGTTCGGGTCGGCCAGGGGATTGGCGCTGACCTGGTCGTACCAGTCGGGCGAAACCGTCAGGCGCGGCCGGGCGAAGCGGATCCAGTCCACGTCCATCACCATGTCCACCGGCAGGTCGCGATCGACCGAACCGTTGATCCTGACCGGGTCTTCCGGCCCTTGGGGCGGCGGCGCCTCGGGGCTGGTGGTGTAGGCGATCAGGCCCACCTCGGTCACGTCCGGAGCGTTCATCCGATAGAAGCGGTCGCGGACCTGCCAGCGGGCCTCGCCGTCGGCGCGCGCCAGCACGACCATGGCCACGCCGACCCTGACCATCCGCAACTCGACCCAACCCGTCGCGAACGGCCGCAGTTTCAGCGATGACCAGCTGTTGTAGGTGCCCTTGGTCTCGGTCATCTGCTGACCTGGGACATGGCCCACGCCGGTGGTGATGAAGTGCCAGTTCTCCATCCGGGGACGCCAGCCCGCCGCATCCAGCCCATTGGGCGCACGCGCCATCAGCCCGCCCAGCGACCAGGTTCCGCCCGGAACGTCGCTGGCCTCGCCCTTGACCCGAAGTCGCGCCCGAACGTCGAAATCCCCCTGGATCGCGCGGAATAGGAAGGGCGCGTTCAGGTCGCGCACCCAGGCGGAATCATAGGGGGCCAGCCGCAGGGCGCCCGGCGCCGAGCGTCCGACATCCAGCGTCCTGATCTTGTCCTGCCAGCCGAAGGCCTGGTCGAACCGGGTCCAGCCGTTCGGGCCCAGGTTCAGGCTGCCGCCATTGAACTCGTCCGACAGGGCGGTCAGGTCGCCGGTCGCTACCGACGGCGCCGCCATGCGACGCGCAGGCTCCTGGGCGACGGCGGTCGAGGCGACCAGAGAAAGGGCGAGGATCAGCGGCAGGCGCATGGGCAAGGCTCCGGACAGCGAAGCCCGCACCTCACCTTCCCGCGCCGCCGCCGCAAACCCGGACGCGACGACATAGCGACCAGGGCCGGCCATCCTCCCCTGCGCAGCGGGGGAGGGGAACCATGCGCAGCATGGTGGAGGGGCGAAGGGCAGGCGCGGCGATTGGGGCTCGCCCCCTCCACCGCTGCGCGGTCCCCCTCCCCCGTTCCGCTGCGCTTCACAGGGGAGGATTGAGGAGCCTACAGCCCCTCGAACAGGGCCGTCGACAGATAGCGTTCCGCGAAGCTGGGGATGATGGCGACGATGGTCTTGCCGGCGTTTTCCTCCAGGGCCGCCTGGCGGAAGGCGGCGACCAGAGCCGCGCCCGAACTGATGCCGACGGGGATGCCCTCGACCCGCGCGACGC
>Ga0160473_101153_pt1 | contig 14043 bp, 13 predicted proteins | sample HID1975I_E11MG_FD_108217 | JGI IMG/M metagenome (GOLD analysis project Ga0160473, IMG submission 108217) | Enriched soil microbial communities from UW Madison campus, WI, USA - HID1975I_E11 MG | ecosystem: Environmental > Terrestrial > Soil > Unclassified | place: USA: Madison, Wisconsin... | reverse complement strand
CGGTGCGTCAGTCCCACTACAAGAATACCGATGCGGTGACGGGAGCCGATCGCTCGGTCGATTTCACGACCTGGAAACTCAGCGGCGTGTGGGATGTGGGTGAATGGCTGCGTTTCCGCATCACCCGATCGCGCGATGCTCGCGCGCCCAGCTTCTACGAACTCTATAGCGAGAATGTTTCGATCGGCGGGTTCTTCGGCTCGGTCAACAATCCCTGGGCGGGCGGCGTGTCTCAGCCGATCGTCGCCACGCTGGGTGGAACCGCCGATGAAACGGGTGTCGAATATGCCGATACCTGGACGCTCGGTGCCGTCCTGACCGGCCAGGATGCGCTGAAGGGTCTCTATGCGTCGATCGACTGGTACCAGGTCGATCTGAAAGGTCCGATCTCCACGGTTGGAACCGCGCAGAATCTCGTGCTGGCCTGCTTCAACCAGGGGTCGTTCTGCGACTACATCGACGGCACCGGGCCGCTGCCGGGCGGCGGCTTCTCCACGATCACCGCCACCGATGTCCGCTACCTCAATCTCGGCAGCTACACGACTCGCGGCCTCGATCTCGAGGTCGGCTACGGTCTTCCCGTGGGCGGGTCCAGCCGGATCGACGTCCGTGCGATCGGCTCCTACCTCTACGATCTGGTGGTCGATTATGGAACAGGCGCGCCCGTGCGCGACAATGCCGGCATCAGCGGTCCTACCGCCGCTTTCGGCTATTTCAACACCTCGCCGAAATGGCAGGCCAACGCCTTCCTCACCTATTCGGACGATGTGTTCACAGGGACGATCCAGGCGCGATATGTCGGCCCGGCGAAATTCGCCCTGCTGAACCCCGATACCAATCTGCCCTATGTCGCGCCGGGAGATGCGGGCTATGCGACATCGGACGTCAACAGCATCAGCAGCAACCGGGTTTCCGATGCGATCTACATCAATCTCAACGCGTCGGTGAAGGTGCCGATCGGTGGATCGGCCGATCGCACTTTCGAGTTCTTCGGCCAAGTCGGCAATCTGTTCGACAAGGATGCGCCGCCCGCACCGGGCGGCAACGGCTTCGGCACCAACCCGGTCTATTTCGACACGATCGGCCGGTCGTTCCGGATCGGCGCGCGGGTCCGTTACTGACCTGCGGGTGCATCCGACCCTGATCCTCCCTGGCCCTGCATTGTTCGGGGTCGGGATCTGGCGGCACCGCTTCGGCGGTGCCGCCTTTTTCGTAGCGTCGACGGCCGATGCGGTGCCGTTCGCCACGGATATCCGGCGTGATCTCGAACGGCGGCAGGGAAGGGCGGCAAGGGAAGTGCGAAACGACGTTTCGTCACGAACCGCGGCCACGAAAAAACGACCCCGGGACTATCGTCGCCGGGGTCGCATCCCACTTGTCCGAGGCGGATTGTCGGTCAGGCGGGGCTGAAACCCACCTTCTTGCCGGCGGGGCTGGTAAAGGCCAGCAGGAAGCCGCCGTCCTTGCCGTCGCGTCGCGGCGCGAAGGTGATCGATATCTTGTCGCCCGCCTTTACCGATCCCCGCGTGTAGCCGGCGCGATAGAAGTTGCTCGCGCTATGCCCCTCGAAATCGACATCGCGCGTGCCGCCCTTGTCGGTGACCGTGACCACGACATGCGAATGCGGGTTGATGACCTCGAATTTCTTGACGACCGCCGTGATCGTGATCGGCTTCATGAAATCGAAGGCCGCGGCGGAATGATGCGCGACGGCCTGGGATGTCAGGGCTACCGTCGCGAGGCCCGCAAGGCCAAGGAACAACTTGCTCATATCTATCTCCGTAAACTCAGGAAGCTCAGTGTCCGTCCTCGTAAACTTCGATGACGTCCTTCATCGTCGCCGAGATCGGCTTGCCCGCCTGGAGCTGCTTGCGCCGCGCGTCCAGCAGCCGCAGCCACGGTTCCTCGGTGCAGTTATACGCCATGATCCGGCCGTTCGGCAGCGGCATCCAGCGCTTCTTGAAGCTGACCGGCTGCGTGTAATAGACGGGGTCGGTCATGGTCATTTCGTAATCGATGACCTTGCCCGTCTTGCTGTCGTCGGCCAGCCTGAACCGTTCGACGATCTTCGCCTGGTCGCTGTGGGAATAGGTGAACTGGTCGATACCGTCGTTCATGTCGGTGGTCTCGACCACCAGGGTATCACCGTCCCAACGTCCCTCGGAATATCCCTGCCTGACCGCCAGCCGCTCTTCGGGCGGGATGGTTCGCCCGGGCATGTAGACGCGCCGGGTCTCCCCCTCGACTTCGTATATGATCGTGATCTGCTCGGGCCGCTGGATGAACTCGATCGGATAGGCACCCGCCTGCTGCATCATTCCCGGCATGCCGTATTGCACGCAATGCGCGCCCGGATTGTCGCCGCCGAGCGGCGAGACATCGGCCTTGACCAGCTTCAGATACTCTTCACGACGCCGTTTGCCTTCCGCCGTCAGCGGAAGATCGGGCGTCTCCATCGCGAAGCCGGCAAGCGGAGACTGTCCCGGTTCGACGTAAAGCGTCCACACGCCGGAAAAGTCCGGTACTCCGGCAGTCGACGGCGTTGGCGTCCCGCCGGCTGCCGCCATGCTGCCCGGCGCGACGAGCGCCATGGCTGTCATCGCGCCCCAAACCCGCCTTGGCATAGTGCAATTTCCTCTCCGGATGATCCGCGGATGTGAGCTCCGCCTCCTTCCATCCATGCGCATGTTCGATCATAAAGTTGTGTTAGTCAACCCGATGGTGCGAATGGCTTCAGGACTGTCGCGACTTCAGCGCGATGTTCTCCCGATACAGCTCCATCAGGCCGCTGAACGCGCCCGTCACATAGGCATCGAGCACGGGCAGCGTCGCCCGATCGACCCCCGCCTTGCCGAGCAGATCAGCGATGATCGCGTCGGAATCCGCGATGTACTCGTCCGGTTCGACCCGCGCCGCAGGGAAACTGACCTTGTCGAGATGGGGTGCGAGCGCGTCCTTGATCGCGGTCTCCTCTTCGGTTCCCGGGGCAAATTCCCGAACCGTCACCTTGTCGAGCAATCCCGCCTCGAGCAGTGCGATACGAACCTTGAGGCAGAAGGGGCATTTTTCCTTGATGTATAGCGTCGGTATGAAATCGGTCATGCTGATCTCCTCGTCCAATTCGCGCCTGATCGGCGGCGCTTTTCGTGAAGGGTCGTGTTGCGCGGCAAGCTGAGGATCGATGCGTCGGGCTGGTCCTGCGGTCCCATCCATCGACCGAAACACGGGTCGATCAGCCGCGCGCCTGGATCACCGCCGGACCACGCCGCCCCCAGAACACGAAGGCGGACAGGCCCAGAAGCACGAAGTTGAGCGGCGTCGCCGCCCCTTCGCCGCGAGCCAGGTGGAAAAGGATCGCGCAGATCTGCAGCGCCGCGCACCCGCCCGCCGCGAACACCGTCAGCCTGGGCTGGATCCGGGTCAAAGCCGGCAGGACGATGCCCAGGCCGCCCGCGATGTCGATTGCCCCGATCGAGCGGACGAAAAGCTCCGGCAGTTCACCGGCCCACGGGATGCTGCCGGCGAGTTGCGCGATCGGAGTGGACAACTTCATCCAGCCCACCCCGACGAAGACGATTGCGACAAGGGCCTGCGCCGCCCACAGGGCCGCGATCAGCAACAGGCGCGGCGCTTGTCTGGCATCGATGTTGTCGATCATGGGTGCTTCCTCGAATGCGTCGATACTCCATACATCATGTCACCCAGGTTGATTATTGCCTCGATTGTTGATCCATCATTTCTTCTGTATTGATCTTCGATGGATAATCTCATGAGCATTCGGGTGTTCTGCGAGGTCGCCGAACAACGCAGCTTCACCGGCGCGGCGGAAAGGCTCGGCATATCGCTGGCGATGGCGAGCAAGCATGTGAAGCATCTGGAGGAAAGACTTAACGCGCGTCTTCTGAACCGCAGCAGCCGTCATGTCAGTCCCAGCGAGGCGGGCCTGCTCTATCTCGATCGGGCCCGCCCCCTGCTCGATGCGCTGGGGGAGGTGGAGGCGTCGGTAAGTCGAACCAATGCGGTCCCCTACGGCATCCTCCGGCTGAGCGCCCCGGTCTGGCTGGCCAGCGGCGTCTTTCCCACGATGCTGGCGGATTATCGGCTTCGCTTCCCCGAAGTCCGCTTCGATGTGGATCTGAGCGGGCGGATCGTCGATCTGCTCGATGAGGGTTATGATCTCGCGCTCAGGGCGTCGCACGCGCTCGACCCCGGGCTGGTGGCGCGGCACCTCGCCGACATCCGCTTCCTGCTCGTGGCCTCGCCGCGCTTCCTCGATACCGTCGGCCGGCCGAAGGATCCGAGAGATCTCGATGGGCAGCCTTTGCTGTCCTATGCCGGCCTGCCGGCGGACGGTCGCGTTCCTTCGGCGGAGCGCCGTGCGGAGGCGATCCGCTTCGACCCCGTTCTGCGCACCGAGAACGAGGATCTGCTGCGTCGCGCCGCGCTCGCGCATATGGGCTATACCTTTCTGCCCATGGTCATGCTGGCGGACGATCTGGCCGCAGGGCGGCTGGAACTCGTTCTGGGTACCAGCTTCGCGCTGCCTGTCGGCCTGTATGCGGTCTATCCAAGCCGACGATTCCTTTCGGCCAAGGTGCGCACTTTCCTCGATTTCCTGGCAGGCGATGCGCGGCTGCGCTGAGCGGCCCGGTGAACTGGACCGATGCGGGGCGGAAAATGCCGGCGCCGGCGCAGCGGCTGCGCGAGGCGCCCTTACGCCGGCAAGTTTCGCTGTCTTTGCCGTCCAGGGGCGGGGTACGGCATTCGATGCCGATCCGGCCTAGAACTGATATTTGATTCCGGCACGCAGCGTCCGTGGTTCGACCACGCGGCTCAACCGGCCGTCCACCGGCGCGGCGTCGAAGGCGGGAATGTAGGATTCGTAGTAGTAGGCGATGTCCTTCTCGTCGCTGTCGAAGACGTTCAGCAGTTCGGCATAGAACTCCCAGCGGCCGGGCCGCCACGCTCCGCGAAGGTTGAAGACGGTGCTGCCGTCATCCCGCACGGAGCCGTCTTCGGTAAGCGGGTAGGGGCCGAGATGGCGCATGCGCACGCTTCCCACGAAATCCCCGGCGAGGATCGAGATGCCGGCGGCGGCGGCGTTCTCGAAGGCGTTGGGGATTTCGTCCCCGTTGTCGTAGCGCGAATGGCTGGCCGTATAGTTCGCGTCGATCGCAAGCCACGGCCAGGGGCGCGCGAAGGCGACCAGCTCATAACCCCGTCGGCGGCTGGCACCGCTCGGCTCCACGGCGTTCGAATCGCCGACGAAGCGCAGTTCGCTCGCGACATCGAGCCAGAAATAGGTCGCGGTCAACGTGAGCGATCCGGTCTGGAAGCGGGTTCCGATTTCCTTGCCTTTGCCGCGCACGAGCACCGGCACAGGCGAAGCCTCGTTCACCGCGCCGCGCACGTCGTTGGAGTGGAAACCATGCCCCCAGTTCGCGTAGAATTCGAGGCTGTCGATCGGTGCCCAGGCGAGCGCGAGCTTCGGGGAGAGGATCGAGTCATGTCCAGATCCGCTTCCGGATGCTGTCGCGGCAGGATCCCGCGCGCGGACGTCGTAGTTGTAATAGTCACCGCGCAGTCCGCCGATGGCTCGCAATCCATGCGGCCCGCGCCAGGTGGCTTCGGCGTAGAGCGAAGCCGAGCCTTCCTTGACAGAGAAGAAACCAAGCGACCCCGGCATGTCTCCCGGATCGGTGTTTTCGACGCCGACATTGTCGATATCGTCGAACCGGTTTTCGCTGCCGACGCGCAGGTCGATCGTCTTGCCGATGGCCCATCGCTTCTCGGCGACGAGGCCGAAGGTGAAGCGCCTGTCGAACTGGCGGATCTGAGCGCTCGATCCGTCGGCATTCGCATAGACCGGGTTGGAACTCATCGACCAGTCGTAATACTGACCATAGACATTGCCCTTCCAATCCTCGCTGTCGATCTGCGCGTTGGCGACGAACCGCGTCGTCTCGCCCCGCGCCGTCGGATCCGGGGAGCAGAACGCATCCTTGCAGGTCGGCGAACCGATGATCCGTTCGGGGATCTGCTCGGTCGGTCGCCAGGTGCCGCGATAGCCGTGGACGCTCACGCCCAGATTGCCCAACGCCGTCGGAACGGTATATTTCAGGAATCCGGCATAATGGCGCAGCTTTTCCGCCTCTTGCCAGGGGCCGTTATAGGTTTTCACCTGGCCGACCAGCGTCAGCGCGCCGCCGGCAGGTGTCTCGACGGTGCCGCCCGCGGCGACCCGGACCCAATCGAACATGCCGAGCTCCGCAGCTGCCCACGGCCGGTCGAAGCGGTCGACGGTCTTCATATAGGCGGCTCCGGCCAGCGCGAAATCGCCGCCGTCGGCACGATAGGGGCCCTTGCGATAGTCCTCCCGCTCGATCACTTCGGGAATCAGGCCGTTCAGGTCGAGATATCCCTGGCCGTGCCCGTGCGTGCGCAGGTTCATCTGCACGCCATCGATATAGGTCGTGAAATCGGATCCGTGATCGAGGTTGAAGCCTCGCAGGAAATACTGATTGGCCTTGCCCGATCCGGAATGCTGGGCCGCGACCATGCCAGGTACCGCTTCCAGCAATTCGGCTACCCGCAGGAGCGGGCGGACCAAGAGGTCGGAGCCGGCGACGCTGCCTTCGCTTGCCGCCCCCGCGACGCCGATCTTGCCTTCGCCCCGGCCGAAAACGACGATCTCGCCCTGCTCGTTTCGGACCTCTTCCGCGGGTGGCTCTTCCGCCATGGCGATCGCCGGGAGCGCGCTGCTCAGCGCCAGGGCCGCCGCCGTTCCGCCGATCAGGTGTCGAACGCCAATTCTCATGTCATGCCTCTCCGTTCCGTCATTCTTGCTGTTTCGCGCTGACGGGCGCTGTCGCCCTTCCGAACCCGGCACGGTCCGCCGTTCCGCTTGGCCTGACGAGTTCGATGGAGAGGGTGCTGATCGTCCCGGAGGACGCTGTCGCCCGAATTACCGTTCCGACCCGTTACGCAACGTTACAGTTCGGGCGGCCGGTCCCAAGCGGCCGACCAGCTACCGTTTCGACGCGACCATGCGCCATCAGAATGTTGACATTGACAACTTATGAAACAACCCCGAGAAAGCGCTCGTAAAGACGACGGGGCACAGGGCCACCGGGCGCGCAGGAGCGGACAAGGCATGATCCCGACCGGAACGAGCGGTGGCGACGGCAGCGGCTATGGCCGTGCTTGTGTGGGGGCGGTTCATCGGACCGCGCGAATCGACGGGTCGGATCGCTCGCGCGTTTCGTCCAGGGCGGTACTGGCGTTCGCCGGTGCGGCGGCGACCTTGTTGACGGGATCGGGATCGGCAAGCGCCCAGTCGGCCGATGCTCGGATGTCGGATCCTCGAGTGCAGTCGGACTCTCAACCAAAGGGTGCCGAAGCGGGAGGCGAAGCACCGGCGCCGGTGGCATCGTTCCCGACGGGGCCGTTATCCAGCGAGCAACTCGACATCATGGTGCCCAAGCATCCTGCCTATCTCGGTGCGCTGGCACCGGCCAATCTGGCGAAGCCGCGAGCAAAGGCGCCGTTCGACCTGACCGGCACCTGGTTCGTCGATCTTCGCGAGGGTTTCCTCAAATTTCTGTTCGGGCCGCCTTACCCCCCGTTGAAGGAAGAGGCGTTGAAGGCCTTGGAGGAGGGGGCGAAGGCCCAGGCACGCGGCGAGAACTACCGCGACAGCATCGGCCAGTGTTTCCCGCCGGGGATGCCGATGATCATGACCCGCGTCTGGCCGCACGCCTTCATCCAGCTGCCGACGGCGATCTATATGATCTCGGGCTTCAACAACAGTTTTCGGACGATCTACGTGGACGGTCGCGATTTCAGCGATCCCGATCTCGTCGTCCCGACCTACAACGGGGAATCGATCGGTCGATGGGAAGGGGATACGCTTGTCGTGCGGACAAAGTACTTCGCTACCGACAATCACTGGATAGACATCGGCCTTCCCCTTTCGGAAGAATTCCAGATCACCGAGCGGATCCGGCTGATCGAAGGCGGCAAGGTGATGCAGGTCGAATACATCATGACCGATCCCGGCAACTGGGAGGGCGAATGGCGTAATACCAAACGCTTCAATCGCGAGGACTACACGGACATCAACGAATCCGAATGCATCGCCGCCAACAACGCGCATCTGCCCGGCACCGATCTGGGCAAGGCGACGGTGGGCGAGCGCAGCAGGCCGGATCGCTGAACGGATCTCTGGTTTCAGGAGGACAGGATGAAGAAGCTGCTGCTCGCGGCCAGCGGGGCGATCGCATGTCTGGGCGTTGCACCCGCGCTGGCGCATCATAGCTTTGCGATGTTCGATCAGGCGAAGATCGTGGCGCTTACGGGAACGGTTCGCCAGTTCCAGTGGACGAACCCGCATGCATGGATCGAAATGGACGTGCCAGCCGGCGGAGGCAAGGTCGAGCGCTGGAGCATCGAGCTCAACAGCCCGAACAATCTGGCGCGGCAGGGGTGGAAGCGCACCAGCCTCAAGCCCGGTGACAAGGTGAAGCTGCGGATCAATCCGTTGCGGGACGGGAATGCCGGAGGGCTGTTCCTGGATGTGGTACTGCCCGACGGCAAGATTCTCGATTCCGGCCTTCCCAAGGACGGGAAGCCGATCAACGTCCCCACGCGCTGATGGATCGCCACGAAGCGAAGCGATCGCCGCGCACCGAAGCTGGCGGCGTCGCGGGGCGGTCATCGCCTCCGGCGCGTGGGGTCAATCATCCTGGAGGAGGAGACCGATGAGAAGATACGCGCAAGGTCGCGGGTGCCGCATCGTCCGCAGGCGCGGGGCTCTGGCCGGCGCGCTGGCCATGATCGGCCTGCTGGCCGCGGGAGCCGGCCCGGTGCTCGCGCGGGATTCCGCCGGGCCGGTCTCGGCCAGGCCGGTCAGCTATGCCGAGCTCGATCGGCTGCCGGACTGGCGGGGCGTCTGGATACCCATGGCACCGCCATTCTTCATGGGGCCACCGGCCCCGGTGATGAAGGGCGTCTACAAGCAGCGCTTCGATCGCGTCATCGCGGAACTGGAGAAAGGCAATTCCAATCCCGTCGAGACCAGAGCGTCGGGATGCGAGCCGCCCGCGATGCCTACCGTCATGATCCAGCCTTACAATCTCGAATTCCTGTTCACGCCCGGCCGCGTCACGATCGTTCAGGAAGCCTATATGCAGGTTCGCCGGGTCTTCACCGATGGGCGGCCATTGCCTGAGGATCCCGATCCCACCTTCAACGGCTCCTCGATCGGCCGCTGGGAGGGCGACACGCTCGTCGTCACGACCGTCGGCCTCAAGGAGGGCAAGAACCTCGGCTATGTGGGGGCAGTCAACAGCGACCGGCTCCGGATCACCGAGCGGATCCACCTCGCGCGGGACAATCCGGACCACCTGATCGTGGATTTCGCCTTCGAGGATGCCGAGGCGCTGGTCGAGCCGTGGCATCGCAGCGTCACCTTTCAAAGGCATCGCGAATGGGAGCAGGCGGAATTCGTCTGCGCGGAGAACGATCGCAATCCGTTCGACAGCAAGGGCGAGCCCCAATTCGTCCCGCCCGTCGACTGAACCGACGACAAACCGATTCTGCTTATAGTTGACATTTTCAACTTAAGGCGTAAGTGAAGGCCTAAGCCGGTAAAAAGCCGGCGGAAAGCGGCGGCCCGGGTGCTGGCCGGCAAAAATGGAGAGGCCCGATGGAAGGGTTCGCAACATGGCTCGACGCCACACCCCTGAGTACGGCGCTGAAGGCCAATTTCTGGGTGGTGCCTTCGCTTCAATCCATACACATCCTGGCGATCGGACTGGTCTTCACCAGCGCGTTCATCGTCGCGCTGCGGGCCTGGAACCTCATCGGCGCTGACTGGACACCCAGCCAATGGGCTCGGCGGCTCTATCCGCCGCATTGGTGGGGGCTGCTGGCATTGCTCGTGACCGGCATTCTCCAGGCACTCGCGGAGCCGACGCGTGACTTTCCCAATCCGGCGTTCCAGCTGAAGATGCTGCTCGTCCTGATCGCGGTGCCGATCGCGCTGTGGATGACGCGTCAGTTCTACATGCGCGATCCTGGTCCGGCCGCCGCGGCGGGATCGGGCGTCGCGTCGATCGCGCCGGGCATCCTGCTGCGCGCGGCGAGCGTGGTCGTGGTGGTGCTCTGGATCGCCATCATCTTTCTGGGTCGCTGGATCGCCTACATCTAGGTCGGACCGCGAACCCCAAGTCTCAGACTAGCGGGAGCAGGCAATGATCATGGGCTGGGCCGAACGGCTTCGGGATTCCTCCCTGGCGCTTTACATACAAGAAGATGTCACCGCCTTCCCCTTGCTGGAGGCGTTGCACGTCATGGCGGTGGCGCTGGTCGTCGGATCGATCTTCATCGTCGATCTGAGGTTGATGAACCTCGCGGCGAAATCCTATCCCGTATCCCGGTTGATGCGATCGGTCCTGCCGGTCACGGTCGGCGCCTTCCTGCTGGCGGCGATAACCGGGGCACTGATGTTCGCCTCGCAACCGACGCGCTATCTGGCCACCACGCCGTTCCTTATCAAGCTGGGCCTGCTGTCGCTGGCGCTGGTCAACATGGGGGTGTTCCACCTTTGGACGCATCGCGGCATCGCCGGTTGGGATAGGGCCGCAGTGCTGCCGATCGGCGCGCGCATGGCCGGCCTCATATCCCTGATCCTGTGGATCATGATCCTGATCGCGGGTCGTTTCGTGGGTTTCATGCTGGCATACTGATCGCCGGCTCACGGGCTTCGCCTCCGCCGCTGCGTGACTGGCTGGGGCTGAGCGCGCGCGATGGTCCTGCGAAGCCGTTGATCGGCTGCCTTTCCCGTCTGCGCGTGAGCCATCTTAATCTGGATGGCGCCACCTCCCATCCTCGTGCCTTGACTGTGGAATACATTGGTATACCAAATCTCCTGTACGGCGATTCAGGCGCCAAAATCAGTCGAGGGGATGCCGGATGAGGAAGATCGCAACCGAGGAAGCATTCTCGATACCCGAGGTCGCGGCGCGGATAGGGCGGTTCGTCGAAGACGGCGGCGACGGCAGCCTGGATATGAACTCGATGAACCTGATCTACGGCCCTGGCCGATACGAAGACGGGTTCGACTTCCTCTCCGGCCTGATCGATTGGGATGCGCGCCTCGCGGACATGGACGCAAATGGTATCGATATGCACGTGCTGTCGCTCACCGCGCCGGGCGTGCAACTCTTTCCGGCCGAAGAAGCGGTACAACTGGCCGCCCTGGCGAACGACAGGCTGGCGGATGCCGTCAGGGCCCATCCCGATCGGTTCGCCGGCCTGGCGAGCTTCGCACCGCAAGACCCCGAGCGGGCAGCGTTGGAGATCGAGCGAGCCCGGAACACGCTTGGGCTGCATGGCCTGGTGGTGAACAGCCATACGAATGACGAGTATTACGACGACGAGAAGTTCTGGCCGATCTTCGAGGCGGCGGAGCGGACGGATGCGGCAATCTACATTCATCCGCGCGCACCCTCCCGGCAGATGGCGGGGCCGTTCAAGGACTACGGCATGGATACGGCGATGTGGGGATATGGCCTCGAAACGTCGACGCATGCGGTGCGTCTGATCTGTTCGGGGTTGTTCGACCGCTTTCCCCGATTGCGGATCGTCCTCGGCCATATGGGGGAGGGGATCCCGTTCTGGCTGTGGCGGATCGATTACATGCATGCGCTCGCCGCAGGGACCGGCCGCTTTCCCCGACTGGCGCTGAAACCCAGCGAGTATTTCAAGCGCAATTTCGCGATCACGACGAGCGGCCAGGAAAATCCGCTCGCACTAAGATACTCTATCGATATGCTTGGATCGGAAAACGTGATGTGGGCGATAGATTATCCCTACCAGCCGACCGCGCCCGCTGTGAAATTCATGAATGAAGCGCCGTTGACCGATGAAGAACGCTCGTTGATATTCGCGGGCAACGCCGAACGGATCTTCCACATCGACTAGGTTTTTTCCGACAGTGCGATCAACTTGCTGGAACTGTTTCTAGCATCACCATTTCGCGGGCAACCAGCTTCGTCGCATTTTCGACGTGCTGGCGCGCCGCGACGATCGCGGCTTCATGATCGCGAGATCGGATCGCCTGGAAAATGCGCATGCGCTCCTCGGTGGCCTGCGCCGCACGCCCTTCGGTCGCCAGCATCCGCGCCATCAGCGTTGGAGACCCGACTTGCATTTCGATCGAACGTTGAATGACATCGCTGTGCGTCGCCGCGAAAATCGCCGCGTCGAACTGCTGGCTCAGTTTTGCGATCGTTTCGGTATCCGCCGAGTGCATGCCGTCGTCCAGATTCGCGGCCAGCATCTCCAGGCGCTGGATATCTTCCGGGCGCGCACGCTCGATCGCAAGACGAACCACCAGCGGCAACAGCACCTCTCGCAAGCGGAGGGCATCCATGATCTCCGGAAAGGAGCGGATGGCCACGATCAGGTTCTTTCCGCTCCAGGCTAGCTGCCGCTCCACCAACAGTCGCCGGAGGGCTTCGCGAACCGGGGTTCGGCTGAGATTGTAACGCTGCGCGATATCGCGCTCGCGCAGTTTCGCGCCCTCGGGAAGGTTGCCGTTCAGGATTTCCGCTCGGAGAAGGCGGTACATCCCCTCGCTGAGGGTGATACCGTGCTGTTCGGCAAATGCCGGCACCTCCTGAACCGCATCATCACGCACTGCCCTGTCCTTCCGAAGCCCGGTAGCGATCGAGGTGGTCGGCCGGGGTTGTCCGCCCCGACCATAGGCTGTCGATGTTCGGGGGCAACACACGCAAGCCAACGAGATTTGCGTTTATCAAGTACCATGGTATACCAACGTCGATATCTCGGTCGCCCGGCTGATCGAACGATGCGGACGGCTGTCGTTGCTGACAGCCTGGCCGGGGAAAACGACGAAAGGCGGGGGCGATCGTCGCGCCAGGTCGGTTCGCTGCCGGTCCGGATGGAGAGGGGGCTTTCGGCAATGATGGTTTCCGTCCGCATGGCGTGGTGCCACTGATGGCCGGCGTGCTTGAAAAGCAGCCGGTCGACGTCCAGGCCTTCGTCGATCGGCAACCGTTGAGGCGGTTGACGTTGAGGACGATCGTCCTCTGTGCGCTGATCATGTTCATCGACGGTTTCGACATCTACGTGATCGGGCAGATCGCGCCGTTGATCGCGGCCGATCTGGGAGAGCCGGTGGAAAACCTGACCCAGGTGTTTCTGCTGCAGCAGATCGGACTTTCGATCGGCGCGTTCGTCATCAGTCCGTTGCCCGATAGGTTTGGCCGCAAGCCGGTGCTGATCGTCTGTTCGCTCGTCTTCGGTGCCGTGACGCTCCTGTCCACCGGGGCCAGCTCGCTATGGGAACTGGCGGTCCTGCGCGCTGCTGCAGGTGTCTTCCTGGCTGCCGTGATCCCCAATGCCACCGCATTGATCAGCGAGATTACCCCGCCGCGTTACCGGTCCAGTTTCATTGCGGTCGCATTCTGCGGCTATGTGCTCGGCACGCTGGCGGCCGCGCTGTGCGTCGTTTTCCTGGTAGATCGTTTTGGCTGGCGAAGCTGCCTCGTCCTTGGCGGGGTCATGCCACTCTTGTTCGTGCCGCTGTGCTGGCACCTGCTTCGCGAGTCGGTTCAGTTCCAGGCACGGCGTGACCCGCTCGACCCTGCGATCGGGCGAACGCTGAAGGCGCTCGATCCGGATTTCGAGCTGCACGAGGGGCAGCGTTACGTGGTGGTAGAAGAGGAGCGGAGGCAGGGTGCGAAGCCGGGCCTGCGCGAGATATTCGACGCCACGCGCGCGCCGACGACGGCGTTGCTCTGGGCCGGCTACTTCACGATATTCTGCTCGGTCAGCTTGCTTGCCGCGTGGGGCCCCACCTTCTTCAACCAGTTGAAGGGCGTCTCGGTGGCGCACTACGCCGCGATGTCGATCTATCTCTACGTCGGGGGACTGATCGGCACGGCCTCCGTGGGCTTCCTCATGGATAGAATTGGTGCGGGCCGTGTCGTCGTGACATTGTCGCTCGCAACCGCG
>Ga0160473_101149_pt1 | contig 14063 bp, 9 predicted proteins | sample HID1975I_E11MG_FD_108217 | JGI IMG/M metagenome (GOLD analysis project Ga0160473, IMG submission 108217) | Enriched soil microbial communities from UW Madison campus, WI, USA - HID1975I_E11 MG | ecosystem: Environmental > Terrestrial > Soil > Unclassified | place: USA: Madison, Wisconsin... | reverse complement strand
TCAATGCACGAGCTTGATGCCCTGCGCAAATTGCTCGAGTCGGCACTGGTTCAAATACAAAAGCCAGCCGATCCGCAGACACTGCATTAATCCGCATCATGATCCGCCTGGCCTGACCCTTTCACAGGCTTGCCCCCTCGCACAGCACTGCCCTGAGGTTGTAGACGACCCTCAGGCGATCAGTGAAACCTGTGGGAGCCCGGCTTGCCGGCGATAGGGCCAGCCCAGGCATCTACAACTTCAGGGAGATCAAACAATGGCCACCGAAGAAACCCATTTCACTGTCGGAAAAACCACCTTCTACCAAGGCAATAACCAGACCCATCCATTGTTCCGCATCGAACCCGGCATCCCCTGCCAGAGCGCCCGCGAACAGGCCTCGGAACTGATGGGCTACGCCCGCGACCTGTCCATCGACGGCCTGATCGAAGACAAACCCCAACTACTCTGGGCCTCGCACTACCTCTGCGCCCTGGCCAAAGCCCTACTCGACGATGCCGAACTGGGCATGATGAAAACCCCTTGAAGCCCTAGCCCACAGGCCCACCGGCGCCCCGCTCGGCGCGGTCCCCCCGGTGGGAGCCGCGCTTGCCGGCGATGGGCCGCAAAGCGGCCCCAACAATCCAAACCCCAGCGCCGACACCCAGGACAATTCACTCATGCCCCAAGCCAACATCACAAACAGCCGAACCAGAAGTAATCCCGATCATAGTTACGGCCCACCCCAGCGGCTGTTCACTGTCATCCCCGGGATACCCATCAAGCAAGCCAAAGCCCAAGCCTCAAAACTGATGGACTGCGCTCGCTATCTCAATCACACCGGCGTCATGCTGGGCGACCACCGAATGGTCGCAGCATCCCACCACCTCAATACGATGGTTGGTGCGCTATTAGATGAGCTAGAACACCTGCATGCCGTCAATGATCGCCCCTCAGACCAAATGTGAAGTCGCCTAGATCGCGCCAATTGAAGCTCGATAGATTGTGAGCTCAAAGGCGCGAACTAGCCGATGCACGCACTGGCTCAATCATCGTGTTGACTTCTGTAGCAGGTAGCAAAGGCAAGCTGGTCAATTCAGCACCCATCAGCCGCTCCTCATCCAGGTCGAATGGAAGCGCATGCAGTTTCAATTCACTGCCGAAATCAAACGGTGCCAATGGCTGCTGGAAATCAGCCCAAAACGGATAAATCAGCACCATCTCGCCCTGCCCCTTCAGGTACTTCTGCCCATAGGCGTACAGCTGATAGAAGTCGCTTTGGCTCAATCCATACTTGATCGTGCGATCCGCTCCATTCAGGCGCTTCCATTTGGTATCTAGCACCCACTCCTCACCGCCATGCTGCACCAAAAGGTCCGGCTCTAAGCGGAAGATTGGTTTTCCTTCGTGTAAGCAAAGTGAGTGCTTGGAAGCTTGTGGTGTCACCTTGGCGCCAGGCAGCAAGTTTCGCTGCAGCCACCCCGCCACATATCGCTCGAACAGCTTTTCCATTGGGAATAGTAGGCTCATACCTTGCCATTGGCCGCTCACGGCAATTGGCATCTGCTGGTTGAGGATAAGCTCGCACCAGGGTTTGATCGACAGGTAATGCGCCATCAGCCGGTCGCGACTCCAGGCGCGAAAATCTGCTTGCACCTGTTTACTGCCGGGTATCTCAATAAGCATGGAGCGCAGTTCGTTGGCTAGGCGCCAATTATTCGCATCCTGTGTCGTCCTGGCCACCTGCTCCAACGCCTTTTTGAGCAGTCGATTTTCAGCGCGATCAGGTAGGAACACATCGTGGCGAATCTGAAAATGATGTTGTCGCCCCAACGGTTGGCGCATTTGTGCCACGACGTTGATCTGACCACGCAGAAAGCGCTGCTCCTCTTCGATGCGCTGATAGTCAAAACGCACGCCGCGTTTGACTAACAGATCTAATTCACGAAGAAACTCACCCATCACCCACTCGCTCAGGGGAGCCTCAAACAACTCCAAACCGGTCACAGATGCTTCGCGGGGCTTAAGCGATAAAGCGTTTTGAATCAGTTTGCGTAGCAACTGACGGCTTTGAAGCACACAATCGCCCTGCTCGAAGTGCTTGGGTAAAATCTCCAGCCGAGTGCCGCAGGGTGTTTCCAACACCCCTACATAGCGGTCCCATTTGAGCGAGCGGCGCCCCTCCACCTGTAGCAGGGTCGCGCCGCTGCGACTGAAGCTGGCACTGAGCTCACACAACCAATCAAAGGCGCTAGGAGACACCTGAGCCAAATCCAATGAAGGCGTCACTGCCTCAGTAGTCAGACGAGCATACTCACGAACGATGATCAGCGCGCGGTTCACGTTGCTTAGCCCAAAATGTTGCGGTAGCTGGAAAGCGAGCCAAACGCTTCACCATTCAGCTCCCAGCGTTGATCGCTTAGCTTGCCAGCTACCTCACTACCAAAAAGGGCCGCAAGCCCCTGCTTGGTAAGTGGACGCTGTACGAAGGGCTCAGTGCCATTGGCTTTAGCCTGGTGATCATTCAACACCCAGCCGATACGCTCCCAATCTTCGAAGAAGTACTCCTGCAACAACGGCAGAATCTGATTGCGGAATATCAACTTCAATCGATCAAGACTTGGCTCGGCCTTCAGCGGCATAAAGTAGGCATGTCCCAGGCAGTGATCGCGATCAAGCAGCACCTCGATGCGCTGGTTCATCGCACGCAGTAGTTCGCCGATCGGCAAGCCTTGCACTTCAACGTCATCCAGATGGTCGGGCCGCGGCGGCATTTCTCGGAAGGTAAAGCGCCTTCGCAAAGCGATATCAAGACCTGCCAACGAGCGGTCAGCAGTGTTCATGGTGCCGATCAAGTAAACATTCTTCGGAACGCTGAAACGCTGCTTGGAATATGGCAGCACTGCTGACAACGCTTCCTCGGCTCCCGCCCGCTTGGATGGCTCGATCAGAGTGATCAGTTCGCCGAAAATACGCGAGACATTCCCCCGATTGATTTCGTCGATGATCAGAACTCGAGCATCGCTGCCTGGCGTATTATCTGCCGACGGCACCGATTGGCTTAGCATGTGCTCTACCAGCGGCGCCAATATGTTGTTGTAACCATTGACTATGAAAGGCTCAAGACTCGACCCCGGAAGCTTCTCCATTGCCTTTTTCTCACGAATGTCTAGCAGCGTGATCCGCCCAGAACGCACAGCATTGGCCAACGTACTCAACAGACTGAGTGGCAACCCCAACAAATTGCCATTGGGCTTCTTGAGCTCTAGCAAATCAGCACTGGCGCTGACAACTTGGTAGTCCCGACCAAAGACCTGCCCGGCGCTGAAGCCCCCAGCACTCCCTACGCTCGTGACATTTTGCGCCCCCAACAGCGCCTGCAATTTTTCCCGATTCAGCGTCGGGCTACGCAATTCATAAAGCGTCATTTGACTGAACTGGTTATTGAGCAGTTCGCTATGCGGTAGTGATGGCGTGTACTGACGCAACCACTTCACTGGCCGCATTTGCGAGTAGTCTGCCTCGTAGTCAGGGTGAGCCTTGAATCTGTAATCACCACTGATTTCACCAATGGCCCGAAATTTAAAGTTGCCATCGCTGACCACCACCAAATCACCGGGCTTCATCTTGGTCACGAAGGAGGTAACACTGGTCAGGCTGTAATCCATAGCCCCTTCCAGCGCAACGCCTGCATCAGCAAAGCGCTGCTGCACATCGCTACGGCTCTTACAACCGCTGAAGTCGATCGCACCACCGTACCCCAGCAGGACATAGTCCCCCTGCAAGCATTCCTCGTAGATGCTGGCATCACTGCCAAGCGTATTGCCCAGTGACATCTTCCAGATCCGACGGCTGCCCAGCTCTAGCGGTGCCTCGGTTTGTTGAATGACCTTGGCTGCCGCCACTTCGCACAAGCTTTTGAAAACACCATCGACTACTTCATAACGAAGCTGTCCACTGGACTCGTCGCTCTCGGCACGCAAACCCTCTACGAAATCCTCATAGCTAAAGCTCTGGTGGAACGTTACGAAGCGGATTCGGCCTTCCTCAACTAACTGATCGAAGCGAGCCTTTAGCGACGCACGATCAGTGTGCTCTGCTTGCAAAGAAGCGGGATCCAACACCTCCAACGCAGCCTCGATAGTGGCGTAGGTTTTACCGGTACCCGGAGGGCCAAACAGAATCTGATTGAGTGGCACACTGGGCATAGCAGTAGCTCCTTTAAACGTAATAGGAGGGGCGGCATCATCGAGTTCCCCCCCCTCATAGGCGCTGCACAGCGCTTCCAAGGCCTCGACCCCATTTAAGGTAATGCACACAGCCTCACGGCCATTGGCCAGTTCAGGGGCACATGAGTTCAAGTTGCTATTGCGGTTCCGCTCAGGGAGGTAGTCCTCACGACTTAACGGTGGCTTAACCAGTGAGTCCAGCCAGGCACCTGGAGCTACAAATAAGGTGAGCTTCTTCCCTTCTCGGATCAGCGCCAACTGCCGCTCATTGATCAGCCGAAAACCCGCTACCTTCTGCGTTGTGTTAATTGGAACAAAACGCTCAGGCTGTTCGTTGAAATAGGCCAGCGCCTGCTCGCCCACTGCCTGCTGCTGTAGCCAGGACGTAGCGGTTGCCCAGCAAGTGTCGGCATAGGCAAACAAGTTCTGATCGCCACACTCAGCGAGCAACTGCCGCTGTAATGCGGGTGCAGCCAGTGCGCTAGGCTGGTTTGTCGCGGCACGCAAAAACCGCAGCCCATAAATAGGCAGCACGCATGGCTGCTCGGGGCACTGATACAGAAAAGCCAGCTTCCATTTGAGTGCTGGCCCCAAACGAGCCTGCTCCACCGCGTCCAGTTCACCGGTTCGAGCCGCTTGAGCGATAATCAAGATCTGGCCAAGTACCTGAGCAAAAGCCTCGTCAGCCGTAGCCCCGTACTGGCTGTACCACGCGTAGTCAGTTGAATAAGATCGCTCGCTATTGCTCACCTTCACGCTTTGGTCACGTCGCGAATAGACCCCGAACTTAAATGCAGAGCCCCCCAAATCGATCCCAGCGACTCAGTCAATATCTCGAGCCAGTAAACGAAACAGTCCTGATCGCCAGAACGGCTGTACTGCACCAGCGTCATATTCGCCAGCGATTCCAGCGGCCAGCGTTGTAGGAAGTTTTTCCAGAGTGCTTGACGCTCTTCGATGGGCTCATTCATGCCTGAGCCCTCAGCAGCTCACCAAATTCCGCCACCTGAATCTCAGAAGCACCGTGCAGCATGTCCTGAGCCAATGCCCGGCGCTTTTCCAATAACTGATCCAGTGTTGCCTCGAAGGTCTGCATACTCTGATCAAGTACCGTCGGGTAATACACGTACACATCCTTTTCTTGACCAATGCGATAGGCGCGGTCAGTCGCCTGATCTTCTTTAGCCGGGTTCCAGCAACGGGTGAAATGGATAACGTGGTTAGCGGCTTGCACGTTCACACCAAAGCCCACAGCAACGGTGGAGAGGATGATCACCGAGAACCCAGTCTGTTGCTGGAACTGGTCGATTAGCTTCTGTCGGCTTTGCGCGCTCTGGCTGCGGGTGCTGGTATCGCCATTGATCACAGTGGGTTTAAAACCAAAGCGCTCATGGATGGCATGCTGCAGTTCACGCTGAATATCACGCAGCTCGCTAAACACGATGACCTTATCGCCATTGCCTGCGCGCTTGATGCCTTCAAGCGTTTGCAACAGCCACTGCAGCTTGGGGGAGTGATCACGCAGCCTCTGATCTGGCTGCACGCTGTAGGGGTGAGCGCATACCAACTTGAGGCGGTGCAACAGCCCAAGCATGCCGCTTTCCTTCTGCTCGAGCAGCTCCTGCATTTGCTGCTTCTGGCTGTAACTGGCCACTTCGGACAAATACAAACTGCGCTGCAGCGTATGCATGCTGAGCACCCGACACGCCTTATCCACGCGCTTGGCCGGTAGATCTTTGGCCACATCTTGCTTGGTACGCCGAAGTGTCTGTGGCTCAATTAGGCTACGTAGGCGCTCCAACGCGCCGCTATCACGCTCAGTCCCAGCCTCGATGGGTCGCTGATAGTCACGGCCAAACTGATTCAGGCCTCCCAAAAACCCTGGTTGAATAAAATCAAACAGGCACCACAGATCGATCAACGTGTTCTCTACTGGGGTGCCAGTACAAGCCACACGAAAACGCGCCGGGATAGCCTTCGCCGCCTGGGTAATGAGTGCCGCCGGATTCTTGATCTTCTGCGCCTCATCGCAGACCACAATCGCCCACTGCTGCATGGCCAAGGAGAACTCCTGATCGCGCAGCGTTTCGTAGGTGGTCAGCACGATACGGGCATTGCCTATCCAGCCAGGACGAAGCAGATTCTTGATGCCCTTCGCCCGCAGGTCATCTGGGATCTCTTCCTTCTTGAATTTAACCGCACTCAGCGCGCCGCCATACAGCTTCAATACCGGTAAAGCGTCCGCATAGAAGAAGCGTTCAAGCTCACGCTCCCAGTTGTCCAGCAAGGACACTGGAGCAACGATCAAGGTGGGTTTGTCATCTGGGTTCTTCTCCAGGTACCAAACCAGGAAGGTCAGCAGCTGGATAGTTTTACTCAGGCCCATGTAATCTGCCAGCGAGCACCCGGCTACATGAGTGGGCGAGAGGCCAAACAGATGCTGCATCCAGGCCACACCCTTCAATTGGTGCTCCCGCAGTTGAATTTCGGGGCGCAACAACTCCGGTAGATCAGCGTGAGCCTGATGCCCCGCTAACAGTGCTGCCTCACGTCGCTGCGCGTATGTCGCCTCTTCAATGTTGTTCTCAATCTGCAGCACAGCGCGCGCTGCCTTGGTTGCACCAAGGTTGCCCTGCGCATCGGCTGGATTGATCTTCTTCGCCCAGGTGTTGAACAACTGCTCAGCCACCTTTAGCGGCAGCGACAAGTCCGTACCTGGCAAACAGACGGTCTCATCACCCGCGGCCCGAGCACCATCTAGGCGCTGCTCAAACTCGTCGAAATGCTCGCGATTGGACGCGTCCCACTTACCCAGCAGCTGCGCATCGATACCCAGGTCTTTAATCTCGGCCGGTAACCAATTCTCCGTCGCTTCTTTGACGAGGAACGGTGAGGTGATGCGTTCCGCCTCACCGATACCCACTACACGATCACCGTAGGAAGACAGATCAACCACAGCCTCAAAGGCTTTGCCGTCAGCTTGGTGCTGCCAGGCGCGCAGCAGCTCCTTGATGCCTGCCAGTTGCACCAAATCGAAGTCACTCAACTCCAACTCATGCCCTTGCCATGAACTCGCGGGCAAACCCGCCGCCACGTTTACCTCAAGCGCATGTACGAAAGGAACCAACTCATAGGGTGCTTTAAAGCTCAACGCCACCTCAGGCAACGGCGTAGCAGAGATAGGCTCCAATAGCAGCTCGACCGAGCTTATTGTCTTGTCGTCTTCAGCCAATTTCGGCTCAAGGCGGAACCGGTGGAAGTAAATCCCCTCATCTGCCAGAGAACTCTGGTACTCATCGGGATCGACCACCTTCGCAGCGTCATCCCCAATAAAGCTAAAGGGGTTACGTAGCAGGGACACCGCCTCGTCGCCTGCAACACGACGGCCAGGTAGCGAGCGCACCGACTCCAACACAGCCTTCACTTCAGGCTCAATCAGTACGTGCGTTACCGAACCATCTGCGCTTGGTACGCGATAGCTGTCCTGCACCTGCTTATAGGCATCGAAGCTAGCCAGCCAGTTGCTGGGCTGGCCATCAAAGGCTACATCCAACTCAATAACCGGCGTTGTGCCAACCATCCTTTTGCGCGGGTTGAGTTTGAGGCTCTGCGGCTTAACCACCGCTGTCTTATCGAGGAACCCATCCATCCCCGCACCAGCCCGCTTGGCCAGCTTGCGAATGTTCGACCACCCGAGCTGATTGGTTGTCTCCCCCGGCGACGCCTGCTGCGCAGCATACAAGGCTCGCACGGCTTGCAGCAGCTCCCAGACAGCCCGCGGCAACAACTCAACGCCACCGGCAATACGCACAATAGCGCCACAGCGCTCTACCTCGAGAGGAGCGCCACTAGCAGAATCTCGCCATGTCTGGAAAACCTTGAAGCCAGCCTCCGCCAAACTGCCTTGGCTAGCTAGCTGCGCCTGCAGCTTCGACAACGGAGGAAGGCCAAGTAACTGCAAACTACTGGCATGCTCGGGGTCATCCAATAACTGATAAAGTGAGTCCCAAGGTAGCAGCCAACGGTCGCTCAGCTGGGAAGCAAAGTCCTCCTCGAACAGCTGGTCTAGGTAGGCGGCCAGCTGCCAATGAGTATCGTCATTGGCTAGGCTTAGTGCATAGCAAAGCCCCTGCTCCTCCACATCCCAAGCTACGGGTGCTGCAACAGCTTGCTGCGTCCGCTGCCCCTTCCCTGAGAAAAATCGCTTAAACATTAGCTCCTCCAGAACTGCAAGGGATTGTTATTCACAGGTTTGAAACCCATTCGCAGCAAAGCAGTTTTGGCACGGGCGTCGTCGCGCGCTAGCTTGACCTGGTAGGAGCCGCCCTTACTGCGGTTATCGAACACTTGGTACTGCACCGGTGAGAGCAGTTGCGCCAGCTGCGCCTCAAGCGAGCTATCAGCAGTTTTGGTCGATGCCGAAGCAGAGCTGCTTCCCGGTGACTGCGGCACAATACCGAGCGCTCGCAATTCAACATCGAACTTATCCAACCAGGCCTCCACCAGATTGGCGCGTCGTGGTGACGGCAAATGGGGCATGCGCTTCAGCGCCCGATCCTTCTGCTTCAACTCGGTGGTTAGGCCTAGAACTGGCTTGTCAGGATCAAACGGCGCGGTATCCGCTCGGTAGACATAGCAAGCGTGCCCCGTACCAGAGAACTCCACGAAGAAGTAGTTACCGATCTGCATCACCACAGCGTTGTTGTGGCTAGGCCCCCCGGCCAGTTGGCTCAGACGACCCTTGTTCCTCTCGCGGAACGCCACGAAATCACTGCCTCGGTCATTACAGGCATCCCCACCCATCACAATGCGCGTGTAGCTCATTTGATTGGCAAAGCGCAGCCAGTAGAATAAGCGCGACTGATCGACATCCGCCTCGCCCTTCAGCAAGGTGAAAAAGTGCTCGAGGTCTTCTTTGGCAAACCACGCCACCACCATCGCGCACACCGGCTGCTCCACATACTGCAGCCAGGCGTTCTGCTTGGAGCGCATCTGCGGACTCCCCCAGTGGTCCAGGGCAGCCTGTTTGAGCAGCGATGAGGACTGCTCTCGATAGCAAGAGTGGTAGTAACGAGTCAGGCAGGCACTCAGCACATCATTGAGATAGCGCGTGTTCAACTGACCGAGCTGCACTAGCTCAGGCAAGCGCTGCAAGAAGGTAGCGTCGTCTAGTTTGAAGATGCGCGACAACAACACCGCGAATATACGCCGCCACAGCCAGCTGTTATCCGGGATCTGTGCGATCGCCTGCAAGGTGGAGAGATCGTGGATCTTGCCCGCAAAAATCTCCTCAGCCAGCTGAGCCCCAGCCCCCTCACCAAACAGTTCGCGATAGTGGGCGACAATCCGCATCCACTCTTTTTCGCGTCCCAAGCGCTGCTTAACCGCGTCAAATCCGCGATCGATATCCTCACGCAGCAGGCACCAGTTGGCGTTGTCATCGGGCTTGACTTCTTCATAGCCAAAGTAGCTGAAGCACAGGGCCAACCAGTCGCGGCGACTGAGCGACTGTCGCTCGATCCGCTCAACAACTTCCCGATGCACCCGATCAAACAATTGATCGTCTTCCAGCACCGGCAGATTCACCTCGTCATCATCGGCCAATCCGGCAAACACCAAGCGCCATTCAGAAGCTGTCAGCGGCTGCTCTCGCTTGAACTTACTAAGCGCTTGCAGGCGCTTTTCCCGCGGAGGTACTAACGCTTTCTCAACCTGATCAAATCGCCGCTCCAGTTCTGCACCGGCGCGTTTCAAGGCAACCAGCCCGCTGAGACCGGTATCGGCGGTACGCTCCTGCTGACGCTGTAGACCCTGAGCAATGGCCGAGGCCAGCGACGATAATGCGCGGCTCATCTAGCGCATCTCCAACGAGCATTTTTCCGGCGTCGTTGTAGCGAAAACCGGCACCTCTTCTGTGGCTGCATGTTCCTTGTCTTTCAGTCCAAAGAACTGCATGCGCAGTTCCACGCGCCGGCTCTCTTCCTTGCTTTCTTTCGCGTTGTTGAACGAGACCCCACCAGCCAAGAACATCGAGCGTATCTGTTGCTGGCGCTCGGCCGACAGGCCCCGCTGAACAGGGCTACGGCTGTCGAGCAAGCTGCACATCACCCACTCCGAGCGCTGCAACGACAAGTGCAGGTTGTACAGGTAAGAGCCGTCCGTATCGGTAAAGCCCTCAATCACCACCTGCTTGAGCCATTTGCGGCCTTCTTCGCTGTCCGCGGCGTCCAGCACCAACGGCACTACATCCTGGAGCGCACTTTGTCCTTGGTCGTTGAGGAAATACTGGTTGTGACCAAACCGCCCTGCCTCACCAAAGCTGATGCGGTTATCCCGGCAATCAACCACGATGGTTTGGTTGCGATTCTTCGCTTTAAGCTGCAGATCCTCACACAACCGCGCGATGTCCTTACCTCGCTGTTTCTCACCCTGCTCGGCCTGCTGAATGCGCTGCGTCACCGAGCTAAGTGACGCCACCATTACGACTAGAAACAGAATCATCATCGCCGTCATCAGATCGGCAAAGGAAATCCAAAACGGTTTCTCGCCCTCATCTCGCGCACGAGTTGGGGCAGCTGGTTTGTTGAACATTGGCTAGCCCCCGATCACTTACGCTGCACACGTTCCATGATGTCGCTGAAGTCATCCAGGCTCTCTTTCACGCCTTCGACCCCACCGGCCAAGCTGGTCATGGCTTTGTGCAGCTCGGCGTCCAACGCGCCCAAGGTCTGCCGCAGACTGCGATCAACTCCTTCGGTAAACTCGCCAAAGCCTTTGCCGAGCACGCCGCTGATTTGTTCCAGGTAATCGTTCACCTCACGGTTCAGCGCCTGCAGCCGCTCGCCTTGCTGCTTGAGATCATGCAGATATTGGCTGCGCCCAGCCGCTTCACCTTGGGTGCTGGCGACCACGCCCTGAAGCACTGCAAGCGTCTGATTAACTGCCTCACGGTTATTACGGTAGTCCGCGACTATGCTGCTCAGCTCACGAGATGCCCCCACCAGCTCAGCACCTGTACCTTGCATAGCGCCTAATGTACCCGCGGCTGCCTCGCTGGCCTTGCTGACACTTTGTCCTGCACTGTCAAAACGCTCGGCGGCCAGGCGCATCTTGTCCGCGCCCAACTGCATGCTCTGCAAATGTTGCTCAGTCTGCGCACTAAGAAGTTTCAGCGTGTCGTGCATAGCGCCGTTTTGCTCGGCGACGGCATCGAGCAGTGTCGCCACCTGCTTCTCGAGGTCGCCCACCATCTCGCGAGTACCGTTGTGCAGCTCAGCTTGGGCGACCTTGCTCGCCTGATCCATCTGCGCGCGACCTTGCTCCATCTGCTTGAACATGGCGCCGAGCTGCTCACCCAGCACATCCACCGAGCCGGCGATCTTGGCCATGGTTTCCTGCTGGCCTTGACCGATGTTCTGCTTCATTGCTTCAACGAACGCCTGCAGATTTTCGGCCATGGCTTGCTGACGCGCTTCGCTGTCGGCGAACAGCTTCTCCAGCTGTTTCGCCATGCGCTCACCAGCGCCCTCGCCCTCACTGCCAATACGGGCAATAGAAGACTGCAGGTTGGCCAGCATCTCATTCATGCCCGCCTGCATGCTGTTCTGCCCTGCCTGCATATCGGCCAAAAGTTGCGCGATCATCTTCGCGCTGCTCTGCGAAGAGGCCTCGCCTGCGGACCGCATATCCTCCACCAGGGTGTTGAAACCCTGCTGCATTGACTGCATCGCTGCCACTGACTGCCCAAGCATTTCATGCAGACCATTGAACTGCTGGCCAAAGGTGGTTTCCAGCTTGCTCATAAAGGCCACGAGAACTTCCTGCAGAAGGTTCTGCACCTGGCCACTCTGCTCACCACTGGCAGATTGCACAGCGCCGGCGATTTGCTCCAAAGGCGCCTTCAAGCTGTTCTCGATTGCACCGCCAATCTGCTCGGCCAACATCTGACCCGAGTCGCGATAACTAGCGGACAAACTGTCCGCCAGCTTGAGGCTCTCCCGCACTTGGGTATCCACCAGGTTCTGCAGCATCTCGCGCAGATCAGTAACCAGGCTGTCCTTGAGTTGACGGGTCTGAATCGAGCTCTCGTTACTCGACTTCACTAACTCTGCCAGGTATTCCTCGCCCACTCCGCTATCGAACAACCGATCGATGCTTTCAGTTAATCCCTCTAAATGCTGGTAGCAGCGGCCCAACCGCCACTTCTCAGTCAGGGTTACCGCAATAGACGCGAGGATAGAAACAAACGACCCCAGGAAGGCGAACAACACATCCTTGAGCAGCTTATCAACGCTGGCGTTGACCTGCTCCGGCGTGCTCGGGTCGAAGTGCTGCAGGCCCAGCATCAAGCCAAAAAAGGTACCGACGATGCCTAAACCGGTAAGGATGCCGGGCAAGTGCTTGTAGAACTCCGTGACCAACGGGGTTTCCACCACATTTTGCGAGGTAAAAAAGTTCGCTGCCCCTGCCGTTGCCCGAGATCGGAGCAGACACTGCTCACCGTCACGCAGCTCGTATTGGTTGTGCAGGGTTTCTGCATATTCGCGCCAGGCATGCTCCAGTGCGTGACCCTTGAACAATTGCTCCAGCTCCCCACGCCGCTGGGCAGGGGTGATCTCCCCTGCAGCTTTGATCTGACGCGTTAACTGTTTCAGTCTGCGGCTCAACAGGAATGAGCGCAGAAAATAATGCGTGCAATACAGCAGACACAGCACGGCCACCAAGCTGACCACGAAAATTGGCGCCAACAATTGTGCCGAGGTGGCATTGCTCCACAGATTCAATAACGTCGAAGTATCCATTGCCCTAGCCTTTCTTAATCGTTAATAGCAGGCCTCTGACGGGCCCTGGAATTGCTCGATGGTTTGCGTGCGTTGTCTGAACTCGATTCCGTCCCTGATGCTTCTGCTTCCGGTAGGCGCAACTGGCCTGAGAATAAGCGGGGTAAGGGGGGGCGCGGAGTTCGATGAGCATTCGAAAAGTTTGCTGATTGGATCACAAGCTTCGTCTCGGACAAAGGTCCAAGGCTCAAATTTTTATGCACTGCGTGGATAACACGCTTTCCTATCTGCGAATTCGAGTCAGTAAGCTATAAAAATTCATTCAAAAATTCGGAGGAAAGCTTGCTTGAATTCGATACTGGCGGCGGCAGCTTACTACGGATCGTAAATGCGACTCCATGAACTGATTCTTACTCCGCCACGTGGGTGATAACGGGATTACCGAAAATTTCAGAACGCCTGGTAACCCTGCCATTCACTCGCTGCTAATGGCTGTATGGACACCATGCTTACTCCAGCTGATTTCCCCTGCAATTGGCGATTCATGCATGAGAACCGGCGAGCCTGCCGAGGTGCGTAGGCTGATCGCCGAAGCTCAAGCGTTACATGTTGTTACGCCTAATGGCTAAAAAAATCAGATTTAGCTGCTTTCTTGTAGGACATTTCCCAAAGATACTGCCGACGCCTGTTTTTCGTTGCGCGCGCAAAAAGTGGACTCTAGTCTCGGCACGTCACTCAGCGACTGGGTTAGCCGCCCAAAAAACGTCGGACACCACAGCCGTGCAATACCGAGCAATCGGCATTCGCGCCTCTATGGCGGCTGTGCGTGGGGCACCTTAGGGTGCGCCGGGTGCCTGACGTCCCGGTCGGCTAACCCGCGTACAGCTGCCACCTATTCGTTTAGCCGCGTTTGGTGGTTGCTCAACTACGACAGGAGCCACACCATGCTGATGATCGTTCCCGATCCGCCACACAACGCTCACTCCCTCGAAGACACGCTGATGGTGGCCGCTGACTACGCACTCTGCGCGGAAGTCGTTGCCCAACAGGCGATGTTGATGCAGCCCAAATCTCC
>Ga0160473_101147_pt1 | contig 14094 bp, 10 predicted proteins | sample HID1975I_E11MG_FD_108217 | JGI IMG/M metagenome (GOLD analysis project Ga0160473, IMG submission 108217) | Enriched soil microbial communities from UW Madison campus, WI, USA - HID1975I_E11 MG | ecosystem: Environmental > Terrestrial > Soil > Unclassified | place: USA: Madison, Wisconsin... | reverse complement strand
CCCCTCGTCGCGGCGCTATCCGCTGCACCGCATTGTCGATGATGAACTCGGGGGGCAAATCGTCGGTTCGCAGTACCAGGGGGTTCAGGCGATAAGGGCGCAGGTTCGGTGCCAGCAGATAGCCGCCCTGGTTGGCTTGGCTCGAGGGTGCATTTTCCAGCGTGATGCCAGCCACATTCGGCACGTGGACCAATGCACTGGTTTCGCTCAGGTAGGGGCCCAGCACCACGCCGGAGCCGTGGGCCAGCAGCGCGCCGCTGGTGTTGAGCGATACGCTGCGGTAATCGGCGCCTTGCGTGTAACCGGCGCCATAACTGGCATTGGTACCTTGGTAAGCGAGCGACAGTGCGCCGCTGCTGCGCCGTTGCTCGTCATTGCTGAGCGAGACCTGGTAGCCCAGCTGGTTGTTCATCATTCCGCCATTCAGGCTGGCCCGCTGGCTATGGCGCCCGTCGTGGCGCTGCAGGTCGAAGGTGGCGTTGTGGCGTTGGGCGAAGTCCAGTGGCAGTGACAGGCTCAAGCCAAACAGGCGGCTGTCACCGCCGCGTTCGGCCAGTGCCTGGGACGCGAACAGGTTGATGCCCAGGTCCCTCCAGCGCGTGTTGTACTGCACCTGGTAATTTCGACGCTGGCCGCTGCCATTCCAGTAATCATCTTGCGACAGCGTCAGGCTTACCGAGCTTTTACCGATGTTCTGATATATCGACGCTTCCAGGCGGCTGCGGCGGTTGCCCAGGTAACGGTCCGAATGGTTGCGATCTTTGACCGCTTCATCGAAATCACGGTAGCCCTCGGTTGAGTAGCGGTAACCGGCAAAGCGCAGGTTGGTGCCGGTCTGGAAGCTTTTGCCATAGCGCATGGCAAGGCTGTGGCCTTGTACCTGGCCGGCCAGGCCGCCCAGGTCGGTGCGTGCATGGGTTACATCGAGCGACAGCGCGCCCAGGCCGGCAAAGTCGCGAGCAACGCCAAGGGCGCCGGCGTGGTAGCCTTGGCCTTCCGTATTGCGGATGTCCACTTCGCGCGCGTCCTGCGGTGTGTGGTTGACCAGTAGCTGAACGCGGTAACGCCCGGCCGCCAGCGGTGCCTGCTCTGCCAGGGCTTGCAGTGCCAGGGCGCCAGCGTCGCTGGCCTGGCCGGGTGCCTGGCGCATGAACTCGGCCTGGAAGCGCGGCGAGGACGGGGTGGCGAGCGCGGGCGTGACTAAAAGCAGGATCAGCGGGCCGCCAAGCAGCGCGGATCGGGCAGGGCGCAGGCGTGACGATACGGGCCTGCGCCAGTGGAGCTTAGGCATGAGAGGAGTCCTGGGGGCGCGACCACTTGCAGCTTGTGGCGCAAGTGGGGGAGTGATTGCGTGCTCTGGGCGGCGTGCGCCAGGCGTGCGGCTGACGGAGCCGTGTTGCGGGGGGTAGATTAGGGATGGGGGGGAGAGGGGGCTGTAGGAAGAGTCTTGATAACGAGCCGGTGGTTTCGATAGGGCGATAGAGCCAGGGTGTCAAGTGACACCCTGGTGCGTTATCGGGCGACTAGTTGGTTATCACGAGCGGATAGCCGGGCAACATGGATGGCGAAAAAGAAACGTAACCACTTCGATTATTACCCTGCCACAGGCTCAGGTCCAGCGGTCAGGGTGCCGGGGGAGGAGGCGGGCAAGCGTTACGTGACGTTGTATGTTCATGCGAAGGTGGCCGAAATCGCCAGGTTCACGGCCAAGTTTCAAGGTTACGATGACATCTGGTACAACTCGCTGGATGTGGATGAAGATAAAGGTAAGGTCGAATTAGAGGGGGTCAAGCTTCCACCGCCCAGCCTGTCTGCGTTCGAGTGGCCAAATTCAGTCGGTAAGAGGGTGGCCGAGTCTGATGGTTACAATGGGGAGAACGGCGGTGCACTTGATATTTTCAATTATTGGCACCGCACCACGGACTATTGGAAACTGTCTGGGAATGGCATTCAGCTGATTGATATGCAATTCGAATCTGCTTCGATGCTCAGGTGGGAGTCGGAACAGATAGAAGAAAGCTTTGCCACTTATACCGGCATCGCCTTCAAGCCACGACGGCCTGCGGAGGCTCCCGCTGTACGCGAAGGTGTTCAGTATCAGGCCGAACTGCAACTGCTCACGCAAGAGCCAGGCATTCAGGTGGCGCTTGATCCCGCTTTCAAAGGGCAGGAAGGGCCGTCTGAAGGCTCGATGTTGGTCACGCTGGACCGTCTTTCGAATTTCCCTTATTGGTCGCCTCCCCGCTATCGCGACGTGCTCGATGGTTCAAGGAAGTTTACCGTTACCGATAATTACGGTACGGCACACAGGCTCAGGATATTGTTCACGGGTGGTGCGAATGGAAGAAACTATCTGGAACTGGCTTTGCAGTAACTATCCAGTGCGCGTAATAACGGAGAAAAGGCCGTGACCACTCAATCGTTAATTCATTCCAATGCTTTCAACTTCATGAGTTTTGTGCAGGGCGGCGTTGATGAGCGTACGGGGCAGTACAATCTGAGTATCGAGCTGCCTGAGCTTCCGAGTAATGCCCTGATCGGCCCGAGCCTGCCATTGCGCTTGAGCTTCAGCCCGCTGAACAACCTGAATAGCGGGTTTGGCAAGGGCTGGACACTGATGCTCAGCCAGTACAACTTGAATGACAACAAACTCGACCTGCATACCGGGCAGAGCTTCAAAGTTTCTGATAACGGCCCTGGCGAACCGGCACTCGTGCCAGAGCGCAAGCTTGAACTCTTTCACTTTGAAAACATGAGTGCAGGTAACACCAAGCGCTACCGGGTTGCCCACAAATCGGGCATGGTCGAATGGCTCGAGCCGCAGCGCACGGACCTGCAACTGGCATTGCCTGTGCGAGTAGAGGCGCCCTCCGGGCATGGCATCACGCTGGCGTATCACCCCACTAAAAAAGAGTGCCTGCAGTCAATCGTCGACGACACTGGCCGGACCTTGTTAAGCATCGATTACGTGGGTGATCGCAAGGTGGACATCACACTCTTGCCAAATTCAGCCGCTGCTTCGCTGTACTCATTGGAGTTTTCCAGTGATCGACTGACAAAGGTGATACTGCCTACTGCGAATGGCGCGGCGTGGTCCATCAGATATGAGCAAGTGGGCGAGCTGTTGTGCATCAGCCGTTTGGATACGCCGCTTGGGGCGACCGAGCTGATCGAGTATCAAGCACGTGGGCACCTTTTCCCGGGTAGCAGGGACAGGGCGTTCCCCTACGTGAAGCGCCATGTTGTCCAGCCCGGCGCCGGGCAGGCCGACATGGAAACAACCTACACGTACACCGCAGAGAATTTCCTGGGATACAACTCGCTGAGTGATTGGCTGGATAATGGCCTGGACAATCTCTACCGGCTGGTCGATCGCGGCTACACCTATGGCTCCACTGCCACGTTGCGTCGCGATGGCGAGGCGGTGCGTACGGTGGATAAACGTTACAACCGCTTTCACTTGATGGTCGAAGAAATCACCGTTGAGCAAGCCAGTACCCGCCGTATCAAAACGAAGTACCACGAGCGCGACAACGACTTTGCCGAGCAGCCCAAGTACTTCCAGTTACCGAGTACGGTAACCACCTCGTGGGAGCTGGATTGCCCGGAAGCGCCTGTGACCCCTCGTAGCGAGACGGTTACCACCGAATATGATGGTTTTGCCAACCAGACGCTGGAAGTGCAGCCAAGCGGCATACGTATCGAGCGCAGCTATCACCCCGAGAGTCTCGATCCGGAGGGGTTTGTGCGCCACCTTGAACAGGAAGTCGTGCGGCCTGCCGAAGGCTACGAAGGTGAAGCGCAGACCCTCTGCACGCGCTACAGCTATGTGTGGTATCCGTCGGTAAAGGTTGACGGTCGGGATCAAGGGCCAGGTTGGTTGGTCAACCAGCATGAAAACAAGTACCAGCTTCAGGCTGACGCACAAGAGACAGTGCTGCAGGAAATCGAACGCATTCATGTCAATGAGGTAACCGACCCTTTCGCTCACGGGCGCCTGAAGCAAGAAATAACCACGCGGAATGCGCGGCAGTCGACGATAGACTTCAGCTACTCGGATGCTCCGGACAAACCCACGACGCATCCGGTGCTGGTGACCAGGCAAGTCATCACCGGTTTTGACCATGGTCCCGAACACCATGCCCGCAAGGAGATCACCTTGCAGCATTCGTTGCTGATCGGCGAACCGCTGCTCAACCGTGATGACAACGAAGTAGTGATTGAATACGAATATGATGCGCTGCGCAGGGTGACCCGTGAAACCGTTGCGCCGGGAACGGCCTACAAGGCATCGCGCAATTACAATTACACGTTGGTTTCCAGCCCTGGTGGCAAGGCAACCCAAGAGCAGATAGACGTAAAAGGGGTTTCAACCCTGAGTACTGTCGATGGCCTTAACCGGGTTGTCGAGGCCAAGCGCATCGACCGTGATTTCGTGGCAAAAAACCAGGAACCGGGCTATCGGCCAACCTATAAGGCTACCTATGACGCGCTGGGCTACCTGATTGAAGAAGTCGAGTTCGATTGGCACAACGACACAGAGGTGCCTTTGAAGTCCACCTTCGGTTATGACGACTGGGGGCAGCGCTGCAAGACGGTGGGCCCTGATAGGGTTGTGCACCACGAGCAGGTCGACCCCATCGGCGCACCGGAACGACTCGGGCCGGTGCGGCGTGAATGGCGTGAGTCCGGTGATGGGGCGCTTCGCAGCGGCAGCACCATCACATTCATGAACCTCTTCGAAAAACCGGAAAGAGTCGAGCGTTTAGCGGCGAATGGAACGCCTTACAGCGCCCACCAGTATTTCTACGATGGCCTTGGGCGTTCCGTCAGGGAAAAGGATGCCGAACAGAGTGAAACGCAGTTTAGCTACGACGCGTTCAATCGGTTGGTGGATCACACACTTGCCGACGGTGCGCTGGTCCATCGTGACTATGCCCTGCACAGCACTGAAGACCTGCCGGAGCTGATTCAAGTGACTCGGCGCGGCGGCGACCAACCGAGCCTGTTGGGCCTGCAGCGGTTCGACGGGTTGGACCGTCTGGTCGAGTCGACCACGGGGGGCGCGTGCGAAGCCTGGAATATGACCCAGGTCAGCGCAAGCCGAAGGCAGTGGTTACGCCGAAAAAGAAGCGTATCGAATACACCTACCGGCCGCATCTGGGTGAGGAGCCTGTCGAGCGCAAGCAGGTCGATGTGGGCATTACAGGGAATTTTGAATATGACCCTGAGAATGCACGCTTGCTGTCCTGTTCCGAGCACGGTATCGCCATGACACGTGACTATTTCAGCACGGGTGAACTGAAAACTGAAACGTGCGCGTTTGAAGGTGGCACGCCTTACACGATGGAGTATGTTCACAGTCTGCAAGGGAAGCTGTTGTCCTACACCGATGTGCTGGGGGGCGAGCAAACATACTGCTATGACGAGGCTGCTCGTTTAACGGCGACGAGCCTTGGCACGCTGCACAGTAACTTCGAATACGATGGCCTGGGCCGTAACAACTTTTTCGAGACGATCGACAACAGCTCTGGCAAGTCACCTCGACGGCTTGTCACCCGATTGGAATTTGATGATTTTGATAGGGAAACCTCGCGTACATTCGACTTCGGGGATGCGAAGCAAACGTTGAGTCAGCGGTACGACAAGGCAGATCGAATTATCGGCAAGGTGTTGCGGCAGGGTAAAGAACTGCTGCGCAGAGAAGTGTTCGATTATGATGAGAGAGGCCGGTTGCTCGAGTATAAATGCAGCGGGGTAGATGAGTATCTGCCCGTGGACCCTTATGGTAACTCTATACGCCGGCAGACGTTCAGGTTCGATGCGCTCGATAATATTGTGCGTGTGCTCACCGATCATGCTCAAGGCGCAGTCGATATTGTTTATCACTTCGCCAATGTGGCAGACCCTGCACAGCTCACGGACTTCACTGTCAAGGGTATGTCCGAGCAGCCCATGGAGGTTGCACTGGAATATGACGAGGATGGAAATATGGTGGTTGATGAGCAGAAGCGTCAACTGGCCTATGACGCTTTGGGGCGCCTGCAAAGCGTTGATGGTTTAGCCTATGGTTACGATCCACTGGATCGACTGGTCTCTCAAGAACAACCTTGAGCCACCGTGGTAGAGCAACTTGAAAAGGGCCGCATTGCGGCCCTTTTCTATGGCTGGGCGTTAATGGGTTTGTCACCTGGTAATACTGCTAGTTGTGCGGAGTGCTGATCTGATTTTGAATGCATTCAGCGGCGCAGCTCTCCGTCAACCTGATAAACCCGAGGTGCATCATGAGTGACTCCGGAAAGGTGTACAGTGCTTCCGAACGTGTTCGCAGGGCCTACCTGAATGTGCTTGCTGACCAAAAAAAACGTCTTGATCCCCAGGCTGATTCGGGTATGGATGAACTGGTCATTGATAGAAGTATGCTGGCTGATGAATCGAGTGGTTTGGTATTCAGAAAATACACAATTGAAAAAAGCACCGGCCCCGCCGACCCCGACGAACCCTTTGTGTTGCACGTGCCGCTCTGGGACAGAAGGAGCGAGCGAGACACGCTTCGAATCGAACACTCCGACAAGGGCGTGGTTTGGACGGTGGTTTCCGATGAGTATGGGGATTATCGCGACGCCAATACGCCTGATCCGTATCCGGTAGAAATCCTCAAAAGCCAAGACCCGCTTCGCGTGGAAGGCGTCCACTATTTCAGAAGTTGGGTCATGGACAATGACGAGAATTCTTCCATCTCGCCGTCTGTGGTGCTCCTTTTCGACCGGGACTCACCCTATTCAAAAAATCCCCCGCCCAAGTTCCCTGATATCCCGGCTGTGACCGATGAGTCGTTGGCCGACAACAAGGATACAGCCAAACTGGAATTACCGGCCTACACCAGTTGGGCAGAGGGGGATCAGGTGCTGGTGTACTGGATGAACCGCCTTCCCGACAACATTGCAGACCTTGATCCGCCGATCGTGACGCTGCCTACAACAGGGGCTGCGCAGGTGGTTTCGATCCCGGGAGATAAAATCCGTGCTGTAGGGGATGGTGGGGTGTATGTGGTCTACGTGCTGGTCGACAAGCCACGCTCACCGGCCAGTTGGAGAATGTTGGCAAACTGTCGATTGGCAATCAGTCACGCTGGACGATGGTCGACGATGCCAAGGTTGGCGATCTGGTGCTCGATGGCGGGACTGTGCAGTTTGGCCAGCCCGATGCTTACCATCGGCTGACGCTGGACAGCCTGGCGGGTGAAGGCACCTTCGTGATGGATGCCGATTTCGTCACAGGGCAAACCGATTTTCTCGATATCACCGGCACTGCCACGGGCAACCATGGCTTGCTGATCGGCAGCAGTGGCGCAGATCCGCAAGCTGAAAACCAGCTTCAGGTCGTGCACACGGGCGGGGGCGATGCCTCGTTCTCGTTGGTGAACGGGCCTGTGGACCTTGGGGCGTTTTCCTACGAGTTGGTACAGCGCGGTAGCGACTGGTACCTCGATGGCTCGCGCAAGATCATCAGCCCTGGCACCCGCTCCGTGCTGGCGTTGTTCAATACTGCGCCAACCGTATGGTACGGCGAGCTGACGTCCTTGCGCAGCCGGATGGGTGAGTTGCGTCTGGATGAAGGCAAAGCCGGTGGCTGGGTTCGGACCTATGGCAACAAGTACGATGTGGCCGCAAGTTCCGGTGTTGCTTACAAGCAAACCCAACAGGGCTTTTCACTCGGTGCCGATGCGCCGTTGCCGTTTGGCGATGGGCAATGGTTGCTGGGTGTACTGGCTGGGCACAGCCGTTCGGACCTGAACCTGGAAGGGGGTACCAGTGGTGAGGTCGACAGCTACTACCTCGGGCTGTACACCACCTGGCTTGACCGCGTGAGCGGGTACTACTTCGACGGTGTGCTGAAGGTGAACCGTTTTGACAACGATTCCAAGGTTGGTTTGAGTGACGGCACACGAACCAAAGGCCAGTACGACAATCACGGCGTCGGTGTGTCGGCGGAATTCGGCCGTCACATCGAGCTTGACCAAGGGTATTTCGTAGAACCTTTCACCCAGTGGTCCACCGCTTACATTCAGGGAAAAGACTATCACCTGGACAATGGCCTGCAAGCGCAAGGCGATGCCGTCCGCTCTGTGCTGGGCAAGGCGGGTGCGACAGTGGGGCGTAACTTCGAGATGTCGGCAGGGGGGATCGTTCAACCCTACCCGCGTGCTGCTTATGTTCACGAATTCATCAATAACAATGATGTGAAAGTCAACGACAACCGCTTCTCCAATGACCTGTCGGGCTCGCGTCTCGAAGTGGGCGCCGGTGTTGCTGTTACCGTGGCAGAGCGCGTGCAGTTGCATGCCGATATCGACCACAGCCGCGGCGAACATGTCGACCAACCTTGGGGTGTGAACCTTGGCGTGCGTTACAGTTGGTAGATCCTGATCAGGAGGCCCTCGGGCCTCCTTTTTTGTGGGAGCAATGAAATGAGCCGAGTGTCAGATGATGAAAAGTTGTTAGATCCTGTTGAGGTGCCTGAACTGCTTGAGGACATCCCGGGTGGCGAAAACAACCTGCTCCCTGTCAGCGCCACCAGGCGGGCGTTGAGCGTGGCGGTACCCATGTGGCCGTTCACTGATCCACGCCCCGGGGGGCCGGAAGTGCTGACATTGTACTGGGATGATGTGCAAGTGGATCAAGCGTCTTGGGAAGTCCCTGTGCCACCTCAGGGGCTCATGCGCAGCGTTCCCCAAGACAAGCTTACTGACGGTGCCCATGTATTGCGCTACCGAGTAATGGATCGCGACAAAAACGTGAGTTATTCCGAGGTGCTGCAGGTGTTGATCGACCTGCAGGCGCCTGTATTGGGTGAAGGTCAGGGAATGCTGACGGTGCTTGAAGACCCGGAAGAAATCGAACGTGATGGCCTCACGGAGCGTTATCTGAGGAACCATGATCAACGCCTGCGAACGCAGGTACCGGCATATACCACCCCCAAAGCCGGTGACACGGTTATCTATTATTGGGATACCGAGCCTTATGCGGAAATGGACGCCGGTGAACATGATCTGGCATTCGAAGACACTACCGAGCCCGTCTATATCGACTTCCCCAGTGCCTTGGTCCTCGAGCGTGGTGACGGAGAGCGATACGTGTACTACGCCATCAGGGACCGAGCCGGCAATATCAGCCTGTTTCCCAAGCCATTGAAGCTGATCGTATCCGCTGGCTTGCGAACGCTGCCATTGCTGAGTATTGAGCAGACAACAGGGGAGCCGGAAAACTTACATCTTGCGCTCAATGATCTGACACCACCCTTGCTCGTCAAGGTGCCGGATGAAGCGGTTGTCTACCCCGATGAAACATTGCGGGTGGAATGGGGGCAGCTTGGGGACCCTGGTTATTTCTCTACGTCTACCGAGTATCAGGGGCGTTCGCGTGAGTTCGAGATCCCCATGGACAAGGTGTTGGCGCAGGGCGCCACGACGCTGCAGGTCAACTATGTCGTCTCGGGAGACAAGCGTCACGATTACCCCTCACCGGTAGTTGACCTGGCTATTGGCTCGTTGAACAGGGGCTTGCCGGGCGTGCAATTGGCGGGTGTAAGTAACAGAATATTCAAGTTGTCCGATGCCTCGGAGCGTAACGTGGTGACGCTGGGGAGCTGGAAGTTCATGGCAGAAGGACAATGGGTCGATATCTGGGTGACCGGAGTGTTGCGCAGTGGTGTGGATGCGGAGCCACACCAAGTGTTGAAGAATTATGTGGTCAGCGCTGATGATGTTGCGAGCCGCAAAATAGGCGCACGTAACGATGCGGTGGTGTTGAAAACATTCCTGTCAACGCTGTTGCTGAATAATCCGTTCACTGTGCATGTCAACGTGAGTTTCAATGAGGGACACAGCTGGGTGAAATACCCTGAATTGAGCCCTACCCTGGAAGCCTGAAGAGGCCGTCAAGGGCCGGAAACAGGTACCTTCATTTCGGCGGTGGTGCCCCCAAAGTCGTTGATCGTTGTGAAAATGACGTGCATATCAGGGGCGGTTGCAGCGTTTTTTACGGGATAGGCCTGTGTGCCACCCGGAGCAACCATTTTATGAGCCTCGATGCGTTTGCGGGCCGTGCCGTCGTCAAGGTGCACCTGCCTGAAGGTGTAATGATAGGGCGATGGGTTGTACACAACCAATTGAGCCTTGCCGTCGAGTCGCTGCATGGACCACGTCAGTTTCTTGAGGCCGTCTTCAGGGGTTTCTTGCAGTTCGGCGGGCCGATACATCAGTTTGATACGGGTGCGCAGGGCAATGGTCAAGGTATTCGACCCATCACCCTCGGTTTGGGGGATTTCTTGTACATTGAAATAGAACAATGATTCCTTGTCGCTGGGCAGGTTATTGGGAATTTGATTGATCTGCACGGTTTGTTCACCGCCTGGCGCCAGGCGGAACAACGCGGGGGTCGCAATCAACGGCACTGCGGTCGTGCTGTCATCAGCTTCGGTGTTGACCCAAGTCTGTGCGGCAAACGTTTGAGTGCTGGGGTTGGCAACGATGATGGCGCTGCTTTGCTTGTCACTTGCCTGAATGATACGTGTAGCGCTGACAGTAAGCGCGGCCTGGGCTGAAGCCATCATGCCGCTTGTAAGTAGGGTGAATATGAAGCAACGGAAAAGGCGTGAAATAGACATTTGGCAGATCATGAATGAATAAAAGAGCAAGCGCAGCAGGCTGCGCTTGTACGGTTTCGATTTAACGGATATCGACTACGAAGTTGACGCTGGTGGCAATATGCCCTTCAGTCACCGACGCTGCGGTTGTGTGCAGCCGGGTAGTAAAGTTCATGTCGGTAGGATGCTTGTCGCTCAGCTCATATTCCACGGACTCTGCATCGGGGTCGAGCTGAGTGCTGCTCTTGTCAATGATGGCCAGTGCCAGGCCATTAGCGTAGTCGACGCCGCTCTGCAGTTGATACAGTTTGCCGGATGGGTCGGCACCATAGGTGGCGCTGAACTTGACGGCTGCAACATCACCGGCAGTGATGGTGCAAGTTGCAGGGTCTACACGAAGGGCAAATCTCTGCAGTGGGGTTTTTTGCCCGATTGCAGTGAAGTCCGAGGTCCTGAAGTCACCCAAGTAGATTTTCGGCAGGTTGGGGCCACCTGGCGTAACGACGTTGATTGGGCAAGTGCCGCCGGGGCTTACAGTGCCTTCGAAGTTGATAATGCCCGTGTTGGCCATGGCTGTGTTGCAGCCAAGGCCAAAAGCGAGCAGTGCAAGCATGCGTTTCATTGAGCGCTCCAGATTGAAGGTTGGGTGTTAGCTTTGTGCGTTTCAGCCAAGGCGGTGGGGGACGCCGGCTGATCACGGAGGAAAGACTAACTGCGATGCACAAACCAAATCTGTAGGTCAATTCGTTGTAGGGTTGCGAGAAATCGATTCGTTGGGGTTGCCAGCCCGGCAATCAGTCAGCCTGCCGCAAGACCAGCAGTTGCTGTTTTTCCACGTTCCAGTCGAACGGTTCTCCACGCTGCTCTGCTTCGTAGCGAAGCTCTTCCAGCTGTTGATACAGCTCGAGTTCTGCGTCGGGCATGAAGTGCAGGCAGTCACCGCCAAAGAACCAGAGCAGATCGCGTGGCACCAGATGAGCGATTTGTGGATAGCGCTGAATAATCTGGCAAATCAGGTCTTGGCCAAGGTACTGACTTTGCAGGGGTTCTGCCGGCAACAGGGCAAGCAATTCATCGAAGCGCTCGAGAAACAGGGCATGGCTTTCTTCGGGCACCTGCTCGGCGTTTTCAAGGGCCGCAAGGATGCTGCGCACGTGCTCAAGCAGTTGCAGGTGATAGGTTTGGAAGGCGTTAGTCACGGGTGTGTCCTTAGGTGAGAAGCGATGCAGCGATTGTACCGTGTATCAATCGCGTTGGCGCTACCTGTCATTTCTACCAGTTTCCAAAGTGTCAAGGTCCTTGCATAGTCATTGTGGATAGAATCTAGCGATGGCAGAGGGTGATTACGGTGAGCAAGAAATTGCATGGGAAAGAAATTCTTGGCATTGCGAGAATTTCGATGGCAATCCTTGATCAGCTATGGCGGGTCCGCTATCCGGTGTTGTCCAGTGAGCCAGGGGATGTGATACACCTGAACAGGGAAAGCGGTTCGGGAACGAAAAAGTTCCAGCAATTGCAAATGGGGCGGCCCACGCTTGGCTTTAGAAGTATAAATTCAAGATCACATCTGGAGTTGAAGCAGCGAGTACTACGTGAGCTCGAAGTTATTTTGGTCACCGAGGCCGGGGCTTCTGGGCCGTGGCTAAGTACGGTTCGAAAAATGGAGCTGCCGGTGTCCCGGGTGCTGACGACGACGTTCCCTCCCCTGGAACCTTATGCAGCGCCTTATAAGATTTGTTATAAAACATCACCTCGGCGGGAAGTGAGTGTGATGTGGGAAGTGGCCGTGGAGTACGCTTATAGCGGAAGCGACACTGAAAAGCGGCTGCTTTCGGAACATTACAACAAGCAACGCGCAATGGCGCTTTATCAAATGACCAATCCCCCGGCCAGTCCGTACTTGCAAGATGTAGAGTTGCTGGTCGCCGCCACGACTGCACTTGACATGCACTATGGTGTTTTTTCACCGTCCACCTCCAGCATGACGATGAGTGATCAAACATTGCCTGAAGGTGTCACGTTAACTGCGCTTTCGGAATTTGGCATGGACTTTTTTGCGGCAGCCTTCCCAGAGATTGAGCGCACAAACGTACCTGTGGATAAGGAGTGGTTCCCGTCCTTGTTGGTACCGCCGGGAACGGCAGAGTCAGACCCCCTCAAAAGCGAGTTTCATGGCACCATTAGCTTCACGGCGGCGTATAAACGCTCATCCAGCGGGGGCGTGAACATGCAGCCTGACCCCGTTTCGGTCAGCCCTTTGATCAGCGTAGTAGGCGCGGGCTACGATAAGCAGTTGATCGAGATAGCCGATGCGCAAAATGCCACAGTGGTATTTGTTGGTGATCAGCATGGAGCGCTCGAGAGAAGCGGTGGAGCCCACTACTACCTGCCACCGTCTGCCCAAACACCATCGATCATTTATGAGGCAGCGTGTAAAACACAGCAGCCCCCAGCGCAGTTGGATACGCTGAGGGAGCGAGCAGTTGTGGATGTCATCAAGGTAACGGTGAATGGAAACTCTGCCTTATCTGCATTCGTTACGCTATACGCCAGGCAAACGCACTATATTAAATGCTTGATTAATAATGCTCGGCTGGTGCTCGAGTTGTGGTACTACGATGTGGAAGAAGGAAAAGATGTGCGCGTGCCTGCTGAAAAAACGGAGTGGTCGACCCTTCAGGGAAATGGATCGGTTTCCAGTGCGGGTGTTTTCACCCCAGGAAGCTCAGCCCCGTCGACAGTCAGTGTCATCGCAGGGCGTGATCTGGGCGGCAGCCGATTGCTGTACTGGGCGGTTACGGTTATCCCGGTCCCTTTATATTCAGAAGCCGAAACCATTACATTCTTCAACGATTGAAACAGGCGTGCGATAGCAGACGCAAGCCAATAAGGCAAAAGGGCCCGATTGGCTGCGGGTAGTTAATGCTTAGCGGATTTTACCCTGTGTCAGGCCTAGCGGCAGAGGTGAGCAATGACCATTGAATCACTAAACTCAGTGTCACTTGGTGTAATGACTATTTCAGGCGGTATGTTCAATCGACTATGGCGGGACCGTTATCCGGCACTACCTACAACACCCGGTGAGATGATCCACTTGGATAGAGAAACAGGCCCCGGCACGAAAAAGTTCAAGCGCCTGCAGATGGGAATGCCTAGGCTGGAATGGAAATCCATTGATAATAGTATATCTCTAGCGTTAAGCCAGCGGGCGCTGAGGGAATTGGAAGTCACGCTTACCACAGAACCGGGCGCAGAGGCCCCATGGATGAACCATATCCGGAAAATGGAGATGCCTGCTGAGAGGGTGTTGACTATTGATATTATCATTTCACCAACCCGGAACATCTATGAGCTTCGATATGCCACACAGGATCAGAAAGCTGTTACTTTAGTTTGGAGGGGGCCTACGGACTATGCATACAGCGGAAGTGACACCGATAAACGGCT
>Ga0160473_101146_pt1 | contig 14108 bp, 12 predicted proteins | sample HID1975I_E11MG_FD_108217 | JGI IMG/M metagenome (GOLD analysis project Ga0160473, IMG submission 108217) | Enriched soil microbial communities from UW Madison campus, WI, USA - HID1975I_E11 MG | ecosystem: Environmental > Terrestrial > Soil > Unclassified | place: USA: Madison, Wisconsin... | reverse complement strand
GTGGGGAAATAACGCGCCTTGCACCGTCCCCTCCGGGGTAGGCGCGAGTGGGCCATGGATGGCCCACGTTCGGTGCCTGAGTACAGGACGTACGACGAAACCGACGCGCCTACCCCGGAGGGGACGGGGCCCGTGACGCAAGCCGACGGAAGCTACCGCGCAGTGCAAGCACTACGCGGGAAATAGTCAGGGACGCACACACCTGATGGAGAAACAGCCCCCCGATACGGGGGGCGCGGCGACAGCCGCGGGGGGATACTTAAGCCTCTGCTACTTGCCCGGTCAGCGTCTCAGCCTGCTCACGCCACGTCGGCAGGCGCGACAGCACGCCCACCTTGCCCAGGTAGGCCTCATCGACCGATGCACCCGAAGCGAGCGACGTCGCCACATGCACCGCACCGGTGACCCAGAAACTGCGCGTGCTCGAACGCTGCGGATAACGCTGGAATGCCACCGCCTCGATGATCGGCATCGGCAGACCCCACAGGCCCAGCAAGTACGCACCCGCCTCGGTGTGGCCCGGCCGGTTGTCGTCTCCGTTGTCCGGCTCGTGCTCGTTGCGCACGCCCGGCAACAGCAGGCCGATATCCGACAGCAGCGCTGCCGTGGCGCCGAGTTCGGCACTGGCATGCGGCAGGAACTTGGCCGCCAGCCGCGAAGACAACAACGCGCGACGCTGCATCGCGTTGCGCTCTGCTGCCGACAGGCTCGGGATCGAGAACACTTCGCTCGCCAGCACCAGGTCGCGCAGCGTCGCTACGCCGAGCCGGGTGACCGCCCCACGCAAGTCGGTAATGGTGCGGCCACCGGAAAAGAAAGCGGAATTGCACAGCTGCAACACCTTCGCCGCGATCGCCGGGTCCGCCGCCACCAGCTTGGCGATGTCCGCCGCGTCGGTGTCCTCGTCCTCTTCCAGTGCATGCATCAGGTTGAGGTAAAGATGCGGCGGCGACGGCAATTTCTCGATCCGCCCGATCGCCGCGCGCAGGCGCGGGTTGTCGAGCAGTTCGCGCAGCTCTTCCAGGCTGGTGATCGCTTCCAGCAACACCTCCGGCGCCAGCGGCAACGGCAGGAAGCGGTGCGCCACGCCGATGATCCGCGCCGGCGGCGTGCGCTGGCCATCATCGGCCGCGAGCAGGGCAATACGGATGGTTTCCGGGCGCAGCGTGCGGATCTGGCCGAGCAGCGTGGCCGCCGTCAAATCCGGCAGCACCGGCGCGACGATCACCACGTCAATCGGGTATTGCGCGGCGTTGGCGATGGCCGAATTGCCATCGGGCACCTGATGTACCTGGAACTCGTCGCCCAGATCACCGAGATAATCGACCAGCTCCGGCGGGAGGCTGGTCTCGTCGCCGACAAACAGAATACGCAAGGCACTTCCCCAAAGACGGGGGCCGTCTGCGGACGGCCCCGATACAGCCTGCAATGTACTGCAACGCCGGGGCCGGGTCATCGGGGATCACCCCCGAAACGTGATCGGGATCTCCCCGACACGCACGTCCCCAGCCCTGGCCGTTCAGCGGGTCAGGCGTTGTCGTCGGCGTAGCGTGCCACCGAGTCGGTCAGGATCTTCTTGGCTTCGGCCGCGTTGCCCCACCCGTCGATCTTGACCCACTTGCCCTTCTCCAGATCCTTGTAGTGCTCGAAGAAGTGGCCGATGCGCTCCAGCCAGTGGCTGGACACCTGGTTGATGTCCTCGATGTGGCCGTAGCCGGAGAAGATCTTGGCGACCGGCACGGCGAGGATCTTCTCGTCGCTGCCCGCTTCGTCGCTCATCTTCAGCACGCCCACCGGACGGCAGCGCACCACCGAGCCCGGCACCAGCGGCAGCGGCAGCACCACCAGCACGTCGGCCGGGTCGCCGTCGCCGCACAGGGTGTTGGGCACGTAGCCGTAGTTGCACGGGTAACGCATCGGGGTGGACAGGATGCGGTCGACGAAGATCGCGCCGCTGGCCTTGTCCACTTCGTACTTGACCGGCTCGGAGTCCTTCGGGATCTCGATGACGACGTTGATTTCTTCCGGCAGGTTCTTGCCGGCGGTGACGAGTTCCAGGCCCATGCGTGCTCCGAAGCGGTATGTGGATAAGTAAGGCCGGCAATTCTACGCGCTCGACTGTTGCGCTGCAGCGTGGCCTGCCGGGCGCCGACATGGCCCGCGACGGGTGCTGACAGCCCACCGTGGCGTAATCCGCGCCAATGGATGCGGCAAATCCGATCGTCAGCGCCCGCCAGGCCCGCCAGCATGAGGTGGGTCAAACACGGGAGGACCGGCATGGGCGGCGGAAGGGAGTCGAAGGCGGCGCGGGCCGCAGGCAACGATCGGGCGCTGGCGCGCCCCGCGGCGCGCGACGGCGGTGCGCTGCGTCGGGTCGGCGTGGCGCAGGCGCAGCGTTGGCATGGGCTGCTCGTTCGCCTGGCCGGGATGGCCCAGGCGGTGGGCGGCGTGCCCGGGGCGCGCCGGCGGCGCCTTAGCTTGGCATTGGCGCTGTTGCTGATGACGGTGGTCGAGGCTGCGGCCGGCGCGTGCCTTCCCGTGGCCTGGGCCGTCTCACTGCCGGCGGCCGCGGAGGCGGCCATCGCACGGCCAAAGGACGAGGGCCCCGCGGGGCGAAAGGCGAGGGCATCCACGCCCGGCATCCACCGGCCGCTTGGCCACCGTCGGCAATGGGCAACGCACCGCTCCAGCCTGCGTCGCGTCGTCCGCTGGCCGGCTTGCCGCCCCGGTGCGCCGCCAGGCACCTGCGGCCGGCGTGGTTGCGAATCGGTTGTCGGCCTGTCGGCGTCGCACTGCGAGGAGGCCATGGCGACCACGCGCGCCCGCATCGATACGCGCACCGGGCAGGCGCCACGGGCGCGGCCGCCCTGATGGGAACGTCGGAAACGCATGCGGCCACGGGGTGAGCCGTGGCCGCATGCAAGTCAGGCGAACGCGTGCGTCAGAGCAACGGCACCAGCAGCAGCGCGACGATGTTGATGATCTTGATCAGCGGATTGATCGCCGGGCCGGCGGTGTCCTTGTAGGGATCGCCCACGGTGTCGCCGGTGACCGCGGCCTTGTGCGCCTCGCTGCCCTTGCCACCAAAGTGACCGTCCTCGATGTACTTCTTCGCGTTGTCCCATGCGCCACCGCCGGTGGTCATCGAGATGGCGACGAACAGGCCGGTCACGATGGTGCCGATCAGCAAGCCGCCGAGCGCGCGCGGGCCCAGCACCAGGCCGACCACGATCGGCACCGCCACCGGCAACAACGAAGGCACGATCATTTCCTTGATCGCAGAGCGGGTCAGCATGTCGACTGCACGGTCGTACTGCGGTTTGCCCGTGCCCTGCATGATCCCGGGGATCTCGCGGAACTGCCGGCGCACTTCCTCCACCACCGCGCCGGCGGCACGGCCCACGGCTTCCATCGCCATCGCACCGAACAGGTACGGGATCAGGCCACCGATCAACAAGCCGATGATCACGTAGTGGTCGGACAAATCGAAGGTGAACACCTCGTTGGGATGGGCCACCTGCAGGTTGTGCGTGTAGTCGGCAAACAGTACCAGCGCCGCCAAGGCGGCCGAACCGATCGCATAACCCTTGGTCACGGCCTTGGTGGTGTTGCCCACCGCGTCGAGCGGGTCGGTTACCGCGCGCACTTCCGGCGGCAGCTCCGCCATTTCGGCGATGCCACCGGCGTTGTCGGTGATCGGGCCATAGGCATCCAGCGCGACCACCATGCCGGCCATCGACAGCATCGCGGTGGCGGCAATGGCGATGCCATACAGGCCACCGAAGTGGAAGGCGCCCCAGATCGCCGCGCATACCGCGATCACCGGCAGCGCGGTCGATTTCATCGACACGCCGAGGCCGGCGATGATGTTGGTGCCATGGCCGGTGGTGCTGGCCGAGGCCACGTGCTGCACCGGCTTGTAGTCGGTGCCGGTGTAGTACTCGGTGATCCACACGATCAGGCCGGTCAACACCAACCCGATCAGGGCGCAGGCGTAGATCGCATTGGCGCCGTGCTGGTTGTCGCCCATCAGCGCGCGGGTGATCGGCCAGAAGGCAATCGCGGCGATCACGCCGGAGACGATCACGCCCTTGTACAGCGCGCCCATGATCGAGCCGCCGGGCTTGGTCTTGACGAAGGTGGCGCCAATGATCGAAGCGATGATCGAGGCCCCGCCAAGCACCAGCGGATAAAGCACCGAATGCGCCCCGGTTTCCGCGGCCATCAGGCCGCCGAGCAGCATCGTGGCGATCACCGTGACGGCATAGGTCTCGAACAGGTCAGCGGCCATGCCGGCGCAATCGCCCACGTTGTCGCCGACGTTGTCGGCGATGACCGCCGGGTTGCGCGGGTCATCTTCCGGGATGCCGGCCTCGACCTTGCCCACCAGGTCCGCGCCCACGTCCGCACCCTTGGTGAAGATGCCGCCGCCCAGGCGCGCGAAGATCGAGATCAGCGAAGAACCGAATGCCAGGCCGACCAGCGCGTGCAGGTTCTGCTCCAGCGGCAGGCCAAGGCGTTGCAGCACGCCGTAGTAGCCGGCCACGCCGAGCAGACCCAGGCCCACCACCAGCATGCCGGTGATCGCGCCGCCGCGAAATGCCACGTCCATCGCCTTGCCCAAGCCATGGCGGGCCGCTTCGGCGGTGCGCACGTTGGCGCGCACCGAGACATTCATGCCGATATAGCCGGCCAGCCCGGACAACACCGCGCCGAGGGCAAAGCCCACCGCGGTGTACCAACTGAGGAAGAGCCCGACCAGCACGAACAACACAACGCCGGCAACGCTGATGGTGAGGTATTGCCGGTTGAGGTAGGCGCGGGCGCCTTCCTGGATGGCGGCGGCGATCTCCTGCATCCGCGCGTTGCCTGCCGGTTGTTTCAGGATCCATCGCGCAGACACGATGCCGTAGATGATCGCCAACACTGCACAACCCAGCGCCAGCAGCAAACCATATTGTTCCAGCATGACCCCTCCCAAGGTGTGGATGTCGCCCGGTGCAGGGACGAACAAGGGGAGGCGCACGCCATGGCGGAGGAGCGGAACTACGGGAACGTTGACACAGCCGCCTGGCCGCAAACGCACGTCGCGATGTTCGAACTGCCCTGGATCTTGCCTGGAGTATGCCCGCGGCCCGGCGTGGCCGCCAGACGCGCTGCCGCATCCATGTGTCGCCGCTGGCTACAGGATGTGAGCGGTATCAGATCCGTCGCCGGTGGCGGCGGATTTTGTCGCCGCGTTCAGTGGCCAGGTGACAGCCTGCCCACTTTCTCCCTGTCGGAGTTGCCTCATGAGATCCAGACTGCTGCTGTGCACCGGCCTGCTGATCGTTGCCCTGCCTGCGGCCGCGGCCGATGCAGTACCCGAACTGCAGCGCCCCGTGGGCACGGCGCAGGCGGTGGGTGCGGTCCATACGCTGCGCCAGATTCCCGAGGCCTGTGCACGCCTGGAAGGTGTCTTCACCGGCGAAGCCGCCGAGCCGTATCGCTTCTCCATCGTCCGCAGCAGTCCGACCTGCCAGCCACGCGCGCGCTTCGTCGACTACACCCAGGCCGCGCCGAGCACGGCCGCCGGGTGGAAGCTCAACGATGTCATCCGTGTGCCCAACGCCGGATGCCCCGCGCAGCAGGCGGTGGTCAAGGTGTGGCGCAAGCCGGCGGAGAACCAGCCGCCCAAGCTCGATGGCCAGGGGCAGTCGCGAATCTATCTGGAGGAAGCCAAGCAGCAGGCCGCCAGTGGCAAGGTGGCGCCGGTATCGATGTTCACCGCACAGATGACGTTGGACGGCACCTGCCACTAAGTGTCGAAAGCGATCGCCGCGCAGCGGCGGCGATCGCATCGATGCAACTTCAATGGATCATGCGCCGCCTTGCACCGGCGCGGTTTCCGGCGAGGCCGGGGCGGCGGGCGCCATCGGCGCCGCCGGAGCCACTTCGGAAGGTTCGCTGCCGGTGGCGCCGGCCTCGGCCGCAGCCGCAGCCGCAGCCGGTGCACTTTCAACGGCGCCGGGCAGGCGCAGCGGCTGCTGCAGATCCGCCGACAGCACGGGAATGGCCGCTTCCGGCACATGGAACTGTTCGCGTGCCAGCAACTGCACGCAGCGCGCCCCCAGCGCCTGGGTGGCATGCTTGAGCAGGCGGGCACCATCGCCGTGCAAGGCATCACGCGTCGGTCGCGGCGTGTCCTGCTGGGTATTGGCGTTGCACGCCAGGTCCGATACCAGTCGTCCGCTCGCGGTGTCGATCAACTGCACCTGCACGCTGTAGCCCACCCAGTATTCGCCCCACTGCGCCGCGAAATAGCCGTAGTTCCAGCCACCGCTGCGCACGTCCAGCACATAGTCCGCGTCCTTGTGCAGCGCCGCCAGATCGGCAGGCTTCTTGCGATCGGTCTGCGTGGTGTCGGCGGCCAGGAACGTCGCGCCATAGGCCGGTGCGAGGATGGCGGTCAGGCTTTCGCGTACCGCGATCGCCGGATCGGCGATGCCGTTGTCCTTGACCAACTGGTTGCCGGCCGATGCCATCGCGGCCATGCCAAGCAAGCCGAAGCCGGCCTTGCCCGCAGTCATCGCGATGAAGCTCGGTGCTTCGTGCACGGTCAGTGCGATGCGCTTGCCCTGCAGGCCGGCGGCATCTTCCGTCGTAAGCGGAATCATCTTTTCCTTGGCCATGGCCGGCGCGGCGCACAGCAACAGCGCCATGGCGGCGCCTAAGGTATTACGCATGTTTTCCCCCTTGAGGACGCGTCAGCGTCCGCCCGCCGGCCACGTCATCGACGCGTCCCACCTGGCGGGCGGCATAGCTTGCGGCTCAGGGAACGAAGTTGTCGAGCTTCTTCTTGACCGCCACGTTCTTCAGGCTCACGTACTTGGGCAGGCCGTCGCGGCCGTAGGGTAGCGGCGCCTCGCCCTGGATCAGCGGCTGCAGGTAGGCACGCGCCCGCGCGGTGATGCCAAAGCCGTCCTTGCGGATGAAGCTCGCCGGCATCTTCTTTTCCTGGTTGGCGATCTTCGCCAGCGGTGCGGCCTCGATATGCCAGCGATACGGCGCATCACTGCTGCGCACGATCACCGGCATCACCGCGTTCTGGCCTTCCAGCGCATAGCGCACCGCGGCCTTGCCCACTGCCTGGGCCTGCGCCCAGTCCGTGCGCGAGGCGATGTGTCGCGCCGAGCGCTGCAGGTAATCAGGCAGGGTCCAATGGACCTTGTAGCCCAGCGCCTGCTTGACCCGATCGGCCAGGTGCGCGGCCACGCCGCCCAGTTGCGTATGTCCGAAGGAATCCTTGGCGCCGCCAGCGTCGGCGACGAACCGCCCCTCGGCATCGTGGATGCCTTCGCTGGCCACCACCACGCACCAGCCCACGCGCTCGACCACCTTGCGCACCTGGGCCAGGAAGGCCGCTTCGTCGTAGGCGCGTTCGGGCAGCAAAATGATCTGTGGCGCCTCGTCGGCCGATTGCCCGGCCAGGCCCGCGGCGGCGGCCAGCCAGCCGGCATGGCGGCCCATCGCTTCGTAGATGAAGACCTTGGTCGAAGTATCGGCCATCGCGGCCACGTCCAGCGCTGCCTCGCGCACGGACACGGCGGTGTACTTCGCCGCCGAGCCGAAGCCGGGGCAGGTATCGGTGACCGCCAGGTCGTTGTCGATGGTCTTGGGCACGCCGATGCAGTGCAGCGGGTAGTCGAAAGCCTGCGCCAGCTGCGAGACCTTCCATGCGGTATCGGCCGAGTCGTTGCCGCCGTTGTAGAGGAACCAGCGCACGTCATGCGCGCGCAATACCTCCAGCAGGCGTTCGTACTTGCCGCGATCGGCCTCCAGCGACTTGAGCTTGTAGCGACACGAACCGAACGCACCCCCCGGCGTATGCGCCAGCGCGCGAATGGTGGCGGCCGATTCCTTGCTGGTGTCGATCAGGTCTTCGCGCAGCGCGCCGAGGATGCCGTTGCGCGCCGCCAGTACCTTTACCTTGCGTGCGCGGGCCTCGGCGATGACCGCCGCCGCAGTGGCGTTGATGACGGCGGTAACGCCGCCGGACTGTGCATAAAGCAGGGTGCCTTGGGCCATGGGAGCCGCCTCCTGTAGCGGTTGGACATTGCCGGGACATTACCCGGATGCGGTAAAGTGGGTGTATTGCGGTGCAGCGCGAGCGCTGGCGCGCGCCCTGCACACTGCCCCCGTTTTCTCTCTCTGGAGTGACATGATGCGACTGGTTCTGTTGGGGCCGCCCGGTTCGGGCAAGGGCACCCAGGCGGCTCGACTGAAGGAAAAGCTGAACATCCCGCACATTTCCACCGGCGACCTGCTGCGTGCCGAAGTCGCCGCTGCCACCCCGCTGGGCCTGCAGGCCAAGGAAGTAATGGCGCGTGGCGACCTGGTCTCCGATGAAATCCTGCTGGGCATGCTGGAATCGCGCCTGGGCCAGGCCGACGTCGCCAATGGCTTCATCCTCGATGGCTACCCGCGCAATCTCGCCCAGGCGGCAGCGCTGGACGGCCTGCTGACCAAGATCGGCCAGCCGCTGGATGCCGTGGTGCAGCTGGATGTGGGCACCGACCTGCTGGTCGAGCGCATCGCCGGGCGCGCCAAGGCTGAAGGCCGCGAAGACGACAACCCCGAATCGGTGCGCAAGCGCCTGCAGGTCTACAACGATTCCACCGCACCGGTCATCGGCTACTTTGCCGACCGCGGCAAGCTGGCGCGGGTCGACGGTGTTGGCAGCTTGGATGAAGTGCTGGCGCGCATCAGCGCCGCCCTGGCGCGCTGAGCGCCCGCCGAACCGATCCACCGCCGGTCCTTGGCGCTTGCCCAACAAGCGCCAGGCACCCGCCGGCGCTGCAGGCGCCCCAAAGAAAAAGCCCCCGGCATCGCCGAAGCGACACCGGGGGTCTGATTTCAAATAAGCGCCAGCGGTCAGGCTTGCTCAGAGCCCCGCAACATGAGCTCCCTGGGGATTGGCCTCTTGGGGAGTAGGACCAGAGTGGGATGCTGCGGCTGGCGTTCAGTATTGTGACCAAACAGCCCCTGCGCTGATATCGGGAAGTTCCCGACACCCGCTTTCCTTTTCCCCTACATCGCCCCGAAGGCTGGCGTCGCGCCGGTTCACGGCAATGCGCGCGATCGGAGACAATCGCCGGATGAGCAAAATCCACATCCTCGGCATCGCCGGGACTTTCATGGGCGGCGTGGCCGCGTTGGCCCGCGAGTTGGGGCACACCGTCGAGGGCAGCGACCAGGCGATCTATCCGCCCATGTCCACCCAGCTTGAAACGCTCGGCATCACCCTGGCCCAGGGTTACGCCCCGGCCAATATTTCGGCCGATTGCGACGAGGTTGTCATCGGCAATGCCTTGTCCCGCGGCAATGAAGCGGTGGAAGCGGTGCTGGATGCCGGCCGCCGCTATACCTCCGGTGCGCAATGGCTGGCCGAGCAGGTGCTGCCGGGTCGCACCACCCTGGCGGTGGCGGGTACCCACGGCAAGACCACCACCACCACGTTGCTGGCCTGGCTGCTCCAGGCCGCCGGCCGTGAGCCCGGCTTCCTGATCGGTGGCGTTGCCGAGGACTTCGGTGTTTCTGCCCGCATCGGCGGCGGTCGCGAGTTCGTGGTCGAGGCCGACGAATACGACACGGCGTTCTTCGACAAGCGCAGCAAGTTCGTCCACTACCGGCCGACGATCGCCATCCTCAACAACCTGGAATACGACCACGCCGATATCTTTCCCGACGTGGCCGCGATCCAGCGCCAGTTCCACCATCTGGTGCGCACCGTGCCGGGCAACGGCCGGCTGATCGTCAATGGCGAAGATTCGCGCCTGGCCGAAGTGTTGGCGATGGGCTGCTGGACGCCGGTCGAGCGCTTCGGTTTCGATCCGGCGCTGGAATGGAGCGCGCGCCTGCTGTCCGCCGATGGCAGCCGTTTCGCCGTGCTGCACCGGGGCGAGGAGATCTGCATCGTGGAATGGCCGCTGCTGGGCCGGCACAACGTGCTCAATGGCCTGGCCGCGCTCGCCGCCGTGCATGCCGTTGGCGTGGCGCCGGCCAGCGTGGTCGATGCACTGCGCACGTTCCGCAGCGTCAAGCGCCGCCTGGAAGTGCTCGGCGAGCGCCAGGGCATCACGGTTTACGACGACTTCGCCCATCATCCCACCGCCATTGCGACGACCCTGGAAGGCCTGCGCGCGCGCGTAGGCGACGCGCGCATCGTCGTGGCGATGGAGCCACGCAGCAACTCGATGCGCCTGGGCGCGCATGCCGACGCCCTGGCGCCGTCGCTGGATGCCGCCGATGTCGTGGTGTTCCTGCATCGGCCGGAACTGCGCTGGGATTCGTCGCCGATCCTGGCGCGCGTGCGCGGGCAATCGCAGGTGGTGGGTGATGCCGACGCACTGCTTGCCGCGCTGGGGGCGTCGGTGCAGCCCGGTGACCACGTGGTGTTCATGTCCAACGGCGGGTTCGACGGCGCCCCGCGCCGCTTCCTGCAGGCGTTGGCTGCCTGAGCGACGGATGCCGATGCGCCCCGACGATGCCACCGCGCTGCCGCTGTTTCCATTGCACGCCACGTTGCTGCCGGGCGCGACGATCTCGTTGCGCGTGTTTGAACGCCGCTACCTGGACCTGGTGCGCGATTGCGGGCGCAGTGGTGCCAGTTTCGGCATCTGCCTGATCCTGGAAGGCCGTGAGGTCGGCGTGCCGGCGACCCCGGCCGCGTTCGGCACCGAAGCGCGCATCGAGGACTTCGATGTCGGCGCCGATGGCGTTCTGGTGCTGCGGTTGCGCGGTGCGCGCCGTTTCCATGTCGCGCATACCCGCGTGCGCGACAACGGGCAGGTGATGGGTGACGTGCATTGGTGCGAACCGGACAACGATGACGAGTTGCGTCCGGAACACGCGCTGCTGGCCACGCTGCTGGAACACCTGATCGAACAGGCCGGCCCGCAGTACGGTGCCACCTCACCGGCGCAGCTTGATCAGGCAGCCTGGGTGGGTTGGCGCCTGGGTGAACTGCTGCCGCTCACCGAGACGCAGCGCCTGTCGCTGCTGCAGCAGGACGATCCGCACCAGCGGCTCGATTTGCTGCTTTCCTGGATGCCCTGAGCGGCGCCGCATCCGCGCGCGGCCGTCGCCGACATCGCCGCACGCCGCACTCAGCGCGGCGGCGTGGATGCCGTATCGGCGGTATCGATGAGGATCACCGGCATGCCGCTGCGTGGCCGGTACTCGATGCGCCAGGCCAGCCCGCCCAGTGACTCCTGCAGCGCATCCAGGGCCGGATCGACACCGCGCACCGGGCGCCACAAGCCGACCATGCCGAAGTGCCGGCCGAAATGCAGGGTCTGCGTGCTGCCGATCCACACCGGCTCCTCGCCCGGTTGCAGCCGCGCCGACGCCGGCCACAAGCGCAACACGTGCAGTTCGTTCGGCGTCGCACCGGCGCGCAGCAACAGCAACGCTTCGACCTGGGTATCGAGGGTGGCGGGCAACACGGGCACCTCGCCCGGCTCGGCCTTGGTGTCGAGCAGCAACAGCGCCTGTTCCCATCCGGCCTGTGGCTGCACGCGCCAGCCCGCGCCTTCCAGCTGTGCGCGCAAGGGCGCCAGTGGGCCGGCAATCTGCACGTCCAGCGGCCAGCGCTGGTCGTCGTCGAACTCATTGCGACGCGCCGGCAAGGCGCGCCACTGCGATACCCACCAACCCCGCGCGTCCAGTTCCATTTTCACCGGGTGCGGCGGCTCGAACTTGACCAGCTTCTCTTCCAGGTGGCGCGGCGCCAGGACCACGGCGGCGAGCGCGAACGTGCCGTAGAACAACCAGGCCACCGGCTTGACCCAGAACGAACGATTGAAGCGCCGGCGATAGGCAATGCCGAGTACCAACAGCCAGAACGTGCCGAACAACATTCCGCCGATGACATCGCTGAGCCAGTGCGCGCCCAGGTACAGGCGGGCAAAGCCAATGATCGACACCACCGCGCCGCATACCAGGTACGGCCAGACGCGGCTGCGCCCGGGCAGTTCGCGGGCGATCAGCACGGCGAAGAAGCCGAAGGTGATCGTGGCCATCGTCACGGCCACTGAAGGAAAGCCGAAACCGCTGCTGGCCGCTGGCGGCCGCACCACGTGCACGGTGGCCCCGAGCAGCTTGGTCAGCGCCAGGCCAAAAGCCAGCGCAGCCAGCCAGTGCGCCACCGACAACCAGCGCCGCCGCCACAGCAGGTAGCCCATGGCCACGAGGATGGCCGGCAACAGGATCTGCCAATCGCCGAGCGAGGCGAGCGCGGCCATCGGATAATCGGCCAGCGGATTGCGCAGCGCGAGCATCAGGTCGTGGACGGCCAGATCGATCGCGAGCGGCTCGCCGTGTGCCAGCACCACCATCAACAGCACGAACCAGCCCCAGCCCAGCAGCAGGAGCATCAGTGCCAGCACCGCCAGCGGCACGGACTCACGCCGCCGCGGATCGAACACACCCACCGACCAGTTGCCCAGCACCGGATGCCGGTGCGACCAGGCCAGCAAGCGTGCCAGCAACGAATCCAGATGCGCCGCGGACCAGCGATAGCCGTACAGCACGAAGGCCCAGACCCCACCCAGGACGATGGCCAGCAGCGCCACCACCATCACCAGGCGGCCGGCGACGGCCGCGACCGCATCGTAGGCCGTGCCCAACACCCAGCCGGGCACCAGGAACAGCAGTGCCCAGGAAATCGCCGCGATGCCGCTGGCCAGCGCATAGCGACGCACCGGCATGTGCGACATACCGGCGATGGCGGGCACGAAGGGGCGGATTGCCCCGACATAGCGGGCGACCAGGATGCTCTTGAAGGCATTGCGGCGGAACAGCACTTCGCCGCGATCGAGCAACTGCGGGTAGCGATTGAACGGCCAGAAGCCGTACAAGCGCCGGCCCCAGCGATGGCCCACCCAGAAGCTGATCGCATCACCGGCGAAGGCGCCCACCGCGGCGCAGGCGAGCGCATACGGACCGGAGATCTGGCCCAGGCCGATCAACACACCGATGGCAAACAGCAGCGGCAAAGCCGGCACGATGGCGCCGAGCACGATCACCGCATCACAGAAGGCGATGGCGAAGATGACTGCACCGGCCGCCAGTGGGTGATGGGTGATCCACTGCAGCGTGGCGTCGATCCAGGGTGAGTTCATGGCCTGATTATAGGAGGGCGATGCTGTCCCGATGGCGACAGCGTCGCGCCTACAATGCCGTCATGCCCACGCCCTCCGTACCTGCCGAAGCGCTCAAGTCCGACAGTTTCGGCCGCATCCTGCTGATGCAGGGGACTGACGGCCCCTTCGTACGCCGCGATCTCACCGCCTCGCCATGGTGGCTACGCCTGCCGGCCTGGTACCTGGCCCGGCGCGAGGCCCTCGCGCTGCGCCATATCGAGGGCCTGCCCGCGATGCCGCGGCTGCTCGGCTGGGATGGCACCTACCTGGATCGCAGTTTCCTGGCGGGGCAGGCGATGTACCTGCGGCCCCCTCGCGGTGACGTGGCGTACTTCCGCGCGGCACGGCGGTTGTTGCAGCAGTTGCACCGACGCGGCGTGGCCCACAACGACCTAGCCAAGGAGGCGAACTGGCTGGTGCTCGATGATGGTGCGCCGGGGTTGATCGATTTCCAGCTGGCGGTGCGCGGTGATCCCCGCTCGCGCTGGATGCGGTTGCTGGCGCGGGAGGACCTGCGTCATCTGCTCAAGCACAAGCGCATGTACTGCGGGCAAGCGCTGACGCCGGTGGAGCGGCGGGTGCTCAAGCGGCACTCGTGGGTGCGCGACCTGTGGTTTCGCACCGGCAAGCCGGTGTACCGGTTTGTGACGCGGCGCGTGTTGCATTGGGAGGATAACGAGGGGCAGGGGCCAAAGGCCTAGTTCCCTATCCCCCGCGCCTGTCGGCGCGCCCCCCTTTCCAAGGGGGGCTGTTTCTCCATTTGGTTCTTTGCGCGTCTGATGGTTTGCACCGTGCGGTAGCTGCTGTCGCCTTACGGTGCGGGCCCCGACCCCTCGGGGGCAGGCGTTTCGGTTCCGGCGTACATCCATGTACTCAGTCACCGACCGTGGGCCATCCATGGCCCACTAACGCCTGCCCCCGAGG
>Ga0160473_101144_pt1 | contig 14138 bp, 7 predicted proteins | sample HID1975I_E11MG_FD_108217 | JGI IMG/M metagenome (GOLD analysis project Ga0160473, IMG submission 108217) | Enriched soil microbial communities from UW Madison campus, WI, USA - HID1975I_E11 MG | ecosystem: Environmental > Terrestrial > Soil > Unclassified | place: USA: Madison, Wisconsin... | reverse complement strand
TGAAGCGCGGTTGCGGCTTCGTGCAGATCCCGACGACGCTGCTCGCCCAGGTCGACAGCTCGGTCGGCGGCAAGACCGCGATCAACACCCGCGCCGGCAAGAACCTGATCGGCGCATTCCACCAGCCGAGCTTCGTGCTGATCGATCCTACCACGCTGGACAGCCTGCCCCGGCGCGAGACCGGCGCGGGTTATGCCGAGGTGGTGAAATACGGCCTGATCGACGATCCCGAGTTCTTCGCCTGGTGCGAGACCAACGGCCCCGCACTGCTCGCCGGCGATCCCGACGCGCGGGCACGGGCCATCGCCACCAGCGTCGCCGCCAAGGCGCGCACCGTCGCCGCCGACGAGCGCGAGACATCCGGCACCCGCGCGCTGCTCAATCTCGGTCACACCTTCGGCCATGCGCTCGAGGCGGAGACCGGATTCTCCAGCAAGCTCCTCCATGGCGAGGCGGTGGCGGCGGGCATGGCGCTCGCTTATGCTTTCTCGGCCGAACAGGGCCTGTGCCCGGCCGGGGATGCCACCCGCGTCGCGGCCCATCTGCGCGCTGCCGCCCTGCCCGATGGCCTTGAAGCCGCCGGCGTCTCCGCCGATGGCGCGCGGCTGGTCGGCCATATGGCGCATGACAAGAAGATGGCCGGCGGCCGCCTGCCCTTCATCCTCGCGCGCGGCATTGGACAGAGCTATCTCGACAAGTCGGTCGACCTCGCCGACGTCGCCGCCTTCCTCGATCGCCAGCGGCGCTGACGCCGAGCAATTCTTAGAGCCACTGACCAACGTTTGATAAAAATCCAAAAACCGTTCGTGTCGAGCGAAGTCGAGACACAGGATGCAGGTGTCTCGACTTCGCTCGACACGAACGGGCAGCGAGAATCCACCGTTGCGTAAGGAATCCGCCAGGATCTTGAAACGCAGACCGCTGATCAGGCTCTGGCAAGCCCTTCCCGCACGCGCGCCAGCGCCGCCTCCAGCGGAGCGCCCTCGCCCAGCAGAGCGAAGGTGCCGTTCATCGCGAAGACGCAATGGCCGTGGACCGTCGCCAGCAGCGAGCGGGCAAGCGCGGGAGCCTCGGCCGCGCGGGCAGGCGGCAACACCGCCTCCACCTCCGCCACGACGCGCCCGATCAGCCGGTCGAGCGCCTCGGCGTACCAGTCGGGCGGGCTCTCTCCGGCCGGCAGGCGGTGGTCGTAGATCGCGGCCCAGCTATGGCGATGCTCTTCGGCAAAACTGAAGTAGCTGCGCACCAGGCAGTCGGTGCGGTCCGCGCCGCCCTCGGCCAGCGCGGCATCCAGATGCGCCGTCCACAGGTCCAACGTACGCGCGTTGATCGCCAGCACCAGCCGATCCACGTTGCAGAACACGTTGAACAGCGTGCCGATCGAATAGCCGATCCGCTTGGCCACCTCGCGCGCGGAAAAGCGGGCGAAGCCGACCGCCTCCATCTGGGCATGCCCCTCCGCCACGATCAGCGTCGCCAGTTCTTCCCGCGTATGATCCGATCGCCGCGCCACCCGAAACCTCTTTTTGATCACTGTTCATTATTTAATTGAACGCCGCTCATTATGCCGATATATGCTATGTCGAGCAATAGCGTGGAGCGCGCCGTGATCGAACTCGTGACCATCGGGCTGATCATCGCCATGGCGATGCTGTGGAAACGGCTGCGCCGGGCCGAGGAGCGCATCGCGGCGCTGAACGCTCGGCTGGGGGCGGGGAATATACCCGCTGAGGTCGCCCCACGCCCGATGATCGCCACTCCGCAACATGTCGCCCAGCCCGCGCCACCGCCCGTCGAACCCGAACCGGCTGAACCATCCGTGTCCGAGCGAGTTACCCCCGAGCCGGCCGGCCCCGGCCTGATCGCCCGGGCGCGCGAAACCGTGTTCGAGGAATTGTTCGGGTCTCGCCTGCCGATCTGGGCAGGTGGCGTCACGCTGGCGGTGGCGGGCGTCTTTCTGGTCAAATACTCGATCGATACCGGACTGCTGTCGCCTCTGCTGCGCGTAACGCTTGGCCTGTTCTTCGGGCTCGGCCTCATCGCGGGCGCCGAGGTCGCGCGGCATTTCTCGGCGCGGGTCCGCGATCCGCGCGTGGCACAGGCGCTGGCCGGCGCGGGAGTCGCGTGCTGCTACGCCGCGATCCTGATCGCGACCAATCTCTACGCACTCGTCGGCCCCCTCACCGCGTTCATCGGGCTGGCGGGCGTGACGGCGGGCGCAATCGCGCTCGCCCTGCGCTTCGGCGCGCCATCGGCCGTGCTGGGCCTGGTCGGCGGGCTGTCCGCGCCGGCGCTCGTCGGCGGGCCGGAATCGAGCACGCCCGCGCTCGCGCTCTATCTGATGCTCGTGATCGCAGCCCTGGCCGGCGTCGCCCGGCGGCAGGGCTGGCTGTGGCTTTCGGCGGCGGCGCTGCTCGGTGGGTTTGGTTGGGGCGCGGTGCTGATCGCGACGAGCACGCTCGATTTCGCCACCAGCGGGGCGATCGGCGTGCTACTGCTCGCGCTCGCCTTCGCCGTGCCAGCCCTCGGCTTCGGAACCACCGTCGCCGATCGGGCACCCGAACGCGCCACCCGCCTCTTCACGATCGGTGCCGCCGCGATCCAGCTGGCGCTGCTGGTCGTCCAGGGCGATTTCGGCGCGCTCGAATGGGGCTTCTATGGTCTGTTGGCGATCGGCGCGGTGGCGCTGGCGCGGATCGACGCCGGCCAGCGGCTGATGCCCGCAGTCGCGCTGGCAGTCGCACTCGCCACCATCGCCTTCTGGCCCGAGCCCGATCCGCGCATGCTGGCCGCCGTCGCGGGTGGGCTGCTGGCGATCCTCTGCGCGCCCGCGCTGATCGACGCATGGCATCCGGTGCGCGGACGGATCGCAACGGCGCAGGGAGTCGCCGCGCTGATCGGCGCGGTGGCGGTCGGGTGGATGCGCTTTCCGGAAATGCTGAGCGACGCCGGCTGGGCGGCGATGTCGGCCGCCTTCTCGCTCGCGGCCGCGTTCGCCGCAGCGCAGGAGTACAGGGGACAAGGCCCGGATGGATCAGCCGCCGACCTGACGGCCGATTGGCGCTTTGCGCTGCTCACCACCGCCTCTGCCGCGCTGGCCGCCATCGCCGCCGCCTTCGCGCTTCCCGGTGATGCCCTTCCCGCTGCCTACGCCACGGGCGCGCTGCTGGTCGCGCTGGCCCCGCGACGATACCCCCGGCTCGGCCTCGTCGAGCCCGCGCTGTTGTTTGCGGGCCTGGCGGTGCTGACGGCCCTGCCCCGTCTTGCCGCCTGGGCGATCGGCGTCTCCCCGGTCGTCGTGGGCGAGCCGGCATTCGTGACCGCCCTGCCCTCTCCGCGAGACGCCCTGCTGACGATCGCGCTCCCCGGCCTGATCCTGGCCGGTACCGCGCTTGTACGCAGCTGGCGTCCTCCGTTGCGCAGCGCCATCCTCGCCAGCGGGGCGGTGATGATCGCGGTCGCGGCGCACGTCCTGTTCAAGCAGATCTTTTCGATCTCGACGTCCGAACAGGCCATTGCGCAGGGCATGGCAGAACGCGTGCTGCTGACCGGAGCCCTCTTCGCCCTCTCGGCGGCAGCGATATGGCGGCAGGACCGGCTGCCGATGCTTCGGCCGATTGGCCTCGTGCTCGGCGGCATCGCGCTGGCGCGGCTTGCATGGTTCGACCTTCTGGTCTTCAATCCCCTGGTCGTCGAGCAGGCGGTGGGGGGATGGCCGATCGTCAATCTGCTGATACCGGCCTATGGCCTGCCGATCGCCTGGCTGGCGCTGGTCGCGCGCCGGGAACCTGCATTGGCGAAGACGCTGCGGCATCCCGCGACCGCGCTGGCCATGCTGCTCGTCCTGATGCTCACGGCGACCGGCATCCGTCAGGCGTTCCACGGCAGCATCCTGACCGTCCCCGGCGTTCCGCCTGCGGAAGACATCGTCCGTTCGCTCGCGGGCATCGCGCTGGCGCTGGGCTTCCTGCGCTACGGCATCTGGCACGGCGGCAAGCCGTGGCGCATCGCCGCGCTCGCGCTGATGCTCGCCACGGTCACCAAGGTGTTCCTCTTCGACGCCGCCGGGCTGGAAGGGCTGCTGCGCATCGCGAGCTTCGTCGCGCTGGGCTTCAGCCTGATCGGCATCGGGTGGCTCTACAATCGCTATCTCCAGACTCCGCCACGCTGAAGCCCCCAACCGGATACTGAACCATGGCCGCCCCCGCCTTTTCGCTGCTTGGCCAACGCCGCTTCGGGCCGTTGTTCGCGACCCAGTTCCTCGGCGCGTTCAACGACAATCTCTACCGATCGGCGATGCTGTTCCTGATCGCCTTCCACCTGATGCGCGGCGACCCACATGGCAGCGCGCTGATGGCGACGATCGCGGGGGGCATCTTCATCCTGCCCTATTTCCTGTTCTCCAGCCTGGCCGGCCAGCTGGCCGATCGCATCGACAAGGCCCGGCTGGCCCGCGCGGTAAAGCTGGCGGAGGTCGCCATCATGCTGGTCGGATCGGTCGCGCTGCTGCACGATTCGATCGCCCTGCTGATGATCGTTCTCTTTGCGATGGGCACGCATTCCACCTTCTTCGGCCCAATCAAATACTCGATCCTGCCCCAGCATCTCGGCGCGCACGAACTGATGGGCGGAACGGGACTGGTCGAGGCGGGAACCTTCCTTGCCATCCTGTTCGGCCAGATCGCGGGCGGGCTGATGACGCAGGGCATGTCCGCCGGCGCGGTGCTAGCGGTCGCGCTGGTAGGGCTGCTGGTGAGCCTCCTCATCCCGACCGCGCCGCCCGAAGGCGAGCGCCCCGCGATCGACTGGAACCTGCCGCGCGCCACGGGCGAGATCATCGCCCATGCACGCACGAGCCGCCCGCTGTTCCTGTCGATCCTCGGCATCAGCTGGTTCTTCGCGCTGGGCGCGGTGCTGACCCAGCAGTTCGTGCCGATGGTCGGCGCGATGAACGCCGACGAAACCGTCGCCGCCGCCTTTCTCGGCCTGTTCTCGGTCGGCGTGGCGATCGGGTCGATCGGCGTGAGCCGGCTGCTCGGCGGGGAAATCTCGGCCCGCTACGTGCCGATCTCCGCGCTGGTGCTGGCGCTGGCGGTGATCGACCTCAGCATCTCGGTGCGGCTCGTCGATCCGGCATCGGCGCAGGTTGGCATCGCCGGCTTCCTCGCGCTGGACGGCAGCTGGCGGATGATGGTCGACCTGATCGTGATCGCACTGGCGGCGGGCGTCTACATCGTCCCGCTCTACGCGCTGCTGCAGACCCTGGGCGATCCGGCCAGCCGATCCCGCCATGTCGCCGCCAACAACGTGCTCAACGCGATCGCGATGGTCGGCGTCTCGGCGGCAGTCGCGGTGTTGCTGTCGATGGGGCAGTCGACCGCGAGCGTCTTCCTGCTGCTGGGCCTGATCGGGCTGGGCGTCGCGCTCGTCGCCTGCGCCTTCCTGCCCGAAACCGTGATCAAGGCGATGGTCAGGGCGACGCTCACCGCGCTCTATCGCGTCGAGGTCGCGGGCGCGGAGAATATGCCTGCCCCCGGCGTCCGCGCGGTGGTGGTGGTCAACCACGTCTCCTTCCTCGATGGCCTGCTGCTGGCCGCCTTCCTGCCGGGCAAGCCGACCTTCGCGATCCACAGCCGCATCGCCCGCGCGTGGTGGCTGCGCCCCTTCCTCGGGCTGTTCGATGCCTTCCCCGTCGACCCCACCAACCCGATGTCCGCCAAGGCCATGGTGAAGGCCGTGCGAGAGGGCCGAACCCTCGTGATCTTCCCCGAGGGCCGCATCACCGTGACGGGCGCGCTGATGAAGGTCTTCGACGGGCCGGGCATGGTCGCCGACAAGGCCGACGCGCCGATCGTGCCGGTCAGGATCGACGGTGCGCAATACACGCCCTTCTCGCGCCTGCGCGGCAAGATCCGGCTGCGCTGGTTTCCCAAGATCCGCCTGACCGTGCTGCCACCCCGGCGCTTCGCGATCGAGGGAGCGATGTTGGCCCGGGAACGCCGGGCGATCGCCGGCCGCCGCCTCTACGACGAGATGAGCGAGATGATCTTCGCCACCTCCGATATCGACCGCAGCCTGTTCACCGCCCTGCTCGATGCCGCGCGGATACACGGCTGGGGGGCGCCGGTGGTCGAGGACGTCAAGCGCGAGCCGCTGACCTACAACCGCCTGGTCGCGGGATCGCTGGCGCTGGGCCGGCTGCTCGCGAAGGGGAGTTCGCAGGGCGAGGCCGTGGGCATCCTGCTGCCCAACGTCAACGGCGTGGCCGTCGCCTTCTTCGCGCTGCAGGCGCATGGGCGCGTCCCGGCGATGCTGAACTATACTGCCGGCCTCACCAATCTCGACGCCGCATGCACCGCCGCACGCATCCGCACCATCGTCACCGCGCGCGCCTTCATCGATCAGGCGAAGCTGGGCGAGACGATGGCTGCGCTGGGCAAGACGCGCAGGGTGATCCACCTGGAGGACATCGCCGAGCGGATCGGGCCGGTCGATCGCGCGCTCGCGCTCATCAAGACCCGCATCGCCCGCTACGCGCATGCAGGACTCGGCATCCACCCCGATAATCCGGCGGTGATCCTCTTCACTTCCGGGTCGGAAGGGCTGCCCAAGGGCGTCGCGCTTTCGCACCGCAACATCATCGCCAACTGCCAGCAGCTTGCCGCCCGGATCGATTTCAACTCGTCGGACGTGGTGCTCAACGCGCTGCCCGTGTTCCACAGCTTCGGGCTTACCGGCGGCACACTCCTGCCGATCCTCAACGGCATCCGCACTCTGCTCTACCCGAGCCCGCTCCATTACCGGATCGTGCCCGCGCTGGCCTATGACTCCAACGCCACCGTCCTGTTCGGCACCGACACCTTCCTCGCCGGCTATGCCCGCATGGCCAGCCCCTATGACTTCTACAGCATCCGCTACGTCTTCGCCGGTGCCGAGAAGGTGCGCGACGCGACTCGCGCGGCATGGTCGGAACGCTTCGGCCTGCGCATCCTGGAGGGCTATGGCGCGACCGAGGCGGGGCCGGTCATCGCGGTCAACACGCCGATGCACTTTCGCGCCGGCAGCGTCGGCCGGCTGCTGCCCGCCATCGAACCCCGGCTCGACCCCGTTCCCGGCATTACCGAAGGCGGGCGTCTTGCGATCCGCGGCCCGAACATCATGGCCGGGTACTTCAAGGCCGACGCCCCCGGCATCCTCCAGCCGCCCGATCAGGGCTGGCACGATACCGGCGACATCGTGACGATCGACGATCAGGGTTTCGTCACGATCCGGGGCCGCGCCAAGCGCTTCGCCAAGATCGGGGGCGAGATGATCTCGCTGCCTGCGGTCGAGGGTTACGCCGCCGGCGTCTGGCCGGGTTTCGACCATGCCGTCGTGACCCGCCCCGATCCCCGCAAGGGCGAGCAGCTCGTCCTCTTCACGACCGCGCCCGGTGCCGCCGCCGCCGCGCTTTCGGCTTGGGGCCGGGCCAATGGCATCGCCGAGCTCGCCCTTCCCCGCGACATCCGGCCGATCGAGGCGCTTCCCGTCCTGGGCACTGGCAAGACCGATTACGTGACCCTGACGATGATGGCCGCGATGGCCGGCTGAGCCTGATCAGCCAGCCAGCTCCACCGCCATCGCGGTAGCCTCGCCACCGCCGATGCACAGGCTCGCGACGCCGCGCTTCAACCCGTGCCGTTCCAGTGCCGCCAGCAGGGTCGCCAGGATACGGGCGCCGGACGCACCGATCGGATGGCCCAGCGCGGTCGCGCCGCCGTGGATGTTCAGCCGGTCGTCGGCGATGCCGATCTCGCGCTGCGCGATCATCGCCACCACGGCGAACGCCTCGTTGATTTCGAAGAGGTCGACGTCCGCCACCGCCCATCCCGCCTTGGCGAGCAGCTTGCGGATCGCGGGCACCGGCGCGCTGGTGAACTGCCCCGGCTCCTGCGCATGTCCGGAAGCCGCCACCACCCGCGCGACGACGGGCAGACCCAGTCGTTCGGCGATGCTCCGCCGCGTCATCACCAGCGCCGCAGCACCATCGGATATCGACGACGCGTTGGCGGCGGTGACGGTGCCATCCTTGCCGAAGGCGGGCCGGAGCGTCGGGATCTTGTCGGGCCTCGCCCTGCCGGGCTGCTCGTCGGTGTCGACGATCGTCTCGCCCGACCTGTCCGAGAACTTTACCGGCGCGATCTCCCGCACGAAGGCCCCTTCCGCGATCGCCGCTCGCGCCCGCTCCAGCGAGCGAAGCGCATAGGCGTCCTGCGCCTCACGGGTCAGCCCCCATTCGGCGGCGGCTTCATCGGCGAAGGCACCCATCAGCTTGCCGGGCGAATAGGCGTCCTCCAGCCCGTCGAGGAACATCGAATCCTGGATCACGTCATGGCCGATCCGCGCGCCGCCGCGATGCTTGGCGAGCAGATAGGGCGCGTTGGTCATGCTCTCCATGCCGCCCGCGACGACGATGTCCGCGCTCCCCGCCGCGATCGCCTCCGCCGCCATGATCGCGGCCTGCATGCCCGATCCGCACATCTTGTTGATCGTCGTGGCCTCGACCGATCGGGGCAGGCCCGCCCCCAGCGCCGCCTGCCGCGCGGGCGCCTGGCCAAGCCCGGCGGGAAGGACGCAACCCATGTAGATGCGGTCGATCAGATCCGGCTCGACACCCGCCCTCGCAACCGCCGCTTCGACCGCCACGGTGCCGAGCGCCGTCGCGCTCAGGCCGCCAAGCGATCCCTGGAACGCGCCCATCGGCGTGCGTGCGTAGGATGCGATGACGACGGGATCGCTGGAATCGCTGGTCATTACGGGCTTCCTCTCGGGCTGGCGGGTTTGCCGCTCCAGCCCGATATGGTCGCCCGACCTGCCCCGCTCAAGCGGCGTCCGCTGCCTTTCGCTGCTGGCGGAACCGGTGGAGCAGCGGCTCGGTATAGCCATTGGGCTGGTCGACACCCTCGAACACCAGCGCGCGCGCCGCCTGATAGGCGATGCTGGCCGACGGATCGGCCGCCATCGGCCGATACAGCGGATCGTCGGCATTCTGCGCGTCGACCTTGGCCGCCATCCTCAGCAGCGCGGCATCGATCTCCTCCGCCGTGCAGACGCCGTGGAGCAGCCAGTTGGCCATGTGCTGCGAGGAGATGCGCAGCGTCGCCCGGTCCTCCATCAAGCCGACATCATGGATGTCCGGCACCTTGGAGCAGCCGACACCCTGGTCGATCCAGCGGACGACATAGCCCAGTATCCCCTGCGCATTGTTGTCCAGCTCCTCGCGGATCTCGGCCTCGGACCAGTTGACGCCATGCGCGACCGGGATCGTCAGCAGCTTGCCCAGCGCCGGCACCGGCTCGCCCGCGATCTCGCGCTGCCGAGCGAAGACGTCGAGCTGGTGGTAATGGAGCGCGTGCAGCGTCGCGGCGGTCGGGCTCGGCACCCAGGCAGTGTTCGCACCCGATTTGGGATGGCCGATCTTCTGTTCGATCATGTCCGCCATCCGGTCCGGCGCGGCCCACATCCCCTTGCCGATCTGCGCCTTGCCCGAAAGGCCACAGGCCAGGCCGATGCGGACGTTGCGGTCCTCATAGGCAGCGATCCAGTCGCTCTGCCGCATCGCGCCCTTCCGAACCATCGGCCCCGCCCGCATCGACGTGTGCATCTCGTCCCCGGTGCGATCGAGGAAGCCGGTGTTGATGAAGACGATCCGGTCCTTCACCGCCGCGATGCAGGCGGCAAGATTGGCGGAGGTGCGGCGTTCCTCGTCCATCACGCCGATCTTGATCGTGTGGCGGGCAAGGTCGAGCATGTCCTCGATCGCGTCGAACAGCCGGTCGGCGAAGGCGACCTCCTCCGGACCATGCATCTTCGGCTTGACGATATAGATCGATCCCGCGCGGCTGTTGCGATACGCGCCATCGCCTTTCAGGTCGTGGATCGCGATCAGGCTGGTGACGATGCCGTCGAGGATACCCTCCGGGGCCTCCGCACCGTCGGCAAGGCGAACCGCCGGATTGGTCATCAGATGGCCGACATTGCGCACGAACAACAGGCTCCGCCCCGGCAGGACAAGCTCCGCGCCGTCCGCACCGGCATAGGCCCGGTCGCCGGCGAGCTTGCGGGTCACCGTCCGCCCGCCCTTGTCGAAGCTCGCTTCCAGGTCACCCTTCATCAGGCCCAGCCAGTTGGCGTAGGCGGCAACCTTGTCCTCGGCATCGACGGCCGCCACCGAGTCTTCGAGGTCGACGATGGTGGTCAGCGCGGACTCGAGAACGACATCGGCGATCCCGGCGGCATCGGTCCGGCCGATCGGATGGTCGCGATCGATCACCAGCTCGATATGCAGCCCGTTGTGCCGGAACAGCAGGTTGTCCCCGGCACGACCGACAAGCTGACCCGGATCGGCGAGAGCGGGCTCCCCATCCGCGAAGTCGGCCCAACTGCCCGAGGCAAGCGGCACCGCCTCGTCGAGGAACGCCTTCGCCCGCGCGATCACCTGCGCGCCGCGATCCGCGTCGAAGCCGCCCGGCCTGGGCGCACCGGGAAGCGCGTCGGTACCATAGAGCGCATCGTAGAGGCTCCCCCAGCGCGCATTGGCGGCGTTGAGCAGGAAGCGCGCGTTGAGCACCGGCACCACCAACTGCGGCCCCGCCATGGTGGCGACCTCCGCGTCGACCGCCTGCGTGCCGACCTCGAAAGCCGCAGGCTCGTCGACCAGATAGCCGATCGAGCGCAGGAAGCCCTGATACTCCGCCGGATCGACAGGCCGGCCGGCGCGCGCGCCATGCCACTCGTCGATCGCCTGCTGGATCACATCGCGCTTTGCCAGCAATGCCGCGTTCTCGGGGGCGAAGCGGGCATAGACGTCCGCCATGCCGGACCAGAAGCGTTCCGGTTCGATCCCGGTCCCGGGAAGCGCCTGCTCCTCGATGAAGCGCGCCAGCGCTTCGGCCACGTCCAGCCCTGCGCGATCGACCATGGTTTCGTCCTTTTCGATATCAGCCTGCGCGCGATCTAGCGACGGGGCGGCCGGATCGATAGGGGCGGATCAGCCCCGCCGGCCGCCATTCGGGTCGATCGACCTCTCGGTCAGTTTCTTCCTCAGAGTATTTCTGTTTATTCCCAACAGCTTGGCTGCACGAAGCTGATTACCCTTCACGGCGGCAAGAGTGAGTTGCAGCAACGGCCGCTCCACTTCGGCCAGAACCCGCTCGTAAAGCTCGTCGGGCGGAAGATCCTTGCCGAAGGTCGCGAAATAGCGCGCCAGATGCAGCGCCACCGCATCGGACAAGCCGCCCTGGTCGGCGATCGCGGGCGTCGGCTCGATCGCGGCGCGGCCGGTCAGCTGCTGCTCGACCAGCGTCGCGCCGATCACCTCCTCGCGGCTCAGCGCGGCGAGGCGGCGCATCATGTTCTCAAGCTCGCGGACGTTGCCCGGCCAGCCATGTCGAGTCAGCCGGTCCACCGCCGCCGTGTCGAGCGACTTGCGCGGCAGCCCGTCCGCCGCCGCGCGATCGAGGAAATGCTTCGCCAGTTCGCCGATGTCCTCCAGCCGCTGGCGCAGCGAAGGCAGCAGGATCGGCACGACGTTCAGCCGGTAATAGAGATCCTCGCGGAACAGGTTGTCCGCGATCAGCCGGGGCAGATCCTTGTGGGTGGCGGCGATGATCCGGACGTCCGCGCGGATCTGCCGCGCGCCGCCGACGGTGGTGAAATCGCCGGTCTGCAACACGCGCAGCAGCCGGGTCTGCGCTTCCATCGGCATGTCGCCGATCTCGTCGAGGAACAGCGTGCCGCCCTGCGCCTGTTCGAACCGTCCGGCGGTGCGCGCCTGCGCGCCGGTGAAGGCACCGCGTTCATGACCGAACAGCTCCGATTCGATCAGCTCGCGGGGGATCGCGGCCATGTTGATCGCGACGAAGGGCTTGCCGCGCCGGATGCCGTGATCGTGGATCGCCCGCGCCACCAGCTCCTTGCCGGTTCCCGATTCGCCGAGGATCAGCACGGTCAGGTCGTTGGAGACGACCCGCGCGATCGTCCGGTAGACATCCTGCATCGGCGGCGATCGACCGATCAGGGGCAGTTCCTCGGTCGGCCCGGTCGCGGCCGGCTGCGCGCCCGCCGACCGGCGCACCGACAGCGCGTCCTGAACCGCGCGCGCCAGTTCCTCCAGGTCGAAAGGCTTGGGCAGATACTCGAACGCGCCCTGCTCGGTCGCGCGGATCGCGGTGGTCAGCGTGTTCTGCGCCGACAGCACGATCACCGGCAGGCCGGGATCGGCGGCGATCAGCGCGGGAACCACGTCCAGCCCGTTGCCGTCCGGCAGGACGACATCGGTGATCAGCACCTCCGGGGCGAAGCTGTCGATCGCGGCGCGCTGCTCCGCCACCGATCCGGCGGTCTCGACGGTATGACCCTGCCGGCGCAACGCCTCGCGCACCACGGTGCGGATGGCGGCGTCGTCATCGACGACGAGGATGCGCCCCGGCCTCACAGCCGTCCTCCGGCACGCGGCAGCAGGATACGGAACACCGTCTTCGCCGGCACGCCTTCACGCGCATATTCGATGATGCCGCCCTGGTCGCCGACCAGCTTGTCGACGAGCGCCAGGCCGAGGCCGCCGCCCGACTGCTTCGATGTGACGAACGGTTCGAACAGATGCTCGGCAAGGCTGGGTGGCGCGCCCGGCCCCTCGTCGATCACGCAGACCTCGATCGGCAGCGCGCGGCGTCCGTCGCTGGCGCCGAAGGGAACCGACACGCCATGGCGATAGGATGTCGTCAGCGTGATCGCGGCACCCGGCATGTCGCCCATCACCTCGCACGCATTCTTGAGCAGGTTGAGCACGATCTGCACCATCGCATCGCGATGCCCCAGGAAGGCGGGCAGCGACGGATCGTATATCTCGCGGATCGGGATATCGCGCGCGAAACCGCGCCGCGCCACATCGCGCGCATGGCCCAGGATCGCGTGGATATTCTGCGGGCTGACCTCCAATGGGCGGGTGTCGGTGAACCCCTCCATCCGGTCGATCAGCGCGGCGATCCGGTCGACCTCATCGCGGATCAACCGCGTCAACTCTCCCGATCCGGCATCGACGCTGCCTTCGAGCAGTTGGGCCGCGCCGCGAATGCCAGACAGCGGGTTCTTGATCTCATGCGCCAGCATCGCCGCCGCGCCGACCGCCGTCATCACACCGTGGCGTTCGCCGCGCCGGCTGGCGATATGCGATCCCGCCCGGTTGTGGATCGTCGCCACCCGCCAGCCCGGATGATCCGGGCAAGGCGCGACCATCATGTCCGCGCGAAAACGTCGCCCGCTGACCGGCGGCTGCAGTTCGATATCATAGGCCGCAAAGGGCGCGTCCCCGGTGATCGTCACCGACGCCGGTCGCCCCTCGCCACCCAGCCCGATCACCGTTTCGAACGGTCGCCCCATCATCGCAGACTGGCTGAGATTGAGCAGCGTCTCCGCCGCGGCATTGGCCTCGACGATGTTGCCGACCGTATCGATCACCACCACCGGGCTCGGCAGCGCGGCGACGACGTCGGCAGAGCTAGGCGCTCCGGCGGGCGGCGAGGCCCAGCGGGCGAAGCGGATCAGGCCGCTGCCCGGGAGAGCCATGGCGCATAGAACTCCTCGAGCATGGCGATCACGGTCGCCGATTCGGGCTGCTGGTTGACGGTATTGCGGAACTCCGCCGATCCCGGCAGGCCCTTGGTGTACCAGCCGAGATGCTTGCGCGCCATGTTTACGCCGGTCATCTCGCCATAATGGTCCAGCATCATGCGATAATGGCGCATGATCACATGATACTGCTCCTCGATCGAGGGATCGGGCAACCGCTCCCCCGTCTCGAGGTAGCGCATGACCTGGTTGAGCAGCCACGGACGACCATAGGCCCCCCGCCCGATCATCACGCCATCCGCCCCCGACTGGTCGAGCGCGGTTACCGCGTCGTCGATCGAGCAGATGTCGCCGTTCGCGATCACAGGAATTTTCACGGCGTTCTTCACATTGCGTATGAACGCCCAATCGGCCGAACCCTTGTACATCTGACACCGGGTGCGGCCATGCACGGTGATCATCTGCACGCCGACATCCTCGGCGATCTTGGCCAGTTCGGGCGCGTTCAGGCTGGCGTGATCCCAGCCCAT
>Ga0160473_101143_pt1 | contig 14155 bp, 14 predicted proteins | sample HID1975I_E11MG_FD_108217 | JGI IMG/M metagenome (GOLD analysis project Ga0160473, IMG submission 108217) | Enriched soil microbial communities from UW Madison campus, WI, USA - HID1975I_E11 MG | ecosystem: Environmental > Terrestrial > Soil > Unclassified | place: USA: Madison, Wisconsin... | reverse complement strand
ATATGACCATTTTCAGGATTTATTTTAATAATATAATCTGTGAGATAAATATTTGCATACACATAACTGTCTATATATTCCAGCTCATTTAAATTGCCTAACGGGCCATTGTTGTCACTCACGCCAACGATCCTGGTAACTTTAAACGTTTCAGGGTCAACAAAATACAGGTTGCTGTCGCCGGTACTGACGATCAGTTCTTTGCCGTTGTGCGTTAATCCCCAGCCCTCATGTTCCCACGAAAATTCTTTTAGTTTTTTAAAAGTTTTCGTATCATACACATATACTTTGTGATTTTGGTAGGTGAGCTGGTAGATCTTGTCGTTAAAAATGGTAACGCCTTCACCAAAAATAGATGGATCCAGAGAGATTTCCTGGTCTGCTTTACCATTTTTTAGATCAACTTTCATCAGCTTGCTTTGTCCTTCAAGTCCGGTTCCCTCGTACAAAGCGTTGTTTTGCCAGATCAATCCCTGGGTATAAGACGACGTGTCGTGTGGGTAGCTGGCAACAATGCTGTAATTTATATTGACTGGCGGAGCTACTGCATTTTTTGGGATTGTATCAGCATCTTCAGCGGTGTTATCGTTTTTACACGCCGCAAAAAGCAAGGCTATTGCTGTAAAAGCTATTAGTTTCTTCATTGTATTAGTCTTAAAACAAAAGTAGGGAAGATGATGTATGCGTATGGTTAAAAATTTATCTGCGCTGGTGTCAATCGAAAAAAGATCTTGTTTGATGCGGACAGAAAGTTAAATAACCCGACGAAAGAATGAATGGTATTATTTTTGACCCCGAAGGCAAAATCGTTATAATGAAAAAAATCTCCTTATTAGTATTTATCACATTTTTAGTTATCTCGGGCGCTGACGCACAAGGATTTAAAGGACTGCTCAATAAAATGAAAACCGACACTTCTTCAAAATCGTCGGTAGACAAAGTTTTATCTGCAGCCTCTTCTTTTAATAAAGACACTTTGTCGACCAATACCATTGCAAGCGGTCTTAAAGAGGCTTTACAGGTGGGCACCGAAAGAGGTGTGGCTAAAATATCTTCTGCTGACGGCTTTTTTAAAGACGCAGCTTTAAAAATCCTAATGCCTGAAGAAGCTAAAAAAGTGGAACAGAAATTACGCAGTATCGGTTTAGGCAAACAAGTTGATAACGCTATACTGAGTATGAACAGGGCCGCAGAAGATGCCAGCAAAAGCGCTGCCCCCATTTTTATAAATGCGATTAAGCAAATGAGCATCCAGGATGCAGCAGGAATTTTAAGAGGCGGAGATTTTGCAGCTACCGATTTTCTTAAAAGTAAAACTACCAATAATCTTACTGAAGCATTTCGCCCGGTGATAGAACAGTCACTCGCTAAAGTAGATGCCACCCAATACTGGAATTCTGTTTTTTCAACCTATAACAAGTTTAGCGCTGAAAAAGTAAATACCGATCTTTCTGCTTATGTTACCGAAAAGGCATTGCAGGGAATTTTTCACGAAGTCGCTCTGCAGGAACAGAAGATCAGAAAAGATCCGATGGCTCAGACAACCGATTTATTGAAGAAAGTATTTTCAAAATAAATGGCGCGGTATTTTCAATAGCCTGAATAAATAAAAGACAATTCCAATGAAAAAAATGATACTGCTGGCAGCACTTGTTTGCACCAGCTTTGCCAGTTGTGATACTGCAAAGCAGATACTCGACGGTGTAAACACCGCTTACGGCACTGGAGGTTTAACCAATGCCGATATAGTCAGCGGCCTTAGAGAAGCGCTGACCGTGGGTACTCAGAACGGCACCAGTAAATTATCTTCTGTCGACGGTTTTTTTAAAGACGCCGCAATCAAGATCTTACTGCCCGAAGAAGCCAAAAAAGTTGAAAGTACATTGCGTAGTGTGGGTATGGGCAGCCTGGTTGATAAAGCTATTTTAAGCATGAACCGTGCAGCCGAAGATGCTGCAAAAGGAGCAGGAACGATTTTCGTAAATGCGATCAAACAGATGACAATTACCGACGCAGTAAATATTTTAAAGGGCGGCGATTTTGCGGCTACCAATTATTTCAAGGCCAAAACCACACAATCTCTTGTCCAGTCAATGAAGCCAGTCATAGATAAAGCGCTTGCAAATGTAAATGCCACTAAATATTGGAGTGATGTTACTTCGATGTACAATACCTTCTCAAAAACTCAAGTAAATACTGACCTCAGTGCTTATGTAACGCAAAAAGCAATGGACGGCATTTTTTACCAGGTTGGCCTCGAGGAGCAACAGATCAGGAAAGACCCTGTGGCACGAACCACCGAAATACTGAAAAAAGTGTTTGGAAGCCAATTGGCACAAGGAACTTAAGCTTACGTCATTATAAGAAAAGAGGATGTTCATATTGTTTGAACATCCTCTTTTTTTGTTGTAGAAAATTGAAACATGAGAAACTACTGTAGATTTATCAGAAATTCAAAAGATGCGTTGGCTTAAAATCACTGCCATTACCTTGGTATTATTGCTGGTTATTTATTTTGTCGGGCCACAGCCTGAGACACCTGTTTACAATAAAGCTTTTTCTGCCATTCCTTCGTCACCCGCCGAACTTACCAATTATATAGCTGCCGCCGAAGGCAAGCACAAGATCAAGCCGGGCAACAATGCCGGGATCGTGTGGTACGACAGCTTGCAACGGAAAACAGAATATGCCATTGTATATCTTCACGGGTTTAGTGCGAGCAGAGAGGAGGGCAGCCCTGTACATACAGACATCGCCACGCAGTTTGGTTGTAACCTGTACTTGCCTCGTCTTGCAGAGCACGGTATAGATACTACCGAGCCAATGGTAAATCTAACCGCCGGTAAATTATGGGAAAGCGCTAAGGAGGCCTTGAATATTGGCCGGCAACTCGGGCATAAAGTCATCCTGATGGGAACGTCTACCGGTGGCAGCCTTGCTTTGCAGTTGGCAGCCATTTATCCCAACGATGTGGCTGCGTTGATCCTGTTGTCGCCAAACATTGCTATAAACGATGCCCACGCTTACCTGTTAAATAATCCCTGGGGCTTGCAGATCGCCTGGATGGTTATTGGGTCTGACTACAACCAGTCCAAAAACAAAACTGCCATTTACAAAAAGTACTGGCAGTATAAATACCGGCTCGAAGCTGCCGTTCAACTGGAGGAATATCTCGAAACGGCCATGACTCCCGAAACTTTTGAAGCCGTTAAACAGCCGGTGCTTGCCTTGTATTACTACAAAGACGAGCAGCACCAGGATCCGGTGGTAAAAGTGTCTGCTATCAGGCAAATGATGAAAGAACTGGGAACGCCATTGCAGTTAAAAAAGGAGCAGGCCATTGCCAACGCCGGCAACCATGTGATTGGTTCTTATATTTTGTCTAAAGATGTGCCCGCAGTAGAAAAGGCGGTCAGCGATTTTATGGTCAATATTGTAAAGAAGAAATGATCTTTACGGCAGTAGAAGTACAAAGGGCGGCTGTTTTTTTTATGAGCCTGTCATTGTAAATTCTATTAAACATTCTTGCGTCGCACTCGTGTACCGAAGAATTTTCTTCAGCATTTTCCATGTTTTTTTATTCATTCACAATGTCAGGATTAGTGATTTTAAGTTTTTCAAAAAAGACTGTTTCTTCTATTTCTTTTACCTCTCCTGGTGGCAGATCTCCCAGCGTAAGATCTTCAATAGCCACGCGAATCAGTCTTTTGCATTGATGGCCAATAGCCGCCACCATTTTTCTAACCTGGTGAAACTTGCCTTCAGTCAATGTGATCAGCAGCCAACTTGAGGGGTGATATTCTTTCAATTCTTCTTCAGGTCTTAAAAAAATCTCCGGCTTTTCTACGATAGAAGCATCACAGGCAGTGGTCAGATAGTCTCCGCCACCTTTTACACGTATGGTTACACCTGTTCTTAGTTGTTGTAAACCTTCTTCGGTCACCACTTTTCTTACCTGTACCAGGTAAACCCTTTTATGAGGTACCTCACCTTTGAATAATAACCGGGTTATTCTTTTATTCGTGGTTAAAATAAGCAACCCTTCCGAATGATTGTCTAATCTTCCGATAGCATGTGTTCCTTCCGGAAAATCGAAACCGAGATCGCCCAGCAAACGCACCCTGTGCGAACTTATAAATTGGGAAACCATTTTATACGGCTTATTAATGATAAAGTAACGGTCAACAGGTTCCTGCACTATAGATAGTTTTATATATTAATAATTTTACGATAAGAGAAAGCAACGAAAAATGCAGCTTTTAATGGAGATTTACCCTAAAATTGGCGGCATTAATGATTGTAAAACTAACAGTGCACTTTGATTTTGGCGTCAGGGGGGTGTTTTTTATAAAAAAAGTAGGTTATCTTTATACTTAGAAATGGAAAGAGGATACTTATTGATTGGAAATGTTATTCTTCGACAGGAGGTCTTTATCTGCATTCTATGAAAAGCCATGACACAAAGCTATTATTTTATTAATCTATAAAAATTACGCAGCCATGGAAAAATCTACTCAAAATCACAAATTCAGCGATAACGTTGTTACTGCAATTATTGTTGCAGGAATGATTGCCTACATAGCGATCGTGGTATATTTAAATTTTAGCAGTTAGAATTACTATTACCTCTTTTAATTACCCAAATCTTCAATTTTTTAAGCCTGCAAACTGTATAGCTGTTTTTGCAGGCTTTAAGTGTTTTTATTATGTAGGATTATTTTGCTGCGCAGTTAACAACCGCTATGGAAAAGGCTGATTTCTAAGAGAACGATGCAGTGAGTGACACAACGATGTCGGTTCTTTATTCTACAGAACGGAACCAAAAAACTATTTCACCCGCTATTTTCTACCCTAATTTCCTTATTTTTTCGATGATGCCGGTGGTAGAATATCCATCTAAGATCGGGTTGATGACTACTCTACCGCCATTTGCCATTACTTCTTTGGCACCGATCATCTGATCCAGGGTATAATCTCCGCCTTTGACAATTACATCTGGTAAAATAGCAGTGATCAGTTCGTATGGCGTATCTTCATCAAACAACGTAACTGCATCTACAATCGCCAGGCTGGCTAAAAGCAGGCTTCGGCTGTTTTCGTCATTTACGGGCCTGTCATCGCCCTTCAATCTCCTGGTACTTGCATCGGTATTGACGCCCACCACCAATACATCGCCTTCTTTGGCAGCCTCGCTCAAAGAAGTAATATGGCCGGAATGAAGGATGTCGAAACAGCCGTTGGTAAATGAAATGGTCTTTCCTAAAAACCGCCATCTTGCTACATTTCTCAGCAATTCTTCCCGGGTATAGATCTTAGATGGAATGATTTCTGGCTTTTTCATTGTTTTTTGTTTTTTTATTGTAATAGGGCAGGAGGCCGAGACATATAAAGCCGACAAAAATAATAATCAGGAATTGCGCAAACCACTGTAATGTACCATTTGCCAAACCGATGGCGTAAGGTATGTCGTGCAGTTGCAACACTTTGGCTAAAAGAACGGGATAAGCGCCGATACCTCCGGGTGTTATAATCATACCGACACTGGCAAATGCAAGTGTCGAAACTGCTGTAGCCAGTGAAGAACCCGCCGTGCCGGCCGTAGCGTAAAAACCTATCCATGTGCCTAAAAGATACATAATCCAAATACCGGCCGTAGCAAAAATAAATGACCATTTCTGCTTCATATCTTTTACACTGATGATACCCTGCCAAATACCTTTAACAATATCACGGACGATCCTGATAAATTTAAAGTTTGAATAACGCCGGAATAAGATGGTAATGAGAAATACGATGGCGACAACGATGGCAATGGCAATAGCAATTTTTGAAGTGTTGAAGTTGCCGCTTTGGCTAACAAACAACTTTTTTAAAAGCCGGATGCCAAACTCGCCTATCACCTTGAATTGCAGAGCAAACGCCAACACAAAGACAAGAATAAGGCAGAGCATATCAAAAGCACGTTCGGCAAAAATGGTTCCCAGCAGTTTGTCGGCAGGCACGTTTTCATACTTGGCAAGAATGGTACATTTCAACACTTCTCCCAATCGGGGCACGGCCAGATTAGCGAGGTAACCGATCATCACTGCGAAAAAAGTATTTGTAAGAGACGGATTATGACCCAGTGGAAGGATCAGCATTTTCCAGCGTACAGCCCGAAGAAAGTGACTAAGTAACAAGATAAAGAATACCGGGAAAAGCAATGCGTAGTTTGCTGTTGAAAAAGCTTTTCTAAAGTCATCCCATTTATCGGGCGGTATCTGCTGAAGGCTCCACCACACAAGAAAAACACCCAGGCCAAGAAACAAAAGATATTTAAGTATTTGAAGAAATTTTTTTTTCATGCTGGTGTTAATATTCGCAATATAGGATAATCAGATGATTGGAAAGGAGCTACTGCTATCGATCGTTTATCAGGTACTTACAACAGCATGTTGTCTATCAACCTTACTTCACCGATAAAGGCAGCAATTAACGCTACATGCTTTTGTGAACTGTCGATACTGGAAACAGGCTGCAAAGTGTCTGCGTTCGCAACAGAGACATAATCAACGGATGTAAAACCGTTGCCCAGCAAATATTCTTTTACATAGTTCTGCACATCCGGCAAAGTGTTCTTTGTGTGGTTATCTTTAATATACTGCAGCATTTTAAAAATTGCTGCCGCCCGGGTTCGTTGCTCATCAGTTAACCTAAGATTGCGGCTGCTCATCGCCAGGCCACTTTCTTCGCGGTACGTACTAAGTGCATGCACCTGCACGGGTAGTTGTAACAGTTGTACCAATTGCTTGATGACGAGGCATTGCTGGTAATCTTTGAGACCCATGAAAAGATCATCAGGAGTAATTATATCGAGTAATCTGTGTACCACCTGGCAAACTCCCTGGAAATGTCCGGGCCGGTATTTTCCTTCAAACAAATTCTCGATTTTACCTAAATCATATTTCGCGGGAGTATCTGTCCCATTGGGATATATTTCTTTTACAGAAGGAAGAAAAACAATATCGCACCCTGCTTTTTCCAGCAGTAAAATATCGTTGCCAATCGTGACAGGATATTTTTCGAAGTCTGTCGCATCGTTAAATTGGGTAGGGTTTACAAAAATGCTGCAGACCATGACATCACATTTTTGTTTAGCCTGTTCTACCAGCGAAATATGCCCGCGGTGCAATGCGCCCATGGTAGGAACGAAGCCAATTGTTTTTCCCGACTTCTTTAGGGCGGCTATGTATATTTTAATGGCTGCTGCTTCTTTAAATAGCTTCATGTATAGGTGTTTCAGAGCCTAAAGCCCTTGTCTCTGCTGATTCTGATAAATTTTCTTAACTTTGCCAACTCTTTTTGCAAAGGGATAACGTGTTAAACAATTGGAATAATGTCAACAAAGAAAAGAATTTTATTTATTGCTAATGAAATGTCGCCATATTTAGAGCTGACAGAATTTGCGGAGATAGTAAATAAGCTGGCAATTAAAAGTAATGACGCAGGATTGGAAGTGAGGTGCATTATGCCACGATTTGGAACTATCAACGAAAGAAGGCACCGGTTACATGAAGTAGTACGGCTATCAGGCATAAATGTGAGTGTAGATAATGACGACTATCCATTACAGATCAAAGTAGCGTCTTTGCCAAATGCAAGACTGCAGGTGTACTTTCTGGACAACGAAGATTTCTTTAAAAGAAAATTTGTTTTTAATGATGAAGATGAAAAGTGGTATGATGACAATGATTTAAGAGCCATTTTCTTTTGCAAAGGTGCACTTGAAACAGTAAAGAAATTTGGATGGCCTCCTGATGTGATTCATTGCAGCGGCTGGATGACTGGTTTGATACCTCTTTATTTGAAGACCGTTTATAAAAAAGAACCTGTTTTTGCACATAGCAAAGTGATCTATACCCTTGGCAGTTCAACCTTTGAAGAGAAGCTAAGTGATGACTTTGCCAAAAGAGCACTTATTCATACCAGTCTTAAGGAGAAAGACCTGGAAATGTTTAAAGAAGGATCAAATTATGCTCTCCAAAGAGGAGGCGCCTCAAACGCAGATGCCATCACTTTTGGCGCAGAAAATATCGATAAAAAACTGGTTGATGAATTCTCAAAAGTTAAGGGTAAGAAGATAATTCCTTTCAAGGGTTGGGATACTGATTTAACAGAGTATTTAGAATTGTATAACGACCTTGCGTCCAAGTAAATTAACCCTTAATTTAATCTATTTCAATTAGATGCGTAAGCTTTACAGCATAGCTATTGCTATTATTTTCTTTGTTTCTGCCTGTACAAAAATTGAGTCTACAACTATAGGCAGTGGGTTAATTCCTCCGATTGACGGTGTTACCACTTTAGATACAACTCTCGAGGTTTTTACTAACACTTTCATAAATCCTTCAGACGATACAGTAAGAGTCTATAAATCAGATGACCATGTAATAGGCATTATTAATAATGACCCTTTATTTGGAAAAACTATAGCAACTGCTTTTTTTGAATTGAAGCCTACCAATTACCCTTTTTCTTTTCCAAATACTGCAGAATTGAAAGCTGACTCAGCCGTTCTGATACTTAGCTATAAAGGTGTGTTTGGAGATTCATTAAAGAGTCAGCGCTGGCAGGTTCTTGAATTAAACGAACCTTTAAGAGGAGATACGATATTTAATGTAAGTAAATCATTTTCTACCGGCGATGTATTGGCGTCAAAAGAGCTGGACATTACAACTTTCAACGACTCTGTCAACTACGGTTTTGAAAACGCCAGTAATCAAATACGTATAAAGCTTTCTCAATCGTTTGCAGAAAAGATAATGAAGCAGTTTGACTCCTCTGGTACAGGCGCTTATGCAAACGACTCTCTTTTCCGTGAAAACTTCAAAGGGTTCGCAGTTAAGCCTGCTGATGGCAGCCAGGGTAATGCACTGATCCGTATCAATTTAGCAGATACTAATACCAAACTTGCCTTATTCTATAACTATCATGTCAAAGATTCTGCTGCAACCAAAAGAGATACCGGTGTTAGTTATTTCAGGTTTAGCGATGGTACCAGTACTCCTGTTTCAGGAAATGCAAACTATATAAAACGCGATTATTCCGGTTCTCAATTAGCGCAGAATTTTAATAATACTGCAAACAACGATAGTCTTGTTTTTATTCAAACTGCACCTGGCACTTTTGCTACAATTAAAATTCCCGGTCTTAGAGGGCTTCCTAATGCGATTATTCACCGGGCAGAATTACTGACCTTACAAGCTCCTGACGAATCTGGTTTGCACAATATTCTTACTCCTCCCCGCTATTTATTGCTAAGCATTTATGATAGCGTCAATAAGTATAAGATCAATATTCCAAACGACTTTATCGTCAGCAGCAATGCCAGTAATTTGTCCAGTTTTGGCGGCTACTTATTTGAGAAAAGCGTTCCCGGGTATGATGTTGTTAAAGCTTATACATTTGATCTCAGCCGGTATGTGCAGGGTATTGTTACAAGAAAGGATAGTAGCTATACATTACGGTTGTCCGCTCCAAGCAACGACGTGTTAATGTACACCAATCCATATCCTTCAGTACCTGCTCCCACGCCTTTTTATGTGGTTCCTTCTGCTGCTAACAATGTCGGTGATGGAAGGGCGCGGTTAGGTGGTGGCGGAATGCATAATAGCAATCCTTTAAGAATGAGGGTTCATATAATATACTCACGTTTATAGCCGCCAATGGTCTTAACCCTTATATTTGCGCCTCTAAAATATTAACTGTTTATGCCTTATTTATTTACCTCTGAAAGCGTATCTGAAGGACATCCTGATAAAGTGGCCGACCAGATCAGCGATGCATTAATTGATAATTTCTTAGCCTTTGACCCTGAAAGTAAAGTTGCTTGTGAAACATTGGTTACCACAGGCCAGGTTATACTTGCCGGTGAAGTTAAAAGTAAAGCTTATTTAGACGTGCAGGAGATCGCCAGGGGTGTTATCCGTAAGATCGGTTATACCAAAAGCGATTACATGTTCGAGGCAAATAGTTGCGGTGTATTATCTGCCATTCACGAACAATCTTCAGACATAAACCAGGGTGTTGATAAAGTAAATAAAGAAGAACAGGGCGCAGGTGACCAGGGAATGATGTTTGGTTATGCCACCAACGAAACCGACTCCTATATGCCGCTGGCGCTCGATCTTGCACACAAACTTTTAATTGAACTCGCCGTCTTAAGAAGAGAAAATGGCATTATCAGCTATCTCCGTCCCGACGCTAAAAGCCAGGTGACTTTGGAGTACGATGACAATAATCAGCCCATAAGAATCGATGCAATTGTTGTCTCTACACAGCATGACGACTTTGGTCCTGAGGAAAGCATGCTTGCAAAAATCAAAAGTGATATTATCAATATTTTAATTCCAAGAGTTAGGGCTAAATACGAGAAATACGCTCATCTTTTTACCAGCGAGATCAAATACCACATTAACCCAACCGGCAAGTTTGTGATAGGAGGTCCTCACGGCGATACAGGCCTTACCGGCCGCAAGATCATTGTAGATACTTACGGTGGTAAAGGCGCACACGGTGGCGGCGCTTTCAGTGGAAAAGACCCTTCAAAAGTTGACCGCAGTGCCGCTTATGCAACCCGTCACATTGCAAAAAACCTGGTAGCTGCCGGTCTTTGCAGCGAGGTATTAGTGCAGGTTTCCTACGCTATAGGCGTTGCCCATCCCACAAGTATTTATGTAAATACTTATGGTACCGCAAAGGTTGGCATGTCCGATGGCGAAATTTCAACATTGGTAGAGGGCATTTTTGATATGCGTCCTTACTTCATTGAGCAACGCCTCAAATTGCGGGCTCCTATTTACAGCGAGACCGCCGCTTATGGTCACATGGGCCGTCAACCAGAAATTAAAACCAAGCAGTTTGTTACACCAGCCGGTGAAGTAAAATCAATGGAAGTAGAGCTATTCACCTGGGAAAAACTCGATTATGTGGACAAAGTTAAAGAGGCGTTCAAGCTTCAATAACCATCACAAAATATACATCATCAAAAGGCCTTCATTCACAAGATTGAAGGCCTTTTTGTAACCAGCCGCTTAACTCCGGTCCGACATTCTTGCGACGCTCCATTCAAAATTTGAATTACTATTTGGCATTTTCCACATTTTATTTATCCCCACAACAGGTAACAGGTAACAGGCATCTGGCAACTTGCAACCTGCCCAATATGTCTTTACTTTGCCGTTATGAATTTTCGTAATCAGCAACAGAAGCCGAGACCTAAAAAAAATACGCTAATTGTAGGCAGAAATAAAGTAATTGAAGCTCTACAACAAGGCAAGCAATTAGAGAGAATTTATCTGGTATCTACAATACACGGAGAAGTAATCGAAGAAATAAAGAGACTTGCTTTAGACAACCAGATCCCCATCAATAAAGTTCCGGTAGAAAAATTAAACGGTTTTAACGTAAGTAACCACGAAGGTTGCGTAGCTGTTATTTCAAAAGTGCAGTACCAGGACCTCCAGTCGGTGATTTCTTATGTCGTCGATAAGGGAGAAGTGCCTTTGTTTCTGATTCTTGACGGAATAACCGATGTCAGAAACATCGGGGCTTTGGCCAGAACTGCTTTATGCTGCGGTGTTCATGCTATCATTATTCCAGATAAAGGTGTTGGAGCTCTAAATGAAGATGCTGTAGCAACTTCTGCAGGAGCACTGGAAAAAGTGGCGGTTTGCCGGGTAAACAGCCTGATTAAAGCGGTAGACGATCTGCACCTTAACGGTATAAAAGTTTTCGCCAGCGAGATGACAGCACCAACCAGCATTTTTGATGTTAACCTGTCAGAGCCTGCTGCTATAGTAATGGGTAGCGAGGATAAAGGAATTTATCCGGCTTTAATGAAAGTATGCGACGAACAATTTAAAATACCTATGAAAGGAGATTTTGAGTCATTAAACGTATCAGTAGCAGCAGGAATGATACTTTACGAAGCCATGAAACAAAGAATGTCAAAATAGAAGCAACGATATCCATATTTTCCTCCTTTTCTTCTCCTTTGGGAATAGCCTAAAATCAGTACTTCTGACAATATAAAATTTCTCTGGTTGGTCTCTTGCTGCGCAAAAACTGTCAATAATGCAAGCGCAGGGTTAAAAAGTGACATTCCCTGCAAATTTGACTTTTTTATAACGGGTGGCACAATAGTCGATGTATAGGTGCAAACCACATTCATTTACTAAAACAAAAAATAAAAGTATGGCTGAACAGAACTTAAACATTACCCCACTACACGACAGGGTAATTGTAAAGCCCAACGCGGCTGAAGAAAAAACTGCTGGAGGAATTATTATTCCTGATACTGCAAAGGAAAAACCTCAGAAAGGAGTAGTTATTGCTGCTGGTCCCGGTAAAAAGGATGAGCCTGTAACTGTTAAAGCAGGTGACACCGTTTTGTACGGCAAGTATGCAGGAACTGAAATTTCTGTTGAAGGTGGTGATTATTTAATTATGCGCGAAAGTGACATTTTAGCAATCGTATAGAACCACGATTAGAAGGATTTTGAGGAAATTAAAACCCTTGAAATCGCTTCGGACTCAATTGAAAATTATAGTTGAACGGAGCGTCGCAACGATGATTAATCAAAGTGATAAAGCCGGTCAACAAATAATTGAAACACAAATTTAAAAACTTAAAACCTAAACGTTTTAATATGGCAAAGCAAATCTTCTTCGAAATTGAAGCAAGAAATAAGATGAAAAGAGGTGTTGACACATTAGCCAACGCCGTAAAAGTAACTCTCGGACCTAAAGGTCGTAATGTAGTTATTGAGAAAAAATTTGGCGCTCCTTCAGTTACTAAAGACGGTGTTACCGTTGCAAAAGAAATTGAACTGGAAGACGCTATTGAGAACATGGGTGCTCAAATGGTGAAAGAAGTAGCTTCTAAAACTGCTGACATAGCAGGTGACGGTACTACTACTGCAACTGTTTTGGCTCAGTCTATCATCAGCGAAGGTTTAAAGAACGTAGCTGCCGGTGCTAACCCAATGGATCTTAAGCGTGGTATTGATAAAGCAGTTGCTGCTGTTATCGCTAACCTTCGTTCTCAGTCACAAGCTGTAGGAAACGATAGCGAAAAAATTGAGCAGGTGGCTACTATCTCTGCCAACAGCGATAGCGAAATTGGTGCGTTGATTGCACAGGCTATGCAAAAAGTTGGTAAAGAAGGTGTTATAACTGTTGAAGAAGCAAAAGGTACAGATACTACAGTTGATGTAGTTGAAGGTATGCAATTCGACCGTGGTTATATCAGCCCTTATTTCGTTACCAACAGCGAAAAAATGGAAGCTGAATTGCAGAACCCATACATCCTTATCTACGATAAGAAGATCTCTGCAATGAAAGACATTCTTCACATTTTGGAGAAAGTTGCTCAAAGTGGCCGTCCTTTAGTAATTATTGCTGAAGACCTTGAAGGTGAAGCATTGGCTACTTTGGTTGTAAATAAATTACGTGGCACGCTTAAAGTTGCAGCTATTAAAGCTCCGGGCTTTGGCGACCGTCGTAAAGAAATGTTACAGGATATCGCGGTTCTCACTGCCGGTACTGTAATCAGCGAAGAACAAGGTTACAAACTCGAAAACGCTGATCTTTCTTACTTAGGTACTGCAGCTTCTATCACTATCGACAAAGACAACACAACTGTTGTTGGCGGTAAAGGTGAAAAAGAAAATATCACTAACCGAGTTAACCAGATCAAATCTCAGATCGAGAATACAACTTCTGATTATGATCGCGAAAAATTGCAGGAACGTCTTGCTAAATTAAGCGGTGGTGTGGCAGTTTTGTATGTAGGTGCTGCTACCGAAGTTGAAATGAAAGAAAAGAAAGATCGTGTAGATGACGCCCTTCATGCAACCCGTGCGGCTGTTGAAGAAGGTATCGTACCAGGTGGTGGAGTTGCTTACGTTCGTGCTATCGAATCTCTTGAGAATTTGAAGGGTATCAACGAAGACGAAACTACAGGTATCCAGATCATCAAACGTGCTATCGAAGAGCCTCTTCGCCAGATCGTTATCAATAGCGGTATCGAAGGTTCTATCGTAGTTCAGAAAATTAAAGAAGGAACCGGCGATTTCGGTTTCAATGCCCGCACAGAAGTGTACGAAAACTTGTT
>Ga0160473_101136_pt1 | contig 14259 bp, 13 predicted proteins | sample HID1975I_E11MG_FD_108217 | JGI IMG/M metagenome (GOLD analysis project Ga0160473, IMG submission 108217) | Enriched soil microbial communities from UW Madison campus, WI, USA - HID1975I_E11 MG | ecosystem: Environmental > Terrestrial > Soil > Unclassified | place: USA: Madison, Wisconsin... | reverse complement strand
GGTCCGACGGGTTTCAACAGTTTCATTTTGTTCATGATCTGCTGTCTTCCCAGGTTGCTGTTCCAGAAAATAAAATCTCCCTGGAAGGTTTGGGTGCCAATGCGATGACTCAGCAGGTCGCGTATGGTGACCAGGTCTGTCGTATTTCTATCGTACAAAGAGAAGCCTTTGATGTATTTGCTTACCTTATCATCGAGCGAAAGTTTATGGTTATGTTCCAACTGGGCCAGTGAAGTACCGGTAAAAAGCTTACTGTTGCTGGCGATCATAAACAGCGTGTTTTCATCGACCGGTTCTTTGCTTTCGATGTCACGAACACCATAACCTTTCATTACGATGGTCTTTCCATCTTTTACAATGGCAATTGCGAGCCCCGGAATATTCCAATCCTCTAAACCTTGTTTTATATAAGCATCGAGACTATCTGAAATAAAGGATGGACTTGAAGTTTGGGTTTTTGCCCCTGAAATGAAAACAAGTATAAAACAAACAAACACAAAAATCTTTCTCATTAACATTGATTAAAAGTTGAAAGTAAGTAAAACAAAAAGTAATCTGAATATTAGTACAAGAAGAATATAATTTTTGGGCCGGGCAGAAGAATAGCATTAAACAGCCGTTGCAATCCGTGATTGTTTTCGTTTTTCTTTCAGTGAAAGAAAAAAAGAAAATCACTCGTGTACTGAAAAGCTTTATTGAGCCGAGTCTTAAAAGATGTAATAGAATCAGGCTTAACTGGTTAGCTTAGCAATCTACGCTGATACAATTAAGGAGATTTACAGTTTTCTAAAAAATATAACAGATATGTTATATTTGCATCGTCAGATATCAACCTTTCATTATGAAATTTTCAGAACTGCAACGTAAGCTGGAAAAAGAGGGATGGTATATTGAACGAACAAAGAAACATCACATTTATGTTCATGCTGAAAAACCCGGTATAAAAATACCGGTGGGCAAGCATAGTAGTAAAGAAGTTCCATTTGGTACAGCCCAGAGTATTTTAAAACAAGCAGGAATAAAATAGACCGAATATTATGAAAACAAAAAAAATAGTAGCAATAATTGAAGCTTCAAAAACAGGCTTTGGCATTTACAGTGATGCTTTGCCTGGTATTACCGGCTATGGTAATACTATAGATGAGGCTAAAGAAGATCTTAAAACTGCTATCACAGAAGTTATAGATTGCCATAGTGAGGACGGCACTTTACCACCTGCTTATTTTAATAGTGGCAATATAGAGTTTGTTTATAAATATGATGTTGCAAGTATTTTCAATCATTTTGGTATGTTGGATATAACCAACTTTGCCAGGAAGATTGGTATGAATAGTTCTTTATTACGACAATATAAGACAGGCAAAACACTTGCATCGGATAAGCAAAAAGAAAAAATTGAAGCTGGATTACATGCTTTGGGAAAAGAGTTACTCAATGTCAGATTGTAAAATTCTACTTGTCCATTTGATTGTTAGACAACTTGGTTGGCAACAGAGTGAGTGACACAACAGGAGCAATAAAGATAAATGGCTGGTAACCAAAAAGAGTTACAAGTTACCGGTTACTTGTTACCAGTAGCGAGCAACCCATAACCTGACCCCGCCATCTAATACACCAACCTTCCTATCTTCCCTTTTTCTCCGGCGAAAAATACTTTTTTGCCTTTGCTGATCATGCAAACATTAAAACCTTCCAGACTTGCTTTTTTCCATTCTTTATGGCCGTTGGAGGCAAAGTCTACACCGGTTGGACCACAGGCAACCAGCGTTTTGTCGTCTATAATTCTAATGCAACTTCGGTAGCCAAACGGCGGTCCAACAGAAGCGGTGCCCCATCTAGCACCAGCATCGGTTGAATAATAATAGTTGTCAAAATAATCGCGGGGAAGCTTGTAATCGCCACCGATGCAGTAGATTCTTTTTTGCTTATCTGTGGCCATCGAAAACGTACCTGTAGTTTCTTTGCCTTGAACAACAGGAATGGTTACAGCTTTATTTGGTTTTCCCGGACGGGCTATCATATAAAGGTTTGATACAAGACCGCCGGTCACAAAACCATATTCAAAATCAGGATGATCGAAGAAAGAAATATTGGTACCGCTGGCAGAAAAAATAACCTCACCATTTTGGGCGGGAGGCATTTGGTATAAAGGAACTTCTTTCCAGGTATCGCCACCATCAAAAGTGCGAATTACATAAAAGAGCTTCCGGTTAATGCTGCCAAGATTTAATGGATCACCAATGCAGATTCCTTCCTTTTCGTTTCTAAAATCCATGGCATCGAGAAACATGCCTTCCATTGCCCGTTCGAATACTTTTTTCCAGGTATTGCCTCCGTCAGTTGTTTTTAAAATAATTGCAGGATTGTCAACGCCCATTATAATGGCAGTACTGCTGTCGAAAGCTTCTATGTCTCTGAAATCTTTCTTTTCAAAAGCAGGAATCACCATCCACCTCCAGCTTTTGCCGGCATCTACAGACTTTCCGATCGTGCCGTTGCTGCCGCTTACCCAAATGACTTCATCAGAAGGAATGCTCATACCTCTGATACTTGTGTTGGTGCCGGTTGTAAGAATTTCGACACCTACATTTTTTTGTGCCTGAATTGTAAAAGAGGTAAGGAAGAAAAAAAGAAGTATTGAGTATCGCATCATACGTGGTTGGGTGGAAGAAAGAACAAAGTTAGCGCTTGCCGTATGAGGTTGGAAGTGTTTTGCTGAAGAAGGACACACCTTTTAGACTTGCCGGGAAAAAAATAAAGGAGGCCGTCATTTTACTGACAGCCTCCATAAAATACCCCCCAGTATTCAAAAAACGATCTTTAGTAATATTCTGAATAATCTGTTTTATAAACAAAAAAATGAACCAATTTCTTCTTTTTTGTTGTGGTTGTGAAAGTCCTGATAATTTTAACATTCAATTGTCACCCGGGGGTGACAAAACGAAAATTATTTATAATAACCCTTCCTTTTTCAGGTAAATAGCGGCCTCTAAAGTATTTGGGAAATCGCGGTGAAAAAAATCTCTTGCCTTTTTTAAAAATCTACTATAGTACTGATGCAGATCATTAATAGAGATGTCGAAGAGAATGGCCAGTTCCGGTTGTTTAATGCCCGGCGTATAGGCGATCTTTCTTGCTATCTGTATTTCCTTCGGCGAAAAAACCTTCATCTTAAGAAAGTGTTCCAGTGTTTTTTGCAGGATGTCAGATCCTCTTTTGTCACTTTCTCCTTTTGATGTAAAAAATGTAGGTGCCAGCGGCTCGCCGTTATATTCATCGTTGATGATGGTAAACTCGTGCAGGCAGGCTGTGAGGCAATTGTTGACGTCGTACTGAAATACTGATGAAATTTTATTGACCAAAACATAATGTCCTTTATAATGTTTCAGTGCGATAAGACTGCTGTACCTCTGCACCATAAAATTTAGTGAATACTGGCCTCTGCATAATGTTTCATATATGTGCATGGCAATCATCATGGCTGCTTTTTTACGGCCTGGATGCAGAATGTCCTGGTATTTCTTCATAGTGAAATCCCGTTCGCTGTAACCGAGCCAACGTTCGACACCGTGCACGTATTCTGCCTCGTAACTTTCGAGATTGGTGACAAAGAAAAAGCGCCGGCTGCCAAGTGTCTCTTTTAAAGACGTTATTTCTTTCTCATGTTGTTCAGGTGTAACGGCATACTTGATAGGCTGGGGTGGGAGGAGTGATGCGACGTGTTCTTTAAAAACTGAATAATCGAAAAGATTATTTGCTTTCATACAATAGGTTGGGAGGTTTTGGTATTAAAAATGGACTTAGCCAAAGGTCAGTTAATTAATTTACAAAAAATGAATGGAAATAAATTAAATATAATTTAAAGAGCATGTTTGAAAATAGTATCCTTTTTTCATTCGATCATGTTGGCCATCTTTAGCCCTTTTCCACAGGTAGGGCGATTTTGTTCATAACAAAAAACTTGTCTTGCAGATTTCAAAATTTATATTTGCGAGGTTTAGAAAGAGGAGAATTATTGCATAAAAATCGCATATAACAGAAAAACAGTAACCCTTATTTTCATCGCCGGGGATAAAGCTGTTAATAAAAAGAGGAAATATGCGGTCTTCTTTTAGACTACGAATCGGAAAAAGTTGAATAAAGTTATACAGTACAAGTGAGTGACACAACGATGTTGATTAATGGACGAATGCTAAGTACAAAAATGTTTTTGAGAATTAAGATAAACTGAAGATGGCAGAAAAAACGCATAACAATGAGTATAATGAAGACAGTATAAGAAGTCTTGACTGGCGGGAGCACATTCGCCTGCGACCGGGAATGTATATTGGTAAATTGGGCGACGGCAGCAGCCCGGACGATGGTATTTATGTACTGGTTAAAGAGGTGATGGACAATTGTATAGACGAATATACAATGGGACACGGTCGAAATGTTGAACTTACGATAGAAGAAAAGTCGGTAACTGTGAGAGATTTTGGTCGCGGAATTCCATTGGGAAAAGTGATCGATGTAGTGAGTAAAATAAATACCGGCGCTAAATACGATAGCCGGGCGTTTCAGAAAAGTGTGGGTTTAAACGGCGTGGGTACTAAAGCGGTGAACGCACTGAGCACCTATTTTAAAGTAACGTCTTTTAGGGAAGGAAGGCAGAAAACCGCCGAATTTCAGGCGGGTGTTTTATTGAAGGAACATAAGGAAAAGGATTCTACCGAGCCTAACGGAACATTGGTAACTTTTACGCCCGATGAAACGGTTTTTAAAAATTATCATTTTTTAAAAGATTACATAGAAAACCAGATCTGGAACTATTGTTATCTTAATGCGGGCCTTGTTATTAATTATAACGGAAAAAGGTTTGTGAGTAAAAACGGTTTACTCGATTTGCTTCAACGCCGTACAAATGTAGACGAGATCCGTTACCCGATCATTCATTTAAAAGGGGAGGATATCGAGATAGCGCTGACTCATAATAATGACTACGGAGAAGACCTGTACTCGTTTGTGAACGGACAATATACCACGCAGGGTGGTACCCACCAGCAGGCGTTCAGAGAAGCATTTATAAAAGTGATCCGCGATTTTTATAAGAAAGATTATGATGCCGCAGATATTCGTGGAAGCATTTGCGCAGCTATTTCTGTACGTGTGCAGGAGCCGGTTTTTGAAAGCCAGACCAAGACCAAACTCGGTTCGTTAACGGTGTACGAAGGCGGCCCGACGATGCGAAACTTCATGGTCGATTTTTTGAGTAAAGAGCTGGATAATTACCTGCATAAAAATCCCCAGACGGCCGATGCACTTCGTAAGCGGATAGAACAGAGTGAAAGGGAAAGGAAAGAACTGGCAGGCATTAAAAAACTGGCTAATGAACGGGCAAAAAAGGCCAACCTTCACAATAAGAAACTTCGCGATTGTAAGATTCATTACAACGATGAGGTGGAGGGGAAAAATAAAGAAGAAATAATAGAAAAGCGCAACCAGACGACTGTATTTATTACAGAAGGCGACAGTGCCAGCGGTTCTATTACAAAGAGCAGGAGGGTAGATACACAAGCCGTTTTTAGCCTTCGCGGAAAACCGTTGAACTGCTTTGGACTGACAAAGAAAGTTGTTTATGAAAACGAGGAATTCAACCTGCTGCAGCACGCATTAAATATAGAAGAAGGATTAGAAGGTTTGCGGTACAACAATGTAGTACTGGCTACCGATGCTGATGTCGATGGCATGCATATTCGCCTGCTGATGCTTACTTTCTTTTTGCAATTCTTTCCTGATCTGGTTAAGAACGGCCACCTGCACATTCTGGAAACGCCGCTGTTCAGGGTTAGAAACAAGAAGCAAACCATTTATTGTTATGACGAAAATGAAAAGCAGCAGGCCATAAAAAAATTAGGTGAGAAACCTGAGATAACAAGGTTCAAAGGTTTGGGTGAGATTAGCCCCGAAGAGTTTGCACGGTTTATTGGTGACGACATCAAACTACAGCCGGTATTGCTGCAGCCGGAGACGCATATACAGCAGTTGCTCGAATACTATATGGGCAAAAATACCATGCAGCGGCAGGAGTTTATTATAGATAATCTTAAGATTGAACTTGATCTTACCGAAGAGGTTGAGCATGACATTGAAGAGGCTAAAGCCAAAGCTATAGCAGCGCATTCAGGCGAAGAAGTGGCAGCGTAATATTGAGTGGAAAAGAGAGATTTTATTGGTAAATTTGGGGGAATAAAATAGTGTAGCTATGAATCAATTTGAAATAACAGAGCAAGTTGTAGATGGTAAAGTATTAATTAACCTGCCGGAAGAATTCGACAATAGAAAGGTAAAGATTACTGTTTCAGCCGATGATGATTTTGGTAATGAGGAAGATTGGGCAGAATTACCTGCACACAAAAAAGTAGAATTATTAAAAACCTTCATAGGAGCAGATAAATTTCCTTCAATTAAAGTAGGTAAGTATGACGTTTACTACCAATGACTATTTTATTGATTCATCTGTACTGATTGAATACAATAAAAAGAATAAGGTTAACATTTTTTCCACCTTGATGGCTAATGACATTTTCCGATGTTTTATAAATGAAACTGTTGTAAGGAAATTTCTCTTTCATTTTTTAGCACATAATGGAAACAAGTCTCCTCAATCAATACATTCATCAAAAAAAATCGGTGAAGTTTTTCAAAATTCAAGGCAGTATAAATTAATTAACACATGCCTTTTTCTCTCTACCGATAAGAGACTATTTACGATTGTTCCAAAACTTATGTCAACTTACAATCTTCTCCCCAACGATGCTATTATTTTAGCAACATGTAAAATTCATAATATACCTAACCTTGTCTTTCACGATACTGATTTTATTATTCCTTGTAGAGGTGAAGGGATAGAATTAGTAAGAGAAGAAGAATGATGAACCAGGCATTAGTACTGCTATTTAACAGCCGTTGCGTCGCACTCTTGTACTAAATAACATTATTCAACTACAAACGCCGGAAGCAATTCGGCTATATTACACAACGTATTTTTTTTAAATGATACACATCGTTTTTGAACAAGCAAACGTAGAAGCATTAAGAAAGAGTTTTGAATTAGATGCTTCGTTACAAGGAGAGATAATTTCCATACAGGATGACTATGCCGTTGGTCCGCTTCAGGATATATTTTCTGAAGAAGGAATTGAAAACCGCCATAACTGGTGGAGAAGTATTTTACAGGGCGGACACTACGATGGTATTGCCGATGACGGTCACGTAGATGATAACAAAGAAGTGACAGAACTAAAAGTGAAACTAACAGAAACGCCGGAAGAAGCGGTTTGGATCTGGGCTGCACAGAATAAGCACGATGTTTCCGGCTATTATTGGCTGATGAGCCAGTTAAAAGATTTCCAGGGAAGGATTTTTATTCTATATCTTAACAATCTTCCTTTTATAAATGAGAAAGGAAATATTTTTTACCCTACCAGTTTATTCCAGATTCAGCCAAAAGAATTTGTAAAAGCAAAAAAACTGGCGAGACCAATTACTTTAAGCGAATTTGAAATTGACCCTGATGAATTTGCAAAATTGTGCCGCGAAGACAAAGGTGTACGTTTGCTGGAAGGTGGCAAAAAACTGGTTCAAAAAGGCTATGACTATTATGACAATGAACTGCTGAAGTTTGTAACTAAGGATTGGCAAAAAGTCTCAAAATTTTTCCAGCAGTATTTCAGCAAAGTAAAAGATACCACAGGAGATGCCTACTTGTTATGGCGTATCAGCCAGATGGTTGAAGAAGGCAAAGTTGACATGCAGGGTAATAGGCAAAATATGAAAGAGTTTGAAGTAAGGCTGCGCGCCACTCAATCAGAACAACCGGTAGAACAGGAAGCTTAACAAATAGTGGAACATATTTAATAGTAGCAATTATGAAAAAAGTGCTTTCGTTTGCAGTAGCCATTTGCCTGTTCATGAACGGCTTTAGCCAACCAATAACTGAAAAGCTCGATGAATACATGCAGGCGTTGACGAAACACTCCGGCTTTAACGGAGCGGTCTTAGTTGCCCAAAACGGAACTGTTCTGCTTGAAAAAGGTTATGGGCTTCGCAATGCTTCGACTCAAACGAACCACGATGCAAATTCTGTTTTTCAAATTGGTTCTGTTACCAAGCAATTTACTGCTGTAGTTATACTAAAGCTTGAAAAGGAGAGAAAGCTTTCAGTGAAAGATAAGCTGAGTAAGTACTTCCCTGAATACCGCTATGCGGATAAAATAACGATAGAGAATTTGCTGAATCACGTGTCGGGTGTCTATAATTATACAAACAACGGCGATTTTATGCAGAATCATGTGACAGAAAATTTGAGCCAGGCGGCTTTCTGGAATATGATAAAAGACAAGCCGCTCGATTTTGTGCCGGGAAGTAAGTTTAACTATAGCAACTCAGGATATAGCATACTGGGATATATAATCGAAAAAGTAACAGGACAACCATACGAAACTGTAGTTAGAAGGGATCTGTTTCAACCTGCCACGATGGTTTATTCAGGGTTTGATTTTACCCATTTTGATTCTCCGTTTAAATCAGTCGGTTATTTTGTGTTAAGTAAAGATGCTCAAACTCCGGCGCCAATTGTTGATTCGACGGTCGCGTTTTCTGCCGGTGCTATTTATTCAACAGTTGGCGATCTGTACAAATGGAATATAGCCCTTAATTCCGGGAAAATTATTCCTGCGGCAATAGTAGAAAGGGCTTATATACCTTATAAAGATCATTATGGATATGGGTTCTCTATCGACAGTCTTTATGGAAAAAGACGAATTAGTCATGGCGGAGGAATACATGGATTTGTCTCTGTTCTTACTTATATGCCGAAAGATAAAGTTTCTGTTGTAATGCTTTCCAATAAGCCATTTTCATTAGGACCATCTGAGAAAGATCTGTTAGCTATTATCTATGACAAGCCTTATAAACTTGCAGAAGAAACAAAAGAAATAAAAGTCGATAGTGCAATTCTGAAAACATATGTTGGTGAATATGAACTGGCACCAACGTTTAAAATAACAGTTACACTGATCAATGGTGCGTTAAAAGCGCAGGCAACTGGTCAGCCGCAATTTGATTTATTTGCTACACAAGAAAATTTGTTTTTCTTAAAAGTGGTAGATGCACAGGTTGAGTTTGTAAAAAATGAAAATGGGGAAGTCGAAAAACTGATTCTTCATCAAAACGGTCAGCATTTGCCCGGTAAAAAGGTGAAATAATGGAAATTAAACGAATTCATCACATCGCCATATTAACTGACAGGTACACGGAAAGTAAGCGGTTTTATACTGATATACTGGGCTTCGAAATCATACATGAAACGTACCGGAAAGAAAGAGATAGCTACAAGCTTGACCTCGCAATAAACGGAGTATATTCTATAGAGCTTTTTTCTTTTCCTCAATACAAAGAAAGAAACAGCTTTCCTGAATCAAAAGGTTTGCGGCATCTTGCTTTTGCAGTAGATAATGTGGAGGAATGGATCGTGTTTTTGCGCAGCAAAAATGTCGATGTGCAAGATGTTAGAATCGATGAGATAACCAATAAAATGTTCACCTTTTTTTACGATCCTAACGGGCAACCGCTGGAGTTGTATGAGGGGTAAGGATCGCCCACTTTTATTAAATTGAAATAATATGGATAAATTTGCTAGTTAAACGAGTGTTATGAAAAATTATCAGTTTATTGCACAGGTTCAAAGGGATAGCGAGACCGGCTATACATTGGTATCATTCCAAATTTGCCCGGAGCACATACCCAAGCCGCCTCTCTTGACGAATTAAATATAAACCTGAAAGAAGTTATAACACTATGTCTTGAAGAAATGAATGAGGAAGCTTAAACGCAATCGCCAGCCTCTGGCTTGTGATTATATTATTAAGCCTCCGGCTTACTTTATCAATATTTAAACCTTGATTATTGAGGATTTTAAAAACGGCAGGATGCTGTGAAATAATCGTCGCCAGCCAGAGGCTGGCGACTGCACTAGAGAAATCAACGTTTCTACAGAAGAATTTTCAGATATTCTTTCGCAAATTTGACTCGTGTTCCATTTCACTTCGATACGTATTTAGCAAAACACCGGAAACTGCCGCCATGAAAATATACAGTACAAGGGAGTGACACAACCGGAGATGAATAGAGATTCAAAAGCCGGGACAATAAAAATTATAAAATTCGATTACATAGATACATGAACGCAGAAACAGCAAACGGAATTACAAATAACGAAAGTGGTGTTACGGGTCAGTATAAGAACTGGTTTCTTGATTATGCTTCTTATGTTATTCTTGAAAGAGCCGTGCCGGCAGTTGAAGATGGAATGAAACCGGTACAACGACGCATACTTCATGCGATGAAAGAAATGGATGATGGCCGCTTTAATAAAGTGGCTAACATTATCGGTCAAAGCATGCAATATCATCCGCACGGTGATGCCTCTATTGGTGATGCGTTGGTCAACATGGGGCAGAAAGACCTGCTGATTGAAACACAGGGAAACTGGGGCGATGTAAGAACCGGTGATTCGGCTGCTGCGCCCCGCTATATAGAGGCACGGCTTAGTAAGTTTGCCTTAGACGTTGCTTTTAATAATAAAACAACAGAATGGCAACTCAGTTATGACGGACGAAAAAATGAGCCGGTCACGTTGCCAATGAAGTTTCCGATGCTGCTGGCGCAGGGCGCTGATGGTATTGCAGTAGGCTTATCCACCAAAATTTTACCTCATAATTTTTGCGAACTTATTGAAGCTTCCATAAAGTCTTTAAGGGGAAAAGAGGTTGCCATTTATCCTGATTTTCAAACAGGAGGAATGATCGATGTCTCTAACTACAACGAAGGCAAACGGGGAGGAAAAGTACGGGTGAGGGCAAAAATTGAAGAGCTTGATAAAAAGACGCTTGTCATTCGCGATGTGCCCTATGGCGTTACGGTTTCTACTCTCTGCGATAGCATTGTAAAAGCCAATGACAACGGAAAAATTAAAATAAAGAAGGTTACTGATGCTACCGCCGCTGCGGTAGAAATAATTGTTGACCTTGCTGCAGGTATTTCTCCTGATATAACGATTGATGCACTGTATGCGTTTACAGATTGCGAAGTAAGTATTTCTCCCAACGCCTGTGTAATTGTTGATCAGAAACCGCACTTTATGAATGTGCAGGAATTGCTGAAGATCTCTGCTAACAACACCAAAGACTTGCTGAAGAAAGAATTGCAGATCAAACTGGGAGAGTTGCAGGAAAAGTGGCATTATACTTCACTGGAAAAGATCTTCTTCGAAGAGAAAATATATAAGGAATTAGAGAAAAAGCATGACACCTGGGAGAAAGTATTGACCGCTATTGAGAAGGCCTTTGTACCTTTTACCAGGCATTTAAGGCGTAATATAACCCGTGAAGATGTATTGAAACTGACCGAAAAACCGGTTCGTCGTATCTACCGGTTAGATATAGATGAACTAAACGCACAGATAAAAGGAATTGAAGGAGAAATTGCTCAGGTGCAGTTTAATCTCGATAACCTGACAGACTACGCAGTTACCTATTATGAAGGTTTGTTAAAGAAATACGGAAAGGGTAGAGAGCGTAAAACAGAGATCCGTCAGTTCGACATCATCACTGCGAGATCTGTGGCAATCGCCAATACCAAGGTGTATATGAACCGCGCAGAAGGATTTGTGGGCCTCGGCCTTAAGAAAGACGAACTGATTGCGGAATGCAGCGAGCTCGACGACATTATTGTGTTTACCAAAGCGGGCAAAATGAAAGTGGTTCGTGTGGCGGATAAAGTTTTTATTGGTAAAGACATTATTTATGCCGCAGTCTTTCAAAAAAATGATGAACGCACCACTTACAATGTTATTTATGTAGACGGCGCTACCGGAACCAGCTATGCAAAGCGTTTCAATGTTACAGCCGTTACCCGCGACAAAGAATATGACCTTACCAAAGGTGCGGAAAAGAGCCGGATCCATTATTTCTCCGCCAATCACAACGGCGAAGCTGAAGTAGTAAAGATCATTCTTAGTCCAAACAGCTCGGCTAAGAAAAAAGAATTTGACTTTTATTTCGAAGAGTTAGACATAAAAGGACGCAGCAGCATGGGCAACCAGGTTACCAAGCATCCTGTAAAAACAGTCAGGTTTAAGGAAGCTGGCAGAAGTACTTTGACGGGAAGAAAGCTTTGGTTCGACAGTAAATTTGGCCGGCTTAATAATGAAGAAAAAGGTGAATACCTCGGCACGTTCGAAGAAGAAAAGCTGCTCGTAATATACGACGATGGCAATTATGAAATTACCGACACAGAACTGACCCAAAGGTTTGAGCCCGAAAGAATTTTGCTGATAGAAAAGTTTGATCCTGAAAAACCGATAACCGCCATTTATCTTGATGCGGAAAAAGGCCAGTACAATATCAAGCGCTTTAAGATCGAAACTACCTCAGTTAAGACAAAATTTATGTTTATCAAAGAAGGAAAAGGCAATCGGCTCGAAGCCGTAACAACTGACGACGAACCGGTGTTGTTGCTTCACAGCGGAAAGGGCAAGCAGGTTACGACCCAGAAAATACAGATCGCAGGTTTTGTAGAAGTGATGGGCTGGAAGGCGATCGGCAATAAACTCGTCAATTTTACCCCCAACGTCGAGATGGAGTGGGAGACAAAAACGGCTGAAGGAGAAGTACAGACCAAGCTGTTTTAAACTTTTTTTATTTTGTTAGCCAGCGGAAGAATATGGATGAAGCTTTTCTTGCGACGCTCCGTTCATCGGCACATCTTTGAGGAGCATTTCCTGCAGTATTTTTAAGTTAGTGCAGTCGCCAGCCTCCGGCTGGTGACGGTTATTTTCAGGCATCCTGCCGTATTTTTTTGAAGCTTTTAAGTAGTATAAGCCGGAGGCTTATAAATAGCCCTCACCAGCCAGAGGCTTGCGAGAGCGGCGACTGTTGGAAGATCATACTATTTAAACCTTATAACGAGACATATTTTTAGAAGATCGTACCTTTAAGCAAAGATATTGAGATGACACAAAAACTCACTTTAAGCCTGAAAGAGGAAACGGTGCAAAAGGTTACACGTATTTCTGAAAAACAGGGAAAAAGCATTAGTGAGCTTGTTGACGACCTTATAGAGTTACTGCCGGTTGCAGAAAGTGAAAATGTGGTAGAGCAAATTCGTAATATTATGGCTCCTTACATTCATAAACTGAGGCTTCCTGCAAATTTGAATTATAAAGAAATGCTTTCGCAATGGCGCAATAAAGATTATTTAAAAGAAGAAGAGGAAACACAAGAAACCGCTATAGACAAAATAAGGAAAATAGTAGCAGGAAAGGTCACTGATCCTTCTGTTAATTGGAAGGAAGCCAAAGCCGATCATTTAAGTAAAAAATATGGCTTATAAAATCTTTATAGATACAAATGTTTTTCTCGATTCCATTTTAGATTTACACAACTCTTACTCAATTTTATCTTGGTCTACAATAAAAGCGTAACCAACCACATCAAAATCTAAAAAAACAAAGGTTATATTAATTTGAAAACGCTCGTATTCGAACTAATATAACCTGGAAAAAGATCCATAGAATTCCTGCTGATGAACGGAGCGTCGCAAGCAAAGATCCATAAGGGAACTAATTGCTGACGCCACAAAAATTGTCTATCATTTGTTTGTTCTTTCTTTAATATATCCGTTGAAGCTGATTGCCTGCCGGTTATTGCTCGTTAACTGTAACGAAGCATAGCCCGATTCACTGACAGTTAAAAACATTTGCCTCACATCTCTTGTATCCTTAGGTAAAATAGTGATGTCCCAGCCGCCTTTTTTTCTTTCAGTTAGGTTGTAGGTAAAATCATTTGAAGTAAAATGAATGCCTCCTTCAGCAGGATTTATAGGCGCTGAATAGGCGCGGCCAAAATAAGGCAGGTCTGAAATAACCGTATCGCCCGAAACCTTCAGATCGTAAATTGAAGTCAGGTTAATATTTCGTCCTCGCATAGGTAAAGCAGACCTGGCTATAAAAACATAATTCTTCGATTGAATCATATTTTCAATTTGTTGGGCATCCTTTTGCTTCTCTTCTTCTTTGCTGTCCTGCGCAAACGTGATTGTAGAACTTACAAGCGCAAACAGGAACATGAGTATGACTTTCCTATATATTTTATTATTCATGTGATATTTTTTAATAATACTTCCCAAAATGCATACCATGGTAGAAGTAAAACGGTG
>Ga0160473_101133_pt1 | contig 14280 bp, 15 predicted proteins | sample HID1975I_E11MG_FD_108217 | JGI IMG/M metagenome (GOLD analysis project Ga0160473, IMG submission 108217) | Enriched soil microbial communities from UW Madison campus, WI, USA - HID1975I_E11 MG | ecosystem: Environmental > Terrestrial > Soil > Unclassified | place: USA: Madison, Wisconsin... | reverse complement strand
GCTCCTTGGCGATCACGATCGCCCGGTCGATCGCGCCGGCATGGCCGGAGATCACGACCTGGCCACCGCCATTGTCGTTCGCCGCCTCGCAGACCTCGCTTTCCGCAGCCGCGGTGGCTACTTCGCGCGCGGCATCGAAATCCATGCCGAGCAGCACCGCCATCGCGCCCTGGCCGACCGGCACCGCAGCCTGCATCGCCCGGCCGCGCGTCTTCAGCAACTGCGCGGTCGTGGCAAGATCGAGCGCATCCGCCGCGCAAAGCGCCGCATATTCGCCGAGCGAATGGCCCGCGACGAAATCAGCCTTGTCGGCAAGGCGGATGCCGCCTTCCTTTTCCAGCACGCGCAAGGTGGCGATGGCGTTGGCCATGATCGCGGGCTGGGCGTTTTCGGTCAGCGTCAGTTCCGCCTCGGGCCCCTCGGTCATGAGGCGGTACAGGTTCTGGCCGAGCGCGTCGTCGACCTCCTGGAACACTTCGCGCGCCGCGACGCTGGCCTCGGCCAGGGCCTTGCCCATGCCGACGGCCTGACTGCCCTGCCCCGGAAAGATGAAAGCCCGCATCGACCATACCCACTGTCTGCCAAGATGGCGTGCGGGGTTAAGGAGATGGACGCGCGGTGGCAAGGCCGTTGGCGAGGAACGGGCAGGCCATCTGCTTGCAACGACCGGGGCCTGCTGCTAACGGGCAACCGTCATTTGGGGAGTAGCCCGCCGTCCGGCCAACCGGATGGTTCCCCGCGTCAACATGCTTGGTGGAGACACCATGGCGCGGGGGGACCGGCTGGAGCCGGATCAGGCGAGACCAATGACATCGCACCTTCGCTCGGTCGGGCGGAAGGATCGATGTCGTTGGATTCGCGTTCGCCCGACCAGGGATATTGCCAAATGGAAGCCCTGCTCACCTCCACCGCCGTCGTCGCGCTCGCTGAAATCGGCGACAAGACGCAACTCCTCGCCATCGTTCTGGCCACGCGGTTCGGTCGACCGATCCCGATCGTGCTCGGCATCCTCGTGGCGACGCTGGCCAACCATGCGCTGGCCGCGCTCGTCGGATCGCATGTGGCTTCGCTGCTTGACGGGACGTGGTTCCGCTATGCGGTGGCGCTATCCTTCATCGCCATGGCGGCCTGGACGCTGATCCCCGACAAATACGAGGAGGGCCAGCCCAAGCCCGCACGCTTCGGCGCGTTCCTGACGACGGCGATCGCCTTCTTTCTCGTGGAAATGGGCGACAAGACCCAGATCGCGACGATCGCGCTGGGCGCCCGCTTCCACGACGTGCTGGCCGTGACCGCCGGAACGACGTTGGGAATGATGCTGGCGAATGTCCCCGCCGTCTATCTGGGCGAGGCGATCATCAGGAAGGTGCCACTGAACGTGGTGCGGATCGTGGCGGCGCTGCTGTTCCTGGGGATCGGGTTGTGGTTGCTGGTCGAGACGGGACTGTCCATTCGAGGCGAATAAGGTTTCCGATCGATCGGAGCGCACGGCATTGGTGATTAAACCGCTTATTCCGGCCCTTTCCTTGACTTCGTCGGGCACCGCGTCGAAACGACCGTTCATCGAAATTGACAAGCGCAGTTCATGACCACACCAAAGATCAAGAGCGACTTCGTTCAGCGCCAGTTTGATTTCCAGCTGGCCGGCGTGAAGGGCCGTCACATCTCCTTCGACCCCGATCGCATGGAAGCGATGTGTCGTCGCAGAGTCAGCCGCTTCGCGCTCCACAGGGATACCTCGCGCATTCTGCCTGTAAACGGCGGGGACGCGCTGATAGGTCTTTCCGATGGGATTTGGCACCGCCGGGAAGGCCATGCCTTCATTATCCGCACCGCAACCATATTCAATGATTTCCAGCGGATGGCGCGCCGCGGAATATTCATAGCGGACATGCGTGATACCCGCCCCCCACCATTGGTTATGACGGCAATAGTCCTGAACATGCCTTAACGCCGGTTTTCCAGCACAATCGGTTGCGCAAGGGGCAAGCCCAGATCCTCTGGCCGTTAGAAGGCTGGCACGGAAAAGGCGGACGCGCATTCCCCGCATCTGATTTTGTGGATCCGGTCCCATTCGAGGAGAAGCGGCCTATCGCCGTGTGGCGAGGATCGCCGACCGGCGCAGACCGCTCCAACGGACGCTGGGGATTCCCTCCATCCCTAGAATACGTGGTTCGCGACTATCTGACGGGGGAGCTCGACGAAAGCAGCTTTCGTAATCAGAAGGACGCTTATTTCAGACTTAAGGCAGTAATATCAGCTGAGAGTATCGGCGCTGCGGATATAAAATTCGTCCTTCCGGGCACTGGTGTCGCTGAAGACAGAAACTTGAACCTGAGCTTGTTTGCGCCATCGCTTCGTCCGGTTGAACAATGCGCTTACCGGTACATCGTCAGCCTGCCGGGCAACGACAATTCTTCTTCTTTCTACTGGTCACTTGCCAGCGGATCGGTTGTCATGCGCATGGAAGGTGACTACGAGGCGTATGCCGATTGCCACTTCGAGCCGTGGGTACATTATATACCGCTATCCCACGATCTGGGCGACCTGGCCGCCAAGATTGAATGGGCGGAAAGCAATCAGGATGCCTGTCGGCAAATCGTCGCCAATGCCAACGAGGCCATCGCGTTGGTTCAAGACGATCACCTGCGCGAGCAAGCCCTGCGGATGGTCGTCGAATGGTATCAATCGCTCTTCTAGTCTTGGGACCGCCGGTGTCCCCGGCGGCCCGCGTTTCGATCAGAAGCGATAGCTCGCGGTGACGGTTGCCGCGTGGGAGTTGAAGCGCGAACCGCTGCGCATGAAATCGGTGCCGTCGGGATTGACCAGAAGGAACGGGTTGGTGGGCGGCGCGGTGCCCGGGCCGGAGCGGACGCGGTAATCGCCGGCCTTCAGACTGGTGAAGAGATACTGCGCGCCGATCGAGAAGTTCGGCGAGACCAGCTGCTCCACGCCGCCGCCGAACTTGTAGCCCCACGCATCCTCGTTGCCGTTGCCGGTGAAGGCGTTGGCGCGGTTGCTCGTCGCGAAGCTGTTCTCGACCTTGCCCCAGGCACCGCCGCCGGTGGCGTAGATCAGCGTGCTGCCGGCTGCAAAACCTGCACGAAGACGGACGCCGGCGTTATCCTTCAGGCGGCGGGTCATCGTGTAGAATGCGGGCGTCGTGCTGTAGCCGGTGACGCTGTCGCTGATCGTCGAACGACCATATTCGCCGACGACGCCGACGACAATGTTGCCCATCTGATAGTCATAACCGGCATGGACCGCCCAGGTCACGCCGTCCTTGTCGTCCTTGCAGCCGCCGTTGGGGCCGCCGGCATCCGTTCCACCGCCGCAGAAGCCCGGCGAGAAGGCGTTGGCACCCGCGGCCGTGTTGACGGTATCGCCGAAGCTGCCGTCGAGATTGTTGTCGAACAGGATCGACTCATCCTTGTCGCCCGGCTGGAATCCGTAGCCGAGCTGCCCGCCGACATAGGGTCCGGTCCACGACGGCGCATCCTGTGCGACGGCTGGTGCGACCACGAGAAGCGCCGCTCCCAGCGCGGAAGACAGTTGCAAATACGTTTTCATTCGGGATCCCTTTCGAGCCTATTGGCCCGACGGTAACGCGATGAACCGATAATAGATCCGTGATCGATATCCGAATAATCCGATCCACCCTCCAGAAATATTCGAGAAATATTATCGATCGACTATTTTGATTCTCTGACCGTAATAGAATTTTGATGCGATACCGAAATAGATTTACTTTGCCGCTCCAGCTCCTTTGAAGATTTTCCGCCGGATCCAGCGCCAAACATGTGCTCGCGCTGATGCGAGCGGCCCGGCACTTCATTCTTGCGCCGGAGCGACAATTCCGGCAAAGGCCCCAGCTTCCGTGCGTGGGCTTTGTGATTCCCGCGCACGGCTCGGGGTATTTGATGCCACGAAAACGACAGCCGGAGGGGCGTCGCATGGGGCGGCGTCAGCGATCGGCCAGAAAGGATAGCGAATCCATGCCGTTGTACGAGCATGTTTTTCTCGCGCGTCAGGACCTGGCTCAGGCCCAGGTAGACGCGCTGGCGGAAGCCGCCACTAAGATCGTCGAGGAAGGTGAAGGCAAGGTCGTCAAGACCGAGACCTGGGGCCTGCGCGGCATCGCCTATCGGATCAAGAAGAACCGCAAGGCGCATTACGTCATGATCGAGATCGACGGCCCGGCCGCGGTCGTCGCGGAGCTGGAGCGCCAGACCGCGATCAACGAGGACGTCATCCGCTACATGACCATCCGCGTCGACGAGCACGAGACCGGCCCGTCCGCGATGATGCGTCGCAACGAGCGCAGCGAGCGTGGTGACCGCGGCGATCGCCGTGGCCGCGACGGCGAGCGTGGCGGTGACCGTGGCGACCGTGGCGGCGATCGCCCGCGCCGCGACCGCGAAGACCGCGACGCGGCGTAAGAGGGAGAACACAGATCATGGCACGCCCCTTTTTCCGCCGCCGCAAGAGCTGCCCGTTTTCGGCCAAGGATGCTCCCCGGATCGACTACAAGGACGTCCGGTTGCTCCAGGGCTTCGTTTCGGAGCGCGGCAAGATCGTTCCGAGCCGCATCACCGCGGTCTCGGCCAAGAAGCAGCGCGAACTCGCCCAGGCGATCAAGCGCGCCCGCCACATCGGGCTCCTGCCCTACATCGTGAAGTAAGGAGCTGACCGATGGACGTGATCCTGCTCGAGCGGGTCGAAAAGCTGGGCCAGATCGGTGACGTCGTCACCGTGAAGAACGGCTTTGCCCGCAACTACCTGCTCCCCCGCAACAAGGCGCTGCGCGCCAACGCCTCGAACAAGAAGCTGTTCGAAGCCAACCGCGCGCAGATCGAGGCCGACAACGCCGCTCGTCGCACCACCGCTTCCGAAGAGGCGAAGGACGTCGAGGGCAAGACGGTGACCCTGATCCGTCAGGCGTCCAATACCGGCCAGCTCTACGGCTCGGTGTCGGCGCGCGACCTGGCCGAGCTGCTGGCCGAAGACGGCATCAAGATCGCCAAGAACCAGATCGTGCTGGACAAGCCGATCAAGGCGATCGGCCTCTATGAGGTCAAGGTGACGCTGCACGCCGAGGTTTCGGTGACCATCAAGGTCAACGTAGCCCGGTCGCCCGAGGAAGCCGATCTTCAGGCGCAGGGCGTCGACGTCATGGCGTCGATGTTCGAGCGTGACGAAGCCGGCTTCACCGAGGACTATGACCCGAACGCCGAACCCGGCGAGATCGCGGTCGATGCCCCGGAAGCGGAAGAGGCCGAAGAGGCCTGATCCCGATCGGATCGCATGGAAGAAAGGGCCGCCCGGCAGATGTCGGGCGGCCCTTTTCTTTTGTCGCGGTCACATCGTTGCGAAGGCGCGAGCGGGATCGGGGCTGTTTCTTTCACATTGCCCGCCTATGCTCGATCGGGTGTTGCCACGCTTCATCCTGCTGTCGATCGCCCTGCTGCTCGCCGCCTGCGGACCATCCGGCCGGGTCGATGCGCCGCCCGCCGACATGCTGCTGCGGGTGACCGAGGACGAGGTGAAGAATCTCGATCCGCACCAGTTTTCCGATCTTGCCTCGATGCGGGTGGCCGCCGACCAGTTCGAGGGGCTGACGCGCTATACCGGGGCCGGCATCGCCGAACCGGCGCTCGCGCAAGGCGGGACGGTATCCGGCGACGGACTGGACTGGCGCTTCACGCTGCGCCCCGGCCTGGTTTTCTCGGACGGGACGCCGATCGACGCGGCCACCTTCGTCGGCGTCTTCAGACGGCTGCGCGATCCGGCGACCGCCGCACCGACGGCGAGCCTGTTCGAGGCGATCGCCAGCATTGCCGCGCCTGCGCCCGACATCGTCGAGATCAAGCTTACCCACCCCTTCCCCGCCCTGCCCGAGCTTCTGGCGCATCCTGCGATGGCGGCGCTGCCGCTGCACCGGATCGCCGCCGATGGCACGCGGTGGACTGCCGAACGGCCGCTGGTGACGTCGGGGGCCTATCGCCTCGTCGACTGGCGGCTCAACGACCGGCTGCTGCTGGAACGCAACCCCCGCTGGCACGGCGGCGCAGCATCGATCGCGCGGGTGACGTGGAAGCCGATCGACGACCGGCTGACCGGTATCCGCCTGTTCCTGTCGGGCGGAGCCGACGTGATCGGCGACTTCCCTGCCTCCCGCCTCGACTGGCTGCGGCGCAAGGCGGGGCCGGCTGTGCATGTCGCGCCCTATCGTGGTGCCTATTACTTCGCGTTCAACACGCGGCGCGCGCCCTTCGACGACGTCCGGGTGCGCAAGGCGCTAAGCATCGCGGTGGACCGCGATGCGATTGCCAAACGCCTGCTGGCGGTGGGCAACCCGCCCGCCTGGGGCATCGTGCCCGGCGCGGGGACCGAGCCGCCCGAGGCGGCGCTCGACCAGGGGGAAAGACTCGCCGAGGCAAGCGCGCTGTTGCACGAAGCCGGCTATGGGCCGGATCGTCCGCTCCGCTTCGAGATCCGTTTCAACAGCGACACCGATCACCGGCGCGTCGCGATCGCGCTGGCGGCGATGTGGAAGCCGCTGGGAGTGGAGGCGAAACTGCTCAACAGCGAGGCGGCTCTGCACTTCGCCAGCCTGAGGCGCGGCGATTTCGATCTCGCGCGGTCGGGCTGGATCGGCGATCTCGACGCGCCCGAGAACTATCTTGCGGTCCATCGATCGAACGCCGGCGCGATCAACTATTCGGGCTATGCGAGCGCCGCCTATGACGCCGCGCTCGATGCCGCGCTGTCGGAACCCGATGCCCAAGCGCGGGCCGAGATGATGCAGCGTGCCGAGCGCATCCTGATCGCCGAGGCGCCGATCCTGCCGCTGTACTTCTACGTCAGTCGATCGCTGGTGGCGAAGCGGGTCGCGGGATGGCAGGACAATCCGGCGAATGTCCACCCGAGCCTAACCCTGAGCCTGACAGCCCGATGACATCCAGCATAGCACCCCCGATTGCTTCCATGCTGCTTATGGCGATGCTGGCCACGCTCGCCGGGTGCAAGGGGCCGGCCGCCGACGACGGGCCTGTGACGGTCAGCGCGATCGGCGACACGCCCGAACTTCGCGATGCCAATCGCGCGGCGCTTTCACCGGCCGATCGTATCCTCGCCGCCGCGACCGCGCAGGGCCTCGTCACCTTCGACGAGAACGGACAGATCAGCCCGGCGCTCGCCGAGCGCTGGACCGTGTCCGACGACGGACTGAGCTATCTCTTCCGCCTGCGCGAGGACGCCGCCTGGCCCGATGGCGACCGGATCACCACCAGCGACATCGCGCGCCGGCTGCGCGCGGTGCTGGCGGCGCGCAGCACCAATCCGCTGAAGGATCTGCTGGCGGTGGTCGACGAAATCGTGGCGGTAACGCCCGAGGTTATCGAGATCCGGCTGGCCGCGCCGCGCCCCCATCTGCTCGACCTGCTCGCCCAGCCGCAGCTCGGGATGGTGCGCGACAAGGCGGGGTCCGGGCCGATGCGGATCGAGAGGCGCGAGGCCCGGGCACTGCTGCTGGCTCCCTATGCCGATCCGCCGATGAGCGAGGCCCCCGATCCCGAGGAAGCGATAGCGCGCACGGTCTGGCTGCGAGGCGAGACCGCATCGCGCGCGGTGGCGCGCTATCGGCTCGGCGCGGCGGAGCTGGTGACCGGCGGCACCATTGCCGACCTGCCCGTTGCGCGCGCCGCGGAGATGCCGACCGCGCAACTTCGGCTCGACAATGCGCGCGGGCTCTTCGCCTTCGCCTTCACCGGACGGCAGCCTTTCCTGGAGGACGCAGGGGTGCGCGCGGCGCTGTCCATGGCGGTCGATCGCGAGAGGATGGTCCGCGCCTTCGGCCTCACCGGCTGGCGGCCGGCGGTGGCGATCGTGCCCGACGGCCTGGCGGATCTGCCGCAGCCGAGCCAGCCTGGCTGGAGCACGCTGTCGACCGCCCAGCGCCGCGCGATGGCCCGCGACATCATTGCGCAATGGGCGACGAGCCAGGGACCGGCACCGCTGCTGCGCATCGCCATGCCGCGGGGCTCCGGGATGCGGAGCATCCTCGCCCGGCTACGCGCGGACTGGGCGCGGATCGGCATCGCGGTGGCGCGGGTCGGACCGGACGAGACCGCCGATCTGACGCTGGTCGATCAGGTCGCCCCGGCGGACACGGCCAGCTGGTATCTGCGCAACTTCTCCTGCGCGCGAACGATCGCCTGCAGCCAGGAGGCGGAAAGCTCGCTGATCCTCGCCCGCGACGCCCCCAATGTGGACGAGCGCGTCGCCAAACTGGTCGAGGCGGACGCGCTGATGGCGGAGGCGAACCCCGCGATCATCCTCGCCGCGCCGCTGCGCTGGGCGCTGGTGTCGCCGCGACTCACCGGCTGGCACGAGAACGGCCGTGGCGTGCATCCGCTCGATCGGCTGCGCGAGGCGCGTCGCTGATCGCACCGGCGGGCCGTTCGTCGGATCGTATAAGTCGTTCGTCGGCGCGGCTGGCGGTTGGCAGAGGCAAGACGGCGCCCGGTCGAAGCCCGAATGCAGCCATCGCCGGAGCGGCGTAGTCCCCGGTCATGGCCGATGGATCGGGGGTTTCTCCCCGCATGATCCGACTGGCCGAACAGACCAGGAGATCTAGCCATGTCGATTCGTCTTTCCCTGCTGGCGGCGCTGCTTTCCGCCGCCGTCGCCCCCGCCACGGCTCATGCCGGCACCGCCGCCAGTGTCGAGCCGGTCAGCGTCGAGGTCCGTTATTCGGGCATCGACCTGACGACCGAAGCGGGTGTCGCGCAGCTCGATCGTCGCGTCCGGGGTGCCGCCCGGCAGATGTGCCGCGCCGGCGACAGCCGCGACCTCAAGGCGATGAGCCAGTCGCGCCGCTGCTTCAACGAGGCGATGACCAACGGCAAGCAGCAGATCGCGCAGGCCGTGGTCGCCGCCAAGGCCGGCCAGGATTACGCCCAGGCCGGTGGCGGTATCCGCATCCACGCGATCCAGTAACACTGCCGCCCTTCAAGCCCTGCCCTAACACGCGGGAGCCCGGGGTCGGCCCCCCGCCCGCGTGATGCGCCCCCGGAGTCCCTTGCTCCGGGGGCGCAAACTCGTGGTCGGGATGGCGAGGGTCTATCGCGCGGGCGCGGCCAGCCGCGCCTTCTGCCGGGAAAGACCCTCGATCGCCTCGATCGTCGCGCGGCGGCGGGGTGCCTGATTGAGCGGCTGGCCGATATAGTCCTGCAGGCCGAAGCCGCCCGCCGGCGAGGTGGAGGCGTAGAGCATCAGCAGGTCGCCCGCCTTGTCGTTCCACTGGCGCAGGTAGCGCTGATAGGCGGCGTACATGCGCGGGCTGTTGGTCATGCGCGCTATCACCTCCGCCGGCCGGGTCGACGGCAGATGCTGCCCCCCCTCATAACCTATCAACCGCTTGCCGTAACGCTGGGCGATGGCCTTGTTCGCGACGGCATTCTCGATCGCCTTGTCGACGGCCCGGTCGACCTCGGCGAAATCGGTCGCTTCGTCGAAGGGCGGTTCGAGCCGGGTCTTCATGTCGAAATAGGGCGCGACCGCCAGCGCATCGACGTGCTTGGCGGTATCGCCATGGCCAAGCACCTGCTCGGCCGTCCACGGCCAGCCAGCCTGGGTCGACACGACGCGCACCAGGTGATCCGGCGCATCGGCATAGACCTTCGCCCAGATATCGAGCGCGGTCGACGCCTTCTGCGCATAACGATAGAGCCGCGCCTGGTTGGGATCGTGCGAGAGACCGGCCGCCAGCCCCTCAGCAGCGGCCTGCTGCGACGCACGGAACTGGCCGTTCCAGATCTCGTTGCCGAGTTCCACATAGACGGTCAGCGAGGGATCGAGCCGATCGCGCACCAGCCGGGCGAAACGCTCGATATAGTCGGCATCGGCCTGATAGGCGATGCAGAACCACGGATCAGCCTTCAGCGTATTGGCGAGATCGATCATATGCTCGATGGCGACGCCCTGCGGCCCGCCCTGCCACGCGGGCAGCGGCTCGGCCCGGCTGGCCCAGGTCACCGGCAGGTTCGCATTCGCCCGCTGCCAGTCCATGAAGCGGATCGCCGCGAACGGGCGCATCGATTCGAGGTAGATCGGCAGGAAGGCGGCATCGGGCGCGACGCCCTCCGGCCGGCAGTCGAGATCGCGCACCGCATCGCCCGGCCGGGTCGCGCGGAACACCAGAGTCGCGGGCTTGCTGCTCCAGGGGCCTTCCCAGGCGAGGGTGAAGCTCCCCGGCTCGTCCGACACCAGGCGCACGGCATCGCTGGCCTCGGGCCGGAGCGTGGTCTGGGCGGTGCAGCGGACGCGATCGCCGGCAGCGGCGTCGGCGGGGCGGTTGAAGCGGGTGATCAGCGCCTCGCCGGCCGCCTGCGCCTGAGGACCATGCACATCGCGCATCCGATCGGGCCAGGCGTCCGCCCATTTCCCTACACCGGGGGGCGTGTACCACCAGTTGCCGAGTCCGGCGAGATTGGCGAAATTGCTTTCCCCGATCCAGACCGCCGGGATCGCGACGTTAAGGCCGATCCGCGCCGGCTGCGCTTCGGCAGGCTGGGCAGCCTGCGCGGATTCGGCGAGGCCCAGCTTCTCGACGACGTCGTCGCCCTTCCAGGCGACGATGCCCAGCGAAACGATGCCCAGGACGGCGGCCGAAGCGAACGGGCGAGACGGTCGGAACATCGCGGAGATCGTCCTCCTCTGCCTGCTATGCCGCTGCCCGCCGTGCCCCGGAGGCGTCAGCGGTCCCCCGCCAGCCGCATGTCGAGATAGCCGTCCACCGACTTCATGAGATCGGGCATCTCATGTTCGAAGAAGTGGTTGGCCTTGGGGATGGTGTCGTGATGGATGGTGATGTGCTTTTGCGTGCGAAGCTTGTCGACCAGCTTCTGCACGGCGGATGGCGTCACCACCTCATCCCCGTCGCCCTGGATGATGATGCCCGAGGACGGGCACGGCGCGAGGAAGGTGAAGTCATACATGTTCGCGGGCGGCGCGATCGAGATGAAGCCCTTGATCTCCGGGCGGCGCATCAGCAGCTGCATGCCGATCCACGCACCGAAGCTGAACCCCGCGATCCAGGTGGTCTGCGCCTCCGGATGGATCGACTGGACCCAGTCGAGCGCCGAGGCGGCGTCGGAAAGCTCGCCCACGCCATTGTCGAACACGCCCTGCGACTTGCCGACACCACGGAAATTGAAGCGCAGTGTGGCGAAGCCGCGCCGCACGAAGGTCTGGTAGAGCGATTGGACAATGCGGTTGTTCATCGTGCCTCCACCCTGCGGATGCGGGTGGAGGATCATCGCGACGGGCGCGCGCGGACGCGGCCCCGGATTGAAACGGCCTTCGAGACGGCCCTCGGGGCCGGGGAAGATGACTTCGGGCACGAGCACCTGCTTGGCAAGACGTGAAGAAAGACGCACGCCCTTGCGGATGCGCGGCCGGTCGATCGCCTATATAGACGGAGAAACCCCGTTCGCAATCTTGCCGGAGATGTTGTTGCCCGACCGGATCTATCTTGACCATGCCGCGACCACCCCGATGCACCCCGCCGCACGCGCGGCGATGATCGAGGCGCTGGACCGGGCGGGCAATCCCAGCTCGCCCCATCGTGAGGGACGCGCCGCGCGCGCCGCGCTCGAAGAGGCGCGCCGCCGCGTCGCCGCCGCGCTCGGCTGGGATGGGGCGGTGATCTTCACCAGCGGGGCCAGCGAGGCGCTGGCGCTCGCGATCGACCGGTCCGTCATTCCCGGCCGGGCGGCTTCGGCGGTCGAGCATGACGCCGTGCGCCGCGCGGCACCGGGCGCGACGATCGTCCCCGTATCGCATCGCGGGCGAATCGAGCATCACGCTTTGCCCGAGGAGGCGCTGATCGTCGCGCAGCTCGTCAACAACGAGACCGGCGTGATCCAGGACGAGCGCGAGATCGGCGAGGCCGCGCGCAACCGGGCATCGCTCTGGCTGGCGGATTGCGCGCAGTCCGCCGGCAAGATTCCGCTGCCCGCCGCCCACATGATCGCGGTTTCCGCGCACAAGCTGGGCGGCCCGCCGGGGGTTGGCGCGCTCCTGCTGCGCGACCTCGCGATGCTGCGTCCGGTCGGCGGACAGGAAATGGGTTATCGCCAGGGGACCGAGAACCTGCCAGCGATCCTGGGATTCGCTGCCGCGCTGGAGTCGGATCGAGGCTGGCTGGAAGGTGCCCCCGCGCTGCGCGACCGTCTGGAGCAAGGTATTCGTGCCGCAGGCGGGCGGATCGTCTGTGCCAGCCAGCCGCGCATCGCGACCATCGGCGCGTATCGGATGCCGGGCGTCCCCGCCGCCTCGCAGGTGATCCAGCTCGACATGGCCGGGATCGCGGTTTCCGCCGGCAGCGCCTGCTCGTCGGGCAGCGTCAAGCCGAGCCATGTGCTGACCGCGATGGACTGGCCCGAGGGGGAGGCGCGCGAGGTGATCCGCGTGAGTTTCGGCCGCGACACCGGCGAAGAGGAGGTGGATCGCTTTCTCGCCGCATGGACGCGGCTGGCCGAGGATGCACGGCGGCGGGCGGCATGATCTACCTCGACTATCAGGCGACCACCCCGCTCGCGCCCGAAGCGCGCGAGGCGATGCTGCCCTTCCTGGGCGAGCAGTTCGGCAACCCGCATTCGCCCCATCGGCTGGGCCGACAGGCGGCGGCGGCGGTCGAGGCCGGTCGGGTGCGGGTGGCGGCGCTGTTCGAGGGCGCAATGGCGGGAGAATCGCAAGGCGATGTCCTGTTCACCAGTGGTGCGACCGAGGCGCTGAACTGGGCGATCAAGGGCGCGATCGCCATCGCCCCCGCCGCCCGCCGCCGGATCGTGACGATCGCGACCGAGCATGCCGCCGTGCTCGACAGCGTCGCCGCGCTGGCGGCGGATGGCTGCGAGACGGTGGTGCTGCCGGTCGGCGCTGACGGGCTGGTCGACCTCGACCGCGCCGCCGCCGCGATCGACGAGCGCACGGCGATCGTCGCGGCGATGCTGGTCAACAACGAGATCGGCGTGATCCAGCCGATCGCCGCGATCGGTGCGCTCGCGCGGAAGGCGGGCGCGCTGATGCTCTGCGATGCCGTGCAGGGTTATGGCCGCATCCCCCTGCCCGTCGACGCCTGCGACATGATCGCGATTTCCGCGCACAAGATCCACGGCCCCAAGGGGATCGGTGCCCTGTGGCTGCGTCGGGGCGTGGCCCCCGCCCCGCTGCTCCACGGCGGCGGACAGGAAGGCGGGCTGCGATCGGGCACGCTCGCGCCGATGCTGGTCGCGGGCTTCGGTGTCGCGGCGGGGCTGGCACTCGAGCGGATGGAACGCGACCGCGCGCATATCGAGGGCCTGCGCGATCGCGCGCTGGCGACGCTGGGGCCGGGCTGGACCATCAATGGCGCATTGAGCCCCCGCTGGCCGGGTAATCTCAACCTGCGTGCGGAGGGCGTCGCCGCCGGGCGGCTCATCTCCGACCTGCGCGATATCGCCTTTTCCGCCGGCTCCGCCTGCGCCAGCGGATCGGGACGGCCGAGCCATGTCCTGACCGCGATCGGGCTGAGCGACGCACAGGCGCGATCGAGCATCCGGCTCGGATTCGGCCGGTATACGACCCTGGAGGAGATCGAACGCGCGATGACGATGATCGACGAGGCGGCGGCGCGGCAGCGGAGCTGGGCGGCGTGACGCGGGTGACATTCCTCGCGCCCGATGGATCGCCGACCTCGACCGTCGAGGCCGAAGCGGGGGCTCGCCTTCTCGATGTGGCGCAGGCCGATGGCCAGCCGCTCGAGGGGACATGCGAAGGACAGATGGCGTGTTCGACCTGCCATGTGATCGTCGCGCCCGAGGATTTCGACAAGCTGCCGCCGGCTTCGGACATGGAGGAGGATCTGCTCGACCTGGCCGCCGGCGTCACCCGCCGATCGCGGCTCGCCTGCCAGATCTGGCTGGAGGGGTTCGAGACGCTTACGGTGCGGATTCCCGCCGAAAGCCGCGACATGCAGGGCCGGTGATCGGCGGCGATGGAACAGGCGGCCCCTCTGCGCCGTTTCAACCCCATTCGCCAATCATCAGGATGGATATCATGACCAGCAAGCTCCTCCCGTTCGCGGGCGCTTCGGCCCTGGCAGCCGCACTGGCGCTGGCGGCCCCCGCCTCGGCACAGTCGGTGGGCGAGATTCTCGAAGGCGCGGCGATCGGCGGCGGTGGTGGTGCTGTGGTAGGCGCTGTGGTGCCCGGCGTCTCGGTGGGCGAAGGCGCG
>Ga0160473_101129_pt1 | contig 14309 bp, 13 predicted proteins | sample HID1975I_E11MG_FD_108217 | JGI IMG/M metagenome (GOLD analysis project Ga0160473, IMG submission 108217) | Enriched soil microbial communities from UW Madison campus, WI, USA - HID1975I_E11 MG | ecosystem: Environmental > Terrestrial > Soil > Unclassified | place: USA: Madison, Wisconsin... | reverse complement strand
GGGCACGGCAGGAGCCTTGAATGAGAATTCGTATCAAATACGAATCATCCCACTGCGTGCGCTGATGGGCAAGCATGGCCAGGGTGTGTTTTGCAGGCATTAAAAAGCCGGCTTGTGGCCGGCGTTTTTTGATTCTAAGCGGTTGATTTATATGAAATAAATTTTGATGTTTAGCCATGTCCCCACATTTATCCCCCCACTCTGAGGGCGCGTGTACGGTGCCGTTGCACGTCATTCGTAGCGATTGCCTTATCAAAGCGAAGCATTGGTGACGATGCGAGTCACTTTCTGTGCAGATACCGTCGAGCCATTGGCCCACTGATCTGCGCGAAAGACAGAGCCCAATTTCTGGTTTAATCTGCGTCATAATTGCAGCCCCATTGGCCAATAGCTCCGTTCTAGAGCCCCGGCTGGCGTTTATGGAGACAAAGCGTGCGGATCATTCCACAATTCGATTCACTTCCAGACAGTCTCATTGCTGGTTTAGCAGATCGTGAAGTGTCCATCTGGGTGAGCGGTGCAGTTCATGAGGCTGCTGACATCGATGCATTGGCAGCCATGCTGCGGCTGCCGTGGAAGCAGGTCTTCATCGAGGAGGCCAGCCCTGGGCTTGTCGCAGCCTTGGAAAAGGCTGACGACGATTCGCTTGTAAGACGCCGCGGTTTTATCCACATCGTGGATACCGATCCTTCTCGGATAAATCTTCCCGCTCGTGCGCTCCCCATTTTCTTGCTCTCTGGACGGAACAATCAAGGGTCCGCATTCGAACTGCAACTCCGGCGCATGACGATTCTGGACGGGCTACGTCGATCCGGGGTTAGACAGCTCGTAGTAATAGGGGGGCGTTCGGGGGCGGCACCTGAAGCCTTAGGCTCGATTTGGGCGACAGGTTTCCGGACACGCCTCCTCGTTGTCACTGAAAACACAAAAGCGATTTCAGAGCTTGGACAATGGTTAGACGCAAACGGTGATGGGCCTGCAGCGTCCGTAATTTCGCTACCCTCGGCTGAGTTCGCTAGGAAGCTGGTAGCAACCTTCTCGTCTTCTTACAGCGATGAACAGCTCGTTGTGCGGCAGCGGGACGAGGCAGGTGACGTTCACAATGTGGACTTCACGGACATTGACGATCCTGAAAGACCAATTCTTGAACACTACGATCTCATTCAAGATCGCGATTTCGCTTCAGTAGGCTTGAACGAGCTGCCTGAAGACGTCTTCAATGCTTTCTTTCGAGGGGAAGCTGTGGACTGGCGCGCTTATGCAGCAGGCCTTCCGTGGGTGCGTGATGAGTCTGCATGGCGAGGCTTACAGGCGCAGTTAAGAAAGCTCGATTCAACAGGGCCTTCAGAAAATAGGGTCACCTACATTGTTTCAGAGGCAGGGGCTGGCGGCACGACCTTTGCTCGTTACCTGGCGTTCACAGCAGCGCGAGCCGGCTATCCGACTCTAGTCGCCAAGGGACTGCCGTTTACACCCGACGCACTCCCATTAGTCAACTTCCTCACGCACGCAAGATTTCGCAGCGAAGAGGTGAGGGGCGAAGCTGCCGCAAACTCCGGCGAAGGAGATGGTCGCTTGTACGAAACCCCTTGGTTGTTGGTCTTCGACCGCATTCATTGGGAGCTACGCGGCCCAGAATTACGGCGATTCGTGCAGCAGTTCAAGCAGTCCGGTCGGCCTGTGTGCATCTTGGTAGTGACAGGGCCTCAAAGGGATTTGTCAAATTTCGACGAGTCGCGTTTCAAGCCATTGGTAGAACTCAGTCACCTGCTCGATGAAGGGCAGACCCTTGAGATGGGGCAGCACCTTAACCGATTTTTGCGAGCCTACGGTAAAGAGCGTCCAGAGTGGCAATGGCGTAATTTTCAAGAGGCGCATTCCGTTCGCTACCTGGAAGGAACAGCCACTTTTTGGATCTCCCTAACTTTCTGGCTTCAGAGCCACTACGACCTGAGTGAGTCAATTCAGCAGTGGGTGTATAGATGCTTCAAAATCTATGCGGATACGCCGGAAATTATGAGGGCGGTTCTGCAGATCGCGGCGCTCAGCTCAGAGCGCTTGCCTATGCCGGAGTCATTGATCGAACAGGGGCAGAGTCCTTGGCCTGTACCCTTGATGTTGGACGATCGGAGAAGTGACCTGGCACCGCTTGGGCTCACTCGTCTGTCGCACGGAGGGAGCAAATATTGGTCCCTAACCCATGACATCTTGGGTCGTCTTCTCATAAACGGGTTGTTCTTCGATTACGAAACCCGCAGTGCTCTTGGTTTTGCTGATTGCCAGGATGCACAGCATTTGCGCTTCACCATTTTGAAGGAGGTGTCCTGCAAGCCGGCGCTCGGGGAGGCTGAACAGCTTGAATACGGTGAAGAATTCGCCACCACGGTGTTCAAGGTCGACCCTGATCATGGTCGGAGTAGCTGGATCCACATATGGCGCGAGGTACTCAGTGCGCTGGACGGCATGCCCGCTCCCTTGAGAAATGGTAGCCGAGTGTTCCGGCATCATACCGGCATCTCCCGGCGGAGAATCGCGTGGCTGGATGAGATAGCTTATGGCGTAACGAACGATGACCGGGTCATGTTGCTTCAGCGAGCCATCGACGACATTAACTATGCGCTGCAATCTATTGCGGTGACAGCGGGCGATGAGCCTGATCTGTATCTCTATAACTCCCTAGCGAATGCCTACTTCGATCTTGCTCGAGTGCGTGCGGCCCAAGGAGCGAGTGCTGACGAGCTAGCCAATCTAAGGCGTCTGGCTTCCGAGGCGACGCGACACGCCTATGAGCAAAATCCTTCAAGTCCGTACGTTATTGAAACGCATGTGAAAAGCCTCATCGCTTCCGCTGAGGAATCGAAAATAACAGCGTTCGGATACTGTATCGAAGCACTTGAGATCGTATACGCGACGATCAGTCTCGATCGAAATGAGTTTCGCCGCAGCTCGCTCGCTCTGCTTGCGGACCGTGCCGTAGAAGTCCTTATGGCGTCTGAAGTTAGTGACAGGGCTTATGCCGACCCTAGTAGCCCCGCAGAGGTGTTAGTCGCAGCCTGGATTTCCTTGAGCGCCGCTTGTGGGGGGCGTGCGCCACAGTCTCTCGAAGATGTTTCGAAGGAGGTCCTGGCCAATGTCCTTGAGCTTCTCGACCATCCCGCTGGCGCAGGGAATTCGCAAGTCGCTAAGCTACGTTACCAAGTACTGGTCGCCAGTGATCCATATGACTTCGATCGTCAGCTTCAGACGCTGGATATGCTAGTAGCAACGGACTACCGGCTATCTCCACAGCTCCGCCTAGAGCATGCTCTGCTGCTGTTCCAAAAAATGCGTGCTGAGGAAGCTAATCAGCAATTCAAATCGCTCCGTACCCTGTGGCGCGAAACTGACATCACTGGTCAGGTGCCAGACCACTTGCGCTGGCTTCTGGTTGCAGATAGCGATCAGCGTCGAGTTATTACAGCGGTATCCGCCTACGATTACGGGCACCGTGCGATGGCGAAAGTTCGCGAATTTGGGCGTTTTGATGTGCCGTACAGGCCTCAAGAGTGGGGGGTGCGTGTCCACCGACCTGGGACCACATTCTCTGCGTATGTCTCGTTTGGTCATAATGGACCATTCCTGCGACCTGTCAATGCAGCGAGGCACTAATGGCGGAGGAGCAAATGGACATTGTTGCCCGTTATGGGGTGTCGCGCGGTTGGCGCCTGTTGCCAAGATCTGTATTGGTAGAAGGTACGTCGGACGTGGCGCTATTCGAACTAGCCGCCCGTCTCTTTTTCAATGAAACAGGTAAGTCGCTCCTGTCAGATATTGCAATTGTTGCTGCGGGAGAGGGGGATCGGGGGGGCACAAACGGCGTGGTTCGAGAGCTGCATGTCCTTCGAAGCTTGGCGAGCACATATTTGTCTTCTACAGGGGCACCTGTTTACCGAGTGATAGGGCTGTTTGATAACGACACAGCCGGGCAGAAGGCAGTAAACGGTGCGCGGGTGTTGGACTCTTCAATAACCGAGTATCGAGATGTTTTCCGGCTGAGGCCTGTTATGCCTAAGGCAGGTAGTCTGGATCCTGCAAGCCTTCAGAGGAGTTTTGAAAGTCAAAATGCGTCGTATCGGGGGCTCACCTGGGAGCTTGAAGATCTCTTGAGTGAGTCATTAATTAGTCTCTTTCTTGAAGAGCATCCGACGGCACTAGATCGCGATCAGTGCGTGGGGGGGGCAACTCATCGCGAACTGACACGTGACGGCAAAAGTAAGCTCGTACGATTCTGCAAGAGCTACGCGGACCTCCCAAGTCTTCAGGGCTTGATCGACGTCATTCACGCGCTCCGGCATTACCTGAGGCTTCCAACAATGCAGGAGTAGGTTCCAAGTGGATTGGAGTGTGATATGACCAACGCTCATCCACCTGGAGCACGTCATTGAGATACGAGGTCAGAAATATTCCCCCGCAGGATAGGTCACCTAACATTCGGGTGGCCCAAACTCGGACGAATTCTTTAGAACGAAAATAAGACTCGACTACAGGTGGCGCTGGCCTTTATTCTCAGCGATTTGCTTTGGAGAAAGGCTGTGGCGTTAAGCGATCAAGAAAAGGAAGATCTGCTCGCAGCACTGGATGGGCTACGGCCCGCGCAGGTGCAGTGGCTGCAAGGTGCGATCCTTGCTTTCAAAGTGCCCCATGAATTCGCGCGCGCATCGGATTCCGATATAATTACGCAGGCAGTACTAGAAAACCTAGGTGATCGGATGCTTGGTCATCACTCAGGCAGTCGGCAAGCGCTAAGTAAAGATCGCTTTGAATTTGCTTTTGAGGCGGCCCTGAATGCTTCAGGGATACCCTCTTTTTTGGTTAAGAGTCGGACTAATCCAGGGCATGACATAACCATAGCAGGGGTGCCGGTCGGTTTAAAGACCGAGGCCGCAGCCAATATTCGAGAGAATATTATTCACGTCAGTAAGTGGATGGAGTTAGGAAAGGGAGAGTGGGAGTTACCCTTGTTGCGTGATGCCTTTTTAGAGCACATGACGAGTTATGAGCGGATTTTCACCCTTCGCTGCCTGAGCGCCAATCCAGAGAGAGTTCGATATGAGCTTGTTGAAATCCCTAAGTCGCTATTCATGGAAGCAGCGAATTGTATATTAGAGGTTAAAGAAGCTAGCCGGCAAAATCCAAAGCCTGGATATGGTTACGTAAGGGATAGCGCTGGGAATTTGAAGTACTCTCTGTATTTTGATGGTGGTACTGAAAGGAAGCTTCAAATTAAAGGACTGAGAAAAGAACTGTGTAAGGTCCACGCAACGTGGACCTTCGGTTCAGCGGCCGCGCAATAAACGCTCGCGAGCAAGATCTGCGTAGTCAGCATTGAGTTCGATTCCAATACTGGTTCGTCCAAGCTCATTGCAAACCACTCCAGTAGTCCCTGACCCGAAAAACGGGTCTAGGACTCTTCCGTTCTCTCGAGAGCCGGCAGCTACACAAAGGCGAACCAGTGCTCTTGGATAAACTGCAAAATGGCTGCCTGGATATGGCTCAGTGTTAATGTTCCAGACAGTGCGCCGATTCTTCGACTTCTGCTTAGGGTCGGCCGCTGGCTCTTTGATGGCTTGCCAGTCGTAGTAATATTTTTCCGATTTTGAAAACAAGAATACGTATTCATGGGCGCGTGTAGGCCGATCTTTAACGCTTTCAGGCTGGCAGTTCGGCTTGTTCCAAATCATGTCGGTGCGCAAGTACCAGCCGTCAGCTTGCAGTGCAAATGCAAGCCGCCAAGGTACCCCAATCAAATCTTTTGGTTTTAATCCATCAGGAGTAGGAGCGCGGTAATCCATTGCTCTACCTTTATTTTTGGAGTCTGCTCCGCGCCAAGTGCGCCCGCCAGATGTGTAACTATCTCCAATGTTCAGCCAAAGAGTTCCATCACTAGCAAGAGTCCGACGAACTTCCCTGAAAAGTTTAACAAGGTCAGTGATATATTCATCGATGGTCGGCTCTGCGCCGATTTGCCCGTCAATGCCGTAATCTCTTAGCCCCCAATATGGAGGAGATGTAACAACGCAGTCAAAATGCCCTTCAGGCATTTCTTTTAGTAATTTGCGAGCATCACCCACTAGTACTTCGCAGCGATTCCGGGTATCTATCGGAAGCTGTTCGGAAAGTGGTTTTTTTTCTTCAGGGAATAGATCAAAATCGAGTTTCATAACTTTCCATTATAGGCTGCGGCCTCTCTCAGAGCTACCATAATCGAGGTGGATAGGCCATTTTCAGACCGGTTGCACGTCGCGTACCTTTCAGTATGCCTCTCAGCCAGTTCAGGTGGCATCTGAGAAGGCAGCCGATCAGTCCTTCTCTGCCAGATATGGCCTTTGGACCAGATGGTGACAGGTTAGGTGATGAGCTCGAAGGGCGGCAAGGGGTAGTCAAGAGCCTGATGGCCTGGCAGCCAAGCAGGTTTGAGGACACTCAAATTGGGAAATTTACACCACAAAACCGCTCATCGAGCTCACAGCCAATGCCGTGGGATCACCAACTCATAGTTTTTAGCGACCGTTTGTAGCGTCGCTATAATCGCAGCATGGCGTGAACTCTGGGGAGGCCCCCAGTTGCTACGGCACTCCAGCAAACGCTTGAGCTCATCAAGGTTATACAAACCTATTCGATGAAAATTGCCCCAGCTAGGTATGCCAAAGAGGTTGTAAATGACTACAGTGGAGTCGCGTTCGCTGGCTAGACGCTTGTCCCCGGTCAGCTTTTCAGCAGCGTCGGTGGCGTCGTCCTGGTCGTCGTATGTGTTGAGAAGTTTCATGGGCGTGGGCATCAAGATTTTTGGCATTATACCTATGATCCCTGCCGGGAAAAGGATGATGAGCAGATAAATTTATGGTGTGTGAGAGGATGAGTTGAATTAGTTATTTGGTGCTTCTTGCGTGAGCGTGATATTAGGTTGCCAAGTACGTATTAAAGTTTAGGTTTGATTGGTGGGTATCGGCTGGCGTGTCAATGTTATTTCACCAGAGTGATTTTGTGTCAGCTTATGGTCGTATTGCTAGGTGTTTGGGGTCGGCGCTCGCTTGTTTTGAGTTGGTTGGTGTTTCGGTGGTGGTAATATGCTTAAGCATCAGTTCATAGACTTGATTCTATTGGGCTGGAAGAAATGCGAAAGCAGGTTTAGTGTGCATATAGAGTAAGTATGTCGCGTATGCAGGGAGTGGCGGCCGAGAGGTTCTATGTAAAATTATACTGTCGCTAGAATTAAGTATGTATCTATTTAATTGGGAGTGGCAGTCATGAAACGTCATCCAGGAAATGCCAATCTCAAACTTTGGTATGAGGATCAGTATAGAGGGCTTCCGCTGCAGGTTGAGAAAGGGCCTTTTGTACGAAGCTATTTGCGGTATTTGGACTGGGTTATAACTAAGTCTGTCGATGTTTATTGTCGTGTGTTTGCATTTCGATTCGATTTGCGTTTCCCTGCGCAATCCGAATTGCATTCTAATTTTTATAATAATGCAGTTATAGAGCGTTTTTTTGATTCTTTTAAGGCCAAGATTCGGCATAATAGATTCAGGGTGGGTTCGTCAGGTAAGCAAGTTCATGGCTCTAGGGTGCGTTATGTTTGGGCTAGGGAAGTAGGGTTGTATGGTAAACCCCATTATCACTGTCTTATTTTACTTAATCGAGATGCATTTCATCGGCTCGGAAAGTTTGAGCAAGGTAGGGATAACATTTTCAATCGCCTTGTAGAAGCCTGGGCGAGTGCACTGCGCCTCACAGTCGATGAGTCAAGGGGGTTAGTGCATATTCCAGAAAACCCTAGCTATTATTTGCGCCGAGATGATGAGCTGGGGCAGCAAGAGCTTTTTTTCAGGGCGAGCTACCTCTGCAAGGCTGCTACTAAAGCATACGGAGATGGTCAGCATGGATTCGGGTACAGTCGGACCTGAGTGGAGAGTTGCTTATGATAATTCAGTGGGTAAGAACGGATGTTTAAAGATCACCCCGCTCGGCAAGCGATACGCATCCTTTTGCGCCCACAACGACATGATCCAATATGCGGGTGCCGACCATGTTCAAGGCATTCTTCAGGGCTGTGGTCAGCATGCGTTCGGCTTGAGTAGGATCGGAGTCGCCGCAGGGACGGTTGTGTACTAGGATCATAGCTGCTGCATTATGCTCTAAGGCGATTTTTACAATCTCTTTTGGAGATACGCTGACGCGGTTTAGGGGGGCACTTAACAGCTCCCGGAAACCGATAACCCGGTGCTTCGAGTCGAGCAGCAGCAATGCGAATAATTCATGCTCATGGTATTGCAATAGTGTTCGGAGGTGGCTGAATACGTGCCGAGGCTCGGTCAATGTTTGGCCTTTAGCCAGACGACTCATCGCGAGCTGTTGCGCTATCTTCAGAATGTCGGCCTCTGTTACCGACGACTCAGTAGCATAGGTACGGCTTCTTTCACTGGGTAAGAGGTTTTGATATTTCATGAGCTATTCCTGCACAGCATAAAAATCTGCCTGGCCGGATCTAGCTGACCAGGCACATTTTAATAGTTGAATAGGTGAGTTTGGGCTAGGCGGCGAGCTGCATCGCTGCGTCTAGCGCACGTTGTTTTATCTTGGCGCCTTGGCCGAACCAGGCTGAATCCATTCGGTATTCAGTACTGCGTGCACGGCGCTCGTGATCGACATATTCGGTCACAGCATTAAGCAAGCCCCACGCAGTACCTTGAGCCGATTCCAGCTTGGCGCCGCGACCTTCGCCTTCGTACAGGCTTTGGACCTTGCGCAGTGCTCGTTCATTCGGCAGCACGTCCGGCAACGAGCTATTCGCGCTGACATCGCACAGCACGTTCATAAAGAAGCCCATTGCCTCATGCCATTGCACTTTGCGTTCTGCCAGCGCGCGCAAGCAATACATGGACTCGTCCCACTGGGAGACGGCTATACCGAGCTGCTTTTTAACGGACTGAGGATCAAAGCGAGTGTTGTGCGGCACCTTGATCGCAGGGGTAGTGCCTTTCAGGGAGATGCTCAGGGTATTGTTGCAGACCACCCGCACGGTGGTCGGAGTTGCGGTGGTTGCAAGGGTCCCATCGCAGGAGGTTGCTAACAGTAGATAGCCATTCACATGATCATTACCCTTCAGCGCGGTCGTCTGTCCTGTCTTGGCGAGGGCCCAGAACTTGCGTCCACCTTTAAGTATTCCGGCTGTTTCCAACTCGAAGCCAGAGACGTCAGTCAGATCTCGGTAGAACTCCAGTACTTCGCGAGGCTGCACAACCTGGTAGCGGCTTGAGACCACAGACAACGGGGCTCTGGTATCAGAGCGGTACAGCACCTTCTGTTCCGGGACTAGATGGATCGTGCCTAGGTTGCCGATGGTGTCGGCCTTGAAGTGAACTGGGCTCTCCTGGATCTGCCAGTTCATACCCGCTTCACGCTGCCAAACTTCCAGCGGTTCTTTTTGCGTCAGGCGATTGCCCAGGCCATGCCAAGGGGCGGCGCCAATGTAAGCCATTTGTTCGACGAGATGAGCCATGGGAGAGGTTCCTTTGGATGGGAGGCTGGTGTAAATGCTGCGCACGCACAGCACTGGCTGAAAAATGTTGAAAGAAGATTAGGTCGGCAGATTGAAGCGGTGACCGCAGATCAAGCAGAGGTTGTTGGACAGCACATGACGATCGAGCCTTTTTCCGAGCTGAGCGCCGAGGGCACAGCCTCCAGCGCCCCCAACTAGTCCGCCGAGAAGGGCCCCTGAAACAGTGCCTAGGGTGATACCGATTGGACCGGCAATAGCGCCGGCTTGGCTACCAAGAAGCGCGGCGCTTACTCCGCGAGCAGCACCGCCCACCGCGCCTATGGCAGCAGTGATATTCATAGCTGTTCTTAACGATGCGATTTCGGGGGAATTACAGAAAGGGCACTTCAAAGACATGATGCTGAGCTCCATGGGGGCAGATGTCATGGCAGTGATGTGTGACTGGGTTTTCTTCGGATGTGATGCTGCGGGTCCCAGCTTCCTAGCTATCGCTGCTATTCGTAGCAGTAGTAGCAGCTATGTCTCAGATTAGGGGCTCATCCGAAGAAAGACTGTCACTTCTAGATCTATTTTTATAGTTCGTGTCAAGAGGTATGCTCGAGTAAAAAATTACATTAAGCAGATGGTCAAATGAACCAAGGGAATAGTTATAGATTCACTCATCGACAAGAAAATTGAGGCCAAAACGATGAGCGTAACGGGTATGACAAGCTGTGCTTCTAGGGTGCTGAGGTTGAAACATGTACAGGAGCGAATTGGGCTGGGTAGGTCCACAATTTACGATCGGATGGACCCGAGGTCGCCGAGGTATGACAGGACTTTCCCTAAGCCGATCAAGCTGGGCATCGCTGCGGTAGGTTGGATTGAGAGTGAGATCGATGCCTGGATTGGCTCCAGAGTTACTGCTGGATGGGGGGGGACCTTAGGAGAGGCTGTGTCTGAAGGCAATACAACTGCGGGATCCTGCAGCCGAGACCGAGGGACTGAAGATGAGGTTCAGCAGTGAGTATCCTCCTGAATACAGTCAGGCTTCATGACAACCTACCGAGGAGAGGGGCGCGCTTTCCGCGCTTTATTCCTTGCGATCTGCTATCCGCTGCAGTTAATGAGGCGGAAAAAAATGTTCAAGCCCCCAAGGCATTAATATTCTCAAGCGCGTTGACTGCAATTTCGCTGGCTTGTCAGGGGCTAATAGATGTTTGTAAACCAACTGGTCAGTGTGTCCCGACATCCTTAATGTTACTGTCTATTGCTGGGTCGGGTGAGCGGAAGTCAACTGCGGAAAATATTTTCCTAGGACCAATTCGTGAATTTGAGCGCTTGGAGTATAAAAAGTATCAAGAGGCTATTGTTGAGTGGAGTGTTCAGCTAGAGATTTGGAAGGAAAAGAGAAAGGTTCTTTTAAAGAAGATAAGTAAGAGTGCAGGTTGCGCCATGAGTTTCAGCGAGGAAGAGTTGCTTTTGAGTGCGCTTGAGAAGTCGAAGCCTGTAAAGCCGAAACAGTACAAAATGGTTTATGATGATGCAACCTCAGAGGCCCTGTTCTTTGGTCTCCATAATAATATCCCGTCCGCTGGATTGGTATCTAGCGAAGGTGTTGGAATTATAAATGGTGGGGCGTTGAATGATCTCTCTAAGCAAAACTCATTGTGGAGTGGCGACTCTATAACAGTTGATCGTGTATCTGTGGAAAGCTATCAGATTTCAGATTCTCGCTTAACTGTGTCCGTTATGCTGCAAGAGTCAGTGTTTAGAGAATATATGGAACGTCGTGGTGAGAGAAGTCGCGGGTCGGGGCTGTGGGCTAGATTTTTAGTTTGTCATCCTGAATCAACGCAAGGCACCAGGGTGATAGGTGACGTCACATTGTTGTGGAATAGATGTGATGATTTTTCTGCGCGTATTAGCGAATTGCTAGTCCTGAATCGGGCTTTGTTAGACTCTCCTAAAAAAGAGAGGTTAGTTTTGAGCTTCTCTCAGGAAGCCAAAGAAAGGTGGCGGGATGTTTTTAATGAAATAGAGACTGGTATTGTTGAAGGCGGAAGGTTTGAGGGCGCCTCAGATCACGCTTCAAAACTGGCCGACAACATCGCTAGGGTTGCGGCATTGCTGCATTATTTTGAAGGCGGTGAAGGGGATATTTCTTGCGGGGAACTGGAATTTGCTGTTGATTTATGTTGCTGGTATTCAGATCAATTTTTTCAGACTTTTGTTCCTCCCCCGCAAGAAAGTGTAGATGCGGATGATTTGCTGGAGTGGCTGTATAATTATTTCGGTAAAAAATATGGCGAGATCAGGAAGAATAAGATACTTCAGTATGGGCCTGGGAAGCTAAGAAATAAAATTCGTTTAGAGCGAGCTTTGGCTGTCCTTAAGGAAAGAAGGTTGATTGATGTTGTTCGGGATAAAGGAGTTAATTACATTGATCTGATCTGATCTGATCTGATTTGCGAAGTAAGGATTTTCTCTGCAGTTTGCTGAGCGCCGTATTGATCGTTGCGGCGCTGGTTGTTGAGGCGTGATTCAGACTTGTGGTGACTCGAAGACCCTGGCGACTTCTTTGTTCTCGAGAATAAGGGTTGTCAGTTTATGTATCAGGTCTTCAATGTTGGTCGGAGTGCTAATGTTTCTCTCATTAGCCATCGTCGATAACTCGCTGGCGATATCGTGTGCTGCGTCGTAAGCGTTTCGCCAACCTTTTCTTGGCCTTCTTTTTGAAAGTAGCGTCATGGTTATTGTTTCAAGTTCTGCAGCGTTTTGTGCCTTTTGGCGGCCTCCCTTCTCTGCACGTTCAGTCCTTTTGTGGTTTATGGGGTCTACAAGTCCGGCGTAATAGGCGAAGTATTGTTTGGCTTCCGCTAAGGCGGCCCAGGCGTTATCCGTAAGGTCGCTTTTTATTAGATACTGAGTCGTGGCTGTATATATGAAAGTCAGGGTTATTGAGCTTTCCTTTTTTATTGATAATTCCTTGCTTAGTAGTCTTTCTGTGTTGTGGTGAAGTATCGTTTTCTTGGAGATTTGTCCGCTGAGGATTGCTTGTAGGTATTCATTTATCTCTCCTTTTGCGGTTCGTTCTCCAAAATTTTCTTCCATGTAGTCGTCAAGTCGATCTACTAGAATGCTAAAGCGGATTTCTATGTCGTCACTTCCAACGATTGAGGAGACTGGGTCCATAGGTATATCCTCGTCAAGATTATGAGTTGGTGAATTGTCTTTCATCGGTTACAGTCCGCCTGTACGTTGATTGTGATGGCTCGGAGATATCAGTTAGTAAGCAGCTAAGCTGCAGCTGGAGAAGTTAAAAATCTGCTCCACTCATTCATGAGTAAACGCCTCTTGTCGAGAAAGTCCGAGCGAGAGTAGGCTCCTTCAGTCTGGTCTCGCTCATCATGCGCAAGCGCCATTTCGCAAACCTCACGTGCGTAGTGAGTGCATTCACCGGCCCAATCTCGAAACGAAGATCGAAATCCATGCCGGGTGATATGCTCGTACCCTATGCCATGCAGTAATGTTCGTACTGCATTTGCATGCATGACCCCTGTCTTGCCCTGACCAGGGAATAGAAAGACGCTTCTCTCATCTCGCGGAATGCTCTTCACCAGCTTTACGACTTCGTCGGCAAGTGGAATTACAAAAGCCACTCGCATCTTCATTCGCTCATCTGGTAGTGACCACGTGCCCTTTTCCAAATCAAATTCATCCCAACGAGCGAACCTGACCATGTGGGCGCGTGCGCTGGTCATGATTAGTAGTTGAGCAGCCCAAGATGGGGGGGAGGGGGTAGCCTGGAGCTTTGCCATCAGGGCCGGCACGTCCTGCCAGTTCAAAGCTTCAAAGTGCTCACGCTTTCGAGCTCTTTTCTTTTCAGCACGGCTTAACAAATTGTCTAAGTGTCCGCGCCAACGTGCAGGGTTCTCGCCCTCTCGCAGATTGCGTGCCTTGGCTGCATCCAGAACCTGTTCAATCTGCCCGCGTACTTCGTCGGCAGTTCTAGTTTTGGTGGCCCAGATGGGTTGGAGCACCTTTAGTACTTGGGTCGTCCCGATTTCCTCGGCTGAAAATTTGCCGATGTGGGGAAACGCATAAAGCTCCAGCTTCCGCAGCCAGCCTTTACGCCATTTCTCTGACCATGCGCTACCATGCGCTTCGCAGTATTGCTTCGCAAGTGTTTCAAACTTCGACTGTTTCGCCTCGCTGGCGCGCTGCGCTTCGCGTTGAGCAGCGCGCTCGATGTCGCGAGCGGCTAGCGGGTCGACCCCATTGTTCAATTGGCTGCGTTTGGTACTGGCTTCAAGTCTGGCTTTCTTTAGACTGACCTCAGGATAAGATCCCAAGCCCATCTCTCGGCGACGGCCTGCCAGTTGGAAGCGAAGGAGCCAGGATTTTCGCCCGGTAGGTTTGACGACCAAGCGAAGCCCATCACCATCTTCGTAAGTGCCCGGTTCGGTCAGGTTTTCGACTTGTTTCGGATTGAGCTTGCCCATTGAATTTCCCCTGTCGTCCCTTTCGTCCCCCCACTTGTCCCCCCACTTCATCATCGGATGAGGTCAGATGGCGTTGAATTCCATCGGACAGGAGAACGTCTGAGACGCCCGTGATAGCTAGGCTATCGGCAGGGGTCTCGGATGGAATAGGATTATTTTGGACAATTAAAAAGCCGGCTTGTGGCCGGCTTCTCGGGGACGGCTCCGGCTAATTTATGGTAAGCCGCAACCGCCTTAACTGTGTGGCCATGAAAGGCCTGAAAGAGATAGCAAGCGCTCGTATGGAT
>Ga0160473_101123_pt1 | contig 14382 bp, 11 predicted proteins | sample HID1975I_E11MG_FD_108217 | JGI IMG/M metagenome (GOLD analysis project Ga0160473, IMG submission 108217) | Enriched soil microbial communities from UW Madison campus, WI, USA - HID1975I_E11 MG | ecosystem: Environmental > Terrestrial > Soil > Unclassified | place: USA: Madison, Wisconsin... | reverse complement strand
GCAGCGCCAAGCAGATCGCAGCTGTAGCGGTAGTTGTTTTCCATCATGAAACGCCCGTCACCTTCGACGGTGCTGGAGCAGGCGCCTTGGTGCAACACCGCGCGTACCTTGCCGAACTGGCCCTGGCGCAAGCGCTCGAGGAAGTCGTCCTTGTCCAGGTAATCAGCGATGTCGCAATCGGCCAGGTTGCGAAACTTGTCGCCATCGGTCAGGTCGTCGACGGCGATGATCTGGGTTTCGTTGCGCTGGTTGAGCGCCTTGACCAGATTGCTGCCAATGAAACCGGCGGCGCCGGTCACGATAATGGTCATGCCTAGTCCTCCAACACGCAAGGGTGATCGTAGTGTGCGGGAGATGGGGGGACCGGCCTTAATCTGGATCAAGAAAATTGCCAATTCGCCCTTCATCGACATACTGGCCTGGGTGTCGGACGTGTGATCAGATTCGTGTACGAACCTCTTCGGCCCAACGTTTCCTTACAGGAGTATCGCCATGTATCCAGTCAACAGTCGAACCTTTCTTGTGCCCTTGGCACTGCTTTGTGCGGGCCTGGCAACTGGTGTGCAGGCGGCGCAAGGTCCGTCGTTCAAGTGCAGCGAGAACATGCTGAACTCCGTGGAAGGGCTGATCTGCAAGAGTGAAGACCTCTCGTCCCTGGACCGGAAACTGGCTGCCACTTACGGAGCGGCGTTGAAAAAGGCTGGCAGCCGGGCCAACACCCTCAAGGCCGAGCAGCGGGGCTGGATCAAAGGTCGCAACGAGTGCTGGAAAGCCGACGATAAAGAGGCTTGCCTGCGCGACAACTACAACCAGCGTACGGTCGAACTCCAAGCCGGGTACGCCCTTGTGGAGTCGAAAGGACCGGTCATCTTTGACTGCGGTGCCAACGGCAGCATCAGTGCGACCTTCTTCCAGACCGATCCACCCTCGATCAATGCAACCTACAAGGAGCAACATTCATTGATGGTGGCCGTGCCGTCGGGCAGCGGCATGAATTACAAAGGTCAGAACGAGAGCTTTTGGGAGCACCAGGGTGAAGCGGCGGTGACATGGGGCTACGGCGCCAAGGAGATGATCTGCAAGCGCAAGTCCTGAGCCCTGCCATGACCGTCGGCCTCAGTGGGACGACGGTAGCCCGAGCCTCAGCGAGCCTGCATACCCTGGAACAGCAGGGTAATGAACTGCCGTACTTCGTGTGAGTGGGCGGCGAAATCGGGCGGATCCTGATTGGCCAGCCGCAGGAACTGGACGTGGCCGTAATCGTTGAGCAGGAAGGCGACAAGGTTGGCGTCCAGGTCGGCACGCAGCGCGCCGGCGCTTTTCAGGTCCTGCAGCAGGCTGATCAGTTCTGCCACCAGCACATCGTTCACTTGCCGATAGGCATGGGGCAACCCTTCGGCGTTCGTCCCCAGCTGGCCGATGATCATTGGCAAAAGCTCACGCCAGAGCGCTGCGGGCAGCATCTGGAATGCATATTCGACAATGCGCCGTTCGATCTGGCACAGGGCATCCACCGGGTTGTCGAGCACCGTAAGCGAGCGTCTGGCCTGCCTCACCGCCAGTCGATCCGCTTCGCGCAGCATCTCCAGCACGATCTCCTGCTTGCTGTTGAAGTAGGCGAACACCGTCGGCGCCGAGACGCCGGCAGCCCGAGCGATCTGCTCGATCGTGGTGGCCTGGTATCCCTGTTTGTCGAACAACGCGACGGCAGCTGCGCTGATCGCCTGGCGGCGCTCGGCTTTCTGGCGCTCTCTCAATCCGCTCACGGTACCTCCCTGGGTGTTCATTCAAGCGTGGCGGCTCAGCATAGCGGATTTTTTATCGGAAAAACAATTTATTGACTAAAGAAATATAGTCGATAAATATATTTCTGCCTGCCGAGCATTCGGGCAGGTCACCACCGCTGCAATGCTCCAGCCTCGCGTATGTCAGCCGTCTCGTCGGCGTGACCGAATTGCTTGCGGCGGTTTCAGCCCCTGTACACAACAACAACAGCAGGATCTTCAACATGAGACATAGCCTAGGAGCGCTCACCCTGAGCGCTCTGGTCGCCCAGACCGGCTGGGCCGGCGAGAGCTTGCGGGCCGGCGCTCTGGACGCCCAGTTCAGCCTGACTGCTGGAGGCGCCAACATCGACGCGCGTCATGTCAATTTCGGCGCTGGCCGTGTTGACCAGCGCAGCGCAGAGAACACGGGCGAGCGCGCGCACTGGCAGGAGTTCTACCTCAAGCCGGGGGTCAATCTTGCCTACCCACTGACCTCGGAGCTTGAACTGCTTGGGGCTGTTTCTGTGCTGGGCGCCACGACGCTTGGCGACGGCGATGCGGGCGGCTATACCCGCGGTTCGGATGGGCGCGTCGGCCTGGAGGAGGCATACGCCGGCCTGCACAGCGGCGCTTGGCGTTTCACTGCCGGGCGCCAGAACTATCAGGTGGGCAGTGGCTTCATCGTCATGGATGGCAACCTCGACATGCGCGACGACGGCGCCTTTTGGCTCGGTCCGCGCAGTGCCTTTCGTGATTCGGGCCTTCTCTCCTACAGCCAGGGCCCCCTCGGTGCGCAGGCATTCAGCTTGCGTACAGACGACGATCTGGGCGATTTCCGCATGACCGGGATGAACCTCGATTACCGCCTGGCCGATACCGTCACGCTCGGCCTGATGGCCTTCGGGGTGGACTCACTGACCAGCGCCGGTCAGGCGTCAGTCGCCCGAGACGGTATGCAGGTGTACAACCTGCGCGCCCTGAATGGCCGACTGCCGGGCCTGGACAACTTGACGATAGATGCCGAACTGGCACTGGAGCGGGGGCATGGCGACGGTGTCGATTACCACGCCAGGGCCTGGTACGCCCAGGCTGGCTACCGCTTCGCCAGCCTGCCGCTGGCCCCGTTTCTGAGCTACCGCTATGCGCTGTTCTCCGGCGATTCGGACCTTGGCGACCAGCACCGCAAGGACTGGGACCCGCTAAGCAAAGGCTTTTCAGACTGGAGCACCTGGCTGATCGGCGACGTGGTCGGGAACTACCTGCTCAACAACAGCAACGAGCGAGTCAGCCAATGGACCGTCAAGGCCCAACTCAGCGAGCACCTGATGTTGGGGGGTATCCATTACCAATTCAGCCTCGACCAGGCCAACTACTACGGCATGCCTGTCAGCGAGCGGCGCTTCGCTGACGAGAGCGTGGTCTTCCTCGACTGGATAGCGGCCGAGGGCCTGTCGACATCGCTTTCCTATAACTGGGTACAACCGCGCAGCGCGGTGAAGGAAGTGTTCGGCGACGACAACTTCAACACCCTGGAAATGTACTTCACCTACCGGTACTGACCGGGTCTGCCCCAAAACCCTACGAGTGACATCATGAATTCGAACATTCCCCAAGCTGCCGACTGCATCATCCGTAACGCCCGCGTCTACACCGTCGACGCTCATCTACCCTGGGCTCAGGCCCTCGCCGTGAACGGCGAGCGTATCGTCTACGTGGGAGACGAAGGCGGCGTGGAGGCCTTTGTCGGGCCGCAGACCCGTATCATCGATGCTGGCGGCAAGTTGGTCCTGCCAGGCTTCGTCGAGTCGCACTGGCATTTTTCCACCACTGCTTTCGCTTTTCAGGCTTTCGTCAACCACGAAGACCCCGAGCAGGTACTGAGCGCGCTCAAGGCTTATGTCGACGCGCACCCGGACGAAACGGCCATCACTGGCATGGGCTGGGTACAGGCGACCATGCCGGCGCAAATCCTGCGTCGCGAAACACTCGACGCCATTTGCCCGGATAAGCCGGTGTGTCTGCTATCCACCGATTACCACAGCATGTGGGTCAACTCCAAAGCATTGGAGATCGGAGGCATCGACCGCGATACGCCACCAGTGGAGGAGGGAGCGAGCTGGTTCGAAAAGGACCCGCAGACTGGCGAACCCACCGGGTTGGTGGTGGATGGCGCGGCCTACTTCCTGCTGATGAAAAGGATCAGCGACGCGGGCTACCTGCCAACAGGTATCGATCTCTACCTGCGCTCGATCCCGGTGTGGCAAGAGAAACTGGTCGCCGCCGGTATCACCACCGTGTTCGACGCCGGCTTCCTCGACCCCAGCGGCGACCAGGCGCTGCTGTACGAGACCCTGCAGCATCTGGAGCGTGAGGACCGCCTGAAGCTGCGGGTGGTTGGCAGCTACATCGACATGGGCACTGACCCTGACCCGGTCAGTACCCTGCAGGACCTGCGCAGTCGCTACCAATCGCCCCTGGTCAAGGCCCAGGCGCTGAAGCTGATGCTCGACGGTACCGAGATGAACCACACTGCGTACCTGCTCGAACCCTACTGCGACAAGCCGCACAGCTGCGGCTCGACGGTGATGCCGGAAGAGGTGTTCGAGGGGCATGTGCGCAAGGCCGACGCCAACGACATCGATATCATGGTCCATGCCGTGGGCGATGCCGCCGTGCGCCTGGCGCTGGATACCTTCGAGCGGACCAACGCGGCCAATCCGCCGCGCGATCGTCGCCATGTGATCACCCATGCTTTCCTGACCCATCCCGACGATATTCCGCGTTTCCGCCGGATCGGTGTCATGGCCAACACTCAGTTGCAGTGGGGGGTGGTGGATGCCTATACCCAGGCCATCCAGAAGTCCTACGGCCAGGAGCGCTGGAGCTCCATGTACAAGTTCCGCAGCTTCATCGAGCAGGGCGTCACGGTGTCCATCGGCATGGACGGCCTGGCTTGCCAGTGCCGCTGCCAGCACCGCCCGGTGGAACACATCGAGTCAGGCCATACCCGCCAGTTGGCCGGCGAGCCCGATGCGCCCGTCATGCCGGACATCCACGAGAAACTGAGCATTCCGCAGCTGATCGCCGCCTATACCATCCATGGTGCCTACCAGCTGCGGCTGGAACACGAGATCGGCTCGCTGACTGTCGGCAAGAAGGCAGACGTGATCATCATGGAACGCGACCTGTTCGAGTTGCACAAGTACGATATCGGCAAGACCGAAGTCGCCCTGACCATGATGAACGGCCGCATCACCCACGACGCGCTGTGACCCCATGCCGGCCCCACCCGGGGCTGGCCTTTCGTGTGCTCCGCTGGACAACAAGAATGACAAGATCCTTCAGCCTCAAAGCCCGGGCGGCTTTCATCTACATCGCTGCCACCTCGATCATCATCATCGGCGTCACGCCGATCTTCGTCGGCATGCTCGCCGAACGCTTTGCCCTCGACCTCAGCCATCAGGGCTGGGTGATCTCGGTAGAGATGTTCGGCATCATTCTCGGTACTTTGCTCAGCCCGAGCCTCGATCGGCTGCTGGGCAGTGCCCGGTTGTGCCTGCTGGCCGCATCGGTCGCCCTGGCGTTCAACCTGATCACCGCACATACCACGCAGTTGCCAGTGCTGTTCGGCAGCCGGCTGCTGTGTGGCGTTGGCGCGGGGCTTCTCTATACGTGCGCTATTTCGGCATTGGGACGTATGCCCGACCAGGATCGCTCATACGGCGCGCTGCTATTTCTGCAGACGGCGGTTTTCTCCGCCTTCGCCGCCGGCTTGCCGCAGCTGGTGGAGCACGTGGGCGCGGCGACAGGAATCTACGCCCTCGGCGGCTGGTTCCTGCTCAATGCCTTGGTAAGCCGCTTGCTGCCAACCCGGCTGAGCGGTTCGGCGGTCTCGTCAGAACCGGACTCCGTGTTGAGTCACGGTGCGGGCAGTGTCGGCCTCTGTGCACTGATCGGCATGCTCTTCCTGCAACTGTCGATCTACTCCATCTGGGGCTTTCTCGATGGCATCGCGCAGCAGGCCGGCATCACTGCCACCGACGTTGGCTGGGCCTTCGGCCTCGGGCTGTTGGGCGGATTGCCAGGTTCCGCGCTGCCGGGCCTGTTCGGTCGAAGGCTCAAGCGTGGCGCGATGATCTTCCTCGGTTCGCTGCTGGTCGCGCTGTCGGTCGCCTTGCTCGCCGATGGCGTTCGCAATGCCAGTGACCTGGCGTTGGCGGTGTTTCTGATGAACTTTGGCTGGACCCTGGCGCTGACCTACTACATGTCGATCATCGTCACCCATGATCCGCAAGGGCGACTGTCGCCACTGATCGGCGTCACCCAGGTCGCCGCGGCAGCGCTGGCTCCGGCACTGGTCGCGTTCGCGCTGCCGTGGACCGGACAGGGTGTGATTTTCATGGCATCGTTCGCCGCCGTGGCGGCTGGCGGTGTTGTGCAATTGTTCGCCGTGCGGATACAACGACGGCATTACCAGCGCTCCGACATCGGCAGGGTCGGCTAGGCTTTGCCAGCAAAGCCGCTGCAGGCCTGTTTGGCGCCCGCAGCTGGATCCAGCGCAGCGGTTGTCAAGGTGAGGTCGTGAAGGACAGGGCAGCTTGCTGGGCTGCCGCACCTCCGGCTGGTTCAAGGTCAGCAGCGGCACACTTTCATGTCGCTGCAGAATCACAAGCTCGGTCATGCCGAGCAGCGCTTTTCTTGTTCCTGGAGGGCCTGCCCGGTGCATGCCGGGCAGGCAGGACGGATCAGCTGAAGAATGCTGCCGTGGTGTTCAAGCGCGCGTGGCATTCGCTGACCATGCGCTCGAGCAGCTCCTTGCAGCTCGGGATGTCGTGAATCAAGCCGATCACTATCCCGGCGGTGACTATGCCACCGTTGGGATCACCAGCGTCCAGTGCGGCCTTGCCACGTATGCCAGCCACCAGGGGGCGAATATCCTCGAAGGTGCAGCCCTCCGGACGGCGTTCGATTGACACGACCTCATTCGACACGGAGTTCTTGAGTACGCGGGCGGTGTTGCGCAGGCTGCGGAAGATGAGATGGGTGTCGCGCTCGTTGCCATCGATCAGTGCCTGCTTGATGTTCGGGTGCAGCGGGGCTTCCTGGGTGGCGCAGAAACGCGTACCCATGTTGACGCCTTCCGCGCCGAGCGCGAACGCGGCGGCCATGCCACGGCCATCACCGATACCGCCAGAAGCGATTACCGGGACCTTCAGTGCTGCCGCAGCAGCGGGGATCAGTACCAGGCCGGGAACGTCTTCTTCGCCCGGATGGCCAGCGCACTCGAAGCCGTCAATGCTGATCGCATCGACGCCCATGCGCTCAGCTGCGAGTGCGTGACGCACGGCGACACACTTGTGAATGATGACGATGCCGGCGTCCTTGAGTTTCGGGAAGTAGTCCAGCGCCTTGTTGCCCGCCGTCTCCACCACCTTGATGCCCTTGGCGATGATTACGTCGATGTACTCGTCGTAGGGTGGCGGCTTGATGGTCGGGAAGATGGTCATGTTTACGCCGAACGGCTGGTCGGTCATCGCGCGGCAACGGTCGATCTCCTGACCCAGCGCTTGCGGCGTGGGCTGGGTGAGGCCGGTGAGCATACCGAGACCGCCGGCGTTGGATACGGCAGCAGCCATCTCGGCGATGCCGACCCACTGCATGCCGCCCTGGATGATCGGGTAACGGGTACCCAGCAATTCGGTGACGCGAGTTCTTACTTGCATGATGGTTACCCCATTTAGCGTTCGTCGAGGCCGATGGATCGGCTGATGATTTCTTTCATGATCTCCGAGGTTCCAGCGAAAACCCGGGTGATCCGCGAGTGAGCCACAACTGGGTGCAGTAGAGGCGGATTCGGCGAGGATCGGTCCCCCCTTTACGAGTGGGGATGAGGCGCAGGCGAATACCTACTCGTAACGAGGGGGTGGAGCGGGCAGCGAACGGCCTATGGTGATGCAAAGCGCCACCGGCAAGGCCGTCGGTACGATCAACCTGTTTCCAGAGGCAACCCGATGATTCCACGCACCCTTTTTGACCATGAACACGAGGAGTTCCGCAACACCGTGCGGCGCTTCCTGGCGGAGGAGTGCGCTCCGCATCTGGAGCGCTGGGAAGAGGAGCATCGGGTGCCGCGGGCCATCTGGCAGCGCGCCGGCGAGCTCGGCATGCTCAACGCCACCACCCCGGAAGCCTATGGCGGCATGGGTCTGGACCGGCGCTTCTCGATGATCGCCACCGAGGAAATCTACCGCGCCGGCCAGGCATCGGGGCTGATCGGTTTCGGCGTGCATGACATCGTCGCCGGCTACCTGGTGAATTTCGGCAACGAACAGCAAAAGCAGGCGTGGCTGCCCAGGATGGCGGCAGGCGCGGCCATCGGCGCGGTGGCGATGACCGAGCCGGATACCGGTTCCGACCTGCAAGCGGTCAAGACCCGCGCGGTACTCGACGGTGATGAGTACGTCATCAACGGCGCCAAGACCTTCATTTCCAATGGCACCAATTGCGACCTGGTAGTGGTAGTGGCCAAGACCGGCAATACCGGCAAGGGCGCCCAGGACATCTCGCTGATCCTGGTCGAAGCCGACCGCGCAGGTTTCAGCCGGTCGCAGCCCTTGCGCAAGGTCGGGCTGCACGCCCAGGACACCACCATGCTGTTCTTCGACAACGTTCGGGTGCCCAAGGAGAACCTGTTGGGTGGGGTGGCCGGACAAGGCTTTTTCCAGTTGATGAAGGAATTGCCCTGGGAGCGTCTGTCCATCGCCATCAGCAGCGTCGCCGGCGCCGAGGCCGTGCTCGAAAGCACGCTCGAGTACACCAAGGGCCGCAACGTCTTCGGCAAGCCGATCTTCGCCTTCCAGAACACCCGCTTCAAATTGGCCGACCTGAAAATGCAATTGGCGGTGGCGCAGAACTACGTCGACCGCTGCATGGAGCAGTGCCTGGCCCAGACGCTCAGCCCCGAAGCGGCCGCCTCCGCCAAATTGTGGTGCTCCGATCTTTACACCAAGGTCGTGGACGAATGCGTCCAGCTGCATGGCGGCAACGGCTACATGCTTGAGTACCCGGTTGCCCGTCACTACCTCGATCACCGCGTCCTGCGTATCGCCGGCGGCGCCAACGACATCATGAAAGATCTGGTCGGGCGCACGCTCTGATCCCGTTCGACGAGAGGAATCCGCAATGGAATATCTGATCCCCCGCACCCTGTTCAGCACCGAGCACGATGAGTTCCGTCGTGCCGTACGGCGCTTCATGGAAACCGAGGTCGCGCCGTTCCACGCCCAGTGGGAGAAGGATAAGTGCGTGCCGCGCGAAATCTGGCGTAAGGCCGGCGAGCTGGGCATGTTGCTGCCGTCGATGCCCGAGGAGTACGGCGGCCCCGGCGCCGACCGGCTGTTCGACATGATCTTCGGCGAGGAATTCATGCGCGTCGGCGCCACTGGCCTGATTGGTTTCGGCATACAAGGCCTGGTCGCCTTCTACCTGCTCAACTACGGCACCGAGGCGCAGAAGCAGCAGTGGCTGCCGAAGCTGATCGCCGGCGAGACGGTCGGTTCGATCGCCATGACCGAGCCGAACACCGGTTCCGACCTGCAGGCGGTCCGCACCCGCGCGGTGCGCGATGGCAACGAGTACGTGCTTAACGGCTCGAAGACCTTCATCTCCAACGGCTCGTCCTGCGACCTGGCCATCGTGGTGTGCAAGACCGGCACCAGCGGCAAGGGCGCCCAGGACATGTCGCTGATCATTGTCGAGAAGGAGCGCGCCGGCTTCGTCCGTTCGCAGCCGCTGGAAAAGATCGGCCTGCACGCCCAGGACACGTCGATGCTGTTCTTCGATGACTGCCGCGTCCCGGTGGAAAACGTGCTCGGTGGGGTGGAGGGGCAGGGTTTCTATCAGCTCATGCATGACCTGGCCTGGGAACGGATCATCGGCGCGGTGGGTTTTCAGGCTCAGGCCGAGGCGGCGATGGATCACACCATCGAATACACCCGCACGCGCATGGTGTTCGGCAAGCCGGTGCTCGACTACCAGAACTCGCGCTTCACCCTGGCGCAGCTGAAAACCGAAGTGCAGATCGGTCGCTCCTACATCGACAGCTGCATGGCCTTGCTGCTGCGCGGTGAACTGACAGCTGAAGCGGCCGCCGTGGCCAAGTACTGGACCGCCGAGATGAGCTGCCGGGTGGTCGACGCCTGCCTGCAGCTGCATGGCGGCAACGGCTACATGACCGAATACCCGATCGCCCGCCTTTACCTGGATGTCCGCGGCAACCGCATCTGGGCCGGCACCAACGAAATCATGAAAGAACTCATCGCCCGCACTCTTTGAAGGCCAACCACTATCCCAACTGGGGAGGAAGCAATCGTGTCGCAAGAAATTCGTTTTGACGGCAAAGTCGCCATCGTCACTGGCGCCGGCAACGGCCTCGGCCGTGCCCATGCCCTGCTGCTGGGTTCCCGGGGTGCCAAAGTCGTGGTCAACGACCTTGGTGTGACCACCGCCGGCCTGGGATCCTCGTCCGAGGCCGCCGATGCCGTGGTCGCCGAAATCAAGGCCATGGGTGGCGAAGCGGTCGCCGACTACCACTCGGTCACCGAGGGCGAGAAGATCGTTGCCACCGCCATGGCTGCGTTCGGCACCGTCGACATCCTGATCAACAATGCCGGTATCCTGCGTGACACGTCGTTCCACAAGATCACCGAAGAGCAATGGGACCTGATCCAGGAGGTGCACGTCAAAGGCGCCTTCCGCCTGACCCACGCCGTCTGGCCGATCATGCGCGACAAGGGCTACGGCCGCATCCTGATGACCGCCTCCGGTGCTGGCATTTTCGGCAACTTCGGCCAATGCAACTACTCCACCGCCAAGGCGGGCCTGATCGGCTTCGCCAACTCGCTGGCCATCGAAGGCGCCAGCAAGAACATCCGCGTCAACACGATCGCTCCGATCGCCGCCTCGCGCATGGTGATCTCCAGCGGCATCTTCCCGGAAGAGCTGCACGACAAGGTCAAGGTTGAAGACGTCGCGCCGCTGGTCGGCTGGCTGTGCAGCGAAGAATGCCAGGACACCGGTGGTCTGTTCGAGGTCGGTGGCGGCTTCCATGCCAAGTACCGTTGGGAGCGTTCCTACGGCCGCTTCCTGCACACCGACTCGCTGACTCCGGAACTGGTGCGCGAGAACTGGGAGCGTATCACCCGCTTCGACGACAAGTCCGTGCACCCCGCCAACGGCGGCGAAGGCTTCAAGGAGATCTTCGAGCGCATGGCCGGCAACGCCATCGGTGGTAACCAGTTCGTCGATATGGAAGTGGCAGCCAACGCCGTGGCGACCCTGGAAACCGAGTACAACCAGACCGACGCCGCACTCTACGCGCTGGCCGTGGGCGCCGCCAAGGACCCGCTGGACCGTACCGAACTGCTGTACATCAACGAGTTCAAGGGCGAAGAATTCCGCGTGCTGCCGACCATGGCGGTGCTGCCGGCCACCCAGGTGTTCCTCAAGGCGATCCTCGCCGGCAAGCCGACCCTGGAAGGCCTGGAACTGCCATTCGCCAAGGGTCTGCACGGCGAGCAGTACACCGAGATGTACCGTCCGCTGCCGCCGAAGGCCAAGCTCAAGCACACCATGCGCCTGAAAGAAGCGCTGGACAAAGGCAAGAGCTCGGTCAGCGTGCTGGAAATCCACACCACCGACGAGAACGACACGCCGCTGTACTACAACGAGTTCACCAGTTTCTACACCGGCACCCCGGGTGCTGGCCTCAAGCGTGTGCCGAGCGTACCGGCCGCGCCGCTGCCAGAGCGCACCCCGGACCATGTCATCGCCGAGCAAACCGATGTGAACCAGGCGCTGCTGTACCGCCTGTGCGGTGACTGGAACCCGATGCACGTGGATCCGGACTACGCGGCCAAGGCCGGCTACGAGAAGCCGTTCCTCCACGGTCTGTGCACCTTCGGCTATGCCGGTCGCCATGTGATCAAGGCGTTCTGCAACAACGACTCGCGCCTGTTCAAGAGCATTCGCGTGCGCTTCGCCGCCATCGTGATGCCGGGCGACACCCTGGAAACCCGCATGTGGCGTGAGTCGCCGACCCGCGTGATCTTCGAGACCCGCGCCGTCGAGCGTGACGTGGTGGTGCTCAAGGGCGGTTCGGTCGAGATCTTCGAGCAAGTCCCGGCCTAAGGCCGTAGGAACAGTCCGCCGTCCCCATCAGGGGACGGCGGCAACAGAATTTCAGTAGTGCGCTGGAGCAAGACTTCAGAGTGCTTGGTGTAGGGCGTTGCGCCTATCACCGGTCGACGGCTGGCTCGATCCAACCGGAAGGGAGCAAGATTATGAGTAACCCGACAAACTCCGCAGTGCTGTACGAGAAAGTCGGCAAGGTCGCGGTCATCACGCTGAATCGGCCGCAAACCCGCAACGCCTTGGATGACGCCATCAGTGCAGCGCTGCTCGAGGTGGTGCGCCGCGCTCGCGACGACCGTTCGGTGGCCTCGGTGGTGCTGACCGGCGCCGGCGGCGCGTTCTGTTCCGGCGCCTACCTGGGCGAGGCGAGCGACAACGAGAAGACCTTTATCGGTCGCGACCTCGTGCTCGACTCGCAGAGCTGGTTCGCCGAGCTGATCGGCATGGAGAAACCGGTGATCTCGGCGGTCGACGGCGTCGCCGTGGGCGCGGGCTTCTCCATGGCGCTGGCCGCCGATTTCGTCTTCGTCTCGTCGCGCGCGCGGTTGATGCCGTCGTTTCTCGGCGTCGGCCTGGTGCCGGACCTGGCGATGATGTACGTGCTGCCGCGCCTGGTCGGTCTGGCCAAGGCCAAGGAAATCATCTTCTCGGCACGGCCAATCGCCGCTGAGGAGGCCGTCGCGCTGGGCATCGCGCAAGCAGTGGTGCCTGCGCAGAGTCTGCTGGACGAGGCGCTGGCGTTCGCCCGCCGCTTCGATGACGCCCCGCCGCGCGCGCTGGGCATGGCCAAGACCATCCTCAACCGCTCGTTCGAGACCGACCGCGCGGCGATGACCCAGCTGGAAGCGGCGGCGCAATCGCTGTGCGTGGCCAGCGACTACCACGCCGAGGCGCTGCGCCGCTTCATGGCCAAGGAGCCGGCGCTCTATCCGCCGTCCGTCCCGCGCCCGTCCTGAGCAGCGTCGCCACGGTCTTTCTCTGGCGATACCCCCCGTGGGCCGTCGACGGCGGCACCAGGGGCAATGGAATGGACTCCTCATGCGGACGTTTGCCATGGTTCGCCGTTATGCGAACGCGGGAAGCCTGGCTGCTCATCTGTTCATCTGCCCAGTCGCAACGAGGCGCGGATGGATTTCGCCGCCCGGAAACTAGCCTTCGAGTGATCTGTGTTCGCCCCACTCCACTGGGGTGGGGGCGCGGGCGTGGTGGAGGATTAACCTGCAGACTTCATAGAATGCATCCGCCGCACGTTCTGCAAAGGTGGTGCGAATTTCAAGAGGTGTCTGTCGTGAACCGTCGTTTATCCACTCTGGCCGGAAGAACTCGCAAGCTTGATGGTGGCGTGATGTTCGGCAATACGCCCAGGCAGTTGTGGGCTGGCTGGCTCAAGCCTGACCAGGACAACCTGGTGGACCTGGCGTCGCGAGGTCTGCTGGTGCAACAAGGAGGTAAGAATATCCTGGTGCTGGCCGGTGCCAGCGCCTTGCTTGCGCCGCTGCGACGGACCTGCAGCTGTCAGAAGCCGTCTTCGGGATTGCTCGATAGCCTCGCGCAACATGGCCTCACCGAAGGCGACATCAGTGCGGTCGTGCTGACCCACTTGCATGCACAACTGACGCCCGAAGTGCATGCGGCGATCGATGACGGCAATACACCGCGTTTGCTGTTTCCCGCGGCGCACTACATTACCGGGGCGCGCCATTGGTCCCGTGCTCGGCACAACCATCCCCATGATCGCGCCTTGTTCGTCCGGCAGATCGTGCGCAGGCTTGAAAGCAGTGGTCGACTGGTGCTGGTCGACGGGCCCCGGTGTAATGAACTGGGTGACGGTTGGCAGTTCCACTTCAGCGATGGCTACACGCCAGGGCAACTGATACCGGAAATCGCCATGCCGGGCGGGCCGGTGGTGTTTGCCGGCGACCTGATTCCAGGTACGCATTGGCTGCGTCTGGACGTGACGACGGCCAACGACCGCAATCCGGAAGATCTGGTCGGCGAGAAAGAACGGCTGCTGGACCACCTGGTAGCCAGTGGTGGTCGCCTGGTGTTTTCCAGTGATCCCGAGATTGCGATGATCAAGATCATGCGTGATCGGCAATCGCGTTACTTGCCGTTCGATTCGCACGCTGTGGTGAGCCGGTTTGAATTTTGATCGGTTTCTCAACAACCGGAAGTGCAACGGCACTTCCGGTCGAGCTGCTTGATGTCACGGATGTACGCCTGGCTATTGCCGCTGTCGAAATACGCGTCGTTCATTCCAGTCTTGAAGTAGCCCGTCGCAATCGCATCGACGCGGACCTGGAAACCCGCCAGACGCCATCGCGGTTGCTCGACAGCGTCTTGCCCGGTAAACCAAAACAGTTGACAGCACCCTTCACAACACCTCGAACAAGCCGGCTGCCCCCATGCCGCCGCCGACGCACAT
>Ga0160473_101121_pt1 | contig 14385 bp, 14 predicted proteins | sample HID1975I_E11MG_FD_108217 | JGI IMG/M metagenome (GOLD analysis project Ga0160473, IMG submission 108217) | Enriched soil microbial communities from UW Madison campus, WI, USA - HID1975I_E11 MG | ecosystem: Environmental > Terrestrial > Soil > Unclassified | place: USA: Madison, Wisconsin... | reverse complement strand
TTTTCTCTAAAGCCCTGCCGCAATCGGCCGTTTGGACTGTCGTAAGGTTCAAAGCGGCAAGGTTTCGGTATCATGGTCGACCCTATCGGCATAAGGCCGGGCACGATCGCGGAACGGCGAACGGCCCCCATTTCGGACAGCGTGACGAGCGCGACGACGACGCCTTCCGTGGTGAAGGTGGCCGAGGTCGCGAGCGTCTCGACCGGATCGGAAACGATCGAGATCGGCGCGAAGGCAGCAGCCAAGCAGATGGCCGCCAGCCCGCCCGTCGATCAGGAACGCGTCGAGCAGATCCGCTCGGCGATCGCCAAGGGTCGTTTCCCGATCGTGCCGGCGCTGATCGCTGATCGCATCATCGCGTACAAGGAAGGATGGCGCGGATGACCCGCACCGAGGCGCTGGAGCGCGTGATCGCATCGCTGCGCAACGAGATCGAGGCGCTAACGGCGTTCGACATCGAGGCGCTGGCCGCCGCGACCGCCGGAAGGAACGCGAGCTCGGCCACCTCGCCGGCACGCGCGCCGAAGAGATGGACGAGGAGCTTCGCGCGCTGGCACACGAAGCCGCCCGCCTCAACGAGACCGCGCGGGTGATGGTCAACCTCATGAACGCCAACGTCCGCCGCCAGCTCGACCGGCTGACCGGCGCGCCCGTCGCCTATGGCCGCAAAGGCCCGGCCCAGCTGCGCGTGGTCGCCTGATCCGACAATCCTCCCCCGAAAGAGGGAAGGTTGTACCAAAAACTGGCACGGCCCTTGCTGTGATTTGCCCGAATAGAGGCAAGCACAAAGCGGCATGATGATTCCAGTGACCAACAGTCCGTCGGATATCCGCAGCGCGGAGGCGCGTGGCGGCGTGCATGGCGCGATCGCCGCCGCCAGCCGCAAGACCGGCGTCGATTTCAGCTATCTGCTGGGGCAGGCGCAGATCGAAAGCGGTCTGCGGACCGATGTGCGCGCCTCCACCAGCAGCGCCACCGGCCTCTATCAGTTCATCGACCAGAGCTGGCTTTCGGTCGTCAAGCAGCACGGCCAGGAACACGGTATCGGCTGGGCGTCCGACGCGATCCAGCGCAGCTCGTCGGGCCGGCTGACGGTCACCGATCCGGCAATGCGTCAGGCGATCCTCGATCTGCGCAAGAATCCCGAGGTCGCATCGGTGATGGCCGCCGAACACGCCGCCGACAATAAGGCGGTGATCGAGGGGCGTCTGGGCCGGGAGGCCAACGGCACCGATCTCTACATGGCCCATTTCCTGGGCGTTGGCGGTGCCGTCGGCTTCCTGAGCGCGATGGAGGACAACCCCAACCGCACCGCCGCCTCGCTCTTCCCGGCGGCGGCGCGATCGAACCGCAACATCTTCTTCTCGCGCGATGGCAGCGCCAAGTCGCTCGCCGACATCTACCAGCGCTTTTCCGAGAAGCTCGGCAACGGCGTGCAGCTTGCCGGCAATAATTCGCCGGGCGTTGCCGGTCGGGCTGCCGGTCCCCGTCTCGACACCGCGACGCTCAACCGGCTCGAACTCGCCCGGATCAACCAGGATCAGGTCGCCGAGCAGAACCTGCTCCGCCCGAGCCCGAACAATGCGCGGCTCGCCTACATGATGCTCGCTTCGCTGGGGAACTGACCTAGATGCTCGCCAAGATCTCCCCCGCCAGCCTGCTCGCCTCCGGCCGCGTCGCGGCGCTCCCGGTCGGCATCCTGCTGATCCTGCTGCTGATGGTCGTGCCGATCCCGGCCGGGATGCTCGACGTCTTCTTCATCCTCAACATCGCGATCAGCCTCGCGGTGCTGATGGTGGCGCTGAACGCCGAAAAGCCGCTCGACTTCTCCAGCTTCCCGACGGTGCTGCTCTTCGCCACGCTGCTGCGCCTGGCGCTCAACGTCGCGTCGACCCGCGTCGTGCTTGTGCACGGCCATGAAGGCTCGTCCGCCGCCGGCCATGTGATCGAGGCGTTCGGCAATTTCCTGATCGGCGGCGACTATGTCGTCGGTATCTTCGTCTTCGCGATCCTGATGATCATCAACCTGATCGTCGTCACCAAGGGCGCGGGCCGCGTGTCCGAGGTGTCGGCCCGCTTCACCCTCGATGCGTTGCCCGGCAAGCAGATGGCGATCGACGCCGATCTCAACGCCGGCCTTATGACGCCCGAACAGGCCAAGGCCCGCCGCATCGAGGTGGCGACCGAAGCCGATTTCTACGGATCGATGGACGGTTCGTCGAAGTTCGTGAAGGGCGATGCCGTCGCGGCGCTGCTGATCCTGGCGATCAACGTGATCGGCGGCCTCATCCTGGGCACCCTCCATCACGGGCTCAGCCTGTCGGACGCCGCCAAGACCTATACGCTGCTCGCGATCGGCGACGCGCTGGTCGCCTCGATCCCGGCGCTGATGCTGTCGATCGCCGCCGCCGCGATCGTGACCCGCGTCTCCTCCACCTTCGATCTCGCCGGCCAGATCGGCAGCCAGTTCGCCTCGACCCGCACCTGGGCTCCCGTCGCCGCCATCCTGGGCTTCATGGGCGTCCTGCCCGGCATGCCCGCGCTGGTGCTGCTGCCGGCAGCCGGCATCGCCGGCTATCTCGCCTGGAGGCTGCGCGACGCCCCCGCCAAGGCGGCCGCCGCCGCCGCGATGGAAGCCGAGGCGGAGGCCGCCGCCGCGACCCCGCCGGTCGACGAGACCCGGATCGACTGGGAAGACGTGTCCGATCACATGCAGGTCGGCATCGAGATCGGCTATGGCCTGGTGCCGCTGGTCGACGAGCGCAACGGTGCCGCGCTGATGAAGCGGATCACCGGCATCCGCCGCCAGCTTTCCAAGGATCTCGGCTTCGTCGTGCCGGTGGTGCGGGTGCGCGACAACATCAACCTCGCACCCTACACCTATCGCGTCATCATCGGCGGCGTCATCGTCGGCGAGGATCAGGTCTCGCCGGACGAGATGCTCGGGCTCGATACCGGTCAGGTCATGGGCGACATCGCGGGAACCCCCGCCAAGGATCCGACCTTCGGCCTGCCCGCGCTCTGGATCGCGCCCGCCGACAGCGATGCGGCGACCGCCGCCGGCTACATGGTCGTCGATTCCTCGACGGTGGTGGCGACCCACGTCAACCATCTGCTCGGCCTCCACGCCGATCAGCTGCTCGGCCCCGACGAGGTCCAGAAGCTGCTCGACGGTCTTAAGGAGAGCGCAAGCAACCTGGTCGCAGCACTCTGCCCGCAGCCGCTGTCGCTCACCACGCTCACGCAGGTGCTGCGCGCGCTGCTCGCCGAAAACGTGCCGATCCGCGACTTCCGCCGCATCGCCGCCGCGCTTTCGGTCGCGGCACAGCGCACCCATGACGCCGACGAGCTGGTCGAGGCGATCCGCCCCGAGCTCGGCCCGCTGATCATCCAGAAGCTGTGCGGCGTGCATGAGGCGCTGCGCGTGATGACGCTCGAGGGCGGGCTGGAAGGTCTGCTCGCCAGCGCGGTCCGCTCCGACCCGACCGGCCGCCACACCATCGAACCCAATCTCGCCCGCAGGATCGTCAACGCCATGTCCACCGCCGCCCAGCCGCATATCGAGGCCGCCCAGCCCTTCGCGCTGGTCGTCCAGCCGATGATCCGCCCGGCGATGCGCAAGCTGATGAAGACCTGCCTGCCCGATACCCCCGTGATGAGCTTCTACGAGGTGCCCGACGGCAAGGCCGTCGAGGTGGTCGCCGTGATCGGCGCGCCCGAGCAGCTCGCGGCCTGATTGAGAAAGAGGACCAGTCACCATGTCCTTCCACAGCCCGATCGATCCCAGCGGCGCGCAGCCCGTGGTCTACACCCGCAAGGGCGTCGCCCCGCCATCCGCCGAGCAGATGGTGCGCGAGCACATGAAGCTCGTCCGCCGCGTCGCCTGGCACATCCACGGCAGCGTATCCTCCGCGATCGAGGTCGAGGATCTCGTCCAGATCGGGCTGGTGGCGCTCGTCGAGGCCGCCAACAGCTTCGAGGATCGCGGCCAGGTCACCTTCGTCCAGTATCTCAACACGCGCCTGCGCGGCGCGATGATCGATGCGTTGCGCCGGCAGGCGACGATCACGCGCGGCGCGATGCGCCGGCGGCGCGAATATCTAGCCGCCGAAAAGGAACTGGCGAGCGAACTGGGCCGCGCGCCCGAGCCGCCCGAGATCGCCGAACGGCTCGGTGTCGACCTCGATCGGCTCAACCTCGCCTATGCCAGCGCCCAGCCGGTCCGCTTCGAATCGATCGACAGCGTCTATTCCGACGAGAGCCCCTGGTTCGCGAGCGACGACGACGACGCGTTCGACCTGCTCTCCAACGCGGAGCTGCGCGACGTGCTGATCGAGGCGATCGGGACGCTGGCCGAGCGCGAGGCGATGATCATCCAGCTCTATTACGTCGAGGAGCTCAACCTCGAGGAGATCGGCCAGGTGCTCGGCGTCGGTGCCGCGCGCGTCTGCCAGATCAAGAAGTCGGCGCATGACAAGCTGCGCAAGGCGATCCTCGCGCGCACCGAATGATGGCTGGCGGGGCGCTGGCAGGGCGCAGGCGGTCCGGCCGGCGGGGTCGCTTCGCGTGGCCGCCGGGCAACACCGGCCATCCTCCGAAAAATGGGGCCGTCCACGCCTTTTCACGGAGGCTGCAAGCGACTAGATATAAGGTTGGAATAGGTGAATTCAGGAGATTAAGTTATACGTCCGCCTCTCACTCGGCGCCCGCTGGCGGCGCCTATGCCTCTCAACGGCCCTCGTTACAACGAGTTCATCCAGAGCCCCAAGGTTCGGGTGATCGATGGTGACGGCGAAAATCTGGGGGTAATGTACACCCGCGAGGCGATGGAGCAGGCAGCCGAGGCCGGACTGGACCTGGTCGAGGTCAGCCCCAACGCGGACCCGCCCGTCGCCAAGTTCCTGGACGTCGGCAAGTTCAAGTACGAAGCCCAGAAAAAGGCCAATCTGGCGCGCAAGTCGCAGAAGACGCAGGAGATCAAGGAGATCAAGATGCGTCCGAACATCGACGACCACGATTACGACGTGAAGATGCGCAAGATTCACGAGTTCATCGAGGAAGGCGACAAGGTGAAGGTCACCCTGCGCTTCCGCGGTCGCGAACTCGCGCACGGCCAGCTCGGCATGCAGGTGCTCCAGCGCGTCCAGGTCGACGTCGCCGAGACCGCCAAGGTCGAGCAGCATCCGCGCATGGAAGGCCGCCAGATGCTGATGGTGATCGCCCCGAAGTAACGGCCGCGATCGACCGCCTGCAAGGCAACGGAAAGGGCTGCTTCGGCAGCCCTTTTCTTTTTGGGTGGACGCAGCGACGCGCGTGGACAGCTTGGGAGCGCACGGTTGGCACCGTGCGCCCGAGTTTGGCTCGTCACCCCAGCGAAGGCGAGACCTTTGCATAATCCTCCGTTCGTCCCGAGCAGCCATCGAGCATGTCGAGATGGCGGGTCGAGATCCGCCAATCTAAGTATCAAATTAAAACTAAGTTGACATAAAATAGTTTCTAACAACAACGCATTATCCACTAAGTGTTCTCGCTGTGCTTTTGCTCTTGCTATTCACTCGCACTAGAGATAATCTATTATGCGTATTAAAAGAGTCACTCAACTGTGACTGTTTCGTAACTGCACTGATACGTTAATGTTAAATTAACCTCCTAGCTTCCGCGCAGACAGGGAGCCGGGGGTGTAGCTCGTTCCGGCTCCTTCTGTCGTTCCGCAGAACAGGAGCCTCCCCATGGACAATTCGATCTCGCTTGATCGCCGCGGGCTGATCAAGAGCGCCGGCGTTGCCGCCGCCGTCACCACCACCTTCTCCGGCCTCGTCGCGCAGCAGGCCGAAGCCGCCGCCACCGGCGGCAATGGTGCGCAGCTCGCGCCCGTCGCCAGCCCCTATGGCCCGATCGCCCCGGCCGCGTGCCAGGAGACCGGCCTCAACCTGCTGCAGCTGCCGCAGGGCTTCACCTATCGCTCCTTCTCCTGGCAGGGCGACCTCATGAACGACGGCCAGCCCGTGCCGCGCGCGCATGACGGCATGGCCTGCGTCCTCCCGTCGCAGTTCGACTACGACCAGGATGATTCGAGCGACGAGGGCGACAAGAAGGCCGCCAAGGACGCCAAGAAGAACAACACCGTCTACCTGATCCGCAATCATGAGATCGGGATCGAGCGCCGCATGGTCGTGCCGGGCAACGACGCCGCGATCTACGACGCGGTCGGCACGATCGAGCAGGGCGCCGGCGGCGGCTGCACCGTGCTGAAGATCAAGGACGGCAAGCTGGTCGATCACCGCGTCGCGATCGGCGGCACCGTCGTCAACTGCGCCGGCGGCGCTTCGATGTGGAACACCTGGCTGACCTGCGAGGAAACCATCGAGACCGCGCCGGGCGGCAAGAAGCACGGCTATGTCTTCGACGTGCACTATGATCCGTCCAAGACCGTTGCCGAACCGATCCGCGACATGGGCCGTTTCAGCCATGAAGCCGTCGCCTTCGACAAGGAAACCGGCTACGTCTACATGACCGAGGACTCGCGCAACGTCTGCGCGCTCTATCGCTTCAAGCCGAACAGCAAGAAGAAGGCCTATCTGGCCCTCCACCAGGGCGGCAAGCTGCAGGCGGCCAAGGTCGTCGGCGTCGACAAGGCCAACCTGCTCGCGCTCGCCGGCGCGCAGCCCAGCCACATCGCCAAGGTCGGCCAGAAGCTGCAGATCGAGTGGGTCGACATCGACACCCCCGACTCCGATCCGGTCCTCTATGTCGAGAACGAGGTCGGCAACCCGGCCCCGATCAACGGCACCGTCGCCGGCCCCTTCGCCCAGGCCCGCGCCAAGGGCGCGCTGCGCATGAGCCGTGGCGAGGGCATCCACTTCTGGGATGGCAGCCTGTTCATCACCGACACCTCGTTCGGCTATGACAGCACCAACCGTCCGGGTCGCGGCACCGGCTGCGTCTGGGAATATGTCCCCAGCCGCTCGAACCCGGAACGCGGCACGCTCAAGCTGCTCTATTCGGCGGACCTGCGCATCGCCGGCAACAACCCGGACAACATCACCGTCAGCCCCAATGGCGGCGTCCTCTACATGGAAGACGGCGACGCGGTGGTCGATGAATTCGGTCCGGGCAACCGCCTGATGGGCCTGACCGCCAAGGGCCTCGCCTATATCTTCGCCAAGAACAACCTCGTGTTCTCCGATGCGGACCTCGCCGCCATCGGCCGCACGGGCCAGCTCTCGGCGGGCGATTATCGCGGCAACGAGTTCGCCGGCGGCACCTTCTCGCCGGACGGCACCACGCTGTTCGTGAACATCCAGACCCCGGGCATCACCTTTGCCATCAAGGGTCCGTGGAAGCTCGGCAACCTGAAGTAATCCGAACACGATCGGTCCATGGGATCGGTCGATATCGAAGGGGGCGGGTCGCGATGCGGCCCGCCCTTTTTCGTGCGATCATCGCGATCTGAAAATTGGCGCTACCCGCCGACGCAAATTCCTCAACCCGCTCGACACGAACGGACTATAGAAAGAGGCAGCTAAGCCACGTTACCGAGAAGGACTGGGTCTGGAAATCATCGGCGCTGGCATGACGATAGATGCCTGGGACGCTCATGACGTCGCCGGCTCCCACAGCTCGATGGCATTGCCTTCGGGATCGTGGATGCGCGCGAAGCGGCCGGCTTCGGGGGAGTCCCAGGCGGGATCGGCGATGACCGCGATCCCCGCCCCACGCAGGGCGGTCAGCATCGCATCGAGCCCCTCGACGCGCAGGTTGATCATGAACTGCTTGTCTGCCGCGAAATAATCGGTCGCTGCCGGCATCGGCGCGAAGACCATCGGCCCGGCGCGCGTCGCCCAGACCCATTCATTGGCCTCGACGTCGGGATCTGCGCTGCACCCTGCCCCGATGCCCAGATGCGTCCGATACCAGGACGCGAGCGCTTCGGGATCGGCCGCCCGGAAGAACAGGCCGCCGATCCCGAGTACGCCCATCGCGTTTACTGGGCCTGCGGCGCGGCGGCGGCCGCGTTCTCGGGCAGGCCGCCGAGCTGGGTGACCAGCTTGGTATAGGCGTCGAGATAGGCGAGCACGATCACCTGGCCGATCTCGGTGTTCTGGTAACCGCCGCCGCCGGCACCGGCGAAGCCGCCCCACCAGCCGGCACCCGCGCCGCCGCCGAAGCTCAGGTCCGATTTGCGGGCATAGCCCTCGGTCAGCGCCTCTTCCTCGGTGGTGCGGGCGTTGACGATCGAAAGCGTGACGTTCGCTTCCTTCTTCTTGATGTTGATGCCGCCGGCGATCGCGCCGAAGGTGCCGCCCAGGAAGCCGCCGAGCACGCCGCCCAGTGCGTTGCCGCCGCTGTTGTTGTTCGACGAGACGATGTCCGGCTGCAGAAAGTAATCCGCCGCCTTGACCTGGCCCTTGCCCAGGTTCGATCCCGCCTGCAACTCGCCGCTGTCGGCCATTGCGCGCTCCAGGTTGCGGCTCGCCATCGATCGGCCACGGTTGACCAGGCCGAAGCAGCCCGACTTCTGCACGAAGATCTTGAGGATCGCCTCCGGGCTGCCGAGGCTCAGCTCACGCCACCACTGGTTGTCGGGCTCGACGATGGCGACGGTGCCCAGGCGCTTGGTGCAGACCGGGATTTCCGCCTGGCCCTTTTCCTGCGCCTTGCGGCCCGACGAGGGCGCGGGTGCCGCGATCGCCGAGGTGGACAGGAGTGCGACGGCGAGGGTCGCGGCGACGATCGAATTGAAACGCATGACTTCAAATCCCCCGAATGACCGACCCTCTGCGTCGGCAAGGTGGCGCTCTATACTCTTGTTGCGACCGAATCGCTACCGACGCTGCGACCAAAGTCACAGCTGGTGCGACGGATACGGCACCGTATATTTCGAAACTGTGTCAATTTTGAACTGGCGCAGCCCGGCGGATAGACCTAGGCGCACCACCCGTCGAAGGCGACGCTTGGGAGGGGAGTATTTCGAGATCGCTCTGGCCGCTGACTGCGGCATTCTGCGTCGTCGCGGCACCCGCCGCCGCGCAGCAGGCCGAAATCGCGGATGCCGGGTCCGCCGACATCGGTGAGATCGTGGTGACGGCGCAGGGGCGCAGCCAGCCGCTCGCCGACGTGCCCCTCGCCATATCCGCCGTCGGGGCCGAAGCGCTCGCCAACAGCGGCGCTTCCGACCTGCGCCAGCTTTCGCAGCTCACCCCCTCGCTGCTCGTCTCCTCCAGCTCGACCGAAGCGGGCGGCGGCGTCGCGCGGATACGCGGCATCGGCACGGTCGGCGACAACGCCGGCCTCGAAAGCTCGGTCGCGATATTCGTCGACGGCGTCTATCGATCGCGCACCGGCACCAGCCTGACCGAACTCGGCGCGATCGACCGGATCGAGGTGCTGCGCGGGCCGCAGGGCACGCTGTTCGGCCGCAACGCCTCCGCCGGGCTGATCCACGTCGTCACCGCCAAGCCGAGCTTCGAAGAGGGCGGCACCGCCGAGTTCAGCTACGGCAACTATGATTACTGGCGGGGCCAGATCGGCCTGACCGGCCCGATCACCCCGACGATCGCCTATCGCCTGGACGGCGTCATCATGAAGCGCGACGGCTTCGCGCGTGACCTCATTTCCGGCCGCGACGTCAACGATCGCGACCGCTGGCTGCTGCGCGGCCAGCTGCTGTTCGAACCCGGCGACGATCTGTCGCTGCGGCTGATCGCCGACTATGCCGATCGCGACGAGGAATGCTGCCTCGGCTCCAGCCTGCCGAGCGGCGACGGATCGCGCACCATCCTGTCGATCATGAACGCGCTCGGCACGGTGCGTGACGAGAACACCTTCAACCGCAACGGATCGATCACGCCCGGCCGCAGCTTCCGCTCGGACGTGCGCGATTGGGGCATATCCGCGCAGCTCGACTATGATCTCGGCGGCGCGACGCTGACCTCGATCACCGCCTGGCGCGACTGGAAATGGGTGCGCGGCCAGGACGCGGATTTCAACAATCTCGATCTGCTGGTCCGCGACGACAATGGCGACGCCGGCCAGCGCTTCCAGACCTTTTCGCAGGAACTGCGCCTCCAGGGCGAGGCCTTCGGCGGCGCGCTCGACTGGCTGGTCGGCGGCTATTTCGCGCAGGAGAAGCTGACCCTGAAGGACAATCTCGGCTACGGCGCGCAATATGGCCGCTACGCCAGCTGCCAAGTCAGCAATTCGATCGGAAGCGCGCTGGGCGTCCGCTTCGATCCGGCCTCGCCGGGCTGCCTCAACCCCGCACTGCGCGCCGCGATCGGATCGGGCCAGTCGCCGCTCGGCACGCTGGGGCCCGTCGCGCTCGCTTCGCTCGATCGCCTCGCCTCGCTCGCCAACATGACGTCGCGCGACACCTATGTGCAGAAGAGCCGCAACTACGCGCTGTTCACGCACAACGTCATCAACTTCACCGATCGGCTGAGCCTGACGCTGGGGCTGCGCTACACCAACGAACGCAAGACGCTGACCGCCGACCTCAACGGCAATCCCGCCTCGGCGGCGGTGTGCAGCGGCAATGCCGCCGCGCTCGCGCCGATCCGCGACAATCCCGCGCTGCCCGCCAGCGTGCGGCAGCAGGCGGGCAGCCTGATCTCGCTGTCCTGCGTGGTGCCGCCGATCGTCTCGGTCGACCTGTCCGACGTGAAGAGGGAAGACGAATGGACCGGCACCGCGGTGCTGGGCTTCAAGCCGATCGACGACCTGCTGACCTACGCCAGCTTCTCGCGCGGGTACAAGGCGGGCGGGTACAACCTCGACCGGCAAGGCAACATCAACTCCGCCTCCCCGACGCTGGCGACGCTGCAATTCGCGCCGGAGACGGTGCACAGCTGGGAAATCGGCGCGAAGTTCAGCGGCCGCGCCTTCGACCTCAACCTCGCCGCCTTCTATTCGGTGTTCGACAATTTCCAGCTGAACACCTTCAACGGTTCCAACTTCATCGTCGAGAATGTCGGTGGCTGCTCGGACGACCTCAACGGCGCGGACGGCGACACGATCGCGGCCAGCGGTGCCTGCACCGGCAAGACGCGCGGCGGCGTCGTCTCGAAGGGCGTCGAGGTCGAGGCATTCCTGCGGCCCGCGCGCTTCCTGTCGGTCAACTTCGGCGCGACCGTCGCCGACACGCGCTATCGCCACGATCTGGTCGGGGCGGATGGCCGGCCGCTGCCCACGCCGCTGTTCCAGCTGCCGGGCGAACGCCTGTCCAACGCGCCGCAGTATACGGTGACCGGCGCGGCCAGCTGGACCCCGCCGCTGACCGACAGCCTGAGCGCGCTCGTCTATGCCGACTTTCGTTACCAGAGCGACTTCATCACCGGGTCGGACCTTGACCAGGAAAAGGCGCAGCCCGGCGTGGTCGTCGTCAACGCCCGGCTCGGCCTGCGCGGGCCGGAGGACGGCTGGTCGCTCGAGCTCTGGGCGCAGAACCTGTTCGACGTGAACTACCGGCAGGTCGGCTTCGACATGCCGACGCAAGGGTCGGGCACGCGCGGCGGCGTCCAGCGCGGCTTCTACCCGGCCGCCAGCCAGCTCTACGGCGCCTTCCTCGCCGAACCGCGCACCTATGGCGTGACGGTGCGGACCAGGTTCTGAGGGAACTCGATCTTCGGCGCGATCCATTCTATATAAGTCGTCGCTTTCTAGACGGACCGAAGCGTATGGCGCTAAGCTTGAAGGATGCCAAGACCGACGCCCTGGCGCGCCAGGTTGCGCGGCTCACGGGCGAGACGCTGACCGAGGCCGTACGCAACGCCCTGGCCGAGCGGCTTCTTCGCGAAAGGCTGAAGCGCGGTCATGCGCCGGTGGATCGGGACGCGCTCGACGCGCTTGTCGCACATTGCGTCGCTTTGCCCGTTCAGGACCAGCGTCCCGCCGACGAGATCCTCGGCTATGATGAGAACGGCGTGTTCGGCTGATGATAATTGACAGCTCTGCCCTGCTGGCGATCTTGCAGGGCGAGCCGGAAGGCCCACGCTTCACTGACCTTCTGCTTGCCGCCGATACGGCGTTGATTTCGGCACCCAACTGGCTGGAAGCATCGATGGTGATGCTGTCCCGACGGGGCGAGGCGGGGTTGGCCGATCTCAACCAGTTTCGCACCATGGCGCGGATCGAGATCGTCCCGTTCGACGGCGACCATGCGTCCATCGCACTGGAGGCCTTCCAGCGCTTCGGCAAGGGCCGTCACTCGGCGGCGCTGAACCTTGGCGATTGCTGCGCCTATGCGCTCGCACGGGCTACCGGCCAGCCGTTGCTGTTCAAGGGCCATGACTTCCCGCAGACGGATGTCGCGTCGGCCGCCTGATCGTGCCCGGTGGCCCCAGACATGAAAAGGCCGGCCCCGGATCATCCGGCGGCCGGCCATTTACCCCGATATTCCGGCGTTCGCCGGATGGTGCGGTCGAGAAGACTCGAACTTCCACGGCCTTTCGGCCACAACGACCTCAACGTTGCGCGTCTACCAGTTCCGCCACGACCGCACATCGGGATGGACCCCGGAAATGCGCCGGGGAGCTGGCAGGCGCGAGCCTCTAGCCCAGCATCGTTTCCGGTTCAAGCGGGATTCAAGGGAAATCAATAAAGGAACATCGGCATCCCTTCGATCCGCATCAGCCGGGCGCGATAGCTGGCGCGGTCGTACAGGCTGTCGACGTCGACGCTCTTGGTCGCCTCCAGCAGCGTGCCGATCGGGACATGGGTGTAGTTCCCGTCGCGTAGGCTGACCATGCGGCCGGTCTGGCCGGCCTCGATCAGCTGCACCGCCAGCCCGCCGAACGCGAAGCCCACCATCCGGTCGAGCGCATCCGGTTCGCCAGCCCGCATCAGATAGGCCAGTTCCTGGACCACGGTGCCGATCCCGGTCCGCGCCTCGATCGCGCGGGCCAGCCGCTGCCCCACCGCGATCTCGTTGCGCTGGGTCGCCGCCTTGGCGCGCTCGTCCTCGCTGGCGGTCTCGCCCAGGATGCTGGCCCCTTCGGATATCACGCACATCGCATAGCCCGCCGGGCGGGACCGGCGATCCTCCGCCAGCAGCGGCAGCAGCACCTCCAGATCGGCCGGCACCTCGGAGATCACGGTGCGGTCGACCTGCGCAAGGAACCCGGCGAGCAGCGCGGTCTCGCCCGATCGGCGACCGAACAGCTCCACCACGCCGATCCGCTCATGGCTTTCGGTGGTGGTGCGCAGCGCGTTGATCGCCTCGACCGACCGGCTGACCGCCGTCGAGAAGCCGATGCAGAAATCGGTGCCATGGACGTCGTTGTCCATCGTCTTGGGGATCGAGACGACCGGAAAGCCCTGCGCGGAAAGATGCGCCGAGAAGCGCAGCGTGCCGTCGCCGCCCAGCGTGATCATCGCATCGATGCCCAGCGCGTCGAGCACGTGCAGCACATGCGCGGTGCGATCGCCATCACCTTGCGTGCGCGGATCGGTGCGCGACGTGTGGAGGATGGTCCCGCCCATCCGATCGATCCCGCGCACCGCCTCCCGATCCAGCGGGAAGCTGTTCGCGGCGACGCTTGCCGGGTCCGTCGGATCGATCGCGAGAAAACCCTGCCACCCGCGCCGGAAGCCCGTGACCGACCAGCCCCGGTCGATCGCGGACAGCGTGATCGCGCGGATGCACGGATTGAGGCCGGGCACGTCGCCGCCGCCGGTGAGGATGCCGATGCGCAAATGGAATTCCCTCTGCCGTGATCGCCCAGCGGACGCTTGCCGCGCCCTCCTGCCTTGCCTATCCCCTCCGGTCATGCGCCTCAACCGCTCCGAAATCCGCCGCGAGGCGCGCATCCTGATCGGCCTGGCGTGGCCGGTGATGCTGACCAGCCTCAACTGGACGCTGATGCACCTGATCGACGTCAAGCTGGTCGGGCAGGCGAGCACGCATGAGCTGGCCGCGCTCGCCGCCGGGCGGACGATCACCTTCATCTCGATCGTGATGGGCATGGCCGCCCTTGTCGGCGTACTGGTCTTCGCCTCGCGCGCGGACGGCGCGAAGCAACCGCGCGAGACCGGCGAGGTGCTGCGCCAGGGCGTGCTGTTTGCGCTGGCGCTGGGACTCATCTGCCTGTCGGCGCTGATGATCTGGGCGGAACCGATGGTCCGTGCCGTCGGGGTCGCACCGGCGATGGCGCATGAAGGAGCCGCCGTCGTGCGCGGCATGGCGCTCGCCTATCCCTTCCAGTTCGTCCTCGCGGCGACGGGGTACTTCCTTGAGGGCGTCAGCCGCCCGCGCCGGGTGATGGTGGTCAACCTCGTGATGCTGCCCGCCAATGCTTTGCTCGCCTGGGCATGGGTCGGCGGGCATCTCGGGCTGCCCGCGATGGGGGCGGTCGGCGCGGTGATGGCGACCTCGGTGATCTCGGCCTT
>Ga0160473_101115_pt1 | contig 14497 bp, 7 predicted proteins | sample HID1975I_E11MG_FD_108217 | JGI IMG/M metagenome (GOLD analysis project Ga0160473, IMG submission 108217) | Enriched soil microbial communities from UW Madison campus, WI, USA - HID1975I_E11 MG | ecosystem: Environmental > Terrestrial > Soil > Unclassified | place: USA: Madison, Wisconsin... | reverse complement strand
GCTGTCCAGGCGTCGCGGGATGGAGAGGCGGATCCGCTGGGGCAGGGGGCCGGGCGAGGCGACAATGAGCCGGCGTGAATCCGGTGTGAAGGCCAAGCCCAGCCCGCCCATGCGGGTGGATTCCGGCGACAGGCGGCTGCTGTGGCTGGCCGCCGCGATCTGGTCGGGCTTTGTCCTTCTGGAAGCGCTGATCGATCCGATGTCGGTCTTGATGGCCAGCATCTGGGCGATCCACGGCTTCGGCTTGATGATGCTTCTGAAGGCGATTCTTGACCGCGCGCCGACCAGTGGCGGGCCCCGTGTGGCGACATTCGTCATCGCCACGGTCATGGTCGCTTTTGTACAGACCACCCTCGACCTGACCGCCACCTTCCTGTTGGGCGCGAGCCTGCTTTCCCAGTTGGCCGACCCTCCGCCGGGCACGATCGTCTCACCCGTCGGCCTGGCCCTGAGCCTGACGTTCAAGGTCAGCTTGCGGTCCTATCTGTGGATCTACGGCCTTTACGCTGCCGCCGTGGCGCTTCGTGCGGCGGCGCGGAACGAATTCAAGGCGCGCGAAGACAGCTATGCGGCCCGGCTTCAGGCCCAGCGCGCCGAACTGGACGCCTTGCGGCTGCAGGTGAACCCGCATTTCCTGTTCAACGCCCTCAACGGCCTGGCGTCCCTGGCCTCGACGGAAAAGAGCCGGGACACCGAGCGCATGGCCCTGGGCCTGGCGCGCTACTACCGAAGCAGCCTTGTCGATCTCGGCAGCGATGCGGTGCCGTTGGGCGAAGAACTGGAGTCGGTCCAGGCCTATCTGGAGGTCGAAAGCCATCGGCTGGAGAAGCTGGAGCTCCGGCTGGACTGTCCCGAAGATATCCTGACTACGCCGGTTCCGGCCATGATCCTTCAGCCCCTCGTGGAAAACGCGGTCAAATACGGCGTCGCGGGACACGATCAGCCGCAGCCCATCTGTCTTTCGGCGCGCCGTCTGGGCGATCGGCTGGAGCTGGTCTGCGAAAGCGGCGTCTCGCCCCACCCGGATCCGCCTGGAACCGGCAGCGGTCTTCGCAACATCCATCGCCGCCTGGAGACGATATTCGGCGAAGACGCCTCACTCGTGTTAGAACAAGATCGGACGCGCTGGCGCGCGGTCATATCCATGCCGCCAGTGCTGTCAGCATAACCGCAGCAGCTCACAACTAGCCCACTCGGCGCTTCTCGGGCGGTGGCGTGCTGTGCCAACAACTCCTCAAACTGAGGTTGAGGCGAGAATAGACTTGTGCACAGCATTTTGCCGAGATGCCGGGTAGGAGTGGGTTCGTTCAGCCAACGGCCCCTCGTGCGGTGGCTCAATCAACGGCGGCGGCTCTCATTGGGCCAAGCTTATCCTTTGCCGAAGAATGACCGCGGCCGCTCCGCCAATTGAGGTCCTGTTGGTGCAACTCTGGGAATGTCCGCTATTGGCGCTTAGCTGACGCCTCGGATGATCGGCCCTGAGGCGTAGGTTAACCCTTTCTCAACGAAGGAGCCATGCCATGCTGCACACCCCAATTTCCAGCGATCCCGCCACCGCCTCCGTACTCGCCAGCCCGGACGCCTTCACCATGGGCGATCTTCCTGCTTCCCAGATCGGAAGCGAGGGAGACCGGCCCTTGTCCGAAATCGATCAGGCAATCGCAGCCGCTGAGGCGGTTCTGCCGGAACTGAGACGTCTGGACGCCGAGATGGATGTTTTGTGGAAGGCCTTACCCACGCCGGCGCAGCGGATCGCTGCGCGGGAGCAGGCCCGCCTAATCACCCCACGTCCGGACGCTCTGGTGTTCCCTCATTCGCCTTCGGAGGCACTGGTGCGGATAGAGCTTCACTATGCGGACGGCTCGATCCGGACCACGGATGACTTTGATCCCGCCTTCCGACCAACGACGCGCGAGCAACTGGAGACCCACTGCCGTCAGGCGGGGCTAGAGGCGGACTCGCTGCTGGCGGTCTGGGACGACTGGCAGGCCAGACTTTCCGAGGCCGAGGCCGGGGCGCTGTCGTCCTCACATCGCGAGGCCGAAGAAACTTATGAGACCCTTCAGGCGGAGTGGGACGCCGCCCACGAGACGCGCAGGGATTTGGCCGCCGCTATTCTCTCAAGTCCGGTTGACGCTTCCGCGCCGACGCTCCGGCAGATCGCCGCCTATCTGGAGGTGATGGAATACGGGAGCCTGGAAGACGCCTTCGATTGCGATGATCGGCTACTGGCTCAGGCGATCTGCATGCACCTTGCCCCTGGTCTACGGGCCGAGGCCTTGCGTCCGGCCTGGGACGAGGCGCGCCGTCGGTACGAGCGCGCCTGCGAGGCCGAAAGTGCTGCGGATGACGCTGAATATGAGGCGACTGATCGGGCTCTGCGATCAGTCGCTGATCCCCTACCGGAGGCCTGGCGTCATCTGAACGGCCAGCCTGTGTCCGTCTTCACCCTGAACCAGATCGCAGAGCATCGCTTCGTCTTCGATGCTCTGCCCGAAGAAAGGGGCAAGGCGGTTGAGGCCGCGGTGAGACAATACTGGGAAGATCTCCGCAAGGCGGAGGCGGCGGAGCAGGTCGAAGCCTTCCGTTTCAGGGCGCGGCGGGCATCGGAAGAACGGGCCGCGATGGAGCGCATGCTCCTGTCCGCTCCGGCGCCAGACATGAGCGCTGTCGCCTGGAAGGTCGCCCTGATGCTCAATATTCTGCATGGCCTGTGCGTCAATGAGCTGGAGGATGTTGAGGAGATGCTGGGCGATGGCGGCGATGCGCGGCGTCTGGCGAATCTCCATGCGGATCTGGCGCGCCTGACCGGCGACGGCTGGCCGGCCGCGTGCGGGGAGGCCTTCGACGCCGAAGCCTGGATTGACGGCGCCGTCGAGGCAGGGGCGGATATCTCCCACGGCGGTCTTGCATGGCCGGAGGCCAAGCTGCCGGCAGCCGAGGACTTCACCTTCGGCGCCTTATCGGGTCTGAGACAGCGTCGGGTCCGCGAGGCCCTCAAGCGACGCCCGCGCCGGGCCACCATCGACTGCGCCCTGCGCGTCTATGGAGATGAGCAGGGCGTGGCATGGCACGGGGCGACTGAGCTCTACGATACGGTTGAAATCTGTCGTTCGCGGTGGGACCTGCGTCCGGCCGAAGAGGTGGCGGTGCGCGACGGTCTTGTGGCCGCAGGCTATGCGGATTCCTTCGCGGTCGTCGGGCAGTAAGCTACCTTACAGGGGCGGTGAGGCCTTTAGGCTCCGGGACGCTCATCGGCTCCCGGAGCCATCGGACGCGGGCGCGATGTCCGTTGCTGGCGCAATAGCTAACTTACCCCTTCAGCCGACTTGCCTGTCTTCCCGTCGCGAAGCGCAGAAGCCTCGCGACAGGAAGGGTTCGGCTGGCGCTACTTCACCGGCCGGCTCTTTCGCAGGCGCACGTCCGGCTGCGGCGGGCTTTTGATGAGGCCTTGCGCTGAGGCCTAATGGCGCTACCGGAGCCAGGCTTCCACTTCATCGAGATCCCAGACCACCCAACGCGGCGTCAGGCTAAAACGCTGTGGGAACTGACCCTTGCATTCCATGTCGTAGATGGTGGTGTCGGCGAGCGGGACGATGAGGCGAGGCGCGCGCTTCCGCGCGCCCCTCGCCCTGGTCTGGGTCGAACCTTGAGGGGTCGACCCAGGAGGAGGTCAGTAGGTGTAGGTCAGGTCGATGCCCCACATTCTGGGCTCGGTGATGTTCACGAACGGCGTGCCCAGGGTCGAGGCGGTGATGTTGTTGACGCCGGTCACATACTGGTTGTCGAACAGGTTGTTGACGTAGACGCCGACCTGATAGCGCTCGCTGGCCGTGCGCCAGTAGAGGCGGGCGTCTGTTCGGTTCTGGGCCTCTGACGGGTCGAACCAGGGCGTCTTTACGCACGACCCCTGGCCGGTGGAGGTGGTGTTGCATCGACCCTCGCCGCGATAGGCATGGATCAACTGCATGTCCAGCGCGCCCATCTCGCCCAGGTCATGGCGGTATGAGGCGCCGGCCGACGCCGACCACAGCGGCTCGCCCGTGGGCTGGCCGGCCAGATCGCCGCCGCTGGTCACCTTCCGCTTGTAGGTCGCGTCGATGTACTGGGCGTTGGCGAACAGGCGCAGGCCCTCGAGGGGCTCCAGGTCCACCTGCATGTCGACGCCCCAGGCCTTGTCGTCGCTGGTCTCGATCAGATACTGCGGCACGCCGCCACCGCCTGGCGTAACCAGCCGGATCGATTGCTTGCCGTCATAGTCATATCGGAACGCCGAAACGTTGACGCGGGCGTTGGAGCCCAGGTCGCTTTTCAACCCGATCTCGAAATTCTGGACGTCCTCGTTGTCGAAGCGCGAGGCGACCTCGACGCTGTTGAAGCCGCCGGCCTTGTAGCCCTTGGCGTAGGAGAAGAAGACCATCGCGCTGTCGGTCAGCTGGTAGTCGGCGACGAAGCGCGGGCTAAGATCCTCCCACGAATCCGACAGCTCGCACATCACGCCTTCCTGGACCGTGACGCCGTTGTCGCACGGCACGCCGCCCAGGCCCGACAGGTCGAAGACATAGTCGGCATGCAGATAGTCGAGATACGGCCCCATATAGGTGCTGAGCACGAAGTCGACGGTCGGGTCGTTGAGGATGGCGTCCAGTTCGGGCGCGTAACGCCGACCGTTCAGCCACTGGAATGTCTTCTGGTCGCGCGTATAGCGCAGGCCGAAGGTCAGGTTCAGGCGGTCCGTGGCGGCCCAGATCACGTCGGCGAAGATGGCGGTCGCGTCGAAGTCGCCCTCGTTGATCATGTCCTCCTGCCAGCTGTGGCCCAGGGTACTGGCCGGGATCGAGGCCCCGGCCAGGATCATGTCGGCCAGACTGAACAGCGGCGCGCCGGCCGCATTGGTCAGGATCGTATTGATGCTGTCGGTGGTGGCGTAGGTGTCGCTGCGCTGCTGGGCATGCTCAGTGTAGTAGCTGGCGCCGGCGATCCAGTTGAACGCGCCGCGTTCGCCGGCGAAGCGGAATTCCTGATACCAGGATCGGTTCTTTTCCCGATTGTTGGTGTCGAAATACAGGTCCGGGCGATTGGTGCCATCCTCGTCCTCGCGGTTCTCGGTGGTGAAATACCGGCCCGAGGTCAGGGAGGTGAAATCGATGTCGCCGAAGGCGTGGGTGATGGTCAGCGTCCCTTCGTCCAGGCGGCGCGTCTCGTGGTTGTCGATGACGTCGTTCAGGACGCGTTGCTCGAACGGGTTGGTGTAGTCCGCCGGATCGGCCGGATAGGGGGGCAGGCCGGGCGCGGCCGGAATGGGCGCGACGCCGATCGCCGGGCGCGCATCCTGGTCGATCTCGTCATGGGTCCAGCTCAGGATCACCCGCGTCTGGGGCGCCACGTCCCAGCGCAGGGCCGCCCGCGCCGCCCAGTTGGCTTCACGATCATAATCCTCGCCGGTGGCGGCGTCGGTCAGCCACCCGTCCCGGCGGTTGATCAGCGCATTGACCCGCAAGGCGACGTCATCGTTGATCGGCAGGTTGATCAACCCCTCAAGGCGGCGCTTGTCGTATTCGCCAAGCCGGACGCCCACCTGGGCTTCGAATTCGTCGCTGGGCTTGTTGGTCGTGATGGAGACGGCGCCGGCGGCGCTGTTGCGGCCGAACAGGGTGCCCTGGGGGCCCTTCAGCACCTCGATCCGTGCGACATCGCTGAACGCCAGCAGGCCCGCGCCCGACCGGGCCGCATAGACGCCATCCACATAGACGCCGACCGCCGGGTCGGTGCCGACCCCGAAGTCCGAGGTGGAGACCCCGCGAATATTATAGCGGGCCTGCGTCGGGCTGCTGTTCGAGACGGACAGGCCGGGCACGAAGGCGGAGATGTCGCCGATATCGTCCGCGGCCAGGGCCTGCAGTGTCTCCGCCGTGACCACGCTGATCGTGATCGGCACGTCCTGCAGGCTTTGTTCGCGGCGTTGCGCGGTGACGATGACGTCGTCCAGAGACGTCGCGTCCTGCGCCCTGGCCAATTCCGGCGCCGTCAGAGCGCCCAGCGCGACCCCGGCGGCCAGCGTGGCCTTCATGCAGAATTTTATCGTTATCATAACAGCCCCTCCCTATTCCCCAGACTTTACGAAACAGAATATTATTCCGTTTGACAAGGGGCTGTGCGCCTATGTGGCTTACAGGGCGTTCAGGCCATGATAGACGCCCTGCGGAATTGGACGGAAAGGACCCAGTGGGCCCGCGCGCGCCGCAAGAGACCCCGACACTGGAACGGCGCACGGCGCCGATGCAGCAGCGTGCGCGCGACCGGATCGACCGTGTTCTGGCGGCGACCGAATCCCTTTTGGCCACCACGTCCGTCGATACCATCACCACCAGCACGATCGCCGCCCAGGCCAATGTGCCGGTCAGCTCGATCTACCGCTATTTCCCGAACGTCTTCGCCATCTACAAGGAGTTGTTCGAAACGCTGGTGGCGCAGTTGCACGCCCGCATCGCCGACATCCTGGAGAACCCGCAGTTCACGTCGTGGCGCGAGCGTCATCTGGCGGTGATGCTGGTTTTGCGAAAGACGCTGAACGAGGATCCGGCCTATCGGCCGCTGTTTCACCTGATGCTGACGACCCGCGAACTGCGGACCGTCAAGGAACAGGCCAATGCGCAGATCGCGGCCTATCTGGCGGCGCGATGGGAGCGGGGGCTGGACGGCTTCCACGACGGTTCGCCCCTGGCCGTCGCGCGGATGGCGACCGAGATCTTCACCTCGTTCGAGACCCTGACCAGCGGCGAGGCCCAGTCGGAATGGACCGACCGTATGTTCGCCGAGGCCACGGTGGCGCTGGAGCGGTATCTGTCGACCTATCTGGCGGATTAGGTCGGCGCCCGCGACGCCGCTTCAGGCCATGCGCCGCAGCAACGCCAGCTTGGTCTTGTTGAAGGGCGGATAGCGGATGCTGGCGTCCAGGGCGAAGCCCCGCTTCAGCACGGCCCGTCGATGGCTGAAGGCCTCGAAACTGTATCGCCCATGATAGGCGCCCATGCCGCTGGCCCCGACCCCGCCGAACGGCAGGTTCGGATTGGCCATGAAGACCACGGTGTCGTTGATCGTGACCGATCCCGATCGTGTCGAGGCGATGATCCGCTCTGCCGTCGCCGCATCCTTCGTGAAGGCGTAGAGGGCCAGGGCGGGCGGGCGGGCGTTGATGGCCGCCAGCGGCGCGTCCAGCGTGTCGTAGGGCAGCACCGGCAGGATGGGGCCGAAGATCTCCTCGGCCATCACCGGCGCATCGGCTGAGACCTGGGTCAGGATCGTGGGCGCGACATAGCAGGCGTCGACATCGGCCTGTCCGCCCGTGACGGCGTGGCCGTCGGCCAGCAAAGCTTGCAGGCGCTTGGCGTGACGCCGGTTGATGATGCGTCCGAAGTCCGTGCTCTGCTTCGGATCGCGGCCGAACATGGCGGTCACCGCTCGCTTCAGCTCGTCCAGCAGCCGGGCCTCGACCGAGGCGGCGACATAGACGTGATCTGGGGCCACGCAGATCTGGCCGGCGTTCAGGAAACGGCCCCAGACGATACGCCGGGCCGCCACCGCCAGATCGGCCGTCTCGTCCACGATGCAGGGGTTCTGACCGCCCAGCTCCAGCACGACCGGCGTCAGATGTTTGGCTGCGGCCGCCATCACCACCCGACCCACGCGTTCGCCGCCGGTGTAGAAGATCAGGTCGAACGGCTGGGCCAGCAGGGCCGTGGAGACGTCCGCATCGCCCGGAACCACGACGAAGGCCCGCGGATCCAGGTAACGCTCGACCAATTGCTTCAGCAACGCCGATGACTGGGCCGCCAGCTCGGAAGGCTTGATAACGGCGCAGTTGCCCGCCGCAATAGCCCCCACCAGCGGCGCCAGCACCAGCTGGAAGGGATAGTTCCACGCCCCGATGATCAGAGTCACGCCATAGGGCGCGGCCTCAATGAAGCTTTTTCCCGGCTGGATCGCGATGGGCGTGGAGGTTCGTTGCGGCCGGCTCCAGCCACGCAGGTGCTTGCGCGCGTGCGCCGCTTCCTTGCGGACCAAATCGATCTCGGCGGTGCTGGCCTCGCCGAATGGTTTGCCCAGGTCGGCCTTCAGGGCCTCGGCGATGGCGGTCTCGTTCTCGACCATCATTCGTTCCAGCGCGGCCAGCTGGTCCTGGCGCCAGGCCAGGTCGCGGGTCACGCCGCCGTTGAACGCGGCGCGCAGGGGCGCGATGACCGCAGCGACGTCAGGGGCAGGGGACTGAACACCATCTACCGACATGATCCCTCCATCGAGTCGATCCAGAACCGCACCAGTTCGACGCCCTCGGCATGGCGGGTCGAGCGGCCGATCTCGGGCATCATCGCGGCGGGGTTCGTCGACCCCATGCGATAGGGAATGATCGACGCGTCGGCGTCCCCCGGCACGATGTCGAAGCGAAGGTTGCCGGTGCCAGCCCCGGCCGCGACCGGCAGCTTGCACACGCCGAACTGTCCCGACACGGGCGTGGCCGCGTTCAGATACAGGCCCGAGGTGTCGGCCGGCCCGTCGGGGTTGTGGCAGTGACCGCAGTTGACGTCGAGATAGGCCCGCGCCCGCGCTTGCGGCGATGCGGCCTTGTCCGTCCACGAAACATCCGCAGGCGCGTCCTTGGGATCGGCCAGGCCGCGCAGATAGCCCAGCTCGGTCAGATGGCTCAGCTGGTTCTCGGCGCCGTCCGCATAGGCGAAATCGCGATTGAGCAGGCGCGCCTTGGGGCCGATGGGGTGGATGACGCGCGTGGCGACATTCGTCGCGTGACAGGCCGAGCATTGGGTCACGTTCGGCACGATGTAGGAGAAGCGCTCGTCCTTGCCGTCCTGGCGCGCCAGCGTCAGCGGAACCACCGCGCCGACGCGGTGCAGCACAGCCTCGGTCTGGGCCTCGTTCCACAGATAGGTCAGGGCGGTCCAGCCGTCCGGCCGATGGATCAGCAGTCGCGTCTCGACCATGCGCACCTTCTTCAGGTTCAGCCCATCGCCGGCGTGGATCTGCGCCTGATCGGCCTGCTGGAGCACCCGGCCGCCAAGGCCGGTCTGGTAGAAGAAGGTCTTGGTGATGACCGTCCCGACGGGGAAGGACAGCACATCGTCCGGCCTGTAGTCCGCCGAAGCGCCCACCGGCATCCAGATGGTCCGCAGCTTCTGCGCATAGTCGGTGAACAGCGGCGTGGTCAGGTCATAGGGCGTGACCCGCTCGCCCAGAACCAGAGAGCCGCCGGAAATCTGGACCATGCCCCAGTCCTTGAGGGACCTGGGGTTGTCGGTCGCGAAATAGGTCGGATCGACCAGAGGCTCTGGCGGCGGCGACCGGGTGCAGGCCACCGCTCCGGCGACGAGCAGCAGGCAGAGACGAAGCAGGCGAAACCGGGTCATGGGGCCGCGTCAGGCTCCCGGCAGGGTGACGGGCGAGAGACGGGGCAGGGTGCACCGGTGCGGCGTGATGTCGGTGTTCGGCTTGGCGTATTTGTTGGGGCCGTCCACGTTCAGAACGCCCGCCTCGCCGTTGTCGATACAGATGCGCAGGGCGGCGGGCAGCTGGCCGTTCACCAGGCGCTTGGGATTGACGTAGCCGTCCCAGATGATGTCGGGGAATCGGCCCGTCGGCCCGAACTTGGCCACGCGCAGCGCCTGCAGATCGACGCCGTCGGGCGAGTTACCGCCGCCACTGAAGCGGTTGTCCTTGATCAGGATCGCTTCGGGATAGGGGTCGAAATCGGCGCTCATGGCGCTGTCCGAATAGCCGGCGGAGAACAGGCTGGAGATGATGACGTTGCCGGTCTTGTTGTCGGCGATCTCGTTGTCGAAAATCTCGACCTGGTCGTTGGAGTTGACGATCACGCCCGTGCCCGCCGGCACGCTGGCGACCGGGGTGCCGGCATGGCCGAAATTGCGCGTGTTGTTGGCGACGGCGCGGTTGTTGAAGACGCGCGTCCGGTAGCCCGCCTGCTGCAACTGGGGCATGTTGAAGACCAGAATGCCGCCGGTGTTGTTGGTGGCCAGGTTCTCATAGACGTCGGCGTCGATGCAGTTCTCGATCTCGATCCCGGCGACGTTATATTCGGCCCGGTTGCGGCGAACCACGACGTTCCGGGACTGGCCGACATAGATGCCGGCGTCGGACGCGCCGATCGCCACGCTGTCCTCGATCAGGACGTTGCGCGTCTGCACGGGGTAAATGCCATAGGCGCCGTTTTCCGTCTTGGGGCCCTGCGTCCATTCCGTGCGGATCCGGCGCACGACGATGTTCTCGCCCTCGTTGATTTTCAGGGCGTCGCCCTTGGTGTCTTCGAGCGCCAGGTCCTCGATGGTGAAATTGCTGGCGGTGACCAGCAGGCCCTGCGCCCCGGCCGCCTGGTTGCGGAAGTTCAGGATCGTCTTGTCCATGCCCTGACCGCGAATGGTCACGCCGTCGACGGCCAGGCTGAGGCCCGTATCGATGGTGAAGACGCCCGCCGGGATTTCGATCACAGTGCCGGGCTTGGCGTCGATCAGCTTCTCCATCAGCTCGGTCTGATAGGTGGTGTTCGCCTTGGAGAGGTCGGTGCCCTTCTGGTCCGTCTTGGACCCGCAGGCGCCCAGAACCAGCACCATCGCGATCGGCAGCCACGCGCGCATCTTCATGATCTTCCCCCTCCGGAACGCTTCTGAATATTTGCCCGACACGAGGTTTTCATAACGTCCGCCTTCCCGCAAGGCGAAAACGAAACTGTTTCTGTTTTTAGATCGCGCGGCGCCGGGGCGACGAGGCGGGCGTTGGCGCGGCCGAACTGCCGCTTTTTCGTCGTATCGCCGCGCATCGGCAGAATAGGAAATTACAGCCTCGCCACGCCCGGTCATTTGAGCGGTTCAAAATATAGGAACCTGCCGATGATGCCCCCCAAGCGCGCGCCGCTTCTGAAGACCCTCATGACCACCACCGCCCTGGGCGGCGCCCTGATCCTTGCCGCCCCGGCCATGGCCGCCGACGAGTGCGGCGCGCCGGTGAACGGTGTGGCGACCTGCGCTGTTGGCGGATCGCCGTATGGTGCGATCAGCTACACCAACCAGACCGATCTGACGTTGAACGTCGATCCGGGCGTGGAGGCCGGCAGCGTGTTCCTGAGAGGAACGGGCGCGATTGAGCTCAACGCGGGCGACGGCTCGTCGCTCTCAGCGTCGGGTTCGGATGTCAGGGGCGCCTGGGTTATTAGTCACGGTGGCAGCGGCAAGGCGACGGTGGACACGGTCGCGGTGACAGGCTCGGGCGCCGTGGGCATTGATGTCGCGACAGTCGGCGATGCCGAAATCGTCGCCCGCTCTGTGACCGCGACAGGCAATCTGGCCAAAGGTGTAAATGGTAGGTCCGATCAGGGCGACGTCAACATCAAGCTCGGCACAGTTGATGTCACCGCGAACAACCAAGGGGCTTTCGGCATCATCGCATCTGCCCGGGAGGCGGTGAATATCGAGGTCGATAGCGTCTCGGTGCGGCAGATTACGTCGGGAACCAACAATGGTGTTTACGGCATATCCGTCGGCGGCGCTCGCCATGCCAATATCAAGGCCGACACCATCGAGGCCTATGGCGTGAAAGCCAGTGGCGTCTACTTTACTGGCACGTCTAACCACGATGGTGTCGTGTCGGTCGATGTAGGCAAGGTGATCGTGGATGGCGCGTCTGCGCGGGGTGTGGTTTTTGGTGACAGCTCCAGCCGTGGATACTTCAGCACCATCAACGCGCAGATCGACGAGATACAGGTTGGGGCCGATGGCGTCGGTGCGCGGATTTACGGCGGGGCTTCCAGCGCCTCGACCGAATGGGCCAACGATCTCAATATCGGCCTGATCACCGGCCTGGGATCCGGAATCGAGGCCGATGTGGACGCTGGTGGTGGTCTTCGCATTACAAGCGACGTCATCAATGTCGCGGGATTCGGGATCAAGGCGACGGCCGGAAATAGCCGGACCTTGATTGATTCCGGGTCGATCACGACCACGGGAGATGATGCGCCCGCTATCCAGGTCGATGACACCGCCGACGTTCAGATCGACGCCGAAGAGATCATCACCAAGGGACAACGGTCGACCGGGATCTCGGTGTCAAATGCCGACACCCTGGCGGTCGTGAGCGGGTCGATCAGCACGGAAGGCAGGGAGTCGCACGGCCTGCTGATCGACAGTGCGGGCCAGGCGACCCTTAAGGTCGACTCCATCTCGACCCTCGGAAATCTAGCCGCCGGAGTCTGGGTGGTGGACACTGATCAGATTGTCGTCGACTTCGGCCAGATCAGTACGGAAGGCAGCCAGTCGCACGGCGTCATCCTGCGCGGGGGAAATGTCAGCGGCGTCATCGACAGCATCACCACTCTGGGCGACGAGGCGCGCGGCCTGAGAGTGCTCGCCTCGGACATCGACCTGGAGTTCGGCTCTATCGAGACGTTCGGTGAATACGCCACAGCCGTCGAGGTCGAGAGCGAGGACGGCTTCATCCACCTGAAGGGCGACAGCGTCGTCACCCATGGGGACAACGCGAACGGCGTGAATCTGGGCAGTCTGCTGGGCGCGACGCTCGAGCTGGGGTCGGTGCATACCTATGGACTGGGATCGACAGGCGTGATCGTCAGCATCGGCAGCTTGACCAACAGCCTGGCGCCATTGGCCCTGCCCCTGCTGACGTTGGACATCGGACAGGTCCGCACCGAGGGCGAGGGGGCTACCGGCGTAGAACTCTATAACGATGGCGGGGAGATCGCCGGTCACATCGACTCCATCGAAACTGACGCGAACAATTCGTTTGGATTGGTCCTTGGTCAGTCCGAAACGTCCGTCACCAACCTGACTCTTGGTTCCATAAAGACGCAGGGCGAGGATTCTCGCGGGCTTCAGGTGAACGCTCATGGGGGCGAAACCTCGGTCATTGCTGGTGAAGTGACGACCAGCGGGGACTGGGCGCACGGTGCGGTGATCGAGATGTCCGGGGGGCTGGCTGAGGTCGCGATCGAGACTGTCGTAACGGAGGGCGAGAACGCCTTTGGCCTCGGGGTGACAGGTGATGACGGCGAAGCCATTCTCCGCGCCAATAGCGTAACGACGTCCGGTTACAGGGCTTACGGCGTGGCGTTGTTCGGCGACGACGCCATTCGGATGACGGCCGAGGTCGGCGCGGTCACGACGTCGGGCGATGGCGCGGCGGCTGTCACTACGGACGTCAACGCCAGCGCTTCGGTCACCGTAAAGGCCGGAATGCTCACGACGAGCGGGTCCAACGCCAACGGCCTCTATCTCTATTCGCAGGACCTGACTCTCGACATCGATCGCATCGTCACGACGGGCGGCGGATCGACCGGCGCCTTCCTGACCAACAACGGCGGTGACGACGAAACCACCACGCTGCGCGGTCGGATCGGGGCCATCGACACCTCGGGGAACGAGGCCAGCGGCCTTATCGTCCAGCATACGGGCCGGTTCGATCTTGAGGTGGGCGCGACCCACACGCGCGGCGATGGATCCAACGGGATCACCGTGTTCGCCGCAGGCTCCTCGAGAGCCTCCGGCAAGCTGGTCGCCGGGTCGGTTCTGACCGAGGGCTACGAATCGGTCGGCGTCGACCTGTATACCGAGTATGGTGGCTACGACGTGGCCGTGCAGTCGATCGAGACCCGCGGTGAATACTCGACGGGCCTGGATATGCGCGGCGGCGGCGCCTCCGCCATCCAGTTGGGGACCGTGCGCACTTCGGGCGAACACGCCGACGGTGTTTACGCCTCGCTCTACGGGCTGGATTCCGACCTGACCGTGGCGGCCGACGATATCCGCACGACCGGCGTCAGCGCCTATGGTCTGCGCGCCCTGGCCGAAGCCGACGTGACGATGAACCTCGGCTATGTGGACGTCACCGGTTCGGACTCGGACGCCGTGTTCGGCCGAAGCGGCGGGGCCCTGACCCTGACCGCCACCCGTCGGCTGGGTTCGGCCAGCGGCGTCGCGGCCGATCTGACGGGCGAGACCATCGATGTGACCCTGGCCTCGACCGCTGTGGTCGAGGGCGGGTCGGCCGGTCTGGTGCTGTCGTCGTCGGACGGTTCGACGATCCGCAACGCCGGCGCGATCTCGAGCGCGAACGGCTTCGCCATCGAGGCGGAAACCGGCAAGGTGACGCTGGACAACAGCGGCCTGGTCACCGGCCGCATCGCCTTTGCGGGCGAGGACGACGTGGTGAACAACTCGGGCCGGTTCGCCGCCGCGCTGACCAGCAATTTCGGCGGCGGCGACGATGTGTTCAACAACACCGGCGTGCTGTCGCTGGCGGACCCGACCTCGACCGCGCCGCGCAGCGCCTTCTTCAACAACCTGGAGCGGCTGAACAACGCGGGGGTCATCGACCTGACCAACGGGGTTGCGGGCGATGTGTTCGAGGTGTCGGGCCTGATCAACGGCCAGACGGGCGGCCGCATCGCGCTGGATCTGGACCT
>Ga0160473_101114_pt1 | contig 14507 bp, 15 predicted proteins | sample HID1975I_E11MG_FD_108217 | JGI IMG/M metagenome (GOLD analysis project Ga0160473, IMG submission 108217) | Enriched soil microbial communities from UW Madison campus, WI, USA - HID1975I_E11 MG | ecosystem: Environmental > Terrestrial > Soil > Unclassified | place: USA: Madison, Wisconsin... | reverse complement strand
TCATTTGCTTTATAGCTACCGGGTGCTGGGGATGACTTGGCAAAAAAGGATATTTCAACCACGAAATCTTGGCATGACCCTCTAAAGCATTGGCGATATGCAACGCATTTTTCGCGTGCCGCTCCATTCTTACGTCCAGCGTTTCGAGACTGCGGCTTAGCACCCAGGCATTAAAAGGAGACATTGCAGGTCCGGTACTTCTGCAAAAAGCGTAGATCTCTTTTATTAGTTCGCTCTTACCTACTACCACTCCACCTAACACCCGGCCCTGTCCGTCGAGCCACTTGGTGGCAGAATGTACGACCAGGTCAGCGCCGAACTCAATAGGCCGTTGTGCCAACGGCGTAGCAAAACAATTGTCAACATTTAAAATGATATTATGCTTTTTAGCCAATGCTGATACAAACTCCAGGTCTATTACCTCGAGACCGGGATTCGTAGGCGTTTCAACGTAGATCATCTTAGTATTGGGCCTGATCGCAGCCTCCCATTCTTCTGGCTTTGATGCAGACACATAACTGTACTCAATGCCATATTTTGGCAAATACTTCGAAATGACCGTATGTGTGCTCCCGAAAATAGAATTGCATGATAACAGGTGATCGCCTGTTTTTAGTAAGGCCATAAATGAAGCAAAAACAGCGCTCATACCCGAAGCAGTAGAAAAACCGGCTTCGGCACCTTCGAGTGCTACCATTCTGTCTGTAAACTCCTGCACGCTGGGATTAACAAAGCGACTGTATATATTATCGTCATTTTCGTCGGCAAAGGCTGCCCGCATGTCTTCGGCATTATCAAAACAAAAGCTACTGGTTAAAAACAACGGAGATGAATGTTCCATCTCGTTTGTTTGTTCTGTACGTATTCTGATCGCCTTTGTTATCGGATGTTGTTCCATTAAAATTGTTTGTTTAAAATCAGTAAGCGGTTACGGCTGTTATTCCTGGCAAAACATAAGAAAGGCTGAATAAAGCGATTGAGTAAAAGTGAGTGACACAACGATGCTGATGAAAGCTACTTTGCCGGCTCAATAAAAAAAATCACTTCGCAATAACTGCTGATCATCTTATAGAAAAAGAAAAATTAGTTTTCTGCTACGGTTACGTCCCAGGTTAATTCGCAACCGCTTCTGCGCAACGTTTCTGCTACTGAGCAATATTTGTCCATCGACAATGCGCAGGCTCTTTTGGCTTTATCTATATCGATAATACCTTTTAATTCGAAAATAATTTTCACGGTTTTCCAGAGAGAAGGCTCGACACCTGTTTCGCGTTCTCCCTCAATTTTCATATTAAAATTATCGACCTGCTGCCTTTGTTTTTTTAAAATAGAAACAATGTCAATGCCGCTGCACCCACCCAAACCCATGAGTAAAAGCTGCATGGGACGTGCGCCAAAACCTAATCCACCCACCTCGGGATTGCTGTCCATTCTAACAATATTTCCAGTCGAATCTTTGGCTTCAAAACCAAAATCTCCCTCTTTGCGGGTCAGTTCAATTGTTACCATAAAAAATATTTTTACAAATGTAATTCAAGCAAGCTGTTACTTTGAGTTTTGAATACAGGAAGAACAAATGAATTATTTACATTTTGACAAACCTTTTACGACCGAAAGTGGTGAGACGCTGCCGGGCCTGACCATTGCTTACGACACCTACGGCGAGTTAAATGCTGAAAAAAACAACGTTGTGTGGGTCTGCCATGCCCTGACCTCCAACTCGGCTGTTACTGAATGGTGGGCCGGCGTTGTTGGCCCAAATTCTGCGATCGACCCAGCAAAATATTTTGTTATTTGCGCCAATATTATCGGCTCATGCTATGGCAGTATTGGGCCAACCACTGTAAACCCTGCTACGGGTAAGCCGTATTATAACCGGTTTCCGATGGTGACGATAAGAGATATGGTAAAAGCACATATCCTGCTACGCCAACACCTCGGAATTGAAAATATTTTTCTGGCAATGGCCGGCAGCATGGGCGGCTACCAGGTACTCGAGTGGGCGGTAATGGAAAAGGAACGCATTGAACATCTTTTTCTGATAACCACCTCTACAGCCGAAACCGCCTGGGGAATTGCCATACACACTGCCCAACGCCTGGCTATTGAAGCCGACGCCACGTGGACCAATGAAAGTCTTGATGCGGGTAAAAATGGCCTGAAGGCAGCTCGTGCCATTGGCCTGCTCACGTACCGCAATTATAAAATACTGGTTGAAAAACAGTCGGATAAAGATGCAGATAAACTCGACAATTTTAAGGCTTCGTCGTATATCAACTACCAGGGCGACAAGCTGGTAAACCGCTTTAATACCCAAAGTTACTGGCTGCTAACCAAAGCAATGGATAGTCATAACCTGGCAAGAGGCAGAAATAAAACGCTTGCTGAAGTGTTGCAAACCATTTCGCAGAAAACACTGATCATGGGTATTACAAGCGACCTTCTCTGCCCGACTGATGAACAAAAATTTATGGCAGCCAACCTGCAAAATGCTACTTATATAGAAATAGATTCCTCTTACGGCCACGACGGCTTTTTGATAGAAGGAGAAAAAATTTCAAAGCACCTGTCCGAATGGCTTGATTCGGTTAAGCAGTAGCTTTCTTATGTAACCAACCGGAGTCCTTTGTGGATCTCCGGTTGTGTCACTCCCTTGTACTGTATATTTTCATGGCAGCAGGGTTTGCTGGGTGCATCCCAAATTGTCGCTTAATCCAGTTCGTCATTGCGAGGCACGAAGCAATCCCTGCACAATCAGGTTGAGGAGTTGGCTGGGGATTGCTTCGTGCCTCGCAATGACGGGAGTTTTAACAACGTCATCAGCCAAAAATAAAAAAACGACAATTTGGGATGTGCCCGTTTGCTGTGTAAGCGTCTTTATCTGACTTATATGTTTTAATTTAAGACAGCAGGATCTTTTTCGGTTTTTATTCCTGGTTCCTCTTTTATTTTAGCATAACCCCCGACTACATTTCTACAATTATGAATGCCCTGGCGTTTTAAGAGAGAAGCAGCTATCATACTGCGAAAACCGCTGCCACAGTGCAAATAGAGATTATCTGTTTCTTCGATATCAGCCATGCTGGCGGGATCTGTGAGATTAGCCAGCGGAATATTGACAGCATCTTTTACGTGCCCATCTGCAAACTCTACTTCTTTTCTCACATCTACCACTACCAGGTTGGGATCAAAAGGAATGTCCATCGCCAGTTCGTCAGGCTCCACTTCTATCACCAGGTCCGTTTTTTCGCCTGCCTGCTGCCATGCCTCGAAACCTCCTTGCAGGAAACCTTCCATTTTAGAAAAACCTACCCTTGCCAAACGGACAGCCGTTTCTTTCTCTTTACCCTCTTCGGTCACTAACAGCAATGGCTTGTCAAATGGCAAAATGCTTCCTGCCCATTCTGCAAACTTGCCTTCAAGGCCAATAAATACAGATCCTGGTATAAACCCTTGTGAAAAAATATTTGCCGGGCGTGTATCTAAGACAATGGCCTCGTCAGCTATTTGCTTCTTAAAGTCTTCAACTGTCAAACCTTTCAAGCTTTTGGCCAAAATATCGTCAATGCTTTCGTAACCTTCTTTATTGATCTTTGCATTGATGGGAAAATAACTGGGAGGAGGAGCAAGGTCTTCGGTAACCGCTTTTACAAACTCTTCTTTTGAAGTCTGCTGCAATGCGTAATTGCTTTGCTTTTGCTCGCCGATGGTACTTTGTGTAGCGCTCCCTATATTTTTACCACAACTGCTTCCCGGCCCATGCGCAGGGTAAATAATTACATCGTCGGGCAGGGTCAGCAGTTTAGTTTGCAGGCTGTCGTAGAGCATGGCCGCCATTTCTTCTTTTGTGGTATTGTTGTCAATAAGATCAGGTCTGCCTACATCGCCAACAAATAAAGTATCGCCGGTAAAAACAGCGTACTCTTTGCCGTTCTCATCTTTTAAAAGATAACAGGTACTTTCTATGGTATGGCCGGGTGTGTGCAACACAGTCAACTCAAGCTTTCCTATTTTGAAGACCTGGCCGTCTTTTGCTATTGTAGCCGCAAATCGTGTTTGCGTCTCGGGACCATAAATGATAGGTGCATTTGTAGCTTTACTGAGGTCGATATGACCGCTCACAAAATCGGCGTGAAAATGGGTTTCAAAAATATATTTGATACCGGCATTTCTTTCTTTTGCCAGGTGTAAGTATTCTTCAATGTCGCGTAGGGGATCTATGATCGCGGCTTCTCCGTCACTTTCTATGTAGTAAGCTGCTTCGCTTAAGCAGTTTGTATATAATTGTTTTACAAACATTATGTAGATTTTACTGCAAAAGTAGGCACAAAAGCCTACTTAACAGGTTTCAATAAAGCCTGTTTAAAACAGATGGAGAGACAATAAAAAATGGAAAAAGATGCCATGAAAATATACAGTACAAGGGAGTGACACAACGATGATGCCATGAAAAACATTTGCTGGCTAACAAAAAAATGAAGAAAAACTACACTTCCAGGGAACTTTGATAGTGCGGTTAAGATTTACAGAAATAAAAGAAGGACATTCTTTTGGAACGTCCTTCTTTCAATTATAAATCTATAACACTTAGGCTACGAGATCTTCAACAAACTGGTTTACTTCGGCAACACGGTCGTAGTTGATAGCATAATATATAAACTTACCATCACGCTGAGTAACGACAATTCCCGCCCGGCGAAGAATAGCAAGATGTTGAGAAGCAACTGATTGTTCCAATCTTAATTTTACATAGATCTCCGTTACTGTCATTCTCTCACTCTCATCGAGCAGCTTGATCATTTGCTGGCGTAACTTGTGGTTCATAGCACGCAATACTAATGCTGCTTTTTTCAAATGCAAAAAATCCAATTTAATAGAGTTGCTATTCTCTTTGTTAGAGATAGAAATACTCTGAGTTGCTGTTAACATAATAATATATTGGGGGGTTAAGAAAAAAAACTCGTGTAAAGATAAAAACGAATTAAGATTTTTATTATAAATGAATGTTTAAATTGTAATTGTGAAAAACTTCTTCTTCGTTAACTTTTTGAAACTGTATAAAATTCCTTAAAGTAATTTGGCTCAGAATAAGTGATATCTGCAAAACCCTTATGCTGAAATGCTTTATCTGCAAGGCTTGCAAGGTGCTTTGCATTATAATTAACACTTGCAAAAAGAGCGTTTTCATTAGTTGATAATTGCTTGAATTTGCTACTTCCGCTACCGAAAAATACCACTTTCCCTTCTGTTATAAAATTGTCAAAGCTTTCTTTTTGCAGTACCATAGACCGGGTTGACAAGACAATTTGAAGGTTTATGTCATACAAAGCCGTAAAAACTTCCATGCGCCTGGCATCGATCATGGGGCACAATAAGGTATTGACATCCGTAATTTCCAGCGATTCTACTGCAGCCTGGCTCATCACCTCGAGGGTGTTTACCGTTATTAAAGGCTTGGCAAAAGCATAACAAAAGCCTTTCGCTGCCGCCATAGCTACACGCAAACCTGTATAACTGCCGGGACCTGATGTAACGCAAAAAGCGTCTATATCTCTCAGCGCACAACCCGATTCTGTCAGAATTTCTGCAATTGCAGTGTGTACAAAGGAAGCATGCTCTCTCTGGTTTTCATTCTGACTGAATGCCAGTGACCGGCCGTCGAGGCTGATACAAACAGAAGCTGTTTCAGTTGCAGTATCTATGTTAAGTAGTAATGCCAAGATCAGAAATATCGTTTTTAAGAGATGGTGCAGGATTATAACGCATATCTATGGCACTTAAGTGTATTAACAGAGTATAAATTTTTTTAATTCCTATTTTTTCAGCTAATTCAAAGGGACCATAGCTGTAATTAGTGGCCAATTTAATGGCAGCATCAATTTCCTGTTTTTCATTTGCTGCTGTGTCTAACAGTAAATACGCTTCATTGATAAGTATAGCAGAAGTGCGGGGAGCGATCATTCCGACTATATCAGGTACTTTTTGAAAATTCCAGTCCAATGCTTTCAAAACCACTTCCGCTTTTTCTGCATTTTGTGGAGCAGTACAGATTTCGATGGTGTGCTGCATAAGAAAACCACTCCAGGCACAGATCCTGATGCTATTTGCGGGCAGATCTTTTAAGGTAACAGATACTGCATTTACAAAGACGGGCGCCTCTATTTTTTGTATCTGCTCTATATCCTTTTGCAGATCTTCTTCTTCCAGCAGGTAGAAGTAGGCATCGGCCTCTTTTTTAGCTTCTGCCATTGTCGAGACAAAATATACCTGCACTCCGGCTTGTATTTGCTTATCCTGGAATTCTGTTTGCTTTGCACCGTCAGCAATTACCACAATTTGCATACGCTATAGTTTTGTGGCAAAATTAGGTTTGTTAATTGAAGGAAAATGTTTGAATTTTATTTGAAAGCATTTATATGGACAAAAAAGTCATCAATACGTCTAAGGCGCCACCGCCTATCGGACCTTACAGCCAGGCGATCATCAGCAACAATATGGTTTTTATCAGCGGCCAGATCGCCATTAATCCGGCCACGGGCGATTTACTTACCGGCGATATTGCCACAGAAACTCACCAGGTGATGCGAAACCTGCATGAGATACTGGAAGAAGCAGGAATCAACTTCAATCATATAGTAAAGACGAACATATTTTTGAGCGACATGAGTTTGTTTGCAGAGGTTAATGAAGTATACGGGTCTTACTTTGCTGCCGATTATCCTGCCAGGGAAACAATTGCCGTAAAAGGGTTGCCCAAAAATGTACATGTTGAGATCAGTATGATCGCCGCTCTGTAGAATCATCTCTCGCGGAAAGCGCAGAATACGCAGAAGGTTTTTTTATTAAATCTTCTTTCTGCGGCTTCCGTGTTTTCTGCGAGAAATATCAGAACCATCTTCTCGCGGAAAGCGCAGAATACGCAGAAGGTATTTTTATTAAATCTTTTTTCTGCGGCTTCCGTGTTTTCTGCGAGAAATAGATTGGCACGCGAAGCCTGTACATCAAAAACTGAAGATGCACATAGAAATACAGATGAACGGAGCGTCGCAACAATTTTCAATTGAAATACTGAGGATCGTCACCAAATATTCTTACTTCTTATAGCTGTAATGGGGAAAGATCAAAGTTTTTTCAACCGTTACTTTTCGTTTCTTTGCACACGAAAAAAACTTACATGCTTCCAAAATATAAACGAATTCTTCTAAAGCTTAGTGGTGAATCACTGATGGGCGACAAAAGCTTTGGCCTCGATTCAAATGTGATTGCACAGTATGCGCAGGATATAAAACAGGTGATAGAATTGGGCGTGCAGGTAGCCATTGTTATTGGCGGCGGTAATATTTATCGCGGAATGAACGAAGCTGAAACCGGTATCGAAAGAGCGCAAGGCGATTACATGGGCATGCTTGCGACCGTTATAAATGGTATGGCCGTACAGGCAGGACTTGAAAAAGCAGGCGTTTACACCCGTTTGCAAAGCGCTATAAAAATGGAGCAGATAGCCGAGCCATACATTCGCCGCCGTGCCATTCGCCACCTCGAAAAAGGTCGTGTGGTGATCTTTGGCGCAGGTACCGGTAACCCATATTTTACTACCGATACCGCCGGATCGCTGAGAGCTATTGAAATTAAAGCCGATGTAATTTTAAAAGGAACCCGTGTGGATGGCATTTATACCGCCGACCCCGAAAAAGACCCGACCGCAACCCGTTACGATAAGATATCTTTTGCCGAGGTGATCAATAAAAACCTGAAGGTGATGGACATGACCGCTTTTACTTTGTGCCAGGAAAACAACCTGCCTATCATTGTTTTTGATATGAATACACCCGGTACTTTGCTCGAAGTTGTGCAGGGATTAGATGTCGGAACTTACGTGAGTTAACTTATAAAATATAAAGCGACCAGGGCGTCGCTTTTTTTATATAGCTTTTTAAAAGGCTATTTCTATTTGTTACCCGGCAATAGGAATTTCAGTCAACATCCTTGCGTCGCACACTTGTACTGAAGAATAATTCTGATCACGACCGACCACGCGACCTTTCACCATTCACCTCATTGCCTCAATGACCCAATGCCTTAATGCCCCATTGCCTATTCACCATTCACCCATTCTCCCCTCATTCTCCACCACCTTCCACCGCTTTATAATACTTTTGCACCGTAAACAAACCAACTATGAACGAGGCAATTGCGGATATAAGAAAAGACTATAAACTGAAATCATTATTAGAAGAAGATGTGCTTGCCGACCCGTTAAAACAGTTTTCGGTTTGGTGGAATGAAGCGGTAAACAGCAAAATCGATGAAGTAAATGCAATGACGCTGGCATCAGCCACGCCGGAGGGAATACCGTCTGCACGAATTGTTTTGTTAAAAGGATTAAGCAACGAAGGGTTTTTCTTTTTTACCAACTACCAAAGTCACAAAGGAACAGAACTGGCCAAAAACCCACACACGGCTTTGGTCTTTTTCTGGAAAGAACTTGAACGACAGGTAAGAATTGAAGGAACGGTTGAAAAACTAAGCGAAGCCGATAGCGATGCCTATTTCGCGAGTCGCCCTGCTGGCAGTAAAATAGGCGCATGGGCCTCTCCCCAAAGTATACCAATAGCAGGAAGAACGATTATAGAAGAAAATGTGCTGAAATACGAGCAACTGTTTGGCGACGAAAATATACCGCGGCCACCACATTGGGGAGGATATATAGTAAAGCCGGTAAAAGTAGAATTTTGGCAAGGCAGAAGGAGCCGCCTGCACGACCGTATTCTTTACAGCAAACAAAATGAAGAGTGGAAAATAGAAAGACTGGCGCCGTAAGCACAAAAAAGGAGAAAAATTAGTGTTGGGTTGATTGAGTTACCGGTTAAGCCTGAACACCCAATCAACCTTTTAACCAATTACAATTAAGCTTCTTTTTTTTCTTCAGCAGGTTTAGCAGCTTTTGCTACTCTTGCCGGACGGCTCTTGCCGAAAGAACCTTTGAAAATCTTTCCCTTTTTTGTTTTTTTATCACCTCTGCCCATAACAATTTTTTAAATAATTTTAATTAGACTGGCTGCAAACCTACAATAACTTGATTGATTAATCAAAGCATAAAAAGTTATTTGCGTTTTTGGCCGTTAAACTGCTTTTCTTATAAAACAGGCAACATAAAAAAAGCAGGATAAATTCCTGCTTGTTATCTTGAATTGTCAATAATTATATTCGCGCCGAAAGTTCTTTTCCAGCTTTAAATTTCGCTACTTTTTTAGCTTTAATCTTTATTATCTCACCTGTTTGCGGATTACGGCCATTACGTGCCAATCTTTTAGATACAGTAAAAGTACCAAATCCCACTAAAGTTACTTTATCACCACTTTTAAGCGTTTTGGTTACTGTATCTACAAAAGAACCCAAAACAGCATTTACCTGCGACTTAGGCACTTCAGAATCCTCAGAGATTTTTGCGATCAATTCAGCTTTGTTCATGTTAGTATTTTTTGTTAGAGTATAAACAGCAACAAATTTATTCGCTTTTCTTGTTTGACAAAATTTTTCTCAATTATTCTCACCCTCCGATGCGACTAAAATTTCTACCTCCTGCACTTTCGCAGTTTCGCTGTTAGTCTATTACCTGCATCAACGTGCTGAAGTCAATGTACTTTTCGCCCCACTTATTCGCTACTTCTCTGCGAAACCTCGCTTCGTGATGTTGCAGGTACTCATCGTACTTACTAAGAGCGGGAGCATAATATTGGGCGGCATAAGTAGGTCCGTCGGTTTCATCGACCTGAAGCAGTCTTACAAACTGGTGCTTTTCAAAACAACCGGTACTCATCACTTGTGGGATATGGATCTCAGTCATCCATTTTGACCAATCTTCGGCGATCGTCCAGTCTACCTTTATGGTAACATTATAAATGATCATTCTTTTGTTGATTTTATAGCAGCAGACCTGTCATTAAAAATAAGTGCGTTTGCTTTTTCTATTTCATCCTGCGAGATCGTATGACCCATGTTTTCATACACTTTTTCTGTAACCGCCGCATTCATGTCTTTTAAAATATTTGCGGTGGCATACACTCTTTCCACCGGCACATGGTGGTCGGGATCACTCGTTCCAATGAATACAGGAGTGCCTGCAAAATCGCCGGTATAATTCTCTGTATAAATTTTATCTCCGATCAATCCACCCGTGAAAATTACGACACCCCCATATCTGGTTGCATTTCTTGCTATAAACTCTGTTGCCAGGCAAGCTCCCTGGGAAAATCCAAGAAAATAAATATTTTCTGATGTTATCCCCTGGCGTTTTACATCATCAATCACTTCTTTTAGCATCGCTAACGCCGATGAAAGACCCGGTTCATTCTGAGCTGGTGGTGCTAAAAAAGAATAGGGATACCAGCTATTGCCTGTAGCCTGCGGAGCAATCAAGGCAAATTCGGCTACATCCAGGTGTTGCGACAGAGATAAAATATCTTCAGCAGTCCCTCCCCTTCCGTGTACCATAATCAGAACCTTGCTTGCTTCACTTATTTTCTTACCTGCCGCCACTACATTTTTCTCATGCATACTATCTAAAATTATCAACTGTTAAGGTGATAGGCGCAACAGATTTCTCAATCTGGCTGCGGTGTTGCTCATATTGAGAAGGAAGTTGTAAAGATTCACCCAAATGTTCTTTTTCTTCATCAATAGCAAAGCCCGGCCCTGCTGTGGCAATTTCAAACAACACTCCTCCCGGTTCACGAAAATAAACTGAAGTAAAATACTGGCGGTCGAGCACCGGTGTTGGGTTTAGCATTCGCCTCGAAATTTTTATTCGTGCTTCCTCCTGTGTTTTATGATCAGGTGTGCTAAATGCAACGTGGTGTACGGTTCCGTTTCCACCCAGTCCTTTAAGGCTATCGGGTGAGCAAAGTATATCTACATAATTGCCAGGCGAGTCTGTAGCAGCAAAACGAAAACGATTGCCTTTTTCTGCTACCAGCCGGTGATCCATTTGTTCGGTCAGCAAAGCGGCGGTTCTTTCATAGCCTTCTTCCCATATTTCTACGCTGTAAAATCCCTTTATAGCATGCTCAATTGGAATATGTCCATAAGTAAAACCGGGTCTGACGTCTTTGTCGTTAAAAACCAGTTCTAACCCCAGGCCATCATGATCCTCGAAATAGATGACGACTTCACCGTTAAACCTTTCCTGCGCAGGTTTATAGCTGATATTGTATTGTTGCAAACGCTTTTCCCAGTAACCTATTGACGCCAAAGGCACAGAAAAAGTAGTCGTATTCAACATGCCCTTGCCATGTCGCCCTTTCATGATATCGCCGTAAGGGAAAAAAGTAAGGATGCTTCCGGGAGAACCCATTTCGTCGCCGTAATAGAAATGATATACTTCCGGCGCATCAAAATTGACCGTCTTTTTTACAAGACGAAGGCCAAGGATGCCTGCATAAAAGTCAATATTTTTTTGAGCGTTACCTACAAGTGCGGTAACATGATGAATACCTGTAATTAACTGGCTCATAAATTATAAGAGTGAGATGAGAAATTGAATGTAGCTTGAGAACTCCACTTTCTAAATATGATGCAAAGTAAGCGCAATGAATACAATTTTGTTACAAGCTGAAGAACATCTGTTCAACATCGTTGTGTCACTCACTTGTACGGCAAATCATTATTGAGCAATGAAAAAACCGTCCGAAGCGGCAGCGTGCAGATGATGCATTTCAAATTGCCGTTTTCGGCTTCTCGCCATTATAAGGCACGAAGCAATCCCTTGCACAATCAGGTTGACGAGTTGGCTGGAGATTGCTTCGCCAAGCTCGCAATGACGAATACTTCTTCTTTCGAAAGCCCGAGAAGTTTTTATATATAAGGTGGAAAAAGCTGAGAAAAGATTTGCCGCTGCAGTGTGCGACGCAAGAATGCAGAATAGCATTAAAAATGCCGGGCTCATCAATAAAAACACCTGCCTTACAGGCTTTTGCCTAAGGAAGAATCGTCTTTTACAACACCTTGTATAAACAATTGAAAGCAGACCTCACCTGCTGAGATTGATAGTCGGTCAGGTAAATATCTTTGACCACCGTACATCCGGAAAGCCTGATGGCCTTGATATTTTTACGCAAAAGAGCTTGCAGCCCTCTTTTAGATAAGCTGTTTTTGCTGGCATTGTTTGAAAAAGAGATGGCAAAGACGCCTTTAAAATTTAGTGCGTATTCGTTTGCCTGGCGAACTTTTGTATTGTCATCCATCAGCAGGGTTACCTCACTGTTTGCATCTACCCTGAAAATTTTATCATTAACAAAACCGATCTGCAGCACATCGTCCTGAATGATCTGCGCAGTGATGAGCGCAACAGAAAATGGATTTTTACTGATCGTATCGCCCACTAATATTGGCTGACTCCATTCCCTCACTTCCTCGCCTGTCTGCTGATCTACACCAACGGTAAGAACAGCGCAGGCAGAGTCCTGGCTGTGAGAATTTTTAAAAAAGAACAACGAAAGGATAAGAAGTAGAAGTATTTTCATATTGTACCTGTTAACCGTTCAGCAAAGTATATATCCCGACATTCGAAAAAATTGATATTCGGAGCTTATTTACGCCCCCTGTATGTTCAATTGATGCGTTGTCGATTATTTAAGTTGCATTCCGTTTAAATATTATGAAAACTACCTTATAAGTACAATCGTTCCTTTTCTGAAAATATTTCCGCAGATGGTGGTTGCCGTTACGCGGTAAACATAAGCTGCGCTACCCAGTTTTTCACCGTTATAAGTACCGTCCCAACATTTTGAAGGATCGGTGGTATGGAATAATAAATAACCATTGCGATGATAGATGGAAAAGTCGAGATTAGAGATCGAGCCCCATGCTTTTACGCCAAAACAATCATTCTTACCATCGCCATTAGGTGTAAAAGCCGATGGCACTAAATACCCGCCTTCAGCATCTCCGGGATTTACAATGAGTTGTATGCTGTCTGCTGCAACGCAGTCATAAGGTGATGTCACTTCTACCCTATACACCGTTGTGACTGATGGAGTGGCAACAGGTTTTGATGATGCCGGATTGCTTAATGATTGAGCAGGCGACCAAATATATTTACTGCCACCGGTTGCGGTAAGAGTGGCCGAACCGACGATACAATTAATATCATTTGACTTACTGATTGAGACTACCGGAAGAGGTCGAACGGTTAAACTAATGTTGGTTATGATGCTGTCGCAACCAGCCTGGCCTTTGATAACATCGGTATAGGTCCCGGTGGCAGCGACTGTTCTGCCGGAAGGCAACGTATATGTTTCGCCATAGCAAATGGATGGAGTTAGGTTAACCATTTTGGCCGCTCTAACCTGAAGCGTTGTTGTATTAATGAGGCTGTCGCACCCGGCAGAATATCGTAGCGTGTCGTGATAAATACCGCTGTTAGTAACCACTTTTCCAGATGGCAAAGTATAGGATTGGCCTGGACAAATTGTAGAAGCAGTGTTTACTTTTACCACCGGGCTAACGAAAAGAGTGACGATTGTTATTAAACTGTCGCAACCCGAAGTGTAATGCAAAGTGTCGTTGTAAATACCGGAAGTACTTACTGTTGTTCCTGATGGCAGGGTGTACAGCTTGCCAGCGCAAATATTGCTTGCGACTGATGTTCTACTGATTGTTTTGAAAGTGAGTGCTATGGTGCTGATCAAACTATCGCAACCAGAATGATATCGGACTGTATCTATATATCTCCCGGTGCCGGCAACTACCTTTCCTGAAGGAAGGGTGTAGGTTCCCCCTTCACAGACAGACGCGGATAATGACTGGCGTATTACATCATTAACGGCAAGAGTAACCGAATTAATTATACTGTCGCAACCCGAAACGTAACGAAGCGTATCGTTGTAAATACCTTTAACATTTACTACCAAACCTGATGGTAAAGTATAAGAACCGCCTTCACATATTGAAGCATTGATATTGTTGCGGGTTACTGTGTTTACAAAAAGCTCGACTGTTGCGATCAAACTATCACAACCTGCAACATACCTCGTGGTATCGTTATAAGTTCCTGCTGCATTTACTATTATTCCTGATGGCAATGTATACGTTTCATTCTCACAAATGATGACCGTTGTTGTTGTTCTTGTTACTGATTTAACTGAAAGATTGACTATACTGATGAGGCTATCGCAACCGGCAACATGACGTAAAGTATCAGTATAAATTCCCGCAGTATTTACAACCACACCGGTCGGCAGAATATAACTTTCACCGTCACAAATTGAAGGAGAAAGATTAACCCTGGTAATCGTTCCCACTGAAAGATCAATGGTATTGATCACGCTATCGCAACCTGCAGCATAGCGCAGCGTATCACTGTAAACACCGGCAACATTTACAACTTCACCCGAAGGAAGCGTGTATGAACCGCCACTGCAAACCGATGCACTTGTATTGTTACGGATCAACGGTCTTACAAACAGGTTAATGGTTGAGATGAGGCTATCACAACCTGCAACATACCT
>Ga0160473_101109_pt1 | contig 14556 bp, 12 predicted proteins | sample HID1975I_E11MG_FD_108217 | JGI IMG/M metagenome (GOLD analysis project Ga0160473, IMG submission 108217) | Enriched soil microbial communities from UW Madison campus, WI, USA - HID1975I_E11 MG | ecosystem: Environmental > Terrestrial > Soil > Unclassified | place: USA: Madison, Wisconsin... | reverse complement strand
GGGACAGCAACCAGGCCGTCCCCACCGCCGCCAAGGTCGCCGGCGCCCTCTCCCTCTTCTTCTGGATCCTCGTCGTCTTCTTCGGACGCGCCATCGGCTTCACACTCGGCATCTACGAATAAGCGCAACGCAAAAAGAAGGCCGCGACCTGAAGCCGCGGCCTTCTTTTTTTAGCCGTGTCCCGCCCGGTTCAGCGGGCGCCGACGTCGCGTTCGTAGGTCTTGACGAACAGGTCGATCTTCGGCTGCGTCAGCCAGGGACCGCGGCCCGATCCGTCGGCATCGAGCACCATCGCCTCGCTCGGTCCGAGCGCGCTGACCTTCGGCCATTCGGGCAGGCCGGGCCCGTTGGGGTTGCCGGTGCGCGCGAAGTTCACCCAGTAAGCCGAGACCTGATCGGCAAACTTCTCCTCGCGCGGATTGCCCGCCATCAACGCCACCGAGCTCTGCCCGGGGAAGGTGCGCGGCGCCGCGAGGTTGTCGAACACGTACGGGATCTCGGCGGTGTGCGCCGCACCGAGATTCGGCTTGCCGGGATCGTAGAGCGGCTGGTGCGTGAAATAATAGAGCCAGGCATTCTGCCCGATCTTCGCCTGGGAGTCGGCGAACAGGCGCATGTGCCATGCCATCGCGTCGGCGAACGGTTGCGGCGAGACCTTCTTGGCTTCGTCGTCGCTCGCGGCGGGGTAGGCGGCAAGGCCAGCTGCCGCCAGCGTGCCCCAGCGCTTTTCCGCGCCCTCTTTCCACATCGCCGCCGTCATCGGCGGACCGAAGCCGGCAGTGAAAGAGCCTTCCTCGGCATTCGAGCCGACGAGAACGTCGACCTTGTTCTGCCGCCCCTGGGCGAAGGTGACCGACAGGTCCTCGGGGATGACCCAGCCGTCGACGATCATGCCCTGGCGGGGCAGCTTGTCATACGCCTCCTGCGCCGGCAACGCGCGGAGCTCGGCCAGCGTCTTCTTGCCGATGACGTCGGCTGCCTTGACGGCGGCCGCCTCGGCCGTTTCGCGCGGGACCATCTTGGCGATGCCAAGCCCCATCCACGCGCCGCTTTCGGATATGGCGCGGCGGAATAGGCCCCTGGCCGGTGGCGCACCGACTAGCCCGGCGTCCATCGCCGCGCCTGCCGATTCTCCGAAGATCGTCACATTGTCGGGATCGCCGCCAAAGGCGGCAATGTTGCGCTTGATCCAGCGCAGCGCCTCGATCGAGTCCATGAGGGCATAGTTGCCCGATGCGTTGCGGCCGGACTCCTTGGTCAGCTCCGGATGGGCCATGAAGCCGAGCGAACCGACCCGGTAGTTGAAGGTGACGAGCACCACGCCCTTGGAGGCGAGGATATCGCCCTCGCTGAACGGCGCCGATCCTCCGCCTTCGCCGTAAGCGCCGCCGTAGAGCCACACCATCACCGGCAGCTTCTCGCGGCCGGTCTTGGCCGGGGTCCAAACATTGAGGTTGAGGCAATCCTCCGACATGCCCGGCGAGTCCGGCATGTCCGTCGCCGGATTCACGCGGCCCTTTCCCGGCGGCTGGATGCACACCTTGCCCCAGGCGTTGGCGGGGCGAACCCCCGTCCACGCCTTGACCGGCTGCGGGGCGCGCCAACGCAGGTCACCGACCGGCGGCGCGGCGAACGGGATCCCCTTGAACACCGTCACCCCGGCCACCTTGCCCGGCATGCCCGACACGGCGCCTGACGCCGTCTTGACCGGCTTGTCGAGTGCAGCCTGGGCCACGCCTGTCGAGGCGAGCAGGGTGGCGACGAACGCAATGCGAAGCCTGGAGGCACGGTGTGTCATGGGGCTCACTTCTGCTGTTTGGATGGGGGCGGCCGGTGGCGGATCGGCCAGCGGCCGACGCTGCCGCTCAAACCGAGGCCGCTATCCCGCAAGGCTCGGAACCTGCGTCGAAGGAAGGGCGATCGATTGCTCCTCAAGGGTCGATCGCCGAAGGATACCGCTTTGGCGCGCGGTATCCCGGGGCGCCGCGCTCGCGTCGGCCGAACATCCGGCCGGCGCAGGCGGAGCCCCGGCGAGCATCCTTACTGGCCGCCGCCCGCCTGCTTCGGCTTGGGCTTCGCGGCGCCGGTCGTCGCCGCTGCCGGCGTGGCCTGCGCCGCCTTGGCACGCTCGGCGCGCGAAGCGGTGATGTAGTTGCGGAACTGCACGTTGCCCTCGTGGCAGGCATATTCGAAGAACTTGTATTCGCTGTTCCGCTGCCAATCCAGCCGCACCGTCCACGGTGCGGTCCACATCACCGGATCCGAATAGGTCATCTCGTAGACGATCGTGTCCGGGCTGGTCATCGTCAGCCGCTCGATCACCTTGGCCTGCGGACTGGTCGCCAGGGTGTTGTTCGGCGGTGCGCCGATCGTCGCCATGTTGAGCGGCGAGGCCCCGGTCTTGATGTTGGTGGTCTCGATGACCAGCGTGTTGCCTTCCCAGCGACCGCGGCTCTCGCCCATCCACTGCGACACCTTGTTCGAGATCGGCGGGCGACCATCGGTGTAGATGATCCGCGAATCATGGATCATCTCCAAGTCGATCACGACCACACCGGGCGACTGGAAGATGCGGATGCCGTTATTGTAGCGGAACGGCAGCATCGAGGCCGGGAAGCCACGGGTGACGCAGCGATCCCAGCTGTCGAAATCGTCGATCCAGTCATAGGTCTGGCCCTTGACCCAGCTCGACCGGCCGGCGGCCTGGCGGCGCTTGCCCTCCTCGGTCAGCTCGGGAAGGCGGCCATTCGCCGGATCGACGAGCAGCGAGGTGCGGCGGCCGGCGCCGGTCATCTCGACCCAGTTGCCCATGCCGAGCTTGTTGGCCTTGGTCTCCGCCTCGGCGGCGTTACGCGACTTCTCCATCCGCTTCTCGCGGTCGGCGAACTCCTCGTCGTTCAGGAAGACGCGGTTGCCCTGCTCGGCGGTGCGCTGAAGGGGCAGGCCGCCGAGATGGTCGATCGGCCACATGCCGCGGAAATCGGGCTCGCCCCATGCCGTCTTCTTCGGCTTGTAGGTCGTCGGCACCGGCGGCAGCACCGTCAGGTCCATGCCGGAAGCCGACTTCGTCGCCTGCGCCGGAGCTGCGGCGGGCGCCTGAGCCTGAGCGTAGCCGATAGCGCCGAACGAAGCGGCGGCCAGGAAGGTCGCGGCCAGCGCCGCGCGGAGAGTGGGAGAGGGTGATTTCACTGCGATATCTCCTGTGCCGCGGCGCCCCCGGCGCGCGATGAAGGGTAGCTGGAACTGACCTGCACAATACCATCGTGGCAGGCAGGGTAGAAGCCGGCGCGCCGCCTCCGCCGCAACTCCGGCATCGCTGCCGCGACCGTCGTCGGAAAGGACCGGCGCGCCATGTTCACTTGGCGCCGGCCGCCTGGGCACCGGCGGGCAGGGCGAAGGCGATATACTGGTTGGGACCCGGCTTGGGCGCACCGAAGCCGTTCGAGAACAACCCTTCGCCGCCGACCGCGATGACTACGAACTGGCGACCGCCCATCTCGTAGACCGCGGGCACGCCCTCCGTCGCGGCGGGGAGGTCATATTCCCAGATCACCTTGCCGGTGTCGGCATCGCGCGCCCGGAACTTGCGGTCCGACGAGGTGCCGATGAACAGCAGGCCGCCCGCCGTCGCCACCGGGCCGCCGCGCGGTGCGTGGCTGCCGGTGCCGGTGATGCCGTCCTTGGCCAGCATCGACACGTCGCCGTCCGGGACCTGCCAGATGATGTTGCCGCTGTTCATGTCGTAGGCGGTGATCGTCGACCAGGGCGGCCCGATCGCCGACAGGCTGTTGCTCTGGACCAGGAAGTTGACCGGCGACTTGTACGGCTTCACGTCGCCGCCACCATTGGGCATTGCCGCCTGCGCGCTCTCGCGCTTGTCGAGGATCAGCTTGTCGAGGGTCGGCAACTGCTTGGCCATGACGAAGAAGCGCTGATGCGCCGGATCGACGGCGGACGTGCCCCAGTTCGCGCCGCCATTGTGGCCGGGCATCGAAATCGTGCCCTGCACGCTCGGCGGCGTGAACAGGCCCTCGTTGCGGGCGGTCTTGAACATCTCCCGGACCTTCGCCTTGTCGGCGTCGGACAGATACGGGTTGATGTCCGCCTCGGTGAAGGCCTGACGGGTGAACGGCTTGGGCCATGTCGGGAACGGCTGGGTCGGCGAAGCCTGCTCCCCCGGCACGTCGGATTTGGGCACGGGCCGCTCCTCGATCGGCCAGATCGGCTCCCCGGTACGCCTGTCGAACACGAACAGGAAGCCATGCTTGGCGGCCTGAACGACGATCGGGATCTGCTTGCCGTCCTTGGTGATCGTCAGCAGCTTGGGCGCCTGCGGCAGATCCCAGTCCCACAGGTCGTGGTGGATGGTCTGGTAGTGCCAGATGCGCTTGCCGGTCCGCGCATCCAGCGCGAGCAGGCTGTTGGCGAACAGGTTGTTGCCGGGGCGGTTGCCGCCGTAGAAGTCGTAACGCGCGGTTCCGGTCGGAATGTAGACGACGCCGGTCTGCTGATCGATCGTTGCTTCCGACCAATTGTGGACGCCGCCATACTGACCGCGATTGCCGTCCGGCCAGGTTTCCGAGCCATATTCGCCCGGCCGCGGCACGACGTGGAAGACCCACACCAGCTTGCCGGTGCGCACGTCATAGGCATGGACGTCCGCCGGCGACGACGTGAAGTCGTAGGCACCCGCCGGCAGCGGCAGGATCAGCAGGTTCTCGAAGATCCGGCCGGGATTGCTCGTCTGCAGCGGGTTGATCTTGCTGACGTCGCCGTCCAGCCCATCGCGCAGGTCGATCGCGCCTGCCTTGCCGAAGCCGGCGATCGGCTCGCCCGTCTCGGCCGACACGGCCTTTAGCATGCCGTTGTTGACGTAGAACAGGCGACGGTCCTTGCCGTCCTTGCTCTCCCAGTAATTGATGCCCCGATCGCCGACGCGGCCCTCGTTCGGCCGGCGCCATTTCTCCTGGCCGGTCGCGGCATCGAGCGCCACGAGTGAGTTGTTCTGCGCCAGCAGGTACATGACGCCGTGCGCGATCGTCGGGCTGAAGCGGTACGGCCCGCCTTCACCGGCCTGATAGGTCCAGGCGACCTGGAGCTGGTTGACGTTGCCGCGGTTGATCTGGTCGAGCGCCGAATACTGCGAGGAGTCCCCGCCGCCGAGATAGCCGTCCCAACCGATGAAGTCGTAACCCATGCCGGCCGCGGTCTTGCCGCGAGCACCGGTCTGCGGGGTCGTCGTTGCGCAGGCTGCCGCCATCAGGCTCAACCCGCAAATCGCCGCCAGTCGCACCGCGCGCCTCGAACGCTTGTTTCCCGGATAAGCGTACGGAAGTCGATTCACTCGCGGTCCCCCTCTCGGCATGCTTGCGCGGCCGGTCTCTGCGTGGCTCGCCGGCAGCGCCAGCGTAGCCGACATCTCGTTGTCGTGACAACGTATGTGGCACAAATCCCGCCGGGTCGCGCCTGCTCGCGCAGCATAGGGCGTGCCGAGAGCGAAGCGGATGGCGACTGTTCGTCCCTCCGCCCGCCGTCTCCGCCTTGCGCCTGGTCGGGACGGGCGGCGGCGGTTCACGCCCCAGCAATCCGGCGTGGCTAGATCCGGAAAGTGCCGGTATGCGGCCGGTTCTTGCGATGCGTTCGAACGAGGAGAAGCCGAGTGGCGTTGAAGAAAGTGGCAGCAATTGCCCTGATCGGTTCTGCGAGCCTGGGCCTTAGCCTGGTCTCCGCCGCCGTCGATCCTCATGCCGACCACGCTGCCGCTGCCGCGAAGACTTCGGCTCCCGCGGCGCCGGTCACGCCGGCAACCCCGCTCTCCGCCAAGGCCGCCACGCCGACATCGACCACGCCGCCCGCCGGTGCCGCCGGTGCTGTCGCCGCGGCCGGCGCCAAGGTCGATCCAGCCAAGGGCCGCGAGCTGTTCTCGAACTGGTCGTGCGGTTCGTGCCACGCGCTCGCCGATGCGGGCGGTACCGGCCATGTCGGTCCGGCGCTCGACGGCAATCGCAATCTGTCCAAGTCGCTCGTCGTCGACCGCGTCACCAACGGTCAGGGTCAGATGCCGGCTTTCGGCGGCCAGATGACCGACGAGGAAATCGACCAGATCGCCGACTACATCGTCCAGTACAGCGCCAAGTGACGAACGGCCGGCCCGCGGCGGGATAACCTGCCGCCGGACTGCGAGTCAGCGCGCCGCCGTTCGCGGCGGCACGGCCTGGTAGAAGTAGTTCGTCACCCCGTCGGGATCGTTCAGCCAAACCGTCAGAACGTTGAACCCGGGAATGCCGCCCAGCGGCGTTTCGACCGTGATGTTGCGGGCCTTCGCGCTGGCATCGACCGCGTCGATATTGCCGATGACGTACTGGATACCGGCACTACCGGTGTCCGCCGGCAGCTTGCCGCCGACCGACCAAAGGCTGATCGTCGTCTCGCCGTTGCGGAACGGATATTTGGTCAGCCCCAGCGCTGCATCCTGCACCGGCGGCAGTTCCTCCAGACCGGCGAAGTCCCGGTAGAAGGCGCGGCTGCGCGGCAGGTCGCTGACGTTGATGCCGACCTCGACGCCGCGGGGCGTGGCGGCGGGGACGATCACCAGCTCCAGGTGGAACCCGGCAGGGTCCTCGACTTGCGCGGCGCGGCGGCCGTCGCTGCGCTCGGCGAACGCCGGGGCAGGGTAGCCAGCCGCCCGAAAGCGCGCGACCAGCGCCGCTTCGTCGGGAAAGAACAAGGTATAGCGGCGGATGCCGGTCGCATCGTTGATGGCGCCGAGATGGTATTGGCGGCCGTCCTTGTCGCCCGGCGCCAGCTTGATCTGACCGCCACCGACGCGGAACAGGATGACCTCTTGGCCGTCGCGCAGGTTGATCGGCGTTAGCGGCTGGAGCCCGAGCGCCTGGTTGTAGAAAGCGATCATCGCCGCGCGTTGCGCGATCGGGAAGCGCCGGAAGACGTTCATCGAGGTCTGCTTGAACTGCGGCCGTGCCGGCGCGGCGGTGGTCTCGGCTGGGGCGGGTTGTTGCGCCTGGCCGCCGCTTGTGATCGCCAGCGCTGCGGCAACCAGTACCGCCTTCAGTCTCGCGTCCATGGCGTCCCTCCGGTTCACTTCGGTAGAGCGAACGTGATCAGCGATTCGTTGTTCAGCGGCTTGCCGTCCGGCCCGCGTACGCCGCCGCCGAAATTGGCCGCGACCACCGCGACATACTGCCGCCCATCCTTGCCGCGATAGGTGATCGGCACCGCCTGAGCGCTGTATTCCAGCTTGGTGCTCCACAGTTCCTTGCCGGTCTTGGTCTCGAACGCACGGAAGCGGCGATCATCCGTGGCGCCGATGAATACCAGGCCGCCCGCGGTCACGATCGGCCCGCCAAAGGTGTTGTTGCGACCGGTCGTTTTCTTGCCTTCCGGGAGATCGTCGCTCACGCCGAGCCGGGTCGCCCAGGCGACTTCGCCGGTGTTGGCGTCGATCGCCATCAGCCGGCCCCAGGGCGGGCGTATGCACGGCATGGTGACGGTCCGGCCGCTCGGGTCCTTGAAGCTGGCGCTGAACGACGAATAGGCACCGGGCCCGCTCAAGCTGGCACGGTCATAGGCCTGGGTCGACCCGGCAGTGCCTCGCCCGTAGTCCGCTCCCGCCTTGCGCTTCTCGACGAAGCCGATCGCCCCGCCTTCGCTGACGTTGATGATGATGTGGCCGGTGGTCGGATCCGCCGCGCTGCCGCCCCAGTTGGATCCGCCATTGTGCGGCAGATTGATCGACGCTTTGACCGGCCCGCCGTCTTCGTGGAGGAAGAAGGGGGTGAAGGCGCCGGCGTTGAAGAAGGTGCCGCCATAACTCTTCAGCAGATCGCGACAGGCGGCCGCGTGCGACTCGTTCGTGTCGCTGGCGCTGACGATGTCTTCCGGCGTCCAGTCGCTCCGCACGAGGCGCTCGGGCTTGACCGGGATCGGCTGGGTCGGGGAATACCATTCGCCGGGCACGTCGGCGGCGGCGACCGGCTTCTCGTCCACGCCGAACACCGGCTTACCGGTGGTGCGGTCGAGAATGTACATGAAGGCGGACTTGCCGGTCTCGGCCAGCGCCGGGATCTTCTTGCCACCGACGTTGATGTCGACGAGCGTCGGCGGGGCGGGCAGGTCCGAATCCCACAGATCGTGATGGATGGTCTGGAAGTGCCACTTGCGCTGGCCGGTGAGCGCATCGACCGCGACGATCGAGTTGCCGAACAGGTTCGCGCCGGGCCGGTCGCCACCATAATAGTTCGCCGCCGGGCCGCCGACCGGCATGTAGAGAAGCCCTCGCTCCTCATCCACGGTCATGTACCAGATCCAAACGTTGTTGCCGGACCGGCCTTTCCACCCGTCGTTCAGCCACGTCTCGTGCCCGACCTCACCCGGACGCGGTACGGTGTTGAACTCCCAGAGCTTGGCGCCGGTGCGCGCGTCGAAGGCGCGGGTGTTGCCGGACTCGCCGATCTGGGTCTCCTGCGTGCTGGCGCCGACGACGAGCACGTTTTTGTAGACCGTCGGCGGATAGGTGTAGGGCACGCCGAGGGCCAATTCGCCCTTGTTGGCGAAACCGGTCTCGATCCTGCCGGTCTTCGCATCCAGCGCGAACAGGCTGTTGCCGTTCGAATAGATGATGCGCGCGCCGTGATCGCGGTCACCTGGCCAGTAGGCGACGGCACGGCGGGCGATGCCGGTCGCGACCGGGTGGCGCCAGATCTCCTTGCCGGTATCCCCCTCCAGGGCGACAACCGCATTGCCGAGCGGCAGATAGAGGACGCCGTCGATGGCGAGCGGCGTGCTGCCCGACAGGATCGCGCCGCCGCCCTCCGGGCGCAACCTGAACGACCAGGCAGAGGCGAGCTTCGCGACGTTGCCGGTGGTGATCTGCTTCAGCGGCGAATAGCGGGTGCCGGCGAAATCGCGGGTGTAGCGCGGCCAGTCGCCTGGATCGAGTTTCGCCGTGCCGGACTGGGCGTGCGCCGCGGACACCGCGATCGCCGCGCCGAGCAGCAGGAACGTCCGGACGCGCATCAGCAAGCCTCCCCCGAAATCGTCGGCGTGCATCCCCTCGGGCGCTTCTGCGCCTCACTTATGGTCATTGCCGTGGCACCCGATCCTCGGACCGGGCGCCACGGGTAGCTCAGTGGATCAGAAGACGCGGACGGCGATCTCGGCCGGTTCCGCCAGCAGCTGCTCCAGCTCGGCGTCGAGCTTCAGCAGCGTGAGCGAGGCGCCGGCCATTTCGAGCGACGTGCAATATTCGCCGACATAGTTGCGAACGACGTCGTAGCCGGCTTCCTTGGCGCGCTTGGCGGCGCGACCGTAGAGCACGTAGAGTTCGCTGATCGGGGTGCCGCCCAGGCCGTTGACCATCAAGGCGACGCGGTCGCCCGACTGGAACGGAATGTCCTGTGCGATCGCGTCGAACAACTCGTCGGTGATCTGGTCGGCGGGACGGATCTTGTCGCGGCGGCGGCCGGGCTCGCCGTGGATGCCGACACCGACTTCGATCTCGTCATCGGCGAGCTGGAAGATCGGCGTGCCCTTGGCGGGCGGGATGCAGCTGGTCAGCGCCACGCCCATCGTGCGGACGTTGTTGTTGACCTTCTCGGCGATGGCAATGACCTCGTCCAGGCTCTTGCCGGCGGCCGCGGCGGCGCCGCACGCCTTGATGACGAAGAAGTTGCCGGCGACGCCGCGACGGCCGACCGTGTAGAGGCTGTCCTTCACCGCGACGTCGTCGTTGATGATGAACTGCTTGACGTTGATGTCCTCGGCCTGGGCCAGCTCGATTGCCGTCTCCCACGCCATCCGGTCGCCCTGGTAGTTGTTGACGAGCACCAGCACGCCGGCGTCGGAGGCGAGCGCCTTGATCGTCTCGTAGCAGGCATCGACCGGCGGTGCGGCGAACACCGCACCCTGGCACGCGCCGTCGAGCATGCCCGGGCCGACGGCCATCACGTGGGCCGGCTCGTGGCCCGATCCGGATCCCTGGATGACAGAGACCTTGTCGTTGACCGGCCGGTCCTTGCGCTTGACCATCTGGAACTCGGCGACCAGCTCGAGCAGGTCGGGATTGGCCATGACGACCGCTTCCATGAACTCGGGTACGAAATTCTGCGGATCGTTGACGAACTTCTTCATGAGCTCAATTCCTCCCTGGATCTTGTTCAGACGGTCTGGCGGGTCAGCTCGGAGGCCGACGGCGTGCGCGCCACACCGCATTCCGTGCACCAGTCGTGCAGGATCATCGCGATCGCGACGATGCCCGGATCCGGCGTCCCGGAGCTGCGCTCCCCGACCTGCGATGCCCGGCCGCGGCGTGCTTCCAGGTGACGGGTCGCGTCGATCGCGCCGTCGGCAGCGTCCGCCGCATCCTTGAGCACGACCGTCAGGTCCTCGGTGCCGCTCGCACAATGCGCCTTCAGCTGCTCGTGCACCGGAATGAGCGCGTCGAGCAGGGTCTTGTCGCCGAGCTTGGCGCCGCCGCGCGACTGGATGCCGTCGATCGCCGCGCCGAGCATGTCGGACACTTCGGTCAGGGTGACCGCATCCTTGCCCTTGCTCAGCATCGCCGCCTTCATGAAGCCGGTGCCCCAGATCGGGCCCGAGCTGCCGCCGACATGCTTGCTGACGAGCATGCTGATCTTGAGCAGCATGGCGCCGATCGCGCTCTTGTCGATGTTCGGCAGCTCGGCATCGATGACGCGGAAACCCGTCGCCAGCGAGGTGCCGAAGTCGCCGTCGCCGGCCATTCCGTCGAGGTCCGAGAAATAATGTTCGTTGCGCAGCACGGTCGCCGCGGTCGTCTTCACGGCGCGTTCGACGTCGCCGATGCTGATGTCAGTCATGGATGTTCCTCACCATGAAGCGGCGTTGATCAGGCCGCCGTCGCTGCTGCAAGCTGGTTCAGGTCTTCGAGCCGGATGCGGACATTGGGCTCGTCGCCAAGCTCCGGCACCACGGCCGAGGCTTCGCCGAAATCCTCGTCGACCGTGTAGGTGCTCATCGTCACCAGGCAGGGCAGCCCCGCACGCGTCGCGGCGAGCAGCCCGTTGCGGCTGTCCTCGATCACGATGCACTCGTGGGTCGGCAGGCCCAGCGACTGCTTGGCCAGCTCGTAGATCTCCGGATCGGGCTTCTTCTTCTTCACGACGTCGCCGGCGTGGACGAAGTCGAACTTGGCCTTGCGCTCCGGCCCGAGCAGGTCGAGCACGGCATCGATGAACTTGGCATTGGACGTCGTGCAGACCCCGAGCCGAACGCCCGCCGAGATCGCCTCGTCGACAATCCGGGCGATGCCGGGCCGCAGCTCCGCCTCGCCCTTGGCGATCATCTCCGCGCCAATCGCGGTCTTGCGCTTGTGGAGCTCGGCGATCAGCGCCTCGTGCGGCCCATATTCATGGTCCGGCCAGCCGTGATGCTCGAAATAGTGGGTCATCCGCTCCTTGCCGCCGGCGACCAGCAGCAATTCGCCGTAGAGTTCCACGTCCCAATCGGCATCGATGCCGAGGGCCTGGAAGGCGCGGTTGAACGCGACGCGGTGAACGTCGCGCTCGGTATCGACGAGCACGCCGTCGCAGTCGAAGATGATCGCCTTGACCATCCGATCAGGCAGCCTTCTTCAGCAGTTCGTCGGCGCGGTTGCTGCCGCCGAACTTCTCGATGAAGCCGTGGAACATGTCCTTGCAGGCCTTGTACTGCGCGTCGATCAGCCGCAGCGGCTCGAAGTCCTTGGGCTTGGCCGTGTGATAGTCGATGAAGCTCTGGACGAAGACGTGCTTCAGATTGGTCGAAATGTTGATCTTGGCGCTGCCGCGAGCGATCGCCTTGGCGAAGGTCTCGTCGGAGAGGCCCGTGCCGCCATGCAGCGCCATCGGCGTGCGGGTCAGCTCGTTGATGCGCTTGATGCGGTCGAAATCGACGACCGGGTCGCCATGATAGAAACCGTGGGCGGTGCCGACCGCGCAGGCGAAGGCGCTGAGGTCGAGCGCGTCGCAGAAGCGCTTGGCATCATCCGGATCGGTCAGCACGGACTCATCCTCGGCGACGACCATGTCGTCCTCGACGCCCATGATCTGGCCGAGCTCGGCTTCCATGCCGACGCCGTACTTGTCGGCGATGTCGCGCACGCGCTTGGAAATTTCGAGGTTTTCCTCGAACGGCAGCTCGGAGGCGTCGATCATGATCGACGTCCAGCCCGCCTTCGCGCAGGCCTCGATCATCGCCACGTCCTTGCAATGGTCGAGATGGAGAACGACCGGGACCGGCGAGTCCTCGGCGCAGGTGCGGACCCAGGAGACGATCTCCTTGTGGCTCCAATACTGGATGGTCTTGGTGCTGGTCTGGCAGATGACCGGCGCGTTGAGCTCTTCCGCTGCCTTGATCATCGCCTTGGTGGTGCCGAAGTCGACCAGGTTGAACGCCGCCACGGCGTAGCCCTGTTCCATCGCTTCGCGCAGCACCGGTTTCATGTTGACCAATGGCATAGCTGCTCTCCTTCAAATCCCGACGCGGTCGCGCTTGCGCCTTCGAATCGCTGATCGCGACCTAATAACGGTAGCCGCTTCGAGTGTCGCGCTGAACTCAAAGCCGTGCCGGAGGCGTTGCCGCCCCCGGGCTCGGTTGGGCTGCTAGCGTCCCTTGTGGCCCAGGTCCAGCGACGCTCGACAGGGAAGGATGCAATACCCATCTAGGCGGCAAAGGAGACTGCTCGCATGGCAACCTACAGCAAGACCCCCGAGGCACTCGCCCGCCTGACCCCCGAACAGTTTCGGGTCACGCAGCAAAGCGGAACCGAGCGCCCCGGTACCGGCCCGCTGCTCTACAACAAGGAGCCCGGCATCTACGTCGACATCGTGTCGGGCGAGCCGCTGTTCGCCAGCGCCGACAAGTTCGACAGCCATTGCGGCTGGCCGAGCTTCACCAAGCCGATCGAGCCGGCGAATGTCGCCGAGCTGCGGGATGTGACCCACGGCATGGTCCGGACCGAAGTTCGCTCGGCCCACGGCGACAGCCATCTCGGCCATGTCTTTGACGACGGCCCGCGGGATCGCGGCGGCCTGCGCTACTGCATCAACTCGGCCTCGCTCCGCTTCGTCCACCGCGACGACATGGAGGCGGAGGGCTATGGCGCATATCTGCCCCAGGTGGAGGACGTGGCATGAGCACCGAACGCGCCGTTCTCGCCGGAGGCTGCTTCTGGGGCATGCAGGACCTGATCCGGAAACTGCCGGGGGTCCTGTCGACCCGCGTCGGCTATTCGGGCGGCGACGTGCCCAATGCCACCTACCGTAACCACGGCACCCACGCCGAGGCGATCGAGATCATCTTCGATCCGGACCGGACGAGCTTTCGGGCGCTGCTCGAGTTCTTCTTCCAGATCCACGATCCGACCACGCGTAACCGCCAGGGCAACGATGTCGGCGTGAGCTACCGCTCGGCGATCTTCTACACGAGCGACGGGCAGAAGGCGGTCGCCGAGGATACGATCGCAGACGTCGAGGCCTCCGGTCTGTGGCCGGGCAAGGTCGTCACCGAGCTCGCGCCGGTCGGCGACTTCTGGGAGGCGGAGCCCGAGCACCAGGATTATCTGGAGCGGATTCCGAACGGCTATACTTGCCACTTCGTCCGGCCGGGCTGGAAACTGCCGCACCGCGCTGACGCCGCCTGACGTGATACTGGCGCTTTCCGCACCTGGCGGGAAGCGCCGGCACGGGCGAGGAGCCGGGGCTTGTGGATTCGGTGCGAAGGTTCCAAGCACTCCGGCGTGCCCCCCGTGCAACGTTGCGGGCATGAGCCTCCGGGCCGTGAGGATGCATGATCGAGGTTCTGCAGCAGCTTGAGGCTAAACGCGCCGCGGCCCGTATGGGTGGTGGTGAGGCGCGGATCGACGCCCAGCACAAGCGCGGCAAGCTGACCGCGCGCGAACGGCTGGACGTTCTGCTCGACGAAGGATCGTTCGAGGAGCTCGACATGTATGTCGAGCACGACTGTACCGACTTCGGGATGGAGGCGCAGCGCATTCCGGGCGACGGCGTCGTCACCGGATCGGGCACGATCAGCGGCCGGCTGGTCTTCGTGTTCAGCCAGGACTTCACCGTCTTCGGAGGATCGCTGAGCGAACGCCACGCGCAGAAGATCTGCAAGATCATGGACATGGCGCTCAAGGTCGGCGCGCCGGTGATCGGCCTCAACGACAGCGGCGGCGCGCGGATCCAGGAGGGGGTGGCGAGCCTGGCGGGCTATGCCGAGGTGTTCCAACGCAACGTGCTGGCATCGGGCGTGGTGCCGCAGATCAGCGTGATCATGGGGCCGTGCGCGGGTGGCGCGGTCTATTCCCCGGCGATGACCGACTTCATCTTCATGGTGAAGGATTCGAGCTACATGTTCGTCACCGGCCCCGATGTGGTGAAGACGGTAACCAACGAGATCGTCACGCAGGAGGAACTGGGCGGGGCCGTCACCCACACCACCCGATCGGGCGTGGCCGACGTCGCCTTCGACAACGATATCGAGACGTTGCGCGCGACGCGCGACTTCGTCGATTTC
>Ga0160473_101107_pt1 | contig 14619 bp, 13 predicted proteins | sample HID1975I_E11MG_FD_108217 | JGI IMG/M metagenome (GOLD analysis project Ga0160473, IMG submission 108217) | Enriched soil microbial communities from UW Madison campus, WI, USA - HID1975I_E11 MG | ecosystem: Environmental > Terrestrial > Soil > Unclassified | place: USA: Madison, Wisconsin... | reverse complement strand
TTTTAATTCGTTCAAACTATAGTATTTTAAAAAGTTATCGGGGTATATTAATTAAAATTTGAATATTTGCAGACGCTTATGCCTCTACGCAAGAATAAGCAATAATAATGAATTTTTAATGGGGATAATTACTTTAACAACAGATTTAGGTTCGAAAGATTTTTACCAGAGCGCTCTTAAAGGTAGCCTGTTAAGTCTTATGCCTAATGTTAATTTAGTTGATATCACCCACGAAGTTCCATCTTTCAATATTTCATATGCAGCATTTGTTTTAAAAAATGCTTATCCATATTTTCCAAAAAATACTGTTCATTTAATTGGTATCGATTCGGTTTACAGTGAAAACACGAAATATATCGCCGTTAAACATCGCGACCATTTCTTCGTTGGTGCAGATAACGGTATTTTCTCTTTGCTTTTTGATGATATTCCTGAAGATGTTGTGGAACTTAATATCATGCAGGATTTGAAATATTTGCATTTTCCATTGGTTGATATTTTTGTGAAAGCGGCTACGCATCTGGCCAAGGGAGGCAAGCTAAAGGATATTGGCTTACCTGTAGCAGAAATTGAGCAAAAGATGCTTCTTCATCCTGTTATTGAGCGAGATATCATTCGGGGAAGTGTAGTTTATATTGATACTTTTTGTAATGTAATTACCAATATCACTAAAGACCTTTTTACCAGAATCCAGAAAAATCGTGATTTTACATTGTATTTCAGAAAGAGTGAAACCATTACTCAATTGAGCTGGCATTACAATGAAGTACAGGAAGGTGAAAAGCTTTGCCTGTTCGGCATTAGTAATCATCTGGAGATTGCAATAAACAAGGGAAAAGCAAGTGGCCTTTTAGGATTACATCTCGGCGATATTGTTAGGGTTGAGTTTCATCCTTAAGTTTAGTTCTATAATTCTTAAGCGTAGTAGTCAATTTGTCTGGCAGCCTGAATAGTAAATTATAATATACCAGCCTAACATAAACAGCAGTCACGCTGAGGCACAAAGCAACATTATTAATTCCATTTTCGACGAGCGAATTAGATTGGTCCTTACCTTGCTACAACGAAACTTTTTCCAAACCAATCAACTTATGACAATGAACTAAGTTTCAAACAACTTTTATCTTTTCTACGTTTATATCCCATGAAGAAATATTTTTACCTCCTGGCGATTCTCTGCATAGGTTTTCCAACTTTTGCCCAGCAAGATACCACTGCCTACGCTACACAAAGAGTAAAGGTTAATACATTGCTTGAAGAAAGAAGCTCAAAATTTGGTCAGTACGATGAAAGCTTAAATCAGCGTACCGGAATTTTCGGATGGCAAACCAAAAAAGATATTAAAAATTCAAATGAAATTCTCCGTCAGGTAGTACTAACTGATAATAATATCTTTAAGGAGTTGAAAGTTTTGATGGATTACAAGGATCTGCAAAATCAACAAAAGGTTGCCGTGGCAGATCATTCGCAAGAGCGTATCGAAAATTACATGCAGACTATTAAAAAACTGCAGGATCAAAACGAAGAACTAACTAAAAATTTAGCTAAAAAGAACAACCAAAGTTTATCAACCTATATTATTGTATTTCTTCTTTTGGTAATGATAGGTGGTTTTTATTTTTTCAATAAAAAATTAAAATATTATGAAAAAAGGACTGTTTAAAGTTTTAGCGAAAATTAATAAGGTTATTTTGCCAAGTTTGTATAAGAAAGATCCGAGTAAATTAACAAATATTCAAAAAGCAATTCTGGGCTATCGTTATTGGGTAACAACCAATGCGTTGGACTAATAGAGACTTCATAGTGAGCCTGTCGAAACCGGATTAACTTTTCGACAAGCTCATAATGATAATCATACTATTTCTTAAAATGCTCAATAATCAAAGTCGCGAGTTCCGTACCGATACGCTCCTGTGCTTCGTTAGTTGATGCACCAATATGAGGTGTTAATGAAATTTTTGGATGGTTTAAAATCTCAGCCAATGGCGTCGGCTCATTATTAAAAACATCTAAACCAGCAAAAGCTACTTTACCAGAATCCAAAGCTTCGATCAATGCAGGTTCATCAATCGTTCCACCACGAGAACAATTTACAATGCCTACGCCATTTTTCATTTTGGCAAATTCATCTGCTCCTAAAATTGGTTTATCGGCAAATGGAGTATGCAGGCTTAAGAAATCACTTCCGGCAATTACTTCATCTAAAGAAACTGTTTTGATCGGGATACTCACTGACTGTCCGCCTTGAAACGTTAAAGTAATCTCTGATTCTGACGGATATAAATCATAAGCTAAAACATTCATCCCTAAACCCAAAGCTACTTTAGCAGTAGCACGACCAATACGACCAAAACCGATAATCCCAATAGTTTTACCACTCAATTCAGTTCCTTTTGCGTAGGCCTTTTTTAGATTATTGAATTGAGTTGAACCATCAACCGGCATTTTACGATTAGCATCTTGCAAAAACCTGATGCCGGTAAATAAGTGAGAAAATACCAATTCAGCAACTGACAAAGAAGATGCAGCAGGAGTATTTACAACAGCAATACCTTGATTACGAGCATATTCTACATCAATATTATCCATCCCAACACCACCTCTACCAATTAATTTAATATTTGGAACAGCATCAATTAATTCTTTTCTAACTTTTGTTGCACTACGAACAGTAATGGCATCATAATTTTTGAGCGCTTCAGCCAATTGATCCTGAGGAATGGTTTCTGTATCAACCTGAAAACCGGCTTTCTCTAATAATTCTTTTCCGATTGGGTCTATCCCATCGTTTGCTAATATTTTAATCATAATATGAATTCACTGATTAAATTGACTGCTCAGGTTTAAAAGAGAATCAATTCATTTACAATTTAAACTAGTTTACTTTTGCTTGTTTTTCTTCGAATGATTGCATTGCGTCAATTAGCGCATGTACGCTAGTAATTGGTAGTGCATTGTACATTGAAGCACGGAAACCTCCAACACTTCTGTGTCCTTTGATACCAACAATACCTTGCTCCTCTGCAAATTTCAAAAACGGCTTCTCCAGTTCAGCGTTTTCCATTACAAAACAAACATTCATTTTAGAGCGATCTTCTACTGCGCAAGTACCTTTAAAAAGCGGGTTACGATCAATTTCCCTGTAAAGAGCTTCGGCTTTCTGCTTATTTTCTTTTTCAATTTCGGCTACGCCACCTTTTGATTTTAACCAACGAAGATTCAATAAAGCAACATAGATAGAGAAAACAGGAGGTGTATTATACATCGAACCGTTATCAATATGCGATTGATAGTTTAGCATTGATGGAATTTTGCGATCGATTTTACCCAAAATTTCATCTTTTACAATCACAATAGTTAAGCCCGCCGGACCAACATTTTTCTGCGCACCTGCGTAAATTAAATCGAATTTTGAAACATCGATAACGCGGCTCATTATATCAGATGACATGTCGCAAACTATCGGAACATTTGTTTCAGGTACTTTAAAAAGTTCCGTTCCGTAAATGGTATTGTTGGAAGTGTAATGAAAATATGCGCTATCAGCAGGTATTTCAAAATCTTTAGGGATGAAAGTATAATTTGCATCTTTAGATGATGCAACAACATTAACATTACCTACAAATTTGGCTTCTTTTAAAGCCTTGGTTGCCCAAACGCCAGAATCCAAATAACTTGCCGTTTGCCCATCGCCCAATAAATTCATCGGAACCATAGCAAACTGCAAACTTGCACCGCCTTGTAAAAATAAAACGGAATAACCCGATGGCACATTTAGTAACTCTTTTACCAATTTATCTGCTTCAGCAACAACTGCCTCAAATTCGGTTGTTCTGTGCGAAATCTCTAAAATCGATAATCCATCGTTAAAATCTAAAACTGCCTGTGCAGCTTGTTTAAACACTTCTTGAGGTAAAATACAAGGGCCTGCGCCGAAATTATGCTTCATCTTATTATATAATGTTTTATGGCCGTAAATGTAAAATTTTTAAAGCAGTTATGCCCATAAAATCGTATCATAAAAAATTAAATTTTGTTAAAAAAACAAACGATTTTTAGCGTTTTATTAAGGCTTTTGTAATTAAAAACGTTTAATCTACAGTTATCAATTTATTTATAATTTGAAAAGGAAAAGCAGTGGTTCTTTTGATAGTGCAGTCCCGCCAATCGCTGCAATCTTTTCCAAGCCATTAAAAGTTTTAAAACCTTTAATGGTTTAATCAAAAGTATTTACGCTTTTGTCGGGTTTAGATAACTTAATTTGGAAGTTCTTCGGATAGTTATCAATGGAAACATCATATTTGGCTTTGCCAATTCTATTTGATAAAAAACTACAAATTCTTAAATCCTGTTCAATTCTTCAATTTCACAATCAGTTTCAGATTAAACTGTCTGCCTGTTAAATAGTTAGGAATGGCGTACTGCACATTATCTACATCTTTTAGCCATAAATAAGAAACGGTATTATCAATATTCAGCATATTGAATACCTCGAAGAAAAGGATAACGGAATTGAAATTCCGATCAAGAAATTTTGGTTTGTGCAAAGCCGCGTCATCTAAAAAATCTTTTGAAAAACCTATATCAACCCGTTTGTAGGATGGAATATAAAATTTATCTGAATACCTTGGGGTTTGCGACGGACCAATTGGCAAACGCGACCCATATAGTGCATTCAGGTGTACTTTATAAGTTGGGCTGTTAAGTAATTTATCTTGAAAGAAAATTGAAAAATTAAGCCTTTGGTCTGTAGGTCTTTTCAAAAAACCAGGAAAAACCGTCGCTCCATTCTGTACATAACTATCTCCAACAATATCTTCATTTGCCTGCATTATCGACATGCGGAAGTAAGAAACTAAATCCTTTACAAACTCGCCGCCGATGCTAAAATCTGCCCCGTATGCATAACCCTTCGAAACTTCGTTGGCCAAATATTTAATCCTCAAATTATCAATTTTATAAGGAATTAACCTATCTGAATATTTAAAATATGCTTCGGAGGTAAATTTCAAACGTGTTCCAAAAGCATCGAAGGCATAATCATATCCTACAGAAGTATTATAAGAGCTTTGTGCTTTTTGAGTAATATTCAGCTTCCCTGTAAAATCACGAATGGTCCGGTATGATGGCGGCTGCTTATAAACCCCAGCAGTGAACCTCAAAATTTTATTATTTGAATTAGGGCGATACGCAATTAACATTCTCGGGCTAATTAGCATCTGCCTGCTTAGCGAGCTATAAGTTGCACGAGCGCCCAGCTGAAGTTCGGCATAATCTGAAAGAGAATAACTATCCTGAATATAAGCACTATAATTTTTTATATCGATGGTATTTTCTACATTAATTACATTCTGCAATACAATGTTTTTAGAATTGTTAGGCAAAATATATCCGGCTGAATCAATATAATTGTACTCGTTCAACCTGTCATTATATTTAGATTGATCGTACTTCAGTCCCCAGGAAAATACGTGATTGTTGAAATTTTGGTCAACCTTAATTTCAGAAGCAAAAATCTGCGTATTTAAACTATTACGACCATAATTATAATAACTACCAATGCCTTTGTTTTTACTTACTGGTCCAAAGTTTTCGATTGGAAAGCTATTGTCAACTTCATCGAAAGTATAGCTACCATTAATATCAAAACGCTCTCGTTCGATAGTATTAAAATAGCTGTTGATAAACTTAATGACCTGATTGGGCTTTGGTGAATAAGTTGCAGTAACGGCTGTTCCTACGGTTTGGTAGTCATCAATTTCTTTTCCTGTATAGTCTACATTTAAACGCAACGTGGTATTTAAAGTTCCAAACTGAGTTTCGCGGTTAGTCGGTTCTAATTTGAACTGACCAAGATTTAAGTTTCCTAAAATACTTATATTAAATTTTGATGAAAAATCATATTGATACAGCAACTGCGCATCAGCAAAATTGGGATTGTAGCTCCCCTTTTCGTCTTGCTTAATTAGAACGCTGGAATTATTCTTATACCTCAAACCTGCAACTAAAAAACTACGTTTATATATCCTCTTGGCTGTCAACGAAGTGTTCAAAAAACTGGTGCTTAAAATAGTTTGATTGCTATCTGGTTTATCATATCGAATATCTAATACCGAAGAAAGCTTGTCTCCGTACTTGGCTTCAAAACCTCCGGCAGAAAACTTCGCTTTACTCACAAGTTCAGAATTTATAAAACTTAACCCTTCCTGCTGCCCGTTTCTGATAAGGACAGGCCTGTTAATTTCTACGTTATTGATGTAGATTAAATTTTCATCAAAATTCCCCCCTCTGACGCTATACTGTGCACTCAATTCATTATTCGTAGAAACACCGGGTAAGATTTTTAGCATGGTTTCGAAATTCCCTGAAACCAGTGGCATTGAAGCAATATCGGCTATATTAATCGTAGTGGTATTACTCAACTGGTTTTGTTTGTTCGTAATGTTTACCTGTTCCAATTCATTACTATTGGCAACTAAATATACCTGTTGTGTAATCCGTGCACCCGAACGTTCATTAAATTTTAAAGTTTGTGGCTGGTAGCCAAGCAAAGAATATTTAATACTAAACGTCCGCGATTTTGAATAGATCGTGTAAACGCCTTGTTCATCAGTTACAGTAGATTGTGCCTGACCTTGAACAATTACGGTTACCTGCGATAATGGAAGTTTTTCCTCGTTATAAACTACTCCCGAAATCCTAACTAATGGCTGTGCCACAGCTAAACTGCAACCACAAATTAGAAAGAAAAAGAATAGCTGAAGTTTGAGCATTAGTTAGTATCAAGATAAACGTATCAGGTATCAAGATTAAAGGAAAATCGCTGAAACAATTTAAGAATAAACAATTAAATACTTATACTATCAATTGTCTGTTGTTTCATCTTTGCAATTGTTTCAGTTGGGTTTTCTGTTGCAAAAATCGCATTTCCTGCCACGAAAGCGTTAGCGCCTGCCGATACTAAATGAGCGATATTTTGCAAACCAACGCCACCATCAACCTCAATAATTAAATCTTCATTCACGCCCTGGATCAGTCGTTTCAAATCCTGAATTTTCTTGTAAGTATTTGGGATAAACGCTTGTCCACCAAAACCAGGATTAACCGACATAATAAGCACCAAATCCAAATCTTCAATTACATCTTGCAGCAGTGTAACAGGTGTATGCGGATTTAACGCAACGCCAGCTTTACATCCAGATGCCTTAATGAGCTGAATAGTTCTGTGCAGATGTGTACAAGCTTCGTAATGAACCGTAATTCTATCTGCACCCGCTTTGGCAAACTCGGGAATAAATTTATCAGGTTCGACAATCATCAAATGAACATCCAAAGGTTTAGTTGCATATTTTTTAACCGCAGCCATTACAGGGAAACCAAAAGAAATATTAGGTACAAAAACACCATCCATCACATCTACATGGAACCAGTCGGCTTCACTTTGATTAATCATTTCTACATCACTTTGTAAATTGGCAAAATCTGCCGATAGTATGGATGGGGCAATTAGGTATTTCATTTAATTCTTATTTGTATCTCTGTTAATTTTTTGGTACTTTTTAAATTGATGATGTCAAATTAATCTGTTGTCTATCATATCCATATCAAACAATTTGCGGATAATTTAAATTTCAGCATGATGTTCGTTTTCATTAGCCTTCCTACAATATGAAAGCGTTATGTATAAGAACTAGATAAAGATTTACTTAGCAAATCTGAGTCAGCTGTCTATAAACAGCTAATGTCTCTTCAACTTTATTATTACCGTGTTTTAAAACTAATATCGCAAGTTACAAAAGAAGTCGGAAAATTGTACAACTAAAAAAGCTGAAGCATGATGGACAAATGGTCGTAGTAGTCCCACCCTGCGTCCGCTGCTGAGATCGAAACTCTATGTTGCAATGGTAACTTAGATTAATCAAAAAGTCATCAAGTGTACATCATTGCTCATTTAAGGTAATTAGACCACAGCACCATCAAAATTTGGGAGGTGAATTGTAGCAAAAGTACCATCACCTTCTGCTCGAGGCATAATTTTAAAACTCGCCAAGTAGTTATTTGTTTGAGCATTGATCATGGCAATTCGTTCTTTGATAGATGCCAACCCCATAGATTTTTCTTTAACGCCTGTTTTTGGTCTCGTAACAGGTTGATGCTCCAAGCCATTTCCATTATCTTCAACAGTAATACAAATTCCCTGCTCATGCTTTTTAAGTTGCACCTCTAAATGCGCACCAGGTTTTGGATTTACAATTAGGCCATGTAAAATGGCATTTTCAATTAATGGCTGAATAAGCATTGGTGGTAAGAGTAATGTTGTTAAATGCAAACTTTCATCAGCTTCGAAATTAAAGCTGAAAGCGTTGTTGTAGCGCATAGCTTCCAGTTCAGTGTATAGCTTTAATGCCTTCCATTCTCTGTCTGCAGTAACCAAACTTCTGGTAGAGTTTTCCAATATTAATCTGCTAAGAGCGGCAAATTTTTGTATTAACCTCGAAGCCGTATACTTATCATTATCTATTATATAGGCCTCGATAGAATTAAGTACATTAAAAATAAAATGCGGATTCATTTGAGAACGAATGGCTTTCAATTCACTTTCTAACAATTTGCTTTGATGCAATAATTCCTTTGCTTGCTCTTCTGACTCTTTCTTTTGTAATGTGTTTTTTAAGCGTAGCTGATTAATATTTGACCTGTTTAGAAAATAAATTAATACAGAACTTACCAAAAGCAGGACTAAGCCAGAATAGAGATAAATCTGTTGGGTTTTAATTTTTGCTAACTCCTGTTGTTGCTTATAATGATCCTCCTTTTTCTGAAATGCAAATTGAGCTTCGAGCGTAGCGATTTTGTTCTTGCTTTCTTGCGAATACAATGAGTCTTGTATCTGTTTAGAAATTTTAAAATTGGTCAGTGCGTTTTTGTAATCTCCCTTGTGCTCTTGTAATTTTGCCAAATTATCGGAGAAATAACTAATGTTATCTTTTTCATTTGCTTTTTTGCTGATATCTAAGGCCTTGCTTAGGTAAAGAATTGCATTATTATAAATTGAAACATAATCATTCGGTATTACCGTGTTTTTCTCAAACTTATCTTTGGTTTTATTAATGTAAATATCTGCGTACGTGCCACCAATATTGCCTAGATCGGTAATTGAACTGCTCGAATTTGGATTTGTTTCATTATGTAGCTTTTGAGATTGGAATAAATAAGTTAACTTCTTGATCTTATCATCATCATTTATAAGTGCTAGCAACCCCAATACATTAGCTTGCCCAACTTTTTCATCTATTTCTTTAAATTTTGTTAAACTCTTTAAGGCAAATGAATTTGCTTTTTGAAGTTCATTGTTATTAAAATAAGCAGTGGCAATTACGTAACCGGATTGTGCAATACCATGACCATCTTCTATCTTTTTATAAGCCTCATAGCTTTTGAATGCATAATTTAGCGCTAGTTTATGGTTTTTTTGGGTAATATAAACGTTTGAAATATTACCGTAAATCAATGCCGTATATGGATCATATTTTATTTTCTGCGTTATTTTCAAAGCTTTAAAATAATTATCCAAAGCTTCGGTACGTTTGCCAATACTTTCATAAACCACAGCAATATTAATCAGGCAACTCGCCTCTCCCCTTGGATAGTTTATCTCATAGATTATTTTAAGAGATTTATTGAAGTAAACAAGAGCTTTATTGTATTCACTTTGAGCAGAGTAGATGCTACCTAACATATCATAAAAAGCCGAAGTTCCTTTTTTCCAACCTACTTTTTGTGCCCTTTCTAAGCCAGCTTTAGTATATCTTAAACAAGAATCAGTGTCTATATTTCTATAAGCAGCTGCAATTCGGTAGATAATTTTGATTTGGGCGGTATCCAGCTTCTGCGATGGTTTTAACAATGTGATCATCGAATCAATGGCTGCTATTCCTTGTTTTTGTGCTGCTACATTTTTAGAGATCATTAAAACAATGAAAAATAAAATGATGGTTTTAGCACCCAATTGCTGCGTTTTGATTTTCATAACAAAATCTATTGTAGTGATTGTAAGGTCTATTATCTTAAAATAACATATAATCAAACGAAGTATTACTAAGCTAAACTAAATCATATTACGCGTTCACTCATTAAAACTACCCATTCGTCCGGACATTAGCATTCTACATAAAATATGCAGCAATATTGGATAATTGAAACAAAATAAGCGCTAGAAATTAACTTCTCAGCACCTTTCAATGAGAGATAAAATATGATGTCTTTAGAGGTTCTAAAGAAATCAATTGCTATTTCAACAAGTGTTACAGCGCATTTTGTTAAGCTAATTCTACCATAATCAGTCGTTGGTTTTCTTTAGTCAATTCTGCAACGTTCGATTTTTTAAATCACTAAGTTTTTATAACCATCTAACTTAAGTGATATATGAATTTAGTGGAATTTATTTTGGAGAACAAATTTATCAATAGCCTAATTCCAACACACGCCTCACTCATTGAAACACTACATTCAATCATTAGTTAAAAATTTAATGAATGAGGTTAATAGGTTTGATAAGAAATCAAAATTAAGATCTATTTCACCTTTAAAATATATTATCATGAAAAAGCAAATGGTAACCTTATGGAAAAAGACAATATTACTTTGTTTATTAGTTGTTATCAGCTTAAGTGCTCACGCTCAATTGGGCAAAAAACCTAAATCTGCAGCTTCTGGCAAATTAACTCCATCCATTACATTGCCTACTGGTGGTTCTGTAATAGGTGGTCCATTTGTATTGGTAGGCAAGGCAGAGCCAAATACTACAGTTAACGTTACAATTTCTCCAATTTACGCTATGCCCAAAAGCACCGATGGAAAGCCAGTTTTAAGGGTGAGCACACCACTACACGAAAGACAAGAGTTTATTACTAAAGCAGATGCCAGTGGTGTATGGCAAAGTCGTGTAGTAGAAGTGCATTATGACCCAAAGGCAACTGGCAGAAGAATTTTTGCATCGGTGTACCAAATATGGGGTAACGAAATTTTGCAAAGTCGCAACACGGAATATATTGTTTCGCAAAAACGCCTTAAAACATCAAACTAGTAGATAGATTATAAAATAATAAACAGATGAAAACGGCAATATCTTTAACGCTAATACTATCACTATGGTGTTTGGCTGGAATAGCGCAACAATTACCTACTCATATTCAAAAACTCAATAGAAAAACAGATTTAACAACCGTAAAATTTGAACGGATGTTAATGCTAAGCGGTGGGCGAAAGGTTTATGAGTTTTCGATAACAAGCAAATCGCAATGCATTCATTGCGAACGTGGGACCACCTTTTATGATGAAAACGGCAATACCGTAGCCTATTTTACGACGAGCAGAGGTCCGAGCGCTTTCGTAGCAGACGGCTACACGCTGGCAGAATTTGGAAAGTCTGGAGCCCAGGGAGTGAAATATGGCGCAAAAAGAGAAAATTTACCTGCCCCCATTGCACGAGTAATTGCTAAGAGCGATTCGCTTAACAAGGCGGGAGTAAAACAAATTGTTCAGGTAAAACTGCGTGATCAAATACTTTATAGTTTTGAGCATAAGTTGAACCCCAAACTGCCGAATTGTAAAGACTGCCCCGTAGTGATCGTATTTTATAATGCCAATTACCAACCTGAAGTTACTTTTCATGTAGGAGGTTTTGCGGGTATTACAGCAACTAATGGCTATAAATCTACCGATTACACGAGTAGGCAAAAGCTATGGATATTGTGGAATGCAAACTAGCATTTCTACCTAGATGAACACTCTACATAACTAACCTTAAAAAAACTTACTAATGAAAACTTTAAAAAACATCCTGAAATATGGAATGGTATTTTGTATCGCACTGTTTACTTCCTGTAAGAAAGATGGTGTTGAAACAGAAGCAAAAGCCGAAGCGCAAATTGATCTAGCAGATTATTATATCATTGGCAGAAGGCCAGCGCAACTCTCTAACGGCCAAACGGTACAAATCCCTTACATCATTAATTTTGATGAATACGGAAAAGCCTCTTTATTAAGAGAAAGCGCTAAACCCTTTACTTTCAAAGATGGCAAAATCAGAATTGATGGAATGATGGTTTTAACAGTAGAAAATAATGCAATTATAGCTTATGAGGATCTAATGAAACGCTATCCGTTTACCAGTTATAGTCTGCAAAAAAAGCCAACTAAAAATCAGTTAAACGGGAATAATTACCAAGGCAATTGGACCAACATAGCAAAAACATTTGCGGTGTTTACCTTTCGACCGGATAGTTACGATGAAAAAACCGGCACTACATATCCATTTTCTGGGAAGTACACGCTCATTGCAAATATTGCAGCCAGAAGCAATACACCAGATGCTGCAGCAAATAATTATACAGAGTACGATCTGGTATTAATTGATGGTAAGCTGGAAGTAACTTGCCATAAGAAAAACCTGGTTGGTGGAGGTTCGGAAATTTTTACTTACGGTGTATTTACTAAAGTTCCATAAAATAGTAAGTGCTTGTTTACTCATCTCATCGCATTCTTCGCTCGTTAAAAAGGAGCACTCAATCATCGTTAAAAAATACCTTGTAGATGCTAGTTAAGTTTGATTAAGCAAATCAACTAAATAACATAAAACTAAGAACCATGAAAAAATTATTAATCATACCAATTTGTATCATCATTACAGCTATCGCTTGTAAAAAAGATAAAACTCCCAAAGACGAAAAAGAAGTGGTTAAGGGAGATATTAAACAGGTTACGGAAACCGTAAATGGCATTACCTATAAATTATTTACCAATGTAAACTCAAGCAGTTTTAAAGGAATTTTGGTGGTTGGTTCTGGTAACGATGAAAACAATCCATCTGAAGGTGCAATTGATGGTGCAGCTGAAACTGCATTATGTGAAAAAGCAGCAAGCAATGGTTATGCGGCAGCAATAGTTAAATATCAAAAACCAGCAGCTGGCGCCGATTGGAATAGCAGAGCCAAATTAATGGGCGAAGATTTTAATAAAGCGATTGTAGGTATTTCGGGCAAGTACGGCATCGATAAAAACAAATCCGTTGTAGCTGGATTTTCTTACACTTCATTTATGCTGTTTTCTGATATCTCTGTAAACACAACACTTAGTTATACCAAAGGCGTTTTAGGCGCATGTGGCGGAAGCGGAACATGGAATGCTCAAAACTTCAAAATCCCAATTTTTGCCATTAACTGCAGTGGCAATAATGAAGGAAACTTTAATGGCAAAGCACTTTACGATCAAATCCCAGCTAATTCCCCAATTAAAGCTAAAAGCGAAGGTGTAACCGATAACAGTTGCAACAGCCATTGTGGTGGCGATTGGACCGATAAAATGTACACCAAAATGGTGGCTTGGTTGCAGTAAAGGTAACGCTCAAATTTTAAATCTTAAATCTCATAAAATATGAAAAATTTTAAAACCATATTCGCAAAAACGCTAATGGTACTTTCTGTTTTAGCAGTATTTGCTTCTTGCAAAAAAGATAAGGAAGCGAAACCTGAAGATAATTTTGATCCCACAAAATATTATATTACCGGAGAAGAAGCATCTATCGGTGGTGGTTCATCACCAACCAGTTATGTGTACTGTTTCTTTGCGAATGCTAAGACCTACTCCACTTCGCAAGGGGGCTACAATTCTGATAACCCAAATTACACCTACACCGATGGCGTAATAAAAATCGGCAATTTAACTTTTACCATAGCCAACAACGCAGTCACCAGCTGTAGCAATGCAAGCTACAGGTCTTATCATTTACAAAAAATACCCGATGCCGATTCATTTGCGGGTAAAACATTTAAAGGCACAGTGGCTACCAACGGGCTGGCCAACGGAAAATCGTGCTTGATAAAATACACAACCGATAAAAAATTTACTGTAAGTATTGATGGTTTCGGGCAAACTGGCACTGGTGCAGCTTATATTTTGCAAAACAATGGCGTAGCCACTGCCAGAACTGGTAACGAAGGTCGTTTACACCTCATGACCATTGGTGACGGAAAACTTTATTACTCTCAAGTAAATGGTGCTGGCACCCCAAATTACACTCATTATTACGGCGTGCTTACATTGCAATAAAATGATTTAGGCTTCAAATATTTATATCATGAAAAACTTAAAAATAACAGCACTGCTATTATTGCTTATGAGCTTTATGGCATGCAAAAAAGACAATACAAAGCAAAAAGAAGTTTGCAAAAAACCAACAAGTTATGCAGACTCTCAAGGTCAATTCTATCAACTCTCCTATAACACAGATAGTAAGTTAAGCGAACTAAAAACAGACATTAACACTTACACTATTACTTACCAAGACAATGGTAATACCATAAATTCAAGCGATAGGTATTACGACCAAACTTTTAAACTGGGTCCAGAAGGACAGATTTTAGAGTTAATTGCTGTTTATAAAAGTTCGGGAGAAGTTACTAAGATTAACTATCAACATATAAAAACTAGTAACGGTTACGATGCTACTGCAACCACCCAAACTTTCAGGAAAAATGAGAGCGTTCCGTTTAAAACGGTAAAAAATCTCTGGAAAATGAGCATCAACAATGGCAACCTAACTAGTTTGACGCTAATTGA
>Ga0160473_101106_pt1 | contig 14628 bp, 9 predicted proteins | sample HID1975I_E11MG_FD_108217 | JGI IMG/M metagenome (GOLD analysis project Ga0160473, IMG submission 108217) | Enriched soil microbial communities from UW Madison campus, WI, USA - HID1975I_E11 MG | ecosystem: Environmental > Terrestrial > Soil > Unclassified | place: USA: Madison, Wisconsin... | reverse complement strand
GGTCGTCGTGCCGGTCGGAACGCCGGGCCTGACCGCCGGCACGGTCGCTTGCCGCACCACGCTGACCGCGCCGACCAACGGCTGCGTACCGATCAACGTGCAGGGTCCGAATGCGGCGACCCCGCAGGCGCTCGGCTACATCCTCGGCACGGTCGGGCTGAAGTCCAAGATCAAGCAGGACGTGGTCGACGTCGCGCTATCGGGTGCGCCGTTCGAACTCTGGGCAGGCCCCGTCTCGGTCGGCGTCGGCGCTACATATCGCAAGGAGTCCGGAGTGGCCGTCGCGGACGCCATCTCGGAATCCTATAACCCGGCCGTGCCCGGCACGACCGCGTTCAAGGCGGGGCTGACCCCGGTCCTCTCCGGCAACATCGCCCGCTTCCCTGCGGCGCTCCGCGGCCAGCGCGGCGGCTGGGAGAGCACCAATCCCGGCGGGCTGAAGGGCGACCTGAACGTCAAGGAAGTCTTTGGCGAGATCGCCGTGCCCCTCGCCCGCGACTGGACGTTGGCCAAATCGCTAGAGCTGAACGGCGCGGTGCGCTACGCCGACTATAGCACGTCGGGCGGGGTCACGAGCTGGAAGGGCGGCGTCACCTACGAACCGTTCGACGGCATTCGCCTGCGGGCGACGCGATCGCGCGACGTCCGGGCCGCCAATATCGCCGAACTATTCCAGGGCATTACCCAGAACAATCCGGTGATCGTCGATCCATTCCGCAACAGCGAATCGAACGTCAGCGCGATCACCCGCAACTTCGGCAATCCCGCGCTCGGGCCGGAACGTGGCGACACCTTCACCGGCGGTGTCGTGCTTCAGCCGAACTTCATCCCCGGGCTCAACATTTCGGCCGACTATTACAAGATCAAGGTCAGCGACACGATCACGCAGATCGGTCCGCAGGTGATCGTCGACCAATGCTTCCAGGGCAACTCGTCGTTCTGCGCACTGATCCAGCGTGATCCGACCGTGGCGAACGGCCCGATCATCTCCGTCGACAACCAGTTCCTCAATGCCGGCTTTACGCGCTCGGAGGGCATCGATCTCGAGGCGAGCTACCGTCTGCCGTTCAGCACTTTCTCGGCGGATGCGGATGGCTCGATCACCTTCCGCGCCGTCGTGAACCACGTGATGAAGCTCCAGACCCGGGTCACTGGCGCGGTCACCACGACGGAGAATGCCGGCCGCGTCGGCGCGCTGCTGCCGAGCGGCGCCGGCGGCGGCGCCAAGTGGGGAGGCACGTTCAGCGCCAACCTGGACAAGGGCCCATTCTCGCTGTTCGTGCAGGAACGCTACATTGGCGGCGGCGTCATCGACAATACGGTTGACGCCGACGGCAATCCAAATCCGCGCGTCGCTGCGGAGAATGCCAACCCCACCGGCAACGGCCTCGTCCCGAACCGTATCGGCGCTGTATGGTACACCGATGCGACCGCCAGCATGAAGATCCTCGACGGCAAGTTCGAGACCTTCCTGACCGTCAACAACCTGTTCAACCGCGCGCCGCCGATCATCCCGACCTACTTCTTCTACGGAACGATCGCGACCAACTACCAGGTCTATGACGTCATCGGCCGGACCTTCACGGCCGGCGTCCGCGTCCGCTTTTGAGGAGGCGGGACGATGGAGCTGGATAGGCGCGCATTCATCGGCGCGGGCGCGGCGTTTGGCGCGGCCGCCGCGGCGGAAACGACCCAGGCACAGGGCCGGCACGGCCCGCGCCGCATCGCCACCGAAGAGGCGTTTGCCACCAAGGAGCAGATGGCGGCGATGGTTGCGCTCGGCCACAGCCAGTGGGCAAACCCCGACCTGTCGCTGTGGCGCAGCTTCGGCGGCGCGAATGCCGGTCGCTCGCGCCTGCGCAATGGCCTGCTCGACCTGGAGCAGGACCGCATCGCCGACATGGACGCCAACCAGGTCGACATGCACATCCTGTCGCTGACGTCGCCGGGCGTGCAGATGTTCGATCCGGATACGGCCAGCGGCATCGCCGAAAGCGCCAACGATCAGCTGGCGGGGGTCATTCGCCGCCACCCGACCCGCTTCGCCGGGCTTGCCGCCTTCGCGCCGCAGGATCCCAAGCGCGCGGTCAAGGAGATGGAGCGCGGCGTCCGCACGCTCGGCCTGAACGGGTTTATCCTGAACTCGCACACCAACGACGAATATTTCGACGACCGCAAGTTCTGGCCGATGTTGGAGGCGGCCGAGGCGCTCGACCGGCCGATCTACATCCACCCGCGCTGCCCCTCCGCACCGATGTGGGAGGCGTGCGCCGATTATGGCCTGAGCTCCGGCATGTGGGGCTTCCACGTCGAAACCAGCCTGCACGCGACCCGCATGATCCTCGGCGGCTGCTTCGACCAATTTCCCAAGCTCAAGATCGTGCTCGGCCACATGGGCGAGGGTCTGCCTTACTGGCTGTACCGCATCGACCATGTCTATCAGGCGTTCAATCCCCCCGGATCGCCGCGCCGCCTGAAGGCGTCGCCGAAGGAAACCTTCGCGCGCAACTTCGTCATCACGACGAGCGGCGTGAACGATCCGAACGTGCTGGCCTTCACCATCGCCCAGCTCGGCATCGACAACGTCCTGTGGGCGATCGACTACCCCTACGAACAGTCGCAGCCCGCCGTGGAGTTCATGGACAAGGCACCGGTGACCCCTGCCCAGCGGCTGAAACTCTACCAGACCAACGCCGAGCGCGTCTTCCACCTGAGGGCGTGAGGATGCGCGGGTGGCGTGCCCGCCGGGAACCACCGCGAGCGGATGCCGAAAAGGACTTTCGATGACCGAGCGAACGGCTGAGGCAAGGCGCGAGCCGGCGCCGAAGTGGCGCCGGGCGGTGGCGCTCGTCACGGTCATCTCGTTCCTGAATTCGATGGCCGCGATGCTCATCATCCCGGTGCTGCCGAAGCTGGTGCAGACGTTCACCGGCGATACCGCCAATGCGGTCCGCTACGTCGGCGAGTTCGCCGCCGCTTTCGCGCTGATCCAGTTCATAGCCGCGCCGGTGCTCGGATCCTTGTCCGACGCATTCGGCCGTCGGGCGGTGATCCTAATCTCCGCCTTCGGCCTTGCCGCCGATTATCTGTTCATGGCGCTCGCACCGTCGATCGGGTGGCTGTTCGTCGGGCGGATGATCGCCGGCGTGACGTCGGCTTCGGCGCCGGCGGTCAACGCCTACATCGCCGACTCCATTCCGCCCGAGGAGCGTGCCGGCGCCTTCGGCTGGACCGGCGCCGCCTTCGCCATCGGGTTCCTGGCGGGACCTCTACTCGGCGGCATTCTCGGCGACATCAGCCCGCGCCTGCCCTTCTGGGTGTCGGCAGGCCTATGCTTCTGCATTGCCGCCTACGGCATCCTCGTGCTGCCGGAGTCGCTCCCGCCGGAACGTCGCACGCCGTTCAGCTTCGCCCGCGCCAATCCGTGGGGATCGTTCCGCTTCCTGGTCGAACGTCCGCAGATCGTCGGGCTGGTCGCCGTGCTGACGATGATGCTGATGGCCGCAACCTGCCTGCCGACGACGCTGGTGCTCTACACCGATTTCCGCTTCGGCTGGTCGACGGCCATGGTCGGCGTCTACCTGACCTCCGCGGGTGTCGGGCACCTCATCGTGCAATCGCTCGTCGTCAAAAGGTTCGTCCGGCGGTTCGGCGAACGCGCGGCGGCGGTAACCGGCTATAGCGGCGTCGCGATCGGCTTCTTCATCTTCGCGACCGCACCGTCGGGCTTCTTCTTCCCGATGGGCATGCCGTTCTACGCTTTGGCCGGACTTGTCTCGCCGGCCGTGCAGAGCCAGTTGACCCAACGCGTTGCGCCGAGCGAGCAGGGCCGCCTGCAGGGCACCATCGCCGGCGTGCAGAGCCTGGCGGCGCTCATCGCACCGATCATGTTCACGCAGATCTTCGCGTTTGCGGTAGGCGCCGGCCGCGGCCACGTTCCGCTCGGCCTGCACCTCTATGTCGGCTCCGCGCTGCTGGCGATCGGCGCTTTGCTCGCCTTCCGCAACATGCGCCCGCGGGCGAAACTCGCCGCCGCCTGACCGATGGCGGCGTAGCGATTGGCGCCACTCTGGACGACGTTTCGGTAAAGCAACGTTCAAGTGCTGGAAAACGTTCATCAAACAACCATGACGGCAGCAACAGCGACTCGCGTGTCACGCCGCGCGAACGGTGATAGTATAGGCGCGGCGTCGCCATAGAGCCGGGCCCAAGCGGCGTACCGGCATGAAGCTACCCGAAGCGCATCGGCGCCGGGCGGCAATCAGCCTGCGCACGAGCGCGGGCGCGGAGGAGGATCGTCATGGCAGAGCAGAACGAAACCATGGAAGACGACACCATTGCGGCGCGGCGTGGTGCCCAGATATTCATCGGCGACAAGGCTAGCAACCGTGCGGTTCGCGTCTCCCATCCCGGCAAGCTGACCCCGAACGAGATCGCCAAGATCAACGACGTCCTGATCAACGACGTGATCAAGGGCCTGACCGGCTGCGCCTGCCTGTCGGGGACGATCGACGTGATCTGGGAACGCAATTTCGATCGCGTGCTGAACGTCCAGCTCGGCCGCTGAGACCGGAACGGTGGACATGGCCGGGCAACGGCCGCTCGTCGGCCTGCTCTACAATCCGGCGGTGCCGATCGTGCTCGACGCGATCGGCACCGCCGTAGACTTCGTGGAGGTCATTCCCGACCGGCTGTGGTACGATTTCGGCATCGGCGAGAAGGACCGCTTCAGCCACGCCACCGCGGCCATAGACGAACTGCGCCGCTACACCGCCGACCGTGCCGTCATCGGCCACGGCATCGGTCTGTCGCTGCCGAGCGCGATGCCCTTGGACGAGGAACTGCTCGGCCAGGTTGTCCGCTCGCACCGCGACCTCGGCTATCGCTGGTATAGCGAGCATCTGAGCATGTTCCTGGTGCCCGGCCGCAGCGTGCCCAATGCCCAGGCCGGTATGGGCCTGCCGGTAGTGCTGGATGAAGAGATGCTGGCGCTGGTCGGCGGCAAGGTCCGCAGGCTGGGCGAGGCGCTCGGGCTACCGATCCTGCTGGAGAACAGCACGATCTTTTCGGAGATCCCCGATCCCGACATGACCGAGCCGGCCTTCCTGAATCGGCTCCATGCCGAAACCGGCTGCGGCATGCTGCTCGACCTGCACAATCTCTACGCCAACACGCTCAATCTCGGCATGTCGGCGGACGATTATCTGGCGGAGCTCGACCCGGAGATGGTCGTCGAGATCCATCTTGCCGGAGGCGACTGGCTGCGATCCTTCTACACCGATTCTCATTCGCGGCCGACGCCCGATACTGTCTGGGCGTGGGCGGAGCGCTGGGCACCGCGCTTCCCGAACCTGGCAGCGATCACCTACGAATACCATGAGTCTTATCACAAGCGGATCGGCCTGGACGGCATCGCCCGGGAGGTCGATGCGATGCACGCGCTGGCCGATCATGTCGCCGCAGCGCGGCAGCCGGTCGCCGCCTGATGCTGGCAGCGTTCCAGACTGCCCTGGCTGACCTGACCGCGTCGCCGGCCTGGTGTCGACAGGTCCGAGCCGATCCCGCTCTGCTGCGCGACCGGTACACGCTGACGGAGACGGAGTGGCGACGGCTCGCCGGAATTGCGCGGAGCCGGGGCATGGAAGCCAATTGCATGCTCTACCGCGCCAATCGGCTGGCGCCCGTCGCGCTGAACCTGCCCGACACGTGTGAGGCGCTCGGCGACGATCTCACCGACCTGATCTCCGACTATTGGGACGGCGAGCCGATCACCGACGTGCATTTCCTGATCGAGGCGGATCGCTTCTGCCGTTTCCTGGAGGCGCGTGCGGATCTCCCGCCTGCCGCCCGCGAGACCCTGGCGCGCGAGCATGGCGTGATCGCCGTGAAGCTCGGCGCGAGCCGTCACATGGGGCAGGCATTCGCCTAAGGCCGAACCGCGGCCGGCCGGCGCGACGCTTGCGTGGCATGGCAAGTCCTTGCAAGGACTGCCCGAATGATACGCCATCTCCTCGCCACCGCCGCGATCGCCGTCGCTGTCGCTCCCGTCGCCGCCCAGACCTCGGCTCAGCCCCCTGCCGTTCCGACCCGCACCGTCGGTAGCGCCACGCTCCAGGGCGTACCGGCGATCCCCGCCGACATCGCTGCTGCGGTTCAGCGCTATCAGAACAGCCGCGCCGCGCAGTTCGAGGACTGGCTACCCGATGGATCGATGCTGATCGCGACCCGCTTCGGTGCGACCCAGCAGCTCCACCATGTCGCCGCACCCGGCGCAGCACGCACCCAGATCACCTTCGGCAGCGAGCCCGTCGCCGGCGCCCACACCATCCCCGGCAGCGATCGCTTCGTGATGAGCCACGACATCGGCGGGGACGAGTGGTTCCAGCTCTACACCCGCGGCCTGACGGGCACCGACACGGCGCTGACCGAGCCGGGCACCCGCAACGGCTCGCCGGTGTTCAGCAAGGACGGATCCTTGCTCGTCTGGTCGCGCGCGACCAAGGGATCGGCCGCTTACACGCTGCTCGCGCTTGATCCGAAGCAGCCCGGCAGCCCACGGACGCTGCACCAGGCGGACGGCGCCATAGAGCCGGCCGACCTCACCGCCGACAAATCGCGCCTGATCTTCGTGCGCGGTATCTCGAACCGTGAGGATCAACTGTTTGAACTTGATCTCGCCGCCGGTAAGACGACCCGGATCGCGCCCAAGGCGACGCCGGCCGTATACCAGGACCCCCGTTATCTGCCGAACGGCCGCAGCCTGATCGTTATCTCGGATCGCGACAGCGATACGCGCCGGCTGGTCGAAATCGATCTCGCGACCGGACGGCAGACGGTGCTGACGCCGGACCTGAAGTGGGACGTCGAAAGCTATGACCTGAGCGACGATGGCCGCGTGCTGGCCTATGCGGTCAATGAGGACGGCTTCTCGCGGGTGGTCGTCCAGGACCGGGTCACGCGTCGGGCCTTGCCCCAGCCGAGCCTCCCCAAGGGTGTGCTGACCGCGCTCAAGTTCACGCCGGACGGCAAGCGGCTCGCCGTCGGCCTGACCAGCGCGACCTCTGCGGGCGACGTCTGGGCGTGGGATGTCGAGGGTACGCAGCTCGTCCGCTGGACCACCTCTGAGCTGGGCGAACTCGACCCGGCGGCGCTCGCCGAGCCGGAGCTCATCCGCTTCAAGTCGTTCGACGGCCTGTCCGTGCCCGCCTTCGTCTATCGTCCGAAAGGTGTGCCCGCCGGCACCCGCACGCCGGTCATCATCGACATCCACGGCGGTCCGGAGGCGCAGACCCGGCCGATCTGGAACTATGGCGCGCAGTACTTCGCCGACACCCTGAAGGCGACGGTGATCCTGCCCAACGTTCGCGGCAGTGACGGTTACGGCAAGCGCTACCTCAACCTCGACAATGCCGAGAAGCGCGAGGATTCGGTCAAGGATATCGGCGCCCTGATCGACTGGATCGGCACACAGCCGGGGCTCGATGCAAAAAAAGTCGCGGTCTATGGCCAGTCTTATGGCGGCTACATGTCGCTAGCGGTGATGACCCACTATTCGGACAAGCTGGTCGGCGGGGTCGAGCGCTACGGCATCAGCAACTGGGTGTCGTTCCTGAACAATACCGAGGCGTATCGGCGCGACAATCGCCGTGCCGAATATGGCGACGAGCGCAACCCGAAGATGCGACAGGTCTTCGCCAAGATCTCGCCGCTCGCCAACGTCGCCCGCATCACCAAGCCGATGCTGGTGATGCAGGGCGCGAACGATCCGCGCGTGCCGCAATCGGAATCCGAACAGGTCGTCGCCAAGCTCCGCGCCAATGGCACGGACACCTGGTACGTGCTGTTCGCCGACGAAGGCCACGGCTTCCTGAAGAAGCCGAACAACGATCTGCGCCGGGAGGTTGAGACGGTGTTCCTGAAGCGGCTGTTCGAATGACCGTCATCGCGGCTTATCTCTACCGCGACGGACGGCGGGTTCGCGAAGTCGGGATCAACGAGCGGGTCGATTGCCCGTCGGACAAGTCCCAGTTCGTCTGGATCGGCATCGCCGATCCGACGGCGGAGGAAATGCGCACGCTCCAGGAGATCTACGATCTCCATCCCCTGGCAGTCGAGGACGCGATCAAGGCGGACCAGCTGCCGAAGGTCGACGTCTATGGCGACCAGCTGTTCGTGGTCGCCCGAACGGCGACGCTGGAGGCGGACGAGATCAGCTATGGCGAGACGGCGATATTCGTCGGCCACAGCCACATCATCAGCGTCCGCCACGGCTCCGTCCGTGCCCACAAGGCACTGCGCGACCATCTCGAGGCGGCTCCCAGCCTCCTCTCCCACGGCGTGGATTACGTGCTGCACGCCATCCTCGACTTCGTGGTCGACGGCTACCTTCCGATCATCGACACGATCGAGGACGAAGTGCTGGAAATGGAACAGCAATCCCTCGACACCTTCCTCGGAAGGGAGGAGACGACGCGAATTTTCACGCTGCGCCGCGAGCTCATCAAGTTCGGACGCGTCCTGGGGCCGATGGGCGAGGTCGCGGGCAAGTTCGTCCGGCTCGATCTGCCCTGTATCGACCCCGAAGCGCGGCCCTACTTTGCCGACGTGTCGGATCATGTCCGCCGGGTGCAGACGATGGTCGACGGTTTGCGAGAGGTGCTGACCTCCGTTTTCGAACTCAGCAACCTGCTGGAGCAGCAGCGCACCGGCGCGATCACCCGGCAGCTCGCCGCCTGGGCCGCGATCCTCGCCGTGCCGACCGCGATAGCCGGTATCTACGGAATGAACTTCCAGAACATGCCGGAGCTTCGTACCCACTACGGATATTTCGTCGTTCTCGGCGTGATCGCCGTCACCTGCGTCGCGCTCTACGCCCGGTTCAGGCGCACCGGCTGGCTGTGACCCAGGAGGGGGCGTCAGCGGCCGGCGAACCCGTTCGTGAAGTCGATCCGGTCCGACCATTCGGGAAAGTCGATCAGCGGGTTGCGGTTGCCCTGCGCCTGCTGGATCGCGGCGCAACGATGGCGTTCGTAACGGTCGACCGGGTGGCTGCGGTGCCATTCCAGCAGCATCGCCAGCCGATCGGAGGGTAGTTCGCGCGCGGCATCGCCGATCAATCCGGGGTAGCGGATCAAGAAATAGAGCGTCGCGCGCGCCACCGCGCCCTTGCCGGATGCAGGCTCGAACCGGCCTTCCTCGCGCTTGCCGCAGTCGCTCCGCAGGACCTCCTCGAAATCGGCAAAATCGAAATAAGCGTGGTTGCCGCGAAAGCTGTTGCAGCCGCTTTCGCACGCGAAGAGGTGATGGAGGTCGCCGCGCATGGGCTCGTGCTTGGCGAACCAGGATTGCGGCACGACATGCTCGCAATTGTACGGCAGCTGCGCCTCGAGCAGCGACAGCGCCTCGGCGCTCGCCGCACCGGCAACCTCGCGCGCCAGGACTTCTGCCACGCGCGCCCGCTCCGCTTCCACGGCAAAGTCGGCCGCGATGAACTCCGCCGGGTCGAACGCCTTGCCCGAATAGATGCTGCGCAGGTGCGGCGTCGGTCCGTCATCGTGCAGGTCGATCCACGGATAGACATGGGAGGCCGGCTTGTAGGGCAGCTGGGTGGTGTGCGTCGTGCGCAGCAACGCGCCGAGGGCGGCGAACAGCGCGCCCGGATCGAAGCCGGCCAACCCGGCAGCGACATCCCGATAGTAAAGGTCGCGCGCTTGGGCGTCGGCAGTCTCGTCATAATAAATGCGGGTTGGCGCCAGGGCGAGTGCGTCCAGCGCCTCCCGTTGCTCGGGCGGCATCGCAGCGGCAGCCGGCAATGGTGCGCGCGATGCCGTCACACCCGCCGAGACCGCCCCGCCCGCCGTCACCGCTACGGTAATCGTGAGCGGGATCGTGAGCGTCGCCGATGGTGGAACAGTGGACGCAGGCGCGGGCGCCACCAGCGGCGATGGTGGCGTCATTCCGAGAGCCATTTCGACGGGATCCGGAGGTGTCGCGGTCAGCATCTCGTCGCGCAGCGCCGCCGCACCGCCGGCCAGCGGCTGCGCCTGAAGGTGCGCGACAAGGCTGCTGACGCGGATCCCCTCGTTGGCGATCCAGTCGATCTCGTCGGGATCGTCGCCTTCGCTCCAGGGCGCGCCGTCCTTCCGCAGGATCTTGCCGTCGGCCGTCCGCGGCACGCCGGAGTGGTGGAGCGCAACCACCTCCCACTGATCGTTATAGACCGGCGAACCCGACGATCCCGGCTGCGTGTCGGAAACGTAGTGGGCGAAGTCGCCGAACAGATCGACGAGTTCGTTGGCACGCAGCACGATCTGCTTGGGCTCACCGCCGGGATGCTGGACCAGGTTCATGCTCTCGCCGAGCAGGATCTTGCCCTCGCTGCCGATCAGGCGCGACCAGCCAAAGCCGCCGATCCCCGTGCCGTCCGCAGAGCGTTCGGCGACGGCTACCAGCGCATAGTCGAGCGCCGCATCGGCCAGGAAGAACAGGTCCGGCAGCAGCGCGAACGGCTTGATGGGCAGCAACCGGCCAACCCCGTCACGTTGATAGTCGAACTCGATCGTGCTGGTTCGCGCCGCCGCGGCATCGGGCAGGACATGGTGGTTGGTCAGCAGCAGCCGCGGCGAGACCATGAAGCCGGTGCCGAAACCCAGCGTCCGCCCGGCTGGGTCGCGCAGGTTGACCCGACCGACAAAGCGCGACGTCGCCAGCCCGCGCTCCAGGAATGCCACACCCAGGAAGTCGGGCCGTCCGATCACCCGCTCGATGCCGATCGTTCCGATCAACTTGCCGCCGCCACCCGACCGCGGCATCGTTGCGGCGGCCGTGGCGAGGCGATCGAGCCGCGCCTTGATCCTCCGAGGCGTCTCCGCCGCCGCGACGTCGCCGGCGGCGAGCGAAGCGGCATGTCGGGTGCGCGCGTCCGTTCGCTCCGACCAGCGGGCGGCGGCGGACAGGGCGATGTCGGTGTCGATGACCGCCATCACATCACCGCGACGGAGCAGGCGAGCGCGCCCGGCACGGGATCCGGCGCATCCGCCCCGGTCCACACCTGGACTTCGGCTCGTCCGACATTGTTGGCGTAGAAGTGGCTGGGCCGCCACGGGAGCAGCGCATCGTTGACGAACATTCGCAGGGTTCCCGTCAGTTCGGGTTGAAACATGGTCACGTATCCGCCGCTCTTGGGGTCGCAGACGAACTCGGGCCGGTCGATCTCGACCGATCGTCCGAACAGCCGCTGGCCGAGATCGTCTCCACCGAGCGGCTCCTGGACGGCGACCAGCGGCGCGAGCCAGTCGGCAAGCATCACACGCTTGAACGGCATGCCGATCAGGTCACGCCACCACGGCAGGTCGGCGCCGTCGCCGGCGGCCGGCGTGCCGCCGGAGGCGCGCGCATTGGACCAGCCCTCCGGCTGATCGATCGCCTGCATGGCGTTTGGAAGAACCGTGATGCGGATCGAATAGACCTCTCCGGCGATCACCGAGCGCTTGGCGCTGTTGCACGGCGACGCGATGTCCATGGGGAATGCGATCGGCTCGTCCGTGATCGGGCGGTGGATGGCGCCCTCCTTGCAGAAGATGTCGCGGCGTTCGGAGAGTGGAAAGAGCGCGAGCTGGGACAGCAGCGACATCAGGGCCATGAACGCGGCGAGCAGCAGCCCGAGCCCGGCCCATGCCGGCGCGATGTGCCACTTCATCGCCACCGTCAGGCTCTGATACCATTCCGTGTCGCGAATGGCGGCCACACCCCGCGAACGCTCGCGTTCCGCCCCGCTCCTGGGTTCGAGGCCGAGCGCCCGCCGCCATGCCCTGCGTGCACGGCTGCGCAGCTTCAGATCATAGGCGCGGCTCCACGCGAACATCAGCGCGATCAGGATCAGCAGGGCCACCATGATCGCGAAGTTGCGCGCAAAGGCGTCGACCCAAGGTCCGGCATAGCCGCCGCTGACCTTGTCCAGCAGCTCCAGAACGGGCCGGGCCACGCAGCGGGAATCCGTGCAGACGCGCCAGTCGTGCTGCGCGGGCAGGAAATTGTCCCACAGCGGCATCGTCGCGAGCAACGAGGTCAGGAACGCGGTGATGAAATATTGCACCCGCCGCAGGCCGACCATGTCCCACGTACGCCCCTGCCGCGTGAACCAGAAGGCGTCGCCGCCGCCGCGACGGCGTTCGTCGCGCATGTTCTTCGCGACGACCGGGTCCAGCGTCCGCGGCGCCAGGCCGTACCGCTTGGAGAAGACGACGTCGAACCGCTGCGGCAGGCCGATCGGGGCGTAATTGTCCGTGCCCGAATGGATCCGGTCGACGACGCTTTCGTGCACGCGCACCGACGTGAGCAGGCCGTGGTCGCGGCGTATGTGGCGCGCAAGCGCCTCGATCGCCGGTGGCGCCGCCGCATCGTCGCGATGAGGCAACTTGTAATCGGGATCAGCAATCTCCGGATCGCGCATCGACCGGGTCGACCGCGCCAAGGCGACCTGCTGCTCGCTCGCCGGTTCGCGCCAATCGACCAGAGCGGAGATGCGGCGCGGCTGAAACCGATAATATGCGCCAAGACCGGCCCGGCTGTCGTGGATGGGGCCGTAAACGTTGGCCATGCTGGCGATGTGCCACTCATATTCCGGCAGCAGACGCACCGCACCGTCAAGTTCGTCGATCATCCAGGAGAGCGAGACGAAACTCAGGCTCTCATCCGAATAGCCGCCGCCGACATCCGCGTGCATGCCGGAGAACCAGACTTGCTTCAGCCGCCCCTCCGGCACCTGCCGCACTTCGATGCCCAAGCCGTCCGGACCGTTGGCGTGGACCGGGCCGCCCCACCTGACCAGCATCTCCTCACGCACCTCGTCCCACAGCAGCGGCTGGAACGCATCACGCTCGTCGTCGAGCGCCAGCGCGTGACGCGCCTTCAGCACCCGCGGCGAAAGCTGGTAGTTCGGCATCGTCAGCGGCCAGATCCAGTCGTCGATGCCGCGGGTGATCTCCATGATCGGGCCGCCATAGGCAGCCACCGTGTCCCAAACGCCCACGAAGGCGATGTCGGTGAAGACGTTGTGCGCGGGCCGGTAATGGACGCGGCCGGACAGCCGGCGATGAAGCTCCAGGAGATAGTCGCGAATGTGTCGGAAGAACTTGGCGGCGATCCTTGCCGGCCACCGGTTCGGCCACGCCTCCCCGGCAAAGGTACGATAGGCGGCCCGCGCCAGGTAGGCGAGGCGGTCCTCGTCCGGCGGTACGTCGGGCGCGAAGCCGCGCAGTATTCCCTGGGTGGCGATCAGCCCCATGAGCAGCCGGATCGTGAAGGCACCGCGGCTGAAACCGAACAGGTAGATCTCGTCACCCGGCATCCAGTTGCGGCAGATATACTTGTAAAGCGCCAGGACATTCGACTTCAGGCCAAAACCGAACACGCCCCCGAGCATCGCCAGCGGCCGGAAGGTCGATGTGCCGACGCCGTTATTGTAGAGTGCGATCTGCTCCGGCCAGCCGTCGCGGCCAGGGCCTAGGTCAACCGCCTCGTACAAGCGCCAGACGTTCGTCTTGAACAGTTTGCCGCTGCTGTTGCCTGTACCGTCGGAGAAGAGCAGGATCTTCCGCCGTCCTCGCCCAGTCGTGCCGGTCGCACGGCGGTGATCTGAACCGGTCGCCGTGCCGTGTGTCATTACGCCCCCCGAGTCGACACCGGGATAGTGGAACTCCAATCCCAACATCGCAACATTTGCGGTGAACTTCCCACTGGCTTGACGATCACTTCGGCGCAACTTGCCCGAGAAACCCGAACATCGCCGTTAGGACTTGTTTGGATCTACAGCAGGATCGCTACGGTCGTTCGGCACGGCGGGCCGATCCAGAAGGCCGCCGCCTGAGAGAGTGCCGAGGTGGCGAAACCGAGCGGATCCGGCTAAAGGCGCTGCATGCTCCGCATCACCGAACTGAAGCTGCCGCTCGGCCACCCGCCCGAGGCGCTGGAGGAAGCCGTCCGCACCCGGCTGGGCTTGGCGCCAGACGAACTGATCGGCTGGACGGTTGCGCGGCGTGCCAACGATGCGCGGCGCAAGTCTGCGATCTTGATGGTCTATTCGATCGACGTCGAGGTTCGCGACGAGGCGGCGGTGCTCGCCCGCTTCGACAGCGACCAGCATGTCCGCCGCACGCCGGACACGGAATACCGCTTCGTGGCGCGGGCCCCTGCCGGCAACACCGGCACGCGCCCGATCGTGATCGGCGCCGGGCCTTGTGGCCTCTTCGCCGGGCTGATCCTGGCTCAGATGGGGTTCCGCCCGATCATCCTCGATCGCGGCAAGGTCGTGCGGGAGCGGACGAAGGATACGTGGGGCCTGTGGCGCCGTGGCGTGCTCGATCCGGAATCGAACGTCCAGTTCGGCGAAGGCGGTGCCGGCACCTTTTCCGACGGCAAGCTGTGGAGCCAGATCAAGGATCCCCGCTATCTCGGCCGCAAGGTGCTGACGGAGTTCGTCAAGGCCGGCGCCCCGCCCGAGATCCTGACCGAGGCGCATCCCCACATCGGCACGTTTCGCCTAGTCACCATGGTCGAGAGCATGCGCGAGACGATCCAGTCGCTCGGCGGCGAATATCGGTTCGAACAGCGCGTCGACGACATCGATAT